>Ga0310697_10000046_pt1 | contig 167433 bp, 225 predicted proteins | sample 172DNAGHGlowgp2_FD_203883 | JGI IMG/M metagenome (GOLD analysis project Ga0310697, IMG submission 203883) | Sheep rumen microbial communities from Palmerston North, Manawatu-Wanganui, New Zealand - 1728 DNA GHGlow gp2 (v2) (version 2) | ecosystem: Host-associated > Mammals > Digestive system...
GAGATAATACCGACATCCTAAATAAATCAAATTGTTCTTGGTTATCTTCTAATAGATATACAATATTTAGTTTATCAAACATTCAAATTAACAATATAATTGACGATACACTTGCTAAGTATGGGTTAAGATTGCTTACTGTTTAATAAATTCTAATTAAAGAAAATATCCCATGCAGACGTACCACCGTCACCTACGGTATTCCTGTACACGACCTTCGCGTGCTTAAGCCTTGGGCATCTCTGATATCGGAGTTTTATAGCCTGTACCCCAGTTTTCTCTTTCACAGTGTTCTCAAAGTACTAACCGTAAAAGCCAATTTCCAGTACTTAACTTTATAAGTCTCATACTTAGTAGTTTGTTTCGTGTGGACCGTAAGGGACTCGAACCCTTCCTAAGAGCTTGCAAAGCTCCCGTGCTAGCCAACTATCACTAACAGCCCAAATAAGGTAGTTTTTATATCCTTAAATTAAATGGTTAGTATCTAGGGAACTACCAAACCCATTAAACAAGTTTATAAAGAACTTTCAATAAAAGTACATAGAGTAGGATTCGAACCTACGATCTTCGGTTACAACCCGACGTTTTACCACTAAACTACCCTTTCATGGCGAAAGAAGTAACTCTTATTTACACTATTAAAACTTTTGAGCCGGAAGTCAGATTCGAACTGACGTGTCCTTACGGATCATGATTACAAGTCAAGCGGAGTCGACCACTGTCCCATTCCGGCAAATATTTTATGTAACAGGCGAAGAAAGTTGGTTTTGGTAAAAAATGATCTTATTAAATTATTTCTTGAAGTAACTCTCCTCTACAACAATAAAATATCAATTTTAAGATTCTATGCATATTTCCGGTTAGCTATTCCGGTCGGGTGGTCTGCCTCCACGTGATCTATTTAGAATCTTATTTAGTTGCGGACGTCAGATTCGAACTGCGTCTTAAGGTTATGAGCCTTATGAGCTACCATTGCTCCACCTCCGCGATATTTATTTTATATATTAATAATAGTTATTTAGCCATAATTATTTTATAAGTAGGAATAAAATTTTCTTTATTTTTACCATTACAATGAAATATTTTGATTGATTTAATTTGTCTTTCAAAAATTTCCGGATAATCTATAAATGAATGGATATTTATATTATTTTCTATTTTAATAGTACATTTATCTTTAAATTTATTAAAAAGATAATTATATCCAGATTGATTTACAAATTTAATATCTTTTGAATTTTCTTTATAATATTTCAAAATGACATCAAATAAATTCATATCATTAAATTGTTTGGCATCAATAAACAATATTCCAGCATTTAAATCTTTAACATTTAAATATCTTCTTTTTCTAAAATTTTCAGCAGATATAAGTTGAACAATTCTTTTATACCATTTTCTATTAAAACCGAAAAATAATTTTCCTTCTTGATATTTTAAAAATTCATCTCTAATATTAGCATTAAAAAGAATATCTGTATCTATATACCAAAAATAATCATAAGGAATTATTTTTGTAATCCACCATCTAGCTAATGAAGGATATCTTAAATGCCCATTACAAGCATTTTTTAATTGAGGAAAATATTTATCAACTAATGATATATCAAAATTAAAATATTCAATATTAACATCTAAATTAGATAATTTTTGTCTAATTTTATTTTCATCAACATAAAAATACATAATGAAAATATTATCTACTTTATTAAATTTCAAAAGTGTTTCAATAGACATTCTGAGCATTTCTAATTGCTCATCATTATCATCAATAGTATAGGCAATATTAAATTGTTTCAATTTGATTGGAAATATTTTTGCGGGACGTACGGGAGTTGAACCCGCTCCGTGCTGCGTGACAGGCAGACATCTTAACCGTTTGACCTACATCCCAAATTGCTACCTCTGAGGGACTCGAACCCCCGACCCACGGGTTAACAGCCAAATAATGAAGTAACTCTAACCTACAACATCCAAAGGAGTAACAGCGACTAAAGTATAAAAACATTTACGTTGCTCTACCAACTGAGCTAAGAGGTAGTTTTGTAGCGGCCATGGGAGTCGAACCCAATATTTGTGGGGTAATCTTCCCACCGTGGTTATTTCAAAAACAAGTAACTTAGTTCCTCACTTTATCCCGGGCTTGCTTGACCTTTAACCTTGTTTATTTCATGATGCTGTTAATTACTAATTTTAAGATTGCTTACCCGTCGATAAGTAAAGCCTTAATCTAAGTCTTAACATAGCCTGCCGGCACATCAATTTAGAAATTTATCCGTTCCACTCGGACGCTGAAAAGTTATTGTTGGAGCCAAGGATTCGAACCTTACCACGGACGCGCCATCACGTGTGCTTGCCATTTACACCAAACTCCGATTCTTGCAAGAATATTGCGCCTCTGGAGGGAATCGAACCCACACCTACTGATTAACAGTCAGCTGCTCGACCTTCGAGCTACAGAGGCATTAAAGCAGATTTTATTATAAGCTGGTAACGTCTGCAAACCTTACTTATAACCTTTCGTGGGGACGACGGGGGTTGAACCCGCATGCAACCAATTACCCTTTCGACACTTTATAAGAGTGAGGGGTTACGTCCCTAAATTATGGAGACAACCTGATAAATTCTCCATAGAATTGGTTAAGAGTCGTTCGGCTTTGGTTGATAGTCTAGTTAATTTACCGGCTTACTAATCCTCCCAATTCATTTTAACTATCATTCTACTTACGTCAGTTCGTGTCCCTATTACGGGCTCGGAGTTGCGACTCCTGGATTCGAACCAGGGACCTTCAGGTTATGAGCCTGACGAGCTACCAACTGCTACCAAGTCGCGATATTATTTTGCAGGTCCTGAAAGATTCGAACTCTCATCGTGCAGGTTTGGAGTCTGCTGTTTTGCTCTTTTTAAACTAAGGACCCATATTATATTGTTATTAACAACTGTGGGTGTCCTAAATACCTGGAACCTTTGGCTACGGCCCGCATGCGGAGTCGAGTTGACTTTTAGAACCATTGTTAATATTCAAAGTGATATTCCTACTTTATACCCACTTTCCTTTTACAATATTGTACGCCCACTGGGACTCGAACCCAGGACCCACGGATTAAAAGCCCGTTGCTCTACCAACTGAGCTATGAGCGCAAATCTCATTTATCTATTGACTCCCATATCGGAATTTTACCGAAATGAAAACGCTGCATCGTAAGGAGCGGGATTTTACCCCTAAGATAAACTCGATTAATTATTGTAACCTTGTGCCCTCTGTGGGACTCGAACCCACACCTCCGAAGAGCTAGATCCTTAGTCTAGTGCGTATACCAATTCCGCCAAAAGGGCATATTGTGTACCTCCGGTGGGATTCGAACCCACGCTCCTATGCTTAAGAGGCATCAGCTTTAACCAGCTAAGCTACAGAGGCATTTAAAAGCTTCGGTTTTAACTTTGTTATCTTTTTGTATAGGATCATCAATCTATCTTTTCACCAGAGTAATTAGCTCAGGGTCCCGATTACGGACTTCTACCGTTTATCATATTCAATAACTAAGACTTGTAGATAGGCGAAGCATTTCGAACTACTTCATTGCCAACCGTAGCTATAAATTTCTCTACAAGTTTTTGCATGGCATGCAATTGTGGGGCCACCCAGATTCGAACTGGGGTGACGACCTTGTAAGGGTCGCATACTCAACCACTATATGATGTCCCCATTTATAATCTAATCTACACAGCTGACCCATTTCAGTAACGTCTTACATATCAGCTCCTACTGGTCACGACTGAACGTCTTCTTCTGCGAGAAGGTTTCTCACCTCCATTTTTTTGACCTGCCTCTTCCCCTTCAGAATTTTTAGATTCTGACCTCGATTAGATTATTGAACTCACGGGAGGATTCGAACCTCCATAATATTGTCTATAATATTTAATTTACTAAATAGCAAAAATGTTATTTTCTTAACACGTTAAACAAATTGCTAATAATTATGATTATATTTCTCTATTATTTATATAATCATTCGCCTCTATTATAGGTTGTACTGCTGATACCATTCAGCAACCGTGAGTTAACTAATATATATTTCCTTGTTTTTTGTCCATTACGTTATACTCGGAGTAAAAAACTAAATATATAAAATTACAAAACCACTTAGAATATAACGGTATATTTGTTGCTAAGGTAATATACAAAACCTCAATTAAGTGCTCCCACCCGGATTCGAACCGAGACCTGACAGATTAAGAGTCTGCTACGCTACCATTAACGCCATGAGAGCAAACTTTCAAATTGTGCATCCACTGGGATTCGAACCCAGACCTGACAGATTAAAAGTCTGCTACGCTACCATTAACGCCATGAATGCAATTAGTACCTGCACTGGGATTCGAACCCAGGACCCCGAGATTAAAAGTCACGTACTCTAACCAACTGAGCTATACAGGCATATACCTGTACTCCCTCTGGGACTCGAACCCAGGCCCCTCTGCTTAAAAGGCAGCAGCTCTAACCAACTGAGCTAAGAGAGCATGTTTATAAATTCAAATTTTAACAATTATTTTGATTTTACGTGCATGCTTCTTATTAGTTAATTGTTAGGACTAATTGCTCTAAGGAAACATACACAACTAACGTTTTCGTTTAAGTTGTTTCATATTTCTTATAATTTATTTAGTTAATGTTTGTGGGGCCTGAGAGACTCGAACTCCCCGTGCGCGATGCAGCTGATTTACAGTCAGCCCCGATGCCATCTCCGGTCACGACCCCAAAATGTGGAATTAAACCGGAATTCCACAACCGGCTAAACTTATTTTTGGACCTTTCCATTGGATTAGTTTAGATTCAACCATAGATAAATCAAGAATAGATTTATCTCCCTACTATAATGGGGTAGGTAAATTCCCAATGATTAGTTTATTCATCACGAACTAACTAATCCATATCATCTCCATTCTTCCATAAAAAATTATATAACGCTCTTCCATACGTTATACAATGTGGGCCAGGCAGGAATTGAACCCGCGACCTTTTGATTATGAGTCAACTGCTCTAACCATCTGAGCTACAGGCCCATTAGTACCTGGAGCGGGACTTGAACCCGCACGCCCATTGCTGGACATCAGATTTTAAGTCTGAGGCGTCTACCAATTCCGCCATCCAGGCATCATTTATTGTACCAATATGTCAAAGAACGTATTGTTGTTTTATTTATAATAATTACAAATATAAAATAGTAATAAATATTATTATTTCAATTATATTTATGTAAAAATTATTTCATTTTGTACCCCGAGTGGGATTCGAACCCACACCCAATTAAGGACGAATTTTAAGTCCGCTGCGTAGACCATTCCGCCATCGGGGCATTTAAGTTGAAATCCTCATGAGCAAGATAGTTATTAGGTACGCAGTGTGCATCTGCGCATTGGAACATTTTCAAGTTGTTAACTAACCATCATTTTATGTGCTTTAATTAAGTTTACCAACTATCTAATTTCAACTTATATTTTATAATTTTTTGATTTAAGAAGATATTTTAGTTGGATTCGAACCAACGCGAAAGGCTTGGAAGTTTCCTCATGTCTGACAAATACGTGGCCTTTGTATTCGTATCCACTGCATCATAAAATATCTTTGGCGGTCCCAACGGGATTCGAACCCGTACCTCCGACGTGACAGGCCGGCGATTGTAGCCATTCAACCATGAGACCAGTGTCTGTTTACTTCAAAGTTACCTACCCGATATATACGTATAGTCCTAATATAAATTAGGGTGGCTAAGCCCTTCATCGGTTACCTACCTTCAGGGGTGAAACAGAAAAGACCCAATGTGCCAGTGGTAGGACTCGAACCTACTTACCACGAAGGCCAATACGAACTATTTGTTGACGTGGGACGGTTTTACAGACCGCTGCCGTTACACTGGCAAATTAAATGCATTTACCCACCTAGCCATCCACGATACGGTTCGTTGTGCTATCCTACGGCCTCGGTAATATGGCGAATTTGCAACTTCTCATATAACTGTACCACCATCGCTCTTCTTCACTTCTTTTCACCGTAACCCGTAGATGTAACCCTACTACTCAGAAGTCCATCGATTTGCTCCGACCTGATAAATACATTTAGCGGTCCCTACGGGATTCGAACCCGTCTGGTTGTACTCCGTGACAGGGAGACGTCCACCCCAAGCAGACCCAGAGACCAATATTCAATTTCACAGATAATTGAGAACTGTATTGGCGGTAGAGAGTTCAGCACCGGTCTGGGATTTAAATCAACCAGCCGTTTGGGATATGCTCAGGTATCTACCTTTCCCTGACCTTGAGCTCCCAGGATTTTTACAGTCGTTGCTATTATCAAGGATTCGAACCTTTCCGCCGGCTGACAAGCCGGAATGCTACCGTTACACCAAATAATAAATGATATCTGCAACCTATCATGATTTGTTAATCCTCAACATTTACTCTACATTTCCATGTTGCAGCAGAAAGTTTTCAATGCATATCGAATTAGCCATGTTCGCGGGAGCAGAGGGATTCGAACCCACAACCATTGGCTTAACAGGCCACCGCTCTAACCGTTAAAAGCTATACTCCCAATTATAAAAATCAATTCTACACAAGTTTCATTAGGGACACTTATTAGAAACTTCATCCTTTGACATAATCACCTCCCAAGCTTTTTGTCACAACCTTTGTTATTGTTCCATCTTACTCTCATATTGTCTTTCGACCTCTTTACAGTTATTGCAAATGTTCTGTAAAGTTTTAGGATTTCTTCAATAACCCATCCTGAAATTGATTTGCGGGAGCAGAGGGATTCGAACCCACAACCATCGGCTTAACAGGCCGCCGCTCTAACCGTTAAAAGCTATACTCCCAAATTATATTAAGTAAGGATCAAATTTCATTACTTATCTTCCATTGTCCGCATCGACGGAAACTACTCTTTAAGTATAGAAGTTGTTCAATAGCACTCGCCTCGACGATTTACTTAATATTGCGCTCCCAGAAGGATTCGAACCTACGACCAATAGATTAACAGTCTACTGCTCTACCGCTGAGCTATGAGAGCTGGAACCCGGAACATTATTTAACGAGATGAACACCGGGTGGATATCTCGATAGTCATTCAACCAACTTGTGGAGAATGAGGGACTTGAACCCTGAACTCCTCCTTGCAAGGGAGGTGTGTTAGCCAATTACACCACAAACCCCGTACTCCAGTTTAGCCATTCCTTTTAAATTTTGCGAACCAAAGCAATCAAAACTGGAAAATGAAGCATGAGCTCCGTACCGGACTCGAACCGATAACATCCGCATTACAAGTGCGGCGCTCTACCAATTGAAGCTAACAGAGCAAATTACTTATCATCCGGATTGTTAACCAGGGTTTCTACACCAAATGCGTTTCAAAGACGTTTAGATGGGAGCGTTCTATACATATTAAACTATAGATAAGTAAAAGTAAAGATGTAGTAGGATCACCTATTCCTACCTTCTGTCAATACTCATTCAAACTTCCGGATAAGGAAAGCAGTCATGACCGGTATTTGGCTGTATTCCTTGAACTTTTTAGTCTTGGTGAGGATGTTTATTCCATGTCCTTCAAAGTTTAGAGCAATGCGACTGTGGACATCTACATCTTTGTTTGAGAGTCATTAGAGAATTGAACTCTAAAGGTGAACAATTTCGTCGACAGCACCACCTGTTTCCGAGTACTTTCGCCGGCAGACCATATTCTGTACAAACGGTTGGTAGCCTCCAGACCTCCAACTGCCGCTTATCTGTTTGACCCATGTTAAAAATGGCTTCATTGAAAATATTATTCCGTATCGGTTAATACTTATTTCAATCTACTCCTACAGTATTTTCTCAGCCAAAATTATGAATGTTATTCCAACTTATTAAGTAGTCTTCCAACTTACATCGAAGGCATTCATATTGAGGTCCCAATGAGATTCGAACTCATACCACCGGATTACTAAACCGGAGTTCTACCATTATAACTATAAGACCAGATTGATAAGGAAATTCTGTTTGCATTACTACATATATTTACTGAACTATACCGTTAAGGTGCTTGGCATCTCATTGGCAGGGGTTTTTCACCACTCCTCTTCCATATCAGTTTCTATGTTTGTTGTATCAATATGTCAAAGAACTCAAATGTAATTCGAAGTTTTTGTTTTCGTTTTACATATATAATATAGAAATAAATTTCAAAATTTCAAATATAATTCAAAAAATTTTATTTTATTTCTAAATTATTTTTGTGATTATGGTTGGATTCGAACCAACGTAGCCCAGGGTAACTTACTTCCTCAGTTTAACTTTATCAAGAAACTTTCTAACGTTTTCAGCAGTGACCTGGTAGCACATCCAATCTGCTTCACATAACCAAAAATCTATTTTTGTTTCTATACCCGGATTCGAACCGGAGACCTCTTGAACAAGCGCTCTTCCTTACTGAGCTATATAGAAAATCCGCTTTCATAAAAACTACCATACTCCATTATATACATACGGCCGATATTATATAACTTCATTACTCTCATTAATAATCCAACTTAAAAATGTTGGTCTACCGGGATTCGAACCCAGAACAGAAGGACCAAAATCTTCCGTGTTACCATTACACCATAGACCAATCTATAAAAATCCGGTACTATTCTCCTATAATGTTCATTTAAGTGTGAATCCTTGCTCTACATGTGGTGGGTCACTTTACCCTGATTTTCAAATTCCCATGGAAATTATCAATCCCTCATATATAGTACCTTTGTACTTTTACTGAATTATTGCTCCTTTTGCCTATTTAGGAGTATCGGCTGACTACGTTATAGAATTGGAATTGAACCTATTCTTCAATAATCCAGTGGATTTTATTTTCTATTGAGTTCAGTATTTCAAAGACCTAAACATTTATAAATATTATTAGTATTCAAATATTAATCACATTTATTGTGATATACATTTATAAATATTATTAGTATTCAAATATTAATCACATTTATTGTGATATACATTTATAAATATTATATATTTTTAAATATTATATAAATAATATAGTACTTTATTTTATAATTTTAAATTAATTAAGAAAATTTTTAAAAATATTATGTTTGTTTTATTTAAACAAATAAGTGGTTAGATTTTTGTTAATCCAACCACTTGCATTTATATCATTTCTATTTTATTGTACCCCTATATCTCAGAATCTCCATGCAAGTGGTCTTTACATAACGCATAATTCTTATTCCAAGTATTATTATCTAATATTTGGTCTAATATTTGTTTATATGTATTGACTTGTTGCATTTGATATTTAATTAATTTAATTTATAATAAAAATATTCTAAGATTTTATATAAATAAATTAGATATTTTTTATAGAAAAATTCAAATAATTTATTTATTTTATATTTTATTTTAAGTTTTCTTCAATTTCTGAGATCATTTTCTTTACTTTCTGTACATATTCCTTAGCATCACGTATAGCTTCATCTGATGAAGATGCATCATAATCCCAGTCTTTAAATTTTTCTTCATCCCATTCTTCTCCCTTTTCTTCAGCACGTTTCTTATAACGTTCCTTTGTACGTTCTGAATCTCTCTTATATTTCATTGCCTTATAAAATTGTTCATAAGCATAAGATACATAACGCATAAGATCATCTAAGCTAAAACGTTGATCCATGTTTTCTGGTTTAGACATTACCTTTTGGAATAAAGCAACCACTTCATCATTAGTCTTTTTGATTTCATCAAATAAAATATTTGGATCTGATTGAAGTTTCTGTGCTTTAATTTCTTTTACCATTGCACGATAACGACCTTGCTGTTGCTTAAGAAGATCACGTAAACTTCTTTCATCAAGATTAACAACTCCCTTTTGAGATTCTTCACGTTCTTTATGAAGTACATCATAGTCTTTAACCATATCTTCTTTGATTTCAAGGAAATATATGTCTAATCCTGAAACAACATCAATAGCTTCATCAAGTTTTAATGAGCGTTCTCCATACTTATATTTAGTTGCAGTCTTTTCTTGTACACCAGATTTATATCCTGTTGTTGGGAAATAATATACTCTTACGTCTCCTAAAGTTTTTACATAACCTTTTATGAAACAAACAACATCTTTAGTTCCTGGTTTACAACAAATTACATCAGCCATTATTTTCTTTTGATATACAGATCTTAATAACTTAATGAATTTCTTATCCCAATCTTCAGAATCTGCTTCAAAATATTGGAAGTCATCATCTTTAATTTCTGACCATTTTAAACCACGAATACCTGTCTTTTTATTATTTCCATATCTTGATGTTTCTGTTAATGGACCAAATATAGAAGCAAAAGATTTAGCAGTTTTTGTTGGAGAATAACCACGTCCTTCTTCTTTATAACGTTTTTCTGCTGCTTTATCATTTTCAGCATGTTTAGATTCTGCGTCTTTAATAGCTTTTGCTAAACTAGTCAATATTGATGATTGAAAACTTTCTGTTATAAGTTCATCAGCAATTAAATTAACTGTTTCTAAGAATATTGCTCTATCACAAGAATATTCTGACATATATTCACATAATTGTATCATTTCTAAGTTTAATGTATTTATATATTAAAAATAAAAAAAGTTACATATATATTAATAAAATATATACATAACTTTATTGGGATATTTGTGTCAATTGCGAGTAGCCCAACTGGGATTCGAACCCAGACCCATAAGGACCGCTTTTGAGACGGCTGCGTAGACCAATTCCGCCATCGGGCCAAAATATACTGAACTTAATGGAGTTGAACCATTCTGTAATTCTTTATCGCGCGCTATCACCGGATAAGTTCAGTATTATATATTGATACAATTAAGAAATTTTATAAAGTTCATTAATAAAATTATGAAATTTTGTATAATTCATTATTGTCAATTGCTCGTCTTATCCATCTCATCAATATTAATGCTTTATCATAATGAGACATAAATGTAGCAGTTTCTCCAACATCATGTTTATCTGACAAATCTATATCTAATGAATAGACAGTCCCATCTTCTACAGTTATATGATAAACTGCAATTCCACCAGATTTAACACAATCTAAAACAGCGGATCCTTTTACGATAGTTTTTAAATCATGAGTAATCATAATAATACCTCTATATATTTTTCTTAAATTTGTTTGATGTGGGGTTAGTGGGATTCGAACCCACACCCAATTAAGGACAGTGTCTTAGGCTGCTGCGTCGACCATTGCGCCATAACCCCATTTTCTCTTTATTCTAACCTTCTGAATAAATGTACTCGCGACATACAGATAATTCATACTTCTTGGTCTTACTTGAAATTATAAAGACGTTACCCCCCTCAGGGACATTCTTTACAATTTCTTTCAGCTTGATGATTTCCTTTTTTCACAGGTAACGATAAATTCCTGTCATCAAGTCATTGAACAAAGAGTTAATTTGTAGTTTTATTTTAACCGGTTTAACTACATATAAAAACGGTATCGTATTCGTAGGGCTGGTGAGAGTCGAACTCACGCTCCCTTGCTTGTAAGGCAAGTGCTTTAAACCACTAAGCTACAGCCCTATATATTTTAATTTTGTACCCCGCCTGGGACTCGAACCCAGACCCCTAAGGATAGCTTCTAAGGCTACTGACTATACCAATTCGTCTAGCAGGGTATTATTAATATCAACATTTATAGATGGTTACGTTGGAATCGAACCAAATAGCTAGCATACATGTACCATTTACTGCGTAACCAATTTAATTTGTCAGGGGTGATTGAGTTAAACAACCGTCTCATAGTAAAATCCATGGCTCTATCGTTGAGCTAACCCCCGATACACGTGGCTCTTTCGAGTTTCGTGAAAGATATGGTATCTTTCTGAGGTTCCTCGCCCTCTATAGGATGTGGTACATATCTGAAGATACAGGTACAACAACTCTAACTAACGCTTCTATAGATTCCTCAGACCACGCACTTAAGGAACAGAACGTACGATTTCTCCTAACACCATAATATTAGGCTACTTCGATTCATAGGCCTGTGCACCAACCTATGACGGCATGCTTTAATTTATAAACCCATTTGTTTTTGGTATTCTTTATCTCTTCTGTCTATTTCTGACAAAGGTGATACACCAGCATTTAATAATTCTATTTTTTCAAATCCATTTTCTTTAGTAATTAATGAATCTTTCTCTGGTACGCATCCTTCATATCGTTCTCCGTATGATCCTGTCATTTTCTTAGTTGCAGGATCCAAATCTCCCCAATCAGCAGAATGAGTATTACCTATAGGTTCTATAAAATATTTCTTTCCTGTGATTTTTGATTTAACAATAAAACGACCAGTCTTATCACTATCTTTCAAAAATCTATTATCATCTATTTTCATTTTCTCTACATATTATATATCTGCGGAGACGGCCGGACTCGAACCGACACACCGTTATTCACGATTACTAGTAGTTTTCAAGACTACTGCCTTACCAATTAGGCTTACATCTCCAAAATAATACCTTTACATTCCACTATCCCGTACAACTCTAATATTTTGCCTTGATGAATGATACACTAATGTATGTTGCTACACATTGGTTGCCTACGGTAACTTCTTCTATTTATTAAGATAGATGTTTCCTTCAAGATATTCACGAGGTGGTATGTTGGATTCGAACCAACGTGAGCTCTCGCTACCAGGACCACAATCTGGCGTCATCGGCCACTAGACGAATACCACCATATATAAAATCATCTTACACAGACTATTTCAAGTCATCCTTAACGCCATGAAACTAGAAGGTTCTATTTAAATAGAAATGGCATCCAACTGTTCTCCTCTCTGAATATCCATATTCTTTGCCATTAGAATATAGTTCTTTTCAGACCCTCAGATGATTTTATTGGGTATCGTGTCAGATTCGAACCGACATCTCAGTGATTCACAGTCACCGCCTTTTACCAGTTAAGTTAACGACACCATATTAAATCAGGTCAACCGCGCTCCCTGATATGTCCCGATACGTTTTTCATCATATTCAAGGCATATGACTGCACAAGCTGCGAGGGCGGGATTTCAACGTAAACCTCGGTACGGCCCTAAGCGGATTTATAAGAGGCCTCAGGGGTATCCTCTATTGGAGCAGGGCGGACATGCTGCGTACCTCACAGCTCCCTGCATATTGAGCAGCGTACCAGATTCGAACTGGCTCCTTAAGAATGGCGATCTCATATGCAACCATAAACACCTACACTGCATTATTCGGTTTTCCTTAGATCCGAAAACTTAGTTCCGTGTCACGCCATCTGAACCCTCGCCTATGCATACTTCCTATATAATATATATTACGTAATTCAATTATATAGTCATAGGATATTTCTTTAAAGAAATAATCAAAGAAGTTTGTCGCGGAGGTTGGACTCGAACCAACATAATCTTTTTCCAAATAAAAGCGTGTATACCGAAGTAACTCTAATCTACAGCATTCATATTGAAGCAACAGCGAATAAAGTATTAAAAAATTTCACCACTCCGCGAAATAAATAGTCTCTCCTATTAGTCACAACATTTTTTCTTAACCTTAAGTAATTATAAATTACGCAGGAAACCTTGTTAAACCTGCCGTGTAGCCCCCACGGGATTCGAACCCGTTATTCCGGCTTGAGAGACCGACGACTTAAACCAATCTGTCCCGAGGGCCATCAATTAAGAATGGAGCATCTGATGGGAGTCGAACCCACGTCTTAGGCTTGGAAGGCGAACGTACTGAACCGTTATACGACAGATGCATTATATAGGCACCGTATTATATCATTAATATAATTTAAATTTTAATATAAAACGGTGCCCACATTAAAGACAGTTTTTAATATTTGATGAAATTAATCATTCAAACTCCTATGAAGGATTTAACGTGGAGAACCTTGGGAGCACCCTTCGTTACCAAACTCCATTACTAATGCGAGCGGCTGATGGGAGTCGAACCCACGTCACTGGCTTGGAAGGCGAGTATAATAAACCGTTATACGACAGCCGCATATAATATCTTTATATTAATATAAATGTACCGAGGGTGAGGGTCGAACTCACGTGAACCAACTAACCTTTCAACGCCTTATGAGAGCGAGGGTATACCTCGGCATGGTCGGGAACCACTGACTTTCACAGGACCTCTACCCACCCACGGGTAGCGCAGTATGTTCGCATTTTCAAATTCAATTTCGTAAGTTAGCTATTCTTATTACTTTATCTTTCTGTCATTACTTATCATTATTATAAATATTATTGATCTCGAGAACTTTCAGTCTAATTGCGGCCTTACGCAAATATTTATAAATAATAACTTTCATACGAATCATTTTGCTAATTCCCAAAGTTGGGGCACCGTGACTCGAACACGGGACTTTCAACGTATCAGATTGACACTCTAACCAACTGAGTTATGCCCCAATTAAAAAGTAAGTAATTTTATATATTAATGCATTAAATATATACGAAGTGTGCTACCGTTACACTAAGGAGTCGAACCTATCCTCTTCAAATATTACTTACTTAGTTGGGCTACCGGGATTCGAACCCAGACCTTCAGCTTCAAAGGCTGACGTGCTAACCGTTACACAGCATAGCCCAATTATAAATATAAGGCTCTTCCCGTAATGTGGGCTTGTACTTTCGGACTACCTGACACCAATTCGTCACCTTATATTGTTGGGATATCCGGATTCGAACCGAAACCTGCGGAGTCAGAGTCCGCTGTACTAACCATTATACTGTATATCCCAATTTAATTTGTGGGGCCACCCGGGTATGATCCGGGATCTTATCCTTATCAGGGATAAATCCTTACCAGTTAGACGACAGCCCTAAATTTGAGGTTTATGGATAACCTCAAAAACCCGCAGCGTTTTAGTAAGCGACTTAAATAAAAGTTCTGTTCCATCTCGCCCAATGTATTAAAGCTCAAGCCTTTGGGAGTTCTTTACTTATGTACACTCGATTATGACAACTCCGGCAAGTGATATGTGGTAAATTTCCGGATAACCCATATCTCTAATGCCAACTTTACCTATCGTCTAGGATAATGAACTTTTGTAGGGCCACGGAGACTCGAACTCCGATGACCAGGTTGAAAACCTGAGATCCTGACCGTTAGATGACAGCCCCATATTAAAATTCCTGTAATAAGCGAATAAAGTATTTTTAAAGACCCATTCTTGAAGTAACTCTATTCTTCAACAAGGAATTGTACTCGGTACGAGATTCGAACTCGTATGGCAAGAATGAAAATCTTGAATCCTAACCCTTAGATGAACCGAGCATAAATTGATAGAATAATCGTAGAAAGTATTTAAGCATTCCTAGAAGTAACTCTCTACTACACTAATCAATTAAATTTGCCAAGATTGAGATCGTAGGGGCGACGCGACTCGAACGCGCATAGGCCGAAGCTTCCGCATCCCAAATGCGGGCGGGTACCAATTACCGGTTACACCCCTAAATATTCAAGAAACTTATTAATTTTTTCTATCATTAATAATTACTACATTCCGATTATATAATAATAAATAGATATTATCATTATATTTTTCAAAAATAAATGTTAACTATTTCTCTTCAAGTTATTGATATTTTACGGCCGATATTCAATATCATAACATAGCTTGCATGTTTCCCATTCAGCTGTTTAAGGAGCTACCTTAAATCTCGGTGGGCAATTTCCTAACATTTATTTGTTATACGGTATTCTATCTTAAACTATCAAACCTTGCGGGCCATACTAGGTGTCTCACCACGTATCTCCGTATATAAGATAATTGTAATCTTCTCACTTTCCTCGTCTCACTATGGGGTTCGTAGCTATCGACCACATAGGTCTTACCGAGTCCTATACCATATTGGAGCTGGACTTGCAGCTGCTTTAACGTTTGTCCGCAGGTCTTGAAAATTACAATTAGGTCAGGGAGACAGGACTCGAACCTGCATAACTTAATCTCGCTTCCAAAGCGAGTCGGTCACCTATTACCGGCTACACCCTGATTAATATAAATCTTTCCAAATCCTCATACTTAATATTTCCTCTACATTCCGCGTAGGCGAGGTACTTCTTGGCGCCTTAAGTACAAGATAGCTCTAAGATAATGAAAACAACTATAGGACACGTGTTAAATTAAAATAATTGTTTTCAGAGCTTACTCAACCAATGTTGAGCTTAAATAGTTTTAGACTTAGATACACGTCTGGGACTTTTACTAAATTTACTCTAAGTCTTTATAATATAAATTACAACATATTTTCCATAGCATTTTTGGCTGTAATCTATATTGTGGGTCCGACTTGAGTTGAACAAGTGCCTTCGGATTTTCAGTCCGACGAGCGACAACCACCTACACCACAGACCCAAAATAAAATTATCGGAACAGCTATAAAAGTATAAATAAATATCGATTCTCTTGGATTCGAACCAAGGATTCAATTCTGGAAAAATTGCATTAAAACCACTTAATTAAAAATCGTGAAGTAACTCTTATATACACCAGATAATTTTGAGGCCAGGGTGGGATTTGAACCCACGCGGGAATTTCTTCCAATAGTTTTGCAGACTACTCTCATCAACCAGACTCGGGCACCTGACCAAATATAAAATCTACAGAATTAATGAATAAAGTAATTATTAGATAAAAATTTCGTGTATACCAATTTCACCACCGCGGCACGATGCCATGGACGGGACTCGAACCCGTATTCCATTTACTGGAAAAATTTTGAGAAGTTATCAGCTTTCTTATGAAGTAACTCTATCCTACACTAGTAGATTTGTTTGCGGAGAAAGTAGGTGTCGATCCCAATCCGTTTCACCGAACGAGCTGTTTTCAAGACAGTCCTGCGGGCCGCCGCAGTTCATTCTCCAATTTAAATAGATATAAGAATAATTATATTGCACCCATGCCCAGTCAAGAATTGAACTATCCTAGTTGCGGTTTCGAACCACGCTTCAAATTATTAATCACACCAGTGATACAGACATATATCTATTTTAATATTCAAATATTGCAATCATTCAACATTCTGCCACCCAGGCAGTTCAAACCCAGGGAAAGATTTAAACTTCTGACTCCTTACGGATATATTTGAATATTTAGCGGAGGCTGAGGGACTTGAACCCCCGCGCCGATGGGTTACACCGACCTAGCACGTTAGCAGTGTGCCCCCTTCACCAACTTGGGTAAACCTCCGAACATCCACTCTCAAAAGTATTAGTAATCTTTAATGGAAACTGATTAGTCATTGCTTTCACAGCAACGTTTAACTTTATAAATATCTTAATTGTACCAACATGTCAAAGAACGTTTAACATTATTGAACTTAATCAAATTATGTTTCAGTAGCCCGTAGGGGAGTCGGACCCCTCTTGGCAGGTTGAAAACCTGTAGTCCTTACCGATAGACGAACGGGCCAAGTTTGTATTTTAAATAATATTAGTATTCAAATATTATATTAATAATATAGTAACTTAAAAATTAATTTCAAATATTTTAAGAATTTTTTTAAGAATTTTTTAAAGAATTTTTATAACGCTTTATAAAAAACAAACAATCTCCAGAATTTTGTTTCTGGAGATCTTACTTTATATTATAAGTACTGTATATTCAAAATTTATATTTCAGTATAACCAGAAACTTTATTTACACCCAATCCACAAGGTTCACCTGAAAAAGATGATCCAAAAATAAATTCAATATGTTGACTGAGTTGCATCATAATAATTTCTGTTTACTTAATATTATTTTCTAATGTTTTCTAAATTTAAATAATTATAATAATAAAATTGTAAAATGGTCAAAAAAATTCAATTTTTTTTCTAAATTTTTTTCTTAACCATATAATTAAGAAATTTATTTTTATTTATATATAGAAAATACATAAAAACAATACAATAAATAATGTTTAAATCTTTATTAAGAACTATTCCATCATTAAGTGGCAATTTTACAATAGGATGTAAATTAAACGATTTCAATCAAATAACTTCTAATGAATATGAAACATATGTAAGAGAAGGATGCCTCATGCCTTTGCAAAATAGTCTTTTTACAAAGAACATTGAATTGAACCTTGTAAAAGATCAACATGAATATGTAGTAAGAAAATTCTATAATGTATATTCTAATATGTTTTATAAAGCAAATTATTCATACAATAAGAATAATTTCGCAGAGATAGATGAATATGAAAGTAAATCATTAAATAATGGACGTAATAAAGATTATGAATTTGGATGCAAAAGATTGTATTATAAGCAACAAGAATATCAATTTAGTTTTTATGCTCCATTCTATATTGATGATGTTGACGATTTACCAGAATATTTTATGCTTAATATTAGATTGAACGATAATCTTGTTAAGCATGTTAAAATATATATTGATAAAGAAAATACATCAAATTATTTAAGATCATATTTAAAGAAATATGTTAAACATATAGACAATAGAGTTATATTCTGCTTACCAGAATCTAAACAAGCTGCATATTTTGGAATTGATGTAAAGAAGGGTGGTTTAGTAAAATATGTTGATAATGTATTTGGAAACTTATATAATAATCAGAATACTATAAATAATTTTGATTATATGATATGCAATGGTTTTGAACGAAATGGTTTAATCATGCGTCAGATCATACCTTTAAGTTTCTTAATAAATATTAATGACATATTTAATTATCATGAAAAGAAATTCTTCTCGTTTTGGAAATTAAACATAACAGGATATTATTATGATAAAGAAAATATCCGTCAAGATTTCTATGACTTTTCAATAGACTATACAGACTTATATGAAAAGTATTTAAAATATGATGAAGAAACTGGTGAATACAAACAAGACTTCGGATATGATTCTAATGATAATAAAATCAATATAATGAATGTTGGTTATCCATCACTTAATGAATCTAAATATGCGAAGTATAGATTTACTAATAAGATAACTCCAACATATTGTAGATTTAAGTTAGCGAATTCATCAGATGATACTCCTTATATAACTAATATGAGTTATGCATTTTCTGAATTAGAAACACCAAATAAGAAGTATGGAGAATTTCCAACAATGTTTAAAGACATATTTCCTAAAGCAGTCGTTAAGAATGAAAATATGTATCTTCCTATTGGAGAATCTAAAATAAATGAATATGATTCAAATAAGTCTAATATTGATAAGTATGTAAAATTAATGTCAAACTTCTATTCAACATGGTATAATATATACTATGATGACAGTGATATGTTTAAAGATTCTACATTATGGTCAACCGTAGATAATGAATATTCATATTTTAGAGGAGTATTATATAAGACTTCAAAAGATATCATTGGAGAAAATATTGATAGATTTGGTGTATTCCTTAATATCAATATGAGTTATATAGATAATGACACAGCTATTAATGATATATTAGGAGCAAAATATGTATTGACAAATGAAAAGCAAAAAAATAGTATCGTAATTGATCAATTTACTTTTGATTCTAACATATGTAAAGACATAACTTATACTTTTGATATTAATGGTGTTCTCCAGATTGATTCAGAATTATCTAAGTGGCCTCAAAGATATAGATTAGAATTTAATTATAATGGTAATACATTTTATGGTGTGAAAGATATTAATGCATATTTGCCACGTATTCAAAATGATAGTCTTTATACAAGTTTTACACCAGGAGATATTACGCATAAAGAAATATCATATAAGTCTAATTTATATAAATCTAGTTCATCATATGTATCATATTTACTTTATAATGAAAAAATGAAAAGAGACAAATATGGTTCATATGTACTTATAAATAATTATTATAATGAAAATAAGTATTATAATCTTAAAGAAATTAAAAGAATAATAATTAATCAAATTGGACAAAATAAGTATAATGTATTAGATCTTGAAAATGAAATTAATAAGTTTAGAATACATGGATATGAAAAGATAGATATATATAAACCAATTAATTTATTTAACATTTATTATACGAATGATAATGTTAGACATTATAGATCAATAACAGAAACGAATGAATTCATAGCAAATTCTTGGTATAATGATAATGCTTGGTATATTGCATCTTCATATAATAATGAAAAGATACCTTTAACTGAAATATATTCTAAGATTAAAGATAATGTTAATTATTATGATAATTTTAGAATATATATAGAATATGACTTTATTAATGAAGCAGATCTTTTATATTTCTTAAATTCAATATTAATTAAGAAATCTGTTTGGAGAACTTCTTGGCATCCAGAATTAAAATTAGGTCAATTCGTTACAGCTGATACATTAAATGAAATATTGACTAATGCAAATAATAAGACATTAGAAAAATATGATGATTTGAATGAAGAAGCTATTATAGAAAGATATAATACTTTCAAACATAATGCATTAAATTCTTTATATTATGATGCAATTATAAATGGCGAGGTTACACGTTTAGATGTTTCTTTATATCATAATGAGAAAAATATTTATATGGATACTGCGCCATTATTGCCAAGTATATATGGTGATATTGAAAAATTAGATACATATAATTTCTGTCCTTATGAATATGAAGATGGATTACGAATGTTTAATTTCTTTGTAAAGAATAAAGTTAATGATGACCATCATGTTTATGTAGATACATATAATTTAAATAAATACATTGAATTATATAATAAAGATAAAGAATATAAAATACCTTATTTAAGAGCTGATAAAAATGATGGATATATTAGAAAATCATTCTTTGCACGTCTTATAGATAGAACACACATTTCAAAATATTGCGAACAATTAATAAAAGCAGAAAATGCATTTAGTGAAGATGGTATAGATACTAATAATATTAATTTCAGTCTTTTAGATAATTTATATGTAAAGGAAAGAGTATGGTATATTGATAAAAATGAAAAAATAACTATTAAAGATAGATACATTCAATTATATGAATATTTTAAAAATGTTGTTGATAATAAAACAAGAGAATTAACTTATGTTGAAAATTTATTACATATAAGGCATCATTGGGGATATGATACTGCAAATAATTTACTTATTAATATGATAAGTAAGAAACGTAATGTAAATGATAAATTTGAAATATTCTTGGATGATGATTTTAAGATTGAACTTGATTTAGTATTCTATAAAGAATTCATACAACTTAATAATGACTTATATAATATGATGCTTAATGATGATAGATGTTATTTATACTTATATTATAGAAGTCAATATAAAGAAAATGCTGATACTTGGAAAATATACTATGAAAAAGATTTTGAAGCAGTACGTTCTGGAGAATCATTAATTCTTGGTGAAACTTATTATAAATCAAAAACTGGAAAAGATTCTATTACTGGTAAGTCAAACATATTTATTGCAAATGGTAATGAAGTTTCTGATGGTTCAAATTATTTTGTTGATACTCAAAAACCAAGAACTACACGTATTAATGAATTAGACGATTTCTTAATGCCATTATTCAATAATGTATATATTAATGATGTTGATGTTGATGTCATATATAGTATGATTCATAATAATAAAATCTATATAGATACATATGTAAATAATGAAAACTATTTTAAAGAAATTAATGTTGATTCATATGTATTTGAATTATCAACGCAAGAATCATTAAATAATGCATTAATTGAACTTGGTGAAGAACCTTATGAAGAAATTAATGATTTAAACAAATTTGAAGTTATTAATAAGATTAAAGAACATGATGAATATTTTCATGAAACATATATACCTTCATTGGGATTGACATTATATAGTATATACAATATTAATCACTTATCATATAATAATTTTGAAAGTGATAAATATGAAGTACATAAAGGTAAAGATAATATCATTAATATATTAACTGATGAAAATGGTACTAAATACGGTTTCTATTTTATAGATGTTTTATTAGATAATACTAATAATACATTTAACATCAATAATTCATATGATGTATCTACAGCATTTAAGTATATAAATAATAAGCATATAATGACTGGTGAAAGTAATAGTTCTCCATTAAATATTCAATCATTATATGGTTCAGATTATATTAAATCAATATTTAGAATTATTAATCCATTCTTAAAAGTTAATATATTTAAGAGCTTTGTAACAGATATTAAAAATGTTATTGTATTCCCTAATGAAATGGATATTAATATCAATTATGTTACTCGTAAGATTAATCCTGATGATGAATCTAAATATGTTATGCTTAAAAAATCTGAAACAGATACTTTATATGAAGATATCATAAAATATACGAAAGAACGTAGAATTAAGTTATTAAGATATTTTAATTATATAACACCATTGATTCAAAAGAAAACTATTATTGAAAATGTTTGGGAAAACAAATACATATATAAAGAAAATAATACAGATACGCAAAAATATAATATTTTGTATAATACTCCAGTCAACATATATAAGTATAACCCATTGTATGTAGTAAATAAATATGATGATGTTATTAATAATGATACAGAACACGATTTTGTGTATCAATATGAATATAAACATTTTAATGATAATTCATTATATAATTTAGAAGAAGAGTTTATAATTTCATTAAAAGATATTATTGATTATGACCAATTAGTGAATGAATATGAAACAGAAGAAAAAGCATTATATTTATTTAAAAAATATGTAAATAGAATAACTAAAAAACAGTTAAATATTAATATTATTTTATTTTTATTTAATAAATATGTTGTTAGCTATCAATCAGATATACATAAATTGAATTCTGAAAAAACTAAAAAATTATATAAGATATCCTATAAATTCACATTAAAGTAAAATGAAAAGAAATATAAATTTATTACAGTCAGAAACAGACTTAAGTACCGATATATTCAATAAAGCCCAAAAAGAATATATTCTTCAGGCATTAGCAAATCTAGGTCAAAGAATGGGTATAAAAGGAGATGGACTTGCATATAGATCATTCAGTTTTTTAGATTTAATAAATAGCAGTGAAGATGAATATTCATTAAATGATTATATAGGATATATTGATTATAAGAAAGATGAAAATGATGATCCTGTAGCAATATTTGGTCTAAATAATATAAAGACCAATACTGATAAGATTATCGATTCATTAACTACTAAATCAGTAAATAACTTATTATATTTTGATAATGAATTTAGTTTTACAATTCCTATAAGTGGAATTGAAAAATATTGTAAAGGAACAATCATATCAAATGAAAATAATATATTGACTATAATTGCTGTAGGTAAGATTATTGGATATGATGATACTGATTTAGACAATGCAATTCTTTTATATTATAAATATGATACTTCATCAAATAAAGTAATTTATATTGCAAAAGTTCATCATGTTTATAGTGATAATAATTCATCTTATTATATTTTACTTAGACTTTATAGGGATAAGGATGAAGACAATAATACTTATATAAATAAGTTTAACTTGGATATTCAAATATTTAATGCAAATATTCTTGGTGATTTATATAAGAATTCATTTAGAGATTTATTTCAGTATTCAAATTATGAAAATTCTGCTGACATGGGATTTGCATTCTTACGTCCAGAATTTATTGATATTGATGTATTAGAAGGAACCACATCTTATAATCCTGATAAAACTAATAATTTTGATTCTAACTCACCAATAAGTATTATAATAAATAACATTGAAAATACAAACTATTTTAATAAATCAACATTAAAGTTAGAATATGATTCTAATAAAAATGAATTTTTCTGTGTTTCAGAAAATTATGAAGATGTAATAAGTCTTTATAAGAATGAATATCATTTTGTTAATATTGAAGAAGAAATATATAACTTTAATGATGATATCAGTGAAATGTATCGTAATATGTTTGCATATTATAATGAAAAATTTTACATAGAAAATCGTGTAAGATTTTTTGAAAGAATATTATGTAAATTATATGAAGAATTAAATAGTGATAATTCTAACGGTAGATTATATATTCCTATTAATTATGTAATTAGTTATATCTGTAACAGTAATGATGAATTAAACATTTATTATTCAACAGACATATATGTTTTATTAACTAACTTAGAAGAAAAGTATGACAGAGAGGCATATCTTTCTAATAATAGATATTTAATTTATGATTATAAAGATATAGATATCTTAAAATCATATAAGTTTGAAGTAGAATATAATTATTATCTTAAAGATATTATTAATAATGTATATATTAAAGAAGTATATACAATGCCTTATATTAATGATGAGGAAAATTGGAATATAAACGGCGAAAATACTAAGATAAGAGCTGTAGGTAAAGATGCAGGTAATCCAAATATTGTTCTTATATATTCAAAGAATAAAAATAATGAATTAGATAGTTATTCTTTACTTAATGCAGTAAAAGATAAAAATGTTATATTAAGATCTGGTTTTGAACGTAAAAAATTCTTAGTAGACAATAAATTATTTGAACATTTAGATGATAAGAAAATATACTGTTATGCTTATGTTCCAATCATTGATAATCTTAATAGAACAGCATTAGAAAATAGTATAATTATTAATATTTGTGATTTAGAATGTTTAGATGATGAACTTTATAAGAGCTATTATATTGGTTCTAATATAATTACTTTATGGTATTATGGATATGATAAGAAACAATATCAATTCATATTAGTAAAAGAAGATGGAACTGATTATGCTTTACCATTAGGAGCAACAGTAAATATTTCAAATGCTTTATCGAATGCTAAGTATAATATGAATTCACAAGATATGATTATACTTAGAGCAAACATATCTAAATTAGCACAAGAAACATTAGGTACTGTTTCATTAAACTGGGGAATATTTAAAAATAAGTCTGCATATGAATATGCTCCTAATAAAGAAGCAGAAGATACATTTAAATATTTTAATGATTTAAATGCAGTTATTGAATATACTGATGATTTAAAGAATATTAGTGATACCGTCATTAATGAAAAGACTGAAAAGTATATTAATGATTTTTCAAATATTAAGACTACAAATATTTTATATCCAAAATATCAAATTAATAGAATAACAAGGTCTGCTGAAACAACTCAAGTTAATGAAATACTTCAAAAAGCTTTACAAGAAAATGAAATAATAGAAATTAATATTGATAATCATGACAATATTATTATTTCTGATGAACTTAGGGATGTTGCTGCTAATATATTAGTACCAAATGAAGAAATAAGACCTATTGATGTAGTATATAAGACCATTAAAGATACTGAAGAAAACTATGATGAATATGTATTTAATACGAATGTTCCAACATTTGATTTTAAGGAAATATTCTTAAGAAATACAAACAATCTTAATAGATTAAACATTATATCATTAGATGCTCAAGGAAATCCATATTACGCATTCTTGGGTACTTCATATGATGACCCAAGTAAATCTACATTGCATCTTGGCACATTAGAAAAGAACATTAACTTAGGATCAAACTCACTTATAAATGAAATTGATAGAGACAATTTTATTACACATGATAAATTATCAATAGACTTTAAAAATTTGTTTATGAATACTACTGAACAATTTGGTGGTAATCAACCTTATGTTATTGAAAAGACTATTGATGATATCAAATATAAGATGGGTAAAACTTGGATATTTGGAAAAAGTATTGATCCTATTATAACATATGATAAGATATCTACATTAAGTGATACTAAAAAGACAACTGCTATTATAGGTGATATTAGAAATACTGATTTTAGTAATATTCCTCTTAAGATATCAAATATAGTTGCAGGTGTTAATAAACCGGTTTACGCAGTATGTTTGAATACAATATGTAAGAATACTTTCAATATTGACATGGATAAATATAATAAGATTAAGATCAATGTTGGACAGAATAAATTATTTGCAATCAAATATTATGGATTATCATATAAAACACCAATGTTCTTTATGATTGTTAATGATAAGCTTACTAAAGAATTCGATAATACTGATGGCGTTATATCTTCTACAGATACTGTTGATATGATATGTTGTACAACCGCAACAAGTGAAGATGTTTTAGATACAGATGTTTTGCAAATAATGTGTAAATTTGATAAGTATAATTATGATAATGGGGATGATGTAGAAGTAATTTGGGATGCTCCAGAAATATATGGTGCTGTTGTTGAATCAGAAATTCCACCAGAAGAAGATCTTGGATATTATTGGTGGGTTGGTCTTACTAATCCATTAATTGATAATAGTATGATAACTGCTGCTAATGAAGAAGATCCTAATAATCCATTTATATTAGAAGAAGACGATAATGTTGGTTGGAGATATATTGGTCAAACTATTGAAAACAGTGATCATGGATATGTTGTTTGGTGTTATAGTGGCTTTAATATACCACTTGGTATAAATAATGAAGACAAGAGAACATATTACTTAATATTGCCATTAGGAGTTGTTTCTGTTGATATATTTGGCAGTGAACAGGTTCAAAAGATTAATCAGAATCCAATTGAAATTAGAGGTCACTTCTATAATATATATCAATCATTAAGACCAGAACAATTGTATCAATGGAGCTTATTTTACACATTAGAATAAATAAATTAAAATAGCTAATGAATAATACAAAGATATTTATAGTGTCAATTGATAAAAATGTATCATTAGATATTTCAAAGAAAATCATTGAGAAAAATGATGATCTATCAATAATTCCAATATTTTCAACTGATACTACGTATAAAGATGAAATTAATGATTTTTATACATATTATTTAAATGTAAATATTGTTAATCTTTCATATAAGAATAATTCATTATTATATGTTATTACAGATAATTATATTTCTTATGGAATTACTTTAGATGATTTTTATAATAATGATATTGCTTTTATGAATATTGAAGAATATAACAATATTTCAGACGTCATATTTGAAAAATATAATATATTGACAATATGGGTTGATTTTAAACAACATATGTTTTTAGATCATAAAATGAATATTGAATTGAAATATTTTAATGAAAGAATAAAAAATAATGATTATATGTATTTTTTAAATGATGATACAACTATATATGACGTCATTAATAAATATATTAATGCTGAAGAAGAAGAAGATCGTTTGAATTTATTAAAAGAAAATGTTTAACAAATTGTAAAATAAATTGAATTAAATTTTTTATATTATCTATTTTCAAATATTATAGATAGAAATATAAATATATTAGAGACGAGTTAAATGAATAATGATAATATAGGAGTTAGTGGAAGGGAAATAATGCCAGAAGAATCTGACGGAATGGGAATTAAAGGTCAATGGATTAATAAAAGAACTGGACAGACGATTAATGTTCGTAACGCAGTACAAGATGGCAATCAAATGATTATTATTTCAGATAAAGGACAAATTCCTATGGATGTGTTTTCAAGGGATTATATTCAAGGATCTAATGAGATATATAATGAACAAGGACAGGTAATAGGACAAGAGGAATTTACAGCTCAAGAAATTAATTATCCACAATCAGCAGAATTCAATTATCAACAATATGCTGATACACCTCCTGCGCCGCCTGCACCTCAGGAAGATCCTAATGAAAAAATAATCAAAAAGATATTTGATAAATTATCAACATATCCTGAAGCAGTAATAGACATTAAATGGGATGATTTTCCAGAAGCTCAACTTAAAACATTAACAGATTTCTTGGATATAGATTTAGATTCAATATCTAAATACATATTAAAGAATTATTTAAATGAAGATAAACTTGCAGAATCAATTTCTAAAATGTTAGAAGAACGATTAGGCAAATAATTTATACTAAATATAACATATTGAGTAACAATGGATAATCACTCTAATGAAAAGGAATTTACTGAGCAACTTTTGAATTTAACTGGTAATATTTCGAAAGCACAAGCATATATAAAAGAAAACTATCATATTGACTCTGAATATGATTCTGAAAATGATTTATTGTATATTTGGTCAAAAAATGTAAATGAAAGTTTAAATCTTGCTGCTGCGAAAGAATATGTTACTGAAGAAATTGGAGAAGAATTTGTTAATGTAATTTATGGGATGAAACAATAAAAAGTCTTAGAATGTTCATCTAATGCGGTAAAATTTTGTTTACTATAAATTATATTACTTTATAATTACAAGGCTTAGAATGTAAAATAAAGAATAGCCAGAGATGTTTTTATATATCTCTGGCTATAAATTATTTTTTACAAATTAACAATTTAAATGATATCCAAAATTCCTTTAAGTTTATTGCTTTCAGCTTGTATTTTATTTTCTGCTAATTTTGTATCTTTAGACATTGTATAATCATGATTCTGTTCAAAGATATCTATAATGTCCTGAGGATAAGATTCTTTTTCTAATGCAACTAATTTACGATTATAATCAAAATGTTTTTCTATTTCTTCAATTGATTTATTTATATTACCTGCATATTTTTTAGAATTAATCAAATTATAGATATAATTATGTACGGCAGTTTTATTCTTATAATCTAAATTAAAATCTATTTCTTTTGGTGAAACACGATATTTTCTTGTTTTTGATTTCTTTAGAATAATTGGATAAATGTTATCACCAGCATCTCCACGAATTATCTTATCAATAACAATATTTTTAGGATTAATTTTGTTGATTTCTTTTGATTTAGATTTTATATGTTCTAATAATTCTTCATTTATATTAAATTCATTATTGAACAAGAAATTAAAGTCTTCTTCAGGAAAATCTTCAATATATAATCCATTATCTACATTCCACCAAGCTGTAAAGCATTTATTAGAATCTATTTTTACTAACTGTTTTAAGTCGTTATCCTTTGTCCAAATAATACAGTTTGTGCCTTGTGAATTCAAATATGTTGACCAATGATAGCACCAGTCATCTCCTTCTACATTATTTTCTTGACACGCAGTTATACCGCATTCTTTAAGATTAGAAATAAATTCTCCATAAGACTGAAATAAAAGTTCCCAGTTAATATCGTCTGATTTAACACGATTTTCTTTATATCCTACAGGTTCACCTTCTTCTTCACATTCTCTTACTAAATAATCAGGTATTTCTACATTACTTCGCCAAGAACCACCGTCCGCTACAAAAATTACATTATCTATATCTGGAAAATTCTTTAAAACGATGTTAATTGATTTAATCATTAAAAGTTTAAGTTCCTGGTTTAATTCATAATCATCTGCGAATCTATTGTTCAAAACTGATAATCTACTCATTAATAGCCAGTTACCATCAACAATTAATGTTAACTTACTTTTTGGCATAATTAATTACATCATATATTTATATAAATATAGTACTTTGTAAAAAATTATTAATTAACTTTCCATTCAATAAGATTTTCTGTAACAAACGAACGCCAGCCTTCAGAATTCAAATCATAATAACGAATATTAGAATCTATGATATCATAACCAGTTCCTTTAGGAGAATTCTCTTTTCCCATGACTTCAACATTCAATGTTCCTTTGGCTACACGTTCGTCACCATTCTTTTTCTTATACTTAAACTCTACAACACCATTATGCAATGCTTTCTTAAAATCTTCAATATTAATATTTTCCATATCTTATTAAAATTTATTTATTTATCTTTCTTAAATTTTTGTTTAGTAAACCATGGACCAAGTTTTGCAACCCACTTCATATATTTCATAAATGCCTCGTCATTTTCATCAAAAATTTTAATGTAAGGATTATCAATAAAATATTTATCAATTACTTCCTGTGATTCATCAGCAGCATATGCATAAATATTTCCAACCCAAGAATGACCAATTCCTACAGTAAGCCACTCTTTATTTAACTTTAAAGAATTTGGTTTATCATTAAAAAGAAAACGTACAGCATCATTTGTACTAAGCCATTCAATAAGATCTGGAGTAAGTTTGATTACTGCGCTCTTTGGCATTACATAACCTTTGTGGTCAATATAACAATTGTATGGAAGCTTACTCATAAATTATTTAATAACTTTTTTAATACTACGTTCAGAAATATCATGATTAACATATCCTGTAGAAAGAACTTCAGCATCAAAATAATGACCATCAATTTTAAGTACTTTACATTCTTCTTGAATTGGCTCAGCCCAACCACCTTCAGTACGATAAACAGTCATTAAAATTATATCTCCAACTTTAACCGGATTTCCTTTACGATCTTTCATATTTACTATTATTAATCTTATAACTTATAAATTTTAAATATTATATAAATAATATAGTATAACTTTAAAAAAATTCAAAAAATAAAAAGGTAGATTCATATGAATCTACCTATAATATACTAACGTTGTTAATCTTCTAAATTATTCAGCAACGATAGAATCAATTGCAACTGAATCAATAACTGCAGAATCAACTGCGAAGCTATCAACAAGTACAGTATCTGTTGCTGTGCTATCTACTGCTGTGCTATTAGAACCACAATTACAGCTTGTGATTGACATAGTAAGCATGGTTGCAAAAATAAATCCAAAAATAAATTTCTTCATTTTACAAATTACTTTAATATATTTTACAAATGAATAGACTATACTAAGTATAGCATATTCTATAAATAATAAATATTTTTTTAATATATATAATCAAATTATTAATAATTATCGTCTTCCTCCTAATCTACCGGAATGCCCATGTTGTCCATTGTTTGGTCTAACATTATTTGGTCTATTATTAACATTAGGTCTACTATTACCATGTACATTATGATTAGGTTTATCATTAATCCTAGATCTGTTAAATGGTTTATTATATGTCCTATTATAATAACGAGGTCTTTCATATATACCATTTCTTCTTAAAAATCTATGATCATATTTATGTGGTCTAAAATATGGTCTATGATGTAATGTTCTAAATGGTTTAGTATATGTTCTTACATACCAATAGTTATTATAATAATAAGGATAATAATATAAATCATTATAAAAATAATAAATGATTCTACCATTATAATAATATGGAGTTCCAAATTGAACTACAACATTAAAATCAATATCTGATGAAACAATATTAACTTCATTTTCAACATATATATCATCTTGTGTTGTTACATATGAACCTGTTTCACATGAACTTAGTGTGAGCATCATACATAAACAAATAATAAATGTTATAAAATACTTTTTCATATTAATTTAATTCCTTATTTAGCATTTCAACAATTTTATTTGCTTTCTTAATAGATTCCTTTACTAAGAATTCATCACTTGCTGATGAATTATTCTTTTCTAATGCAAGTACATATAATTGTATCGCGCATTCCTTAACTAATTTCTTATCTTCTGTAGTCATCGTTAATCATTTATAAATTTATAATTAGGATCAAATGGTTTCTTAGGTAATTCTTCATAATATTGATGCATCTCTCTCCATTGTTGTATTGTTTTAATTCCTTTTAAATCATGAGCTTTTAATGCATCATATTTTTCAGAATAATGATTCCACAATTTGTCCTCAGATAAAAATAATATTGATTTATATATATATTGATATAATTTATCATCTAAATAATCAATACAATACTTATGTAGTGTTTTTCCTGTCTTTGTATTATAAAATACATACCCATACCAATTAGTATCTCTTGTCACAGTAGAATAGTAAATAAACATTTTATCATACTTACCTTCATTGTATTTATTATAAGTCAAATCATAAATAATACAATTAACTCGTGCACGATTAAATTTATCTACTTCTTCAATTTGAATTCGATTATTTTTATCATTTAATGGTGTTATAATTCCAAAACAGGAAAACTTTGCATAATCAATCATGCGTCCACCTGCAAATAAAGCATTAAGTATATATGCAGATTTTTGTTTAAAATTTTCAAAAGTACAATAGTTTATAGCCAAATCAATTTCATAATTGTTCATATATATAAATGTATATTTTTATTCTCTTTCATTTAAAAGACTATCTAACTTGTTAATGATCCAATCAGTATTATCCATGTTTAAATGGTTTGTTTTCATTAATTCAGATCTTACGTAATTTAATACTGTTGATTTCATTACACGTTTAGGATGCTTTTCTTTAATCTTATCATATATGTCTAATATACTATCTTCAATAGATAACATATTGACATCCTTATTATAGTCTTCTTGATATACACTTTTATAAAGATATGCAAAATGCTGCCAAATATATTCTTTATAAAAATCTATCTTATCTTCTGGAAAATCTTTTAATTTGATATAATCTTGTATAAGAACAGATATTTCATTGTATTGCTCTTTATTATTTTCATCATACTTAAAATAAAATAAAGCTATTTTAGAACTTGCATAATTTTCAATATTATTAATTAAATTACATATATTTAAATTAAAATGTTGAACATTAAATATTGATTCCAAAATATTATCTTCTCCATTCCAATAAAACAACAAAGGAACACCATTTCCATTGATGTTTAATAGTTTATCTTCATTAATTATATTAATTGCTACTAAAGAATCTCTCACGATATTATGTAAAATAAATTTATTTTCAAAATAGTATATATTGATAAATTAATTCTAAATATTTAATTTATTATTTATCCTTTATATTTTCTTCATAGTTTCTTTTAATATCTTCAACATTTTCTTTAAATCTATCATATATCTCAGGATATGTTGCAAATACTCTCCCAAGATATTCACACATACCATTAAATATATCAACTTCTAATTGTTCTTTAAGATTACCTAGACTATGATTAAATGCCTGTATAATAGATTCAATAGGATCACGTTTGCTTCCTAATGAAAACTTAATAGCATGTTTATATTGAGTATCAAATCCAAGCATTACTAAATCAATTCCATGTTCTTCAGATTCACTATATTCATCTACCCATTTATCAATAGCATCCTTAAGTGCTTTAAATCTTGGTGAATTTTTTGACGTATCTCTAATTTCCTTTTCCATAATATAATATATTATTTATTAATTTCAAAATATAATGGATTAAACATTGTTCTATAATCTTCATTTAATATTGACACATTATATACTTTTGTATCATATAAAATTTCTTCATTATGATTTGATGTATGAAGATGACCATGTATGCAATATGTAGGATTATATTTCTTAATAACTTCTCGTATTACATAACTACCTAAATGCTCATTTGGTCTATTAGTTTCAAAACATTGATCACTGCATCCATAAGGAGCATCATGAGAAAGCAATATATCAATATGCCTATCTTTAAGAACAGTGTTTTTAATTATTCTTTTTTGTTCTTTTTCATCTGGCATAAATGCCCAATTAAAGAACTTATGACATAATGGTGTCCCATAAATAGTTATTCCATCAATAGTTATCCATTCATTTTCTAAATATATGATATTTGTTCCTTTTATTAACTCACGAAATTCATTTGAGTTCTTTTCAAGATAAAAATCATGATTTCCACCTATCATAACAATATGTTTACAATTTATTTCTTTTGTCCATGGAATAAAATCTTCTTCATACCATTCTTTTGATAACTTCATACTTTTCTGAGACCATAAATCAACTGTATCTCCTGCTATAAGTAAGACATCTACATCTTTAATCTTATCAGCAAGATCATATGAATATAATATTCCGTGTAAATCAGAAATAGCACAAAATTTCATGATATTAAATTATTAAAATTAATTTATTAAAATAGTATTAGATTTATATAAATCTAGTCAATCCAATCATATTGTTTCAAAAACCAATTAAGCATCTTATTATGGTTATGATTCATAAATCCTGGAGATTCATATATAATATCAAACGTATTAGTATCAAAATGATATAGTCCTGTCAATTTGCATTTATCATTAACAAATTTCTTATATGTATGTCTTTTTACAATCATACAATAAAGATCTCCGTTCTCATCATATTTCGTTGGTTGAAATATGTAGGGGCCACGTCTACAAGAATTTGTCTTACTTAACATATTTATTAAATGATAATTTTTTCACCTGTCTGATATGGATTTAAACCTAAACCAATAGACCAATTCCAATCTTTATAACCTATATAGAATTCTGTATTTGTTGGTTTATAAATAACTTTCATTGCAATCTTATTGTCTCTAAGATCTTTATTAAGTTTCTTTTCAACAATATTAAATAAATCTTCAAATAAATCTTTAACATCTTCTACATTATCTGGGGAATTCTTATGGAATCCTTCATCCCATTCTACAATACGATGAACGACAGTAGTAGGATATCTATAAAATTCCTTAATTTCAAATTTTGAAGAATCAAATAAAATTGTCATAATTACTTCTTTACTTTATAAATATTGTTATTATCAAATTCAATATGTTTCCATCCAATAGAATCACAGAAATAATATTTTCCGTCAACCTTTACAATATCACTGATTGACATACGATGACCACCGAAATCAACAGGATGATCCAAATTGAACTTCTTAAATAAATACTCAAGAAACATCTCAACAGTATCACTATATTCAACTTCATCAGAATAAACCTGTACATAATGCTTCAGATTAACTTCATCAATCCAACGAAGTGGAGCAAAACAATACTTACGATAGATATCTTCTGGAGTACCTCTACGAACACTGGGAATTTGATAAATTGTATATTTCATATTTATTTAAATTTTGGAAGTTCATTATAAATACCTTTGATCCATTCATTAATAGCATCTGCAAAATATTTATTGAATTTAGGGTGAATATAATTAATTGTATCATAATCATAATATTCTTTAGTATAACACCCGTCATTATATGATGCTAAGAAAAAATTATCACATGTTAATATTTTCCAAATGGCCTTTAATCTTTTCATAACTTAATGATTTTACCTGTAGTCCAATCTGTTTCTACTTCATTAGGAAATGCTTCAGTATGCATTGTGCTCAAACTGAATAATGCTTTACCAACTTCAGAATGATATTTTCCGTCTTCAGAAAACCAAGGCTCATTTAATTTTACCTTAATATATCTAAAATGAAAATTACCACATGGCTCACCATTTGTTTCACGTGCATCCTTAATTTTCTGTTCAATAGCAATTCTCATGTATTTCTTTGAACTAAAAATTCCGAATAACATTCCTGGGCCATTAATAACAATATACATAATCAATAATTTTAAATTTTATATAAATAATATAGACATTATATATAAAAATTCAAATATTATTAAAAAAATAAATAGGAATATACATATATTCCTATATATCAAAATATTCAGGTTTACATTTAACTATATCTGAACTATATCTCCATGCTTTTGTTGGTTTTGATGTAAACTTTAATTTATGACATTTTTCTTGATAAAAATACTCTATATTAGAATAAAGTCTTCCGTCGTCATATTCAATTAAAACTTGACAATAACCAGAATCACGAATATCTTTAAAATCTCTAATGATTGCTTTTCTATATGTTGTATATGTCTTAGGAACTTTAACTAAAACTTCATCACCAACTTTAATAATATTTCCTACATTATCTCTACAATCCATAATATCTAATAACACATATATATTCTTATTCCACTAATTATACAACCCATAGATGCTATTGTAGCCCAAAAACATCCAATCCAAAATTCATTAATCATTCTTGTTCTTTTATATGATGCATATCCAGCGCATATAAAGAATATAGCAGTAAGCAAAAATATAATAAAACAAGTTATAGCAAATGTCATATTAAATTAAAATATTTTAAATAAAAATAGTTAACAAACGTTTTAATTCAAAAATAGGTTGGTTAATAACCAACCTATTATTATTTATAAAGTTTAATAATTAAGCATTATTCTTAACTCTAATATAGAACTTAGAACCGTCAGCAACTACAACATTACCATTCTTATTAACAATGTAAATCTTAAATGACATTGTCTTATTAATTGCATTAACATCATTTACTGTAACAGTAAGTTTTTCAGTAGCCTTAGTCATTTTCTTCAAACCGCTAATATTAAATTTCTTCCAAGCAGTAAGATCTGCAGCAGCAGCTTCATTATCAAAATCAATATAGAAGTAATCCATACTTGAATAATTTGCTACAGCATCATCAATACTAAGTGTTAAAGCATATGTATTAACAATATCAATAGGATTAGCTGCAGTACCATCATGAGTAGCATCAACCAAATTAGTATTTCCCTTGTAGTACTTCAAATCAGCATATGTAAATACAGTAGCTGGAGTAAATACTGTAGATCTTGATTGTGTTATAATAAATGGAGAAAATACATAACGAGATTCGGCATAAACAGGAGCATTATTAATTGCAATAGCATACGCAATATTATTAGCACCATCCTTAACTACATTATCGAATTTAGCACCATCAATACCATTCTTTAAAGTAAAGTTAACTGTATAAAGTCCGAAATCTAAATCAGATCCACGAGTAATAACCTTATTAGACTTCTTAACAGTAACATCTACATAGTCATCAAGTGTACGACCCTTAGAATCAACTAACTTAATATTATCTGCAGTAATTACAGCATTAGCAGGATTTACTTGTATAAGGATATCATCAGTAGAACCAATTGCAGCACCTTTCACATAAGTAACTGGACTATCAGTAATAGAACCAAATACATAATCTGCAGGAATAGTTGTATTGTAATAAGTATAAGCAATTGTATTATATGGAGTATTTGTATCTGGTCTCAATGTAATATTAGTTACGCTACCCCACAATGCAGTAATTGCATTATCAAACAATTTAATTATAGCTTCATCAGATAAAACCAAAGTTTTAATATAAACAGAAAGTTCATCAGCTGTTACATAATCAACAAGAGCATTAATATATGCTGTTGCGATCTCATCATCTGTCAAACCTAAATCATTAACAATTGAATCAATACGACCTGTCTTATTAGCAATCATTTCTTCAACTGCCTTATTAGCATTAACTCCATCAATAATTGCTTGTGCAGATGTCTTACCTACTGATGTAGCAGCTTCATTAATTGTAGTCAATTGACTTGCATTTAAATTAGCAGTTTGCATTGCTGATTCAGCAACGGTCTTAACTTCATCAAGTGCAGTTTGTAATGCGAAAGTCTTAGAAGCATTTTCAACAGTTTCTACACGATCCTTCAAACCATTAATGTCATCATCATAATTCTTACATGATGACATACCTACTCCTATGAATGCAACAAACAATGCAATCATAAGTGTCTTTAAAATAAATTTTCTCATCATAACTCTTTAAATTTTTTAAATTATATTTTTTATTTTTAAGTTTTTGTTTGTATATATAATTTCTTATACAAATTTAATTTGATATTAAAATAGATAAATATTTGTTAATTTCAATAAAAAATTAATAAAAATTTATATTAAAATTAAGAAAAACGAAAATATTTTCATTTTTTTGGTCATTTTTTAATTTATGATAATTTTTAACCATAAAAATGCTTTATAAAATAATAGTACATAAAAATATAATAAAACAAGTTATAGCAAACGTCATATTAAATTATTTAATATTTTTATTAATCATTGAATTTTTTAATTCAATATAATCATCTACATGCATATAAGCACCACAGTCATAATCTTCTTCCCGAGGATCATCATCATTAATGTCATCAAAATAATAACAATCCTTTGTTGGATCAAAATCTAAACATTTAGGAAATATATTCTGACCACCATTAATACATACCTGGCATCTTTCTAAAAGTTTCTTCGATAATTCTTCTCTTTTATATTCCATGTATTGTTTCAAATTCTTTAATTATATTTTCATTAAATTCTGTTATAATTAAAAACTTATATTTTTTATTTTTCCAATCATTTTCAGAAACATATTGTTTTTTATGTACTAATAAATTACGAGTTTCTAATTTTAAAAAATCTAAATCTTTATTTAATGGATGTGTATACCATATTTTAATATATTCTTTCGTTAAATTTTTTACATCAATAACTTTACATCGTCTAATTTCAATATAATTATTTTTATGATATACTAATACATATATGTAATCATTAAGTTTTATATCATTCCAAATTTTCATATATTTTCACATATAACATAATTACAATATATATCTTGTTTATATTTGCATTTATTACAAATATCTCTTTTTGCTTTATATTCACATTTATTTGGACATTTTTCTCCAAACAATACTTCCCAAACTAACATTAACTTAATTTCAATATATTAATATAACATTTATCACTATATTTAAATCTAGTCTTTAAAAAACCTGATTTATGATCTAATGTATGTTCATAATTATCCATTTCAAGAGTTGAACGGTAATGACATGAACGTCCTATTATATTTATATATATTGGAATATAATCAATATTACCATTTTTAAAATACCTTGGTTCAGCAATTTCAGTTACTGTCCCTAAAACTAAATATGGGGTTTTTGAATATGTTGAATCTGAAATAACAACATTATCTCCAACATTAATTTCATTACCCATAAAATCTTTAATTATTACTTCTTCCATATTACTTTCTTATAATGTTATCAATAAACAATCCAAAAATACAACCAACTCATTATTCAAAGAAATAAATAATTTTATCAATAAACTTTTGTATCTTGCGGGCAAACTTATAAAACCTCATATTAATATTTATTCCTAAAAGAAAAACTACCAATCCATGAAACAAGAATGCAAACTCCACATGCCTGCCAGAAAGTAAGAATAGGAGCAGTAGACCAAAATAGTGGAGCAAGCCAATTCCAAAGCAGCATGAAAATCCAACCACTAAATGCACCTAAAATAACACATAGGATAAGAATAAATAGACATCCTATAACACTTGATGAAGTATCATAATAACTCATAATTATTTTTTAAATTTATTTATTAATTAATTCTTTTACTTGAAGTTCTGTATAAAGTCTCATTAATGCATCTTCATAAGATTCACTTGAATAACAACAATGATAATATCTTGCATAATTAGTAGGCTTATATCCTACACAATATTTATATTCAGTTGAATAATTATTAAAATGAAATTCCAGATAACACCATACAGTTTTATCTTTCTTTCTATTATGTTTAAATTTTTTTCTTTTTTCAATATTAATGTCATATTTTAATTTGAAATATTCAATATAACATTCTTCTGGCTGTGAATAAGTTTTAATATTTTTCCATTTGCCAAATAATCCTTTTTTAGATTGTATCGTCCATTGATCTGTTCCACCCATATTTAAAAAAGCAAATGGTGTAAAGAACAACCAAGATGAATCAGTATACTTAACTCTATATTTCATATTACCAAATAAAAATCCCACCATAAATAAGCCAAGAAATAATAATTGGATATGTATGCTTTAACTTATACCATCCCCAGTATCCTTTGATTATAAATTTGAATTCCTTAATACGACGTCTGAAATTAATCCAAAACCACTCCCATTTTGTATGTTCAGTATGTTTCTGTTTATAATAATTGAATTTAATACTAGTAGAATATACGTAAATTTTCCATGCAAGATATAAGATTGAAAACACAATCATTAAAATTAAATGCCAACTCATATTCTAAAAATTATTTATTAAACTTAAATTCTCTACCACAGAATGGACAAAATCTTATTGAACATGAAGCAGACCCTTCATCAGAAGCTTCAATACCACCATACACAAGATATAATCCAGTGTTAAACTCTTGAAAATCTGCAATATCTATACGCTTTGTTTTATTCTTACGAAGTTCATTACAAATACAATTCTTTTTAAAATCCTTCATATTCAAATTTATTTGTTAATATAATATAGTAAAATATAGAAATATTTCAAATAAATTTAAATACTATTTATAAATTTAATTATGAAAATTCAATGTTATAAATATTGACAAATAAAAAAAATTTACTATTTTTATATAAATAACGCCTACTAAATATATGTCATATTAGGCGAAATAGATGAGAGACTTGATAATAGGAGACTTACACTTCGGTATCAAAAGTAATTCGGTAACGTGGCTTGAGTCTCAATTGGAATTTTTTGATAAACAAATTTTTAAAACTATTGAAGAAAAAGAAGTAAAACGTGTAATCTTTTTAGGGGATGTCAGTGATATACGTTATTCAATTAATCAACAAGTAGGTATTGAACTGCAAAAGAAATTTAGGGAAATGGTAAATAAGTTTCCTGATATAATGTTTTATATTGTTGCAGGAAACCATGATTATTATTCACCTCTTGAAGAATTTGCTCAATATAATGTATATGAAATGATATTTTCAGAAGAATTCTTACAGATACATAAAAATTTAGTAATAGTCAATAATGATCCATTATTGACAGATGATGGATGCTTAATGCTTCCATGGTATTGGACTGAAAACCCAGATCATATTGATGAGCTTCTTTATAATTACGATTTTAGTAATGACATTAAAGCAATATTCTGTCATACTGATTTAACAACATGGCCTGGTGCTCGTATAGCTTCTTTTAAGAATACACCTATATATTCAGGCCATATTCATTTTATAGTTGAAGATCAATTATGTAACCTTCATAATATTGGAGCAGCATTACCTTTGACTTTTAATGATGTTAATCAGGATAGATATATTTATTTATTAGATAATTATGAAATCGTTGAAAAAATTAAGAATATTACAACTCCACAATTTAGGAGAGCATATAATGAACAGATTTTTGATTTAGGAGATGATTATTTTGAAAATTCATATGTTCAGTTATGCATATCTACAACCAATGTAAATAAAGCAAAATATGTAGAACAACTTAGTTATCTGAAATCAACATATATTAATTCTACAATTCGTATTCATATTATTGATGATAATACAAACTTAGAAACATTAAATGTTGATGGATTCAATACTAATCTTGAAAGTTATATTGAACAGAATATACCTGAGCATTTAGGAGATAAATATGAATTAATAAAAAAGAAGATTAAAGAACAATGATAATACATAATGTTAAGATTATAAATTTTAAAAGTCTTTATGGATCACATGAATTTGACTTTGATAAAATGAAAGGATTGGTCAAATTATCTGGTCCTATAGGCGCAGGTAAGACATCAATTGGAGAAGCATTAATTTGGGGATTATATGGAAATGTAAAAGGTCAGACAAATCCAGGATTGGTTGCATGGAACTGTAAAGCATGTGAAGTAGAATTAAACATAACATCAAAGGATAAAGAAATACATATTATTCGTAATATAAGAGAGCCATTGATTGTTGAGGTCAACGGTAAGACTTTAAATGCTTCTAACAAAAAAGATACACAAGCAATATTGGAAGATGAACTTTATGATATTCCAAAGCTTGCTGTAACTAAAATGTGTATTATATCATTTAATGCATTTAATAGTCTTGCATCAATGAATGTTGGAGAAACAAAACAATTCCTTGATGATATCTTTGGTTTTAAGTTATTTACAGATTATAATAATGAAGTAATAATTGAACGTAAGACTGAACAGAATGAATCTATTCGTCTTCAATCTGTATATGATGAAAATTTAGAACAGATAGAGCATTTAAAAGAAAAACAAGCAACACAGACTATTCAATTACAAGAATCACTAAATGTTAATGAATTAAAAAAGAATAGGGAAGAATTAGTTAACAAAGGCATTGAAACAAAAAATCATAAAGCAGATCTTAAGAAAGAACGTGAACAGAAAGATGTAGAATATGATTTAAAGATTAAAGAATTTCAGAATAAGATGACTGAAGCTGCTACATTAGGTAAGCAAGCTAAGAATCATTATAATACGTTTAAGTCAGGAATATGTCCTACCTGTGGTCAGCCTATAGATCAAAATCATATTGATGAATATAAAAACAAAATGGAAGAATATGCAAAGATCTATAGAGAAAATGAAGCAGAAAAGAAAAAATTAGAAGAAGAAAAACAAAATGTTCATGATTCATATCACAATCCTATGATTAAATGTGATGAAGAAATGGATATTCTTCGTAAAAAGATATCTGCTATAGATGCTGAATTGAAATCTTATAATGATTCTGTACAGTTATTAAATGATAATTATGAAGAACTTATTAAAGAACTTGAAAATAAATCTAAAGCTTTAAAAGAACAGATTAATAAGTGTGATTTAGAAATAGCCGAATGGAATGAAATGAATGAATTATTTTCTAAGTCATTACGTTATAATCTTCTTGAGACATTAATACCACATATTAATCGTTCAATTCAGTTCTTTATTAATAAGCTTGAACAAAACTATAAGATTGAATATGATCAAGAATTCAAGGCTCATATTTACGTAGATGGGTGGGATAGAGAAATTGCTTATAATAATTTATCAACAGGACAACGTAAGTCATTAGATCTTGCAATCATATTTGGTGTTCTTCAAAATATTATTGCTAATGTTGATCTTAATATATTGTTCTTGGACGAATTATTTAGTAACATGGATGTTAATGCAAGAAATATTATGATATCTCTTCTTAAGGAAAATATGGATGATGATAAAACAATATTTATTATTAATCATGCTGAAATGGGAGATGATTTATTTAGCCATAAAATAAGAGTTCATCTTGAAAAGAAAAAGATTGTATCTGCATCTGAAAAGAAGGGAGAAGACGTTATTGTACAAGCATCTAAATATGAACAGATATTTTAAACAACAATGCCAGTACATATGTACTGTCATTTTAATTAAAATTCAAAACTATGGCATTTGTTAAGTATATTTAGTTTTTCTTAGCTTTTCTATATTTAATCAACCATTTACGATAATCTTTTTTATTAAAGATACCTACATGTTCACGTTTAGAAAGTTCATTTTTAATATCCTGAATTCTACCTTCCCAATATAATCCTTCAAATCTAAAATTTATTTTATCTCCAAATTGCCATTCATTATATCCATAATAATAGCCATCGTCATCCCAGTGAGCATCCTGTTTGCTTGTAACAGTTGTGAACTTTTTATGACATTCTTCTCCAGTTGATTTTGTATAACCTAAACATACTGGATTATAAATTACTCCATCCTTTTCAAATGACCCATAGAATGGAATCCAAAATTCATTCTTTTTAGTATTCCAATTATAAATTTCTTTATACATCCTATGGTCAGTACGACATAATCTATTCTTACGATAAAAATGTAATATTACCTCTGTAGGAAATTTTGAAAGCGGCGTTATGTTTTGTTTATTCTGTTTCATATATTTTATTTATTTGATTTATATCAATATAGAATACTTATAGATAAAATTCAAATAATATTTAAATTTAATTTTTAGTAAACGCATTTTAATAATTTTTAAAATTCATATTGACGAAACAGTCTTAAATCTCCATTGAAACGTTGTTTTTCTTTAATATTTCTATATTTATAATATGGAATAGCTTCATCAAATGTTTTCCAGTCTTCATTTACTTCATTTTTATATAATGATCTACGTTTATATATGACATGATATTCAGTTTCACCACCACTTAAAAATCGTGGAGCAATCTTATCATATTTTTCAATAACTTCGAATTCATAAGACGTATTCATATTCTGCTCAGAAATATCTTTTGTACACATGCCAATAAAAAATATAATAAATCCACAAATAATAATTGAAACTAATATACCAATAATTTGAGCAATCTTATCTTCTGTCTTTTTATTCATAATTATTAATCTTTAACTTGTTCAACTACATAATGCTTAAAGAACAACTCCTGAAAAGTAAGAGGGCTAATTACTTTATCAAATTTATCATTAATGTAAACATGTACCCAGTTTGTATTTGTTCCAATTCCCTTTAAACATGGTTTCTGTTTACTGTCAATAACTGGAAGAACACCCTGGATAATATCACCAACCTTTGCTGATGTCTTTTCAGTTTCTTTAATGATCTTTATAATCTTGAATTTTGGAGTCTTAAATTCAAATGAAGGAATTTTTGATTTAATACTATTCTGTTTTTCCTTTTCATTTAAAACTTTTTCTCGTGACTTCTTAGACTTTTCATTTTTATCATTCTCATATTCTTCACGAGTTATAAAGATCTTAATATTACGTTTTGGTAGTTTACACTTTGAATACCAATCATTATCATACAAATCAAATGAAGAAGTCAGGCAATAGTATTCTTTATCATCTTTATTTGTTTTAATATTAATATATGTTAGAATATCTCCAAAGTTCTTTGTACGAATAAGAATAGCACCTTTATATCGGTCACTACTATTAATTTCAGAAGGCCAAATAATCTTATCAATAATTTCTTCAAATTTCTCTTTGGAAATAACTTTATATGTATGAGTCATCCATGAACCTATTTCAATTGTTGAAATACGAAGATCATCAATATTAACAATATAAGATTCTGGAATATTATGTGTAACTTCAGGAACATCTAATATCTTTTTATCCCAAGAATACTCTCCTTTAATTTCAGTAATAATTTTGTAAAACATAATTTAAATATTTTTTGATTCAAATAATTCTACACCATCATAATCTTGTACGAATTCATCATAAGAAATAGTTTCAATATCATAGCATTCCCAAATGCCTTCCCCATTATCACCCCATCTTTCAATTTCAATAGTATTACTTTTACCATGATAATATGAATTGCCATACTCATCCATAAGATGATGAGTAAAACGGTTAGTCATTAAATATAAAAGGGCATCTTGTGAATTTATAAAACTTTTCATAATTATTTCTTTTTAATTATTGCTAAAAATACATTCTTATCAGATATATTATAGTTTCTACGAAGTTCTATACCATTTTCTTTATACTTAACACTTGGCACAATGTTATATAGAAGTTCTCCTTTTTTATTTCTTCCGAACTTAACAAGAGTTCCAAAAAGAATCTGTCCAGCACATCTAAAGAAAACTGGAGAACCTAATTGAAGTTCATGACCAAAGCTATCGTAATATGTATCAAATAAAGTACTCATATTAGCAATTCTTCCAAGTATATGTGAAAAACTCTTTCCATGTTGATGGATTCTTCTTTCCGCAATCAAAATCCATTTTCATCCACATTAAACCAATAAATCCAAAAATGATTCCAATTACTACGTTTGTCATAATTTAATTAATTTTTTAATTATATTAATAAAATAGAATAATATTTTAAAAATTCAAATAATATATAAATTAAGTATATAAAAAATAAAAGGAACCAAATATTTGGTTCCTTTGTTATTTTAAAATTTCGGTATACTTACCTTAGGCATTTGCATATTATTCTGCATTCCTCTCATCATTGAAGATGGGTTATAATCATGCTTCATTTTATTTTGTTCTGCCTCTTGTTGTTTTCGTTGATCTTCTTGCTCCTTTTGAATAATCTTTATTTCTTCCAAAATGATTTCATATTCATAATAAGGCATTCGAAGAATCTCAGAAGGCTGTAAGTTATATTCTTTACAAATATATAAATTATTTCTTACCGAATTTTCTGTATTGACCCTGTATTTTGAATAGATCCCTAATTGAATTTGGAAATCGGATAGGTGATGTTACCTCCTCTCCACAAACAGGACATTGTATCGTCAATTTATTAGATGGTGTAACAATAATGTTACGAATTACATCATCCATAAATGAGAACATATTTGTATCCCATGACTTATACTTCATTTCAATTTCACGAATTTGACGTTTAGCAATTGTTTCATCCTTAGAAATCTTTGGAGCTAACCAGTTTGCAAACTTCAAGAATGTTTGATCAATCTTCTTATTACGATTTTCTTGTAATGAACTAATAACCCATTGTTTTATATTTGCATCCTTTTCAATAGTTGGAATATATAATTGAATTGGTTCATACCCGTCAAGACCGAACTCAGCAGGATCAATATTCCATGTTCTAGTATCACGGTCATAATACTTCATTACTTCTTCATCAGGGAAATCATACATTAATGATTGTGATGTCAATTCAAATTCAATTTCATTATCACACTCTGGACAGAAATCTGTATATTTGATTTTCTGTTCACCCTGACGGAATGTGTATTCTTGAATAAGTAATAAGAAGAAGAATCTATCCCAAGATGATAAATTACCCCAAGATATTAACTTACCATCTTCTGAGTAAATAGAAAGACATGATTTAATAATTTCATTAAATACATCATCTACATTATTAACGTTTTCATCATCAATATTTGACCAGTTACGAATTGCTTCAACTGTTGCAGGACGTATTCTAAATTGCCAATTTTCTGGATAGTAGTATTCACGTTTACCTAATAATATTTTATCAACAGGAATCCACCCCTCTCTTATTTCATTCTTTTCAAAAAGATTTTCTCCAATTCTTGAAAGATTCTTTTCTTTAACCATTTGCTTATCACCTTCTTTATCTTCTAATGGATTCTTTGAAGGATCATAACCAATTTTCTTTCCAAGATATTGAGCAGCTTCTGACTTAGGTTCTTCCTCTTGTTGTTTTTCTTCAACAGGAGTTTCTGGAGCTTCAGGAATTTGATCTTTTAATGCTTGCTCCATTAATTCTTCATCTGACATCATTTATAATATGCTTCTATATATTTTTATTATATTCTTATATATAAATATAAAATCTTTATTTGAATTAAAAGACTTATTAATATTTAAAAATAGAATATTTGCAAAAATATTTTCAAATCATATTATATTTTCTTTGATTTTTTATAATATTTTTTAGGGATTCGTATATTTAAGTCAACCATAACGACTTCGCAATTATTAAAACTATTACGTCTAAAATATACGAATCCTAATAATCTTTCATTTATAAGAAATTCATAAATGTAATTATCAGATGGCAATACTCCAGCTTCATTAGTTGTATTACGAATAAGCATCTTAGGACCCATAACATCCCTCATTCGATACTTATTCGTAAAATATTCTAAATACTTATTATAATAGTCTTTTATTTCTTCAAGACAGATTACACGAGTATGTCTTATAATTCCTTTTCTCATTTAACCAAAATGAACATAAAAATTACCATCACCGATTGCTCCATAATAATCACGAAGCTTTTGTTCAAGTTTAGGAGTCAACTTATCTTCTTTAACCCAATCTTTTATATCTTCATCATAATAACTTAAAAGATGAGATTTCTTAACTTCTTCAATTAAGCTATCAACTGTATTAAATTCTTCTCCATCTGAGTCTCGTTGATTTCTCCACCATTCAAATTTGATGTTTACATAAATTTCATTATTACGTTTAATAACATAAAAATCATGATTATGTCCTGCATTATACTTAAGATTTCCTTCTTTAGTATTTTCTAACATTTCTTTAAATGTCATCTTATTATCTAAAACTAGTTGATAACATTTAATCTTTTTATCACAAATTTCAATTTTTTTCTTTAATTCTTTGGTAAGATATTCTTCAGTCATTTCTTCTGGTGGTACACCGCATTCATTAACAAAATAATCATATTCTTCATGATGCATATCAAGCCAGTCTTTTAACTCATAATCCCACCCATATTTCTTATAATTACTATAATAAACACCACCAGTATATTTAATAGCATCTTCTAATAAACTTTGAATCTGTTTTTTAGATAAATGCTCTGGTTTAATAAATGTCCATGTCCAAGTACTCATTTTACTTATATATTTAATTTATATATTATTTAAATTTTATCTTCCAATATAGCCCCTTTATATACTCTAATTCTTTTTTCATCAGGTCTATTATTAATTATTTTAATAGACGCCCATTTCGGAATGTATATTACTTTAATATGTTTCTTATGCTTATAAAGAATAGATATTGGCAACCAAAATTGTTTTCCTTTCATTTGCCAATTATATATATTGATCCATTCTTCACTAAATTCAAATAATACAGCTTTTTCTGTTATCTTTTTAATAAATACAGTTTGATTCAATGTGCTCCTTTGCACAATATCTTTTCGCATTAGCCATTCATCTCCAATTTTAAATTGTTCAATTGGAAACTTAATATAATCAAAATTTTGTTCAAGAGGAAATGATGATTCTTTTTTATTTGAAGTATAAATAGTTTGTCCATCAACCAAAGTATCTTCTGGGTCTGGATTATCTATATCATTAAAATGATCATCAATTAATCTTTCATTAACAAAATCTGCATAATCTCCCATATTTAATAAATGTAATCTTCAAATTCTTTTAATGATAAAGTTACTTCATTATCTGTTTTATATTCTCCAGATTCATTCATAATTGTTGTATACGTTATGATAATGAATTTAGGATCTTTATAACTGTCAAATTTCCAATCAAACCCCAATAACTCATCATCAGGTATAATCTGACAATATGCTTTATTAATATATGCTTTAGAACCTTGCTCATGAAATTTTTCCATGTCAAGAATTCCTATATTATCTCTAATCCATCTATATGCAGCCATATTCATAATATCATTAAGTAAATGACCACGTTTCATGATATCAATATATTCATTCATAATATCATGTGACATATCTATACTATTCATATCCATCAAGTTTAATTAAAAGATTTTTCCATTCAAAAGTTTTTGTGTATTCTTTTTCTTCACCAGTATTAACATCTTTGCCAATATAATACGTTGTTATTGAAGATGGCGGACACATTCTAATATCTATTTCCCATTTTAGAAATTTAATGAATTCTATTTCAAATATACGTTGAAGTGAATCTTTACAATGTAAGAAATAAATATTGCACAGATCATTTATAATATCTGTTAAATTTTCGTTTTCCTTTACATTATTGATGTATTTTTCAAATACGTTCATATTATGTTTATTTATACATTAATATATTTATCAATAACAGAGAAATCTACATTAGTTTCTTTTTCATCACTAAAATCTCCCCACTTATTTCTAAATACACAATAAGTAATAGTAATAAGATCCATTTCTCTATTCCAATACCAACCAATTTCTTCAGCAACAACTTTGCCGACGCGAGAATCTAAAGCAGCACTTTCACTGCTTCCAATCCCGATAACATCTTTAAGATAGTTATAAACTCCCTTATTAATGTATTCTCTTAAATTATTTACATGACATTGTAGATTATTAATCTCTACTAAAATTTCTTTTGTATTCATATTGTTTATCTTCCAAAAATTTCATGTAACTTAATATCATCCATCTGTCTTACTGCATATGTAGTATAAGGCTCAGTATGAGTAATTCTACCTAATGCATTTGCTTCAGTATAGAATCTTCCTCCATAATATTTATCTACATAATTACATATCTTTTTTAACTGAATATCTGTTGGAATATATGGATAAGGATAATCTGGTGTTGGTTCTTCATCTCTTCTTCCAATAAATGATCCATAACAGTCATTATGATGAATCTTTACCCAGCCATGTTTCTCAAGCCAATAATCAGGAGATTCAATACCACCGAAAGAAGACACACCATCTTTCATCATCTTAATAGCATATTTATTTGCTGATGAATTAAAGATCTGTTCTGCTAAATTCATATGAATCATTGTAGACGTCTCACCATCAGCTCCATAGAATTCACCATCTGGAGAAAGCCAACCTGCGTCATATCCATCCATGATATCCTTTTCAATAATGCCATTCTTTGCAAATTCTTTTCCAAAATGAGTCTTAATAAGATCATCAGAAAGTTTTTCTTTATAATCGTAAAGACCTGTGTTGCAAAGTGGATGATAATAACCCTTTGATGTATCTGAGAACTTCCAAAGAATCTCTACAGCCATTTCAATCATATGCTCGACACGAGAAGGATGATTAATAAATCCATTCTCAATAAGGAACATATATGTTTTTTCAAATTTAATATAGTCCTTATGAAGAATTCTAATCAATTTATTATAATGTACAGTATAATATAGAATTTTTTCCCACTTTGATAAATCTTTACCTTCTCCATATTGCATTCTATTCTCAATATGCTCCCAAACTGAAGTAGGATTTGAATTTCCTCGGTCACAAATCTTACAATCAGGAGAACCGATAATACGAGCTGCAATAGTATGCTTACCAATAATTTTAAGGTCATCATCATTGAAATAACGTTTCATCATTTCAATAATAGAATAATTTTCAATATCACCATTATACAGCTTCATAAAATCATTGGCTGTCTTATGAATATTTGTAATGATTTCTAAAAGATCTTTAATTCTATTACAAATGATAAGCTCCCAATCAAGAATATTATGAGCATTATCAATACGGAGACTTTCATCATCACAAAGAGAAACACCTTCACCATCTTCATCAGTAACGACAACTGCCTGGTTCTTAAGAATCATAAGCGCATGTTCATTTGTCATACCAAATGCCTGCGGATATATTGACATTGCATATTCAACATTTCCCTTTGAAATATTTGTCTGTGCAATTTCAAGTAACTGTTCACCAATTAATGGTCCAACCTTCATGTGTAATGTTTCTTCCATTATATTTATTTGTTTGATTTTACAAATATAATATAGTATTTTTTATATAATATTCAATTTTTATAATTAATAAATGTATTCAGTTCTATAATGAGGATAGAAAATTTCTTTTACTTTAAGATTGTCCCCAACATTAAAATGATTATAATATTCACTTCCACTTTCTTCTACATTTTTCCCATTATATTTAAATGTAGTATAATAATTTGTTACGGGATGACCTCCTTTACCAGGAACCCCAACAAATCTATGACTTTTGCGTTTGTTTACAACTACACAATCATAAATAATTGGCTTATGATATTTGTAAATGGCAGAATCATTATTATATAATGTATATTCTTTATAATAAAGATATTCAGTATCTTCCTTGACTAAAACATCCTTATTTTGAACTATACAACCAATTATCAAATATATAATTATACCAATACAAATTGTAATTAAACTTCCAAATACAAAATTTGTTTTATTCATATTTAATCCAAATTAAATAAATCTTTATATTGCTTATATGTTAAGAAATGCCCAGGAATTAAATAATCATAAATATATCTTTCTTTAGCATTATACTTTTTTGATCCAATCTTAATTGCCTGTCTGAATTCATATTGTATAATCCAATTAAAGATTTTAAACTGACAATACCATAATGATGTTTTGTCTTTATAATCTTTTTGATTGATCTTAAACATATGGGATTGCAAAGAATCAAATGTATGATTAAAGTTTTTAATCCAAAGATTAATCAATACATCTTTTTTAAGTTTTTTATTTAAGATTCTTCGTTTCATTATATATGCTTTCTAATATATTCCAAAACACTATCAACTTGTCGAACTCCTTTATCATTAATATCGTAACCGTATTGTGGTGGGTAACCATTAGGATTACGATTAATCCATGGAGTATGCTTTAATCTTTCATTCCGTAAAAGAGTTAGACCTTGCTCAATAATTTTAAGATCAAAACCACAAAAATTCATATTGAATCTATCAGAATTATTCAATTTAGAAATAGTCTTATCTATTACAAATACATCATTCATTATTTTATAAATTTATTAATCTTTAAGATTGATTTTTTCAACAGTTTCAATTGTATAATTATTTACCTTATCACGGATTTTATGATATTTATGAATAAAGTTTTCTGCCTCTTTAATACTATTATATGCTACATCTATACTACTAACAAATTTAGAGGCATCATGATACATTTCTGCAGTTTTCAATTGTGACCAAAAAAACCACAAGACTCTTTTGTATGGTTTAAACTTCACCTGTTCAGTAAAATCACCATTATTATTAATACCATAAAATGTTTTCTTTGTAATTTTATAATGCTTCATATTAATTTATTTAATATTTAACTAATTCCTTAATAAGTTCTTTAATAGTCATATATTGTATTTTTATAATCCTAATGCAATTAAGAAAGCTATAATTAAGAAAACCCAAAAACAGCATCCTAAACAGTTTCCAATTCCACCAAGAAGCCACTCAAAAATGGCCCAAAGAACACCAATTACTTTACCAAGTAAACCGAAAATGATTACACAAATGATAATCAAAACAATTAATCCTATAATCTCCATAATGTTCTATTTTATTTATTTATAAAAATAGAATAATATTTAAAAAATTCAAACAATATAAAAAATGTTCCCTAATTAATTAGAGAACATTTATAAGTTATATTTATTTAATAGTGGCGTTAAATATTTAGAAATTTCTTCTGCATAAGGTTTCCATTTATCTTTATTGATTTCATATTCAAGAGTTTCACGTGCATCAAGTTGTGCTTCCTGTTTAGATAATCCACAGCATTCCCAATCAATCATTAATGCAGGCCAATCAATTTTACCCCAGCCGTTTTTAAGTCCATATTCAAGATGATGTCTATTGTGAGTACGATGCCACTTCTGAACTTTTTTATAATCGCCTTTCCATAATACCTTAAGCCAAGGTTTTTCAATATCATGAAGCAGATATTTAGGTTTCCATATTCCAAGATTAAGAGCAGTTATCTGAAATCCGCACCAATGAGCAAACCAATATTTGAATGAACTACGATCTTTCTTAGTAAACATATCAAATGTCTTATATACTTTCAAAAGATCATCATAAGTCTTATAATATTCAAATTCAAATTGATTAAGTTTATCATTAACATGAACAACCATATATGCGAAATTCTTGTGATTTGCTTCATATTCATTTTTGAAGAATTCATTAATATCATATTGCTCATCATAAGATAATGTACCTTTCAAATTATAAACATATACTTTATAGATACGTTCATTTAATGATAATCGTTTCTTTAATGCAGTTTTCATTTTTTATTCCACTTATCAAATTCATTAAAATATATTGGCTTAGTTATTTTTTCATAATAACCTGACTTATCTGATACATGTTCTTTTAATTGATTACAAAGAATATCCCATTCTTTCCATTTTTTATATTCATCCATATACATATCAGATATTTCTTTAGAATATCTTTCATCGTAATCTCCACATGTATCTGGAGTTTCCATTGTATTATCAATATCTACGTTAAAGAATATATTATCAGCAAATCCAAACTGATGTATTGTCATATCTGCTGTACAACAATAATCACCATCCCAAAATGAGAAATACGAGCAATTTAAACAGCATTCTTTATCACAAAAATTTTTCATAATCACTTTTTAAATATTTCTTTGCATATATCCTGAATTAATGTACCTTCATCTTCATCATCAAAATATTCAGGCATATTATAGAACTTCTGTAGTCTTTGAACCATTTCGTCAGTTAATTGTATTGTCTTCATCGTAATAGTTATGTAATTTTAAATAATTATATGTAGCAGTTGCTAATGCTAATTCCTTTTCATCTAAGTCCATCATACCCATCTTCTTAAGAAATGATGGTAATGATAATGTAATATTTGAATTTGTTGCTCCTTTTACACCAAACATAAATGTACTTAAATCATTCCAATCATATTTTCTTAGATTGATTGCATATATAGTTGGCATAAATATTACATCTTCTATTCCACCGTTATCATTATAGTACATATAAAGTATAAATGATCTATAGAATGGATTATGTTCACCTTTATAATGCTTCCAAATATTTTCAGCAGCTTCCTTAATCTGTCCACACCCATTATTATAATCAATAACAGGATTATCTGTATCATTAGACTTTCGTGGGATATATGCTACACATTTAGCATCCACATAAATATTTTCATATGAACCTAAATTAATAATATAATCAGGATATTGCATAGCCCCATTAGGTTCTGCGTCTACATTAAAATAACGTGCAGCATATTCTTCTGCTAATTTTGCAATCTGGTCATTAAAGATAGATAATGTTCCACGAGACTTATAAAATCTTGCATACTCTCCTATATATTCATTTAAGAAACTTTTAAGATTATGCTCATGTTCTAGAAGAATATTATATACTTCCCAATTATAATACTTATTACAAAATTCCTCTAGAATCTGATGTGCTCTATATTTTCTTTCACCAAAAATATTTGAGTACTCATTTATATCCCATTTATACTTCATATAATAATATAGTTACAATTTAAATAATATTACAAATTCACAAGTAAATTTATAAACTTGTTATATTCAATTATTATCTATCTTCAAAAATTTTAATATATGAAAAACTATCTCTAATTGCTTTTAGCAAATTCTCTTCGTTGATGATCATTCCTTGTTCAGTCATTTCAATTCGTGTATTATTGGGTCGTCCAACATTATAATTGATGCCAACTCTATTCAAGTTATTGTAAAATGTTAATGTTGGATAATATGCATAAATTCCATGATCTCCCCAAATGCATCCATTATCTGGTTCAAATATTCCAAGTTCAATATGATTATGTCCATAAACATTCATAATAACCTTATCTTCATAATTATCTTTTGAAGATACCTCTATGCAAATATTTGAATTTAACAAATAGACGCGATCCCATGTATTTTCTGGTCTAAATGCATCAGCCCAGTTTTCCCAATATTCATGGAGCTCTTCATTAGTCATCTTTGTTTTGAATATTGCTTGCCTCATATTATCTAAAATAAATATTACATAATGTATAATATATAAATTCAGCTAACTTATCATTATGATTATTAATATATGTACCTAATCTTGATATAAATTTTCTTGTACGAATACTTGGTTTCATATCATTCGAATTCTCTTCGTAAATCATTTATAAAATCACCAGTTGCATAATATCCTAAAGTATCTTCTAATCTAGGAATTAAGTATTCACAAATTTCATCGAGTGATACCATTTTAGGACCTGGTTCAAATTCTAGTTCATCTTCATCATATATTTCTTTGATTTTACTATTACAATCAAATACTGCATATGAAGGTGATCCCCAATATTTGACATCTACGATTTCACCAGTTTCAATTACTTTTGCTTTCATATTTTATATTTATTTGATTATAAATATAGTATATTATATTAAAAATTCAATATTATTTAAAATTCTTAATATATTTTAATATAATCTAATTTCAATTCCCTTTTCACGAGCTTTCTTCATCTTACCAGTATTTGAATCAAGAGAATTAGTAAACACAATCTGTACTTCTTTCCAAGATCCAGTGTTTCTATATTCTGGATGGCATGCAAGGAACTCGCCTTTTGATTTGTAATCATTAGGTTCACCAGTCATAATAATAGGAATCTGATTTGAAGTAGCTTTCTTAATCTCCTCATGAACTGCTTTAAAATCTTCTACAGATTTTCCAATTGAATTCAGAACATTAAGAACAGTTTTATATTCATTAGATTCTTTATTCATTACCCAAGAATAACCTTCTGTTGCAAGATGCTCAAAATCTGCATCTCCAGTAAGCATATATGTAGCACATTGGTCAGCAACCTTATTTCCACATAACTTAAAATTACATGACTTAATTACATCAGTAAGAGTAAGTGATTTGATAGTCTCATCAAATGATTTCTTTGCTTTATCTCCAGCCTTGCCTGAGCCTGTACCGAAATAGATTTCTTCCTTAGTGCATTCCAAAATATTGTGCGGGAGTTTTACTTCCTTAGATTCTCCAAAGAACTCATCTGTCATAGGATCATTAAATGAAATGTAATCAAAAATCTTACGAGCAGTTTCAACTCCAATATTTGGAATATTGAGAGTCTGTGCAGAATTTACAAACATCAGTCTTGCATGTTCCTTTTCAGTAAGAACTGCCATCAAGTGAATATCATCTACATAAGTCTCGCCTTCAGGCATTGGAATTTCTCCATCATTAGTCTGTGTAACTTTATAAAGGAAAGGAATAATATCACCAGCAAGCGACATAATAACCTTTGAACCAATAGTTACACCCTTTGATTTAAGATAACCAAAATTATGACCTGAGCATTTCTGAACATCTCGACCATCCATATTGACTGGATTAACCCAAATAATCGGAGTATATTCTCCAGTCTTTCCAAGATTCCACGTAATGTTTACAACCTCTGTCTCCTCAAGCATTGGAATGAACTTAATTGCAACACAGTCAGATGGACGATGCTCAGTTGTATTATTAATTCGGAAATCTTCAGTTGGCTTAATAACGATACCATCAAGAGCATATGGGCAATTGTGACGATATTCAGCAAACTCATTATAGATATTTGCAAATTCATTTTCATTCAAGATATAACGAGTCTTGAAGAATTGTGGAGTAACACCCAAATGATAATCAGCTTCAGACATCAGAACATTAAGTTTAGTCCACTCACGATCTTTAACAATTCCCCCGCTAATTTGACGCCAGTCATAGATAACAATTGACAGATCATTTCGCATTGAATAGAAATCTTCATCTTCAGAATAATCTCTATTTAATACACCAGATACGAATGAACGTGGATTTGTAAATTGTTCTCCGTACTTTTCAGCATATGTTTTCTTATTTACAAGAACTTCTCCACGAAAAACATTATGACCTGGAATTTGATATAAAGATTCAGGAATAAATCGTACAAGATGAAGAGTAAGATCCTTTCCATATTCTCCATCACCACGAGAAGATATCTGTATTAACTTACCATCTTTAATCTCACATTCAAATGAACATCCATCAAATTTAGGAGTAATAATAACCTCGTGCTTACCAAAATATTTAGCAGCCTCAGTAAAATATTTCTTCCAATCAATATTTCCTTCCTTATCCTTATGAATCTGTACCTTTGAAAGTGAACCCATAACGAATGGATGTTTCTGAGTGTAAGAAGGATTATGACGAGCACCAACCTGGGCTTTATTCTCCAGTCCAAGTTCCTTTTCAAGTGCATCAAATTCGTAGTCAGTCATAATCTCCTGACCATTATAATAAGCTTCCTTAGCTTTATAATACAGATTAAGTTTATCTTCTCTTGTCATATTATATGCATTTGTTATTATCTACAAAATTTATTTGTAATGTTTTATTATTTAGATCAATATAATAATGATTAGTTTCCATAGGAATAGGATCTCCTGATACATTATCAATTTCTCCACAAATTACATCATAAACTAATTCATTATTCATTACAATAAAATCACCAGCATTGTTTTCATCTCGTAATTTTATAAGATTATTTATATATTCATTCAGTGTCATATTATATATTTTTTTAATTACAATATTAATTCAGTTTATTGTATTACTGAATACATAAATAATATAGTAATTTTTATATAATATTCAAATTTTATCCAATTAATCCTATTTTAGTTTCACAATTTACTACTTTAATATATATCATTCATAATCAATAATTTCTTTTAGTTTGTTCTTCATAAGTATCTTTATACATATGATAATAAACGGGTTCATTTGTTAATGTACTAAAACGAAGATCATATGATTCCTTAGTAACTATATAAGGACTATCACTTGGCCATTTCCACTTCTGATGACGTTCTTTAGTTTCATAATCACATTGTAATATATTATCTTCTTCTTTAAGTTGAATCTTAACGCCTTCAATATAATTTGTGAATCTATATGCAATACTATCAATTACTATATAATACCAATCTTTTTTGTTTTCTTCAAACCAACGTTCCTTTTCCTTTTCATAATACTCTCCATAATTTGGTATAAGATATTCATTTAATAGTTTTGTATAATATATAGGATTGCATCTTTGGTCTTCATCAAATAAAGAACGTTCTTTAAATCCTTTATCATTTACGTAATGATATCCTTCAAAAAGATATGTATCATTATCAATAATCAATTCTAATGGAAAGAATAATGCATCAACTGCATCTCTACGTTGTTCTTTTTCTTTATCAATTATAGCACCTTCATATCCTTCATTAACATAATATCCATTATGCGTATAGATATGAATATATTTGTAATTATTTTTTACAAATTCACGGTATTCATTCCATTCTTTAATATATTTTTCAGGATTCTTTTTAATCTTATCATATAATTTATCAAAACGTACTGCTGCTTCTCTTAAGATACTTATTAATTTGTTTTCTTCAGATTTAAGTAATGTACATTTAACAGTTTTTTTCAAAGGTGTATAAACATCTTCATATTTATTTGTTTTCTTATTTAACTCATAATCACACTGATATAATGTTAGATCAAATACTTCATTTTCATCTATTAATTTTGGATTAACATATTCCAATAATATTTTTTCACCAAACACAATATCTGAATCTTTTGTATATTGTGGATCTTTTTTATGTTCTATATCATTGGTAAAATGAAATTTAAATTTTTGTAAATATTTAAAATCTTTAATATAACTATCTTCAGAAGGCATTAATTCCCATTCATTATATCTTGGGTTCCAATAAGAAGCTTGAATTTTATTGATATAGCATTCTGCATTGAAAACAAGCTTATAAGTTTTCAATGAACGATTAATTTCCTTTTCTAGCCATCTGTTTACAATATATTCTTCTAATTGTCTGCAATGCTTACAATATTCATCTTTATATATATTAACAATATAAGGATTAATATTGATATCTTTTAATTGATCATAACTATATAGTTTTGTTCTTAAAAACTGATAATAAAAATTATTACATTGTTTTATAATTTGAACAGCTTTCTTATATTCACCAATAAAATATGATAAATTAGAAAAATTATTGTAATCAGATGTACTATCTAAAAGATGAGGGATAATCTGTCCCTCATCTTTATTAATAGTATTCTTCTTACTCATATTACACAAGCAATTCTGCTACGGAATTCATATCCATTTCAAACTTCTCGTCCTCACCAAGATTCTTCTCAAGAATATCACGGGCCTTCTGAAGATTAGCTAATGTTTGTACATCTGCAATACGTTCTGCAGCAGTCTTCAAATCTGCATCCCACTCTTCAATTGTATATCCCAAAATCTTTGAATCTTCTCCAAGATCAATACCGAGCTTATCCAAACCAAGCCCTGTAATTGCGGCATCATTCTTCTTTACTTGGTGATGCAAATAATTATATGTATTAATCAAAACCTTAACACCAGTAATTGCAGAAATATCCCCATATCCAGGAACTGCACGTTTTGTGTTAAATACATACTCCTTTTCACGGAGCTCATCAATCTTGTTCTTTACATTTGTCAAATTCTTTACAAGTGTCTTACGAGTAATTTTTTCCATAATTTAATTTTATTTAAAATGTTAATAACTTATTTTTAAAATATCCTATATGCCAAAGCTATCCTAATATAAATATTGTTCCAATTATAAAGTATATAATGATCTCTTTTATTTCATCTTTTTAATTCTTGTTTCATTTAATACTTCCCCATTTATCTTTAATATAATATTCTTCTAACCATCTTTCATAAGATACAAATGTAGAATCTGTGGTTAAATTCCAAAGTTCAACCACATCATCCCCTGTAAATCTATAATTGAAATATTCACCTGTTGTCCAACTTCCACAAATCATTCATTTAACTTTTTAAGTATTATTGGTATCATTTTATCTACAGCATCTCTTGCTTCTACCTCAATATATGATAATTCGTATCTTTCGTATGTTTCTTTAATGATCTTATCTAATTCTTTGGATTGTTTCAAATTATGAATCCTTCCATAATCTTCAAATTCAATATTTCCACGTTTAATAAAAAAATCTAAATTTTTAAACTTCTTATATTCACTTATAATAAGATCATCAAATTCTTTATTGTCTTCAACTTTGTATACAACATTATTTAGAAAAGATCCATCATGCACAATTACATCAACCTTTCCAATTTTAGTTGAAATATTATAATGTTCCATTCCAAATATTGCAATCTGATTACTTGGCATTGTTTTGTTTTCTTCATAAATTCTATCTTTAATATATTCAGAAACCAATTCACAATGAACACCCATTTTCTTAAGTCTTGCAAATAATTCAGCTGCAACGGTTGACTTGCCACTACAAGGACCACCAATTAAATTAATAACCAATGTATCTGTCATTACATATAATTCTATATATTTGATATTTATATAAAATAGAACTTATATGCAAACAAATTTTACTATTATTACAATTTAATTTTTTCTTTACCCAATAAGAATTATTGTTTCTTTACCCAATAAGAATTATTGTTTCTTTACCCAATAAGAATTATTGTTTCTTTACCCAATAAGAATAAACTGAACTTTTAAGGCATTCATCAGACACATCATAAATCTTACCATCTTCAACAGTTACAAAATAATCAGCAAGATTTAATACATATGTATCATTCTGATTAATTGATTCTATGAATTCCTTAACCAATGGACGACTGCTTCCTTTCTTAGGTTTGCCCAAAGTTACAAATTCAAACTCATTATTCAAAAGCAAAGTATTTAAAGCAATTTTTGATGTTGGTATATCAAAAAGATTCTTACCAATTTCACACAACTTATCATAAGCATCAGCCCAAGAAATATTCAAAACCTTTGCGACTGACCTTATAGCAGAATCATCAACATACCAATTTTTTGGTTTACCTGACTTGAAAAACTTACAAGTAGGATTTGGATTAAAATATTCAAACATGTTAATCAAATTTTAATTTAACTTTTCATTATTAGATTTTATATATTATAAATAGTTAATATAATTAAAAATTCAATTATATATGAAATTATTTTTAAGAACTATTCTTTTTCTTTTTGTGTCATAATTGTATATCAAGATAATTAACAAAATCTTCAATCCAAAATCTTTTATCTGTTTCATCTGGAAGATTTAATTCTAACCATTCTGCTGCTAATATAATCACAAGTTCTTTTTCTTTTTGTGTCATAATCATATCATTTTAATTTCGTGTAACTTCTCAATCATAGCCACACAAGCATCAACAAGATTGTTCCCATTAAAGCATAATTCATCACGATAATTTCCTTCGTATCTTATTAAGTTGATGTCTAAATCAATTATCGGACGAAATCCTTCTATTGGTGGTAAAATATCTAACAATGCTGCAAGACTCCAACAAGGAATAAGATGTTTGTATTTATCGTTCTTAATATTCTTTAAAGATACGTATTCATTGATAAAACTTGGAGTTCCATATCTATCATAATACATATTCGCACTTTCAAGTGGCAATACTTTTGCCAACTTCTTTGACTGAGGAATGTCTGTACATGATTTAATTGCTGCCATAATTCTATTCTTTTCTAATAATTATTTCAACTTTCATTGGTTCATTTTCCCATTTTATTTCTGGAAACATATCCTCTGGAAGATTCATCCAATATATTTTTTATAATACTTTGAATAATTCTTAATGATATCAATATAATCATGATAATTAAGTTCTGCCTCTACAAGAACATGACTCATATTCATGATCATATTATACTTTCCGCTCTTACGAAGATTCTCGTATCTAAGAAATTTCTCTTTTGTCATATAATTACATATAAAGGTTATCTAAAGAATTATTGAAAATGTCATTATCTTTATGATAGATTTTATGATCATAACAATTTCCTACAAATGACCCATATACTACATGTGAAACTCTAAACTGTAAAGTAATAGGATAGTAATCAGGTCTATTATAATGCATAGTCCAATATAAGGCATTATCTTTAACAAAAAGATTTAAAATTTTACCTGTCTTACTGTTACGAATTCTACCTAAATTTGATACTTCATAATTTCTATTTGTACAATTAATCCAGTATTCACTACAAAAATTTTCATAAAGAACTGGTTTCCAAATTTCTTTTTTCATTATTATTTGTTTTTAAATTATATATATAAAATAGATCATTAATAAAAAAATTCAAATATTATATAGTTTCTTTACAATAATTTAAAAATATATTGTAAACAAAAATTAATTTAACTATATTTTAATATATTTATATGATTTAAAATATATGATAGATTTTTCAAATTTAAACATTGATAAAAGTATTAAGAAAATAAGTATATCTAATGCATTGGATATGCTTTTTACACCATTTGATTCTGAAGGTGTTGCACAAAAAACATATGAAAAAAATTATGATAATCCACAATCCGAATATTATCATATGACAGCTGAACAGATTCGTGAAGCTTGGTCAGCAAAAGGTGCAACATCTACGCATTATGGATCATTACTTGATGATTATATTGGATGCATATTAACAGGCAATGAAAATGATTTAAGATTATTCAAACTTGATAATGGATATGATTATGATGAACGTCTTAAAGCGCATTGCAATGCTTTCGATAATTTCTATTCAGTATTAAGTAAGTCTGGTGATACCGAATTTATTGAAAGAGAAAAATATCTTTATCTTAAAGTTAAGAATCCAATAACAAAAGAAGATATGTATATGTATGGACGTTTTGATGCTTTATTTAGAAATAAACGTACTGGCAAATATATATTAATTGATTGGAAATCTTCTGGAACAATTGATAAAGTTCCTGATAAATGGACAAAGAAAATGTTAGGCCCGATGTTTAAGTATCCTCAATTAAATTGGTATCGTTATACATTACAATTATATTTCTATAAGCAAGCATTACTTAATTCTGGTTATCTACCTGAAGATACAAAACCTGAAGATATAGTTGTAATGATTGTAAATTTGCCAGATCATATTATTCCTGAAATTAATATGAATTATCAAATACATCAAGGAGCAATGCCTTATGATGAAGTTATGATGAAAAATTTCTATAATTTTGCAATTCAGAAATTTATGATATTAGAATCTGAAAAGAAAAAAGAAGAACATGAAAAAACGGTTCATGAAACACCACAAGAAGAAAATAATTTAGAAGATATGTTTTAATTAAATATTTAAATACGATTATGATATTTCCAAAGATTAATAACATTTATGAATATGATGGACAAAGAGTTCATATTTGGCAACAAGATTTATTTAGAAAAGTTTATTTAAAGACGATTCCTGAGCAACGCGGATCATATTTCAGAACTGAAAATTGGTGGAAGTTTATGTTTACAGCTAAGTTTATAGATCAAATTAAAAAATTATCATCTGCATATTAATGTTAAATCCTTTTAGAAGAATAAAGAATAATTCAAGATATACATATAAAGGAAGAACTATAATAGTAGAAAACACTACTAAAGATAGTATTACATATTATGATCTTTTGGACTGGTGGGAATATCAGCCTATCATTCCAAGATACTGTGTTATGAAAAAATGGGACTTCATAAAAAATGTAAAAAGATATAAATTTAAATAATGATAATGCGAATGATACAAATAAATGAATCAAATATTAATGATATAAATGATTCATTATTAACACATATTGCAATTGATTATATATTAGAATCTCATCAATATGAATTATTTGAAAAATATGGAGTATATGATGGATGCAAGGAATTAGTAGATTATATAATTAAAAAGGCAAAATCAAAATTTAAACAAGGATATGTTTTAATTAAGTTAGATATATTAGGAAAAGATTTTAATAATTTTAATAATGTATTTTTTGAAAAACTTATAATAAATATTAAAATTTCTAATAATGTAAGTAATGGTGGTTATATAAGTGATAAAAACAAGAAATTAAATAAGAACAATAAATTTGATGATATTGAAATTCATTATGATATAAATAAGAATAAATTTGAAAGTGATTTACGATCATTATTATATCATGAATTAACACATATATATCAAAATTATTGTATGCTTTTAACTAATAAAAGTTTTTATGATTTATTAGATAATCAACATTATGATAAATTTATTAAAGGTAAAATGTCATTTGATAATGTTAAACGAGTGTTAAGTGATGTTTTATATCATATAAATAAGGTTGAACAAAATGCCTATATTTCAGAATTACAATCTGAATTAGAAAATAATAAAGATAAAATTCATGGTCCACAAGAAGCATTAAATATTGTTAAGAATTCTATATCATATAAGAATATAATGCAATCAAAAGAAATATTATATGGATTAACTGATAATTCATATTCTGAAGATTTACAAAATAAAATATATGATGTATATAGAGAACTTAATGAATGTGATTGGACAAATAACAAAATAAAGAAAAAACTTATTAATCAAATTGATAAATATATTTCTAAAGTGGAAAAAATAATACCTAAGATGTGTTTACATTTTTTAGAAAATAATATAATAGAGATTGTAGAAGATCATCATAGGAAAATAATTAATTTTAAAGATTATTTGAAAACTAAAATATAAGCGAATTAATAAATATGAATATAATCAAACCAAAATACGAAATATTAGAACAACAATATAATAAAGAAACATTACTTGAAGATATGTTCAAACATATTGAAATATGTGGTCGTACTTGTTATAAATCTGAAGATAAGATAACAGATACATCATATCAGAAATTTGTTAAGATGCTTGAAGATGCAAATCATGGAGCAATGCTTGAACATGGAACAGTGTATTTGACAATACCGTTAGGTACACCAGTTGATGATCCTCAATATATGTGGAAACAGGATATTGTAATTTTCTTTCAAAATAACAAGTATTCTGTTGTAAAAGAAAAAATGATTAATGAAACAGTTGATGTTGAAATTAAAGGCTACGGAATGCAAACACAAGCATCTGCACATTTTTATTATATTACTACAAATTGGAGAGTAATATTTGAAAATAAAGATTTTAATATTATAAAAGATATTTGGTATTATAAGATTGACAAAGAATCATTAAAAGATTCTGTTCTTCAATGGATGACTGAACCAACAAAAGAACATGAAAAAAGATATACAGTAAGATTTACATATCATCTTGCAGTGGCACGAGATATTAATAGACATAGAGTTCAATCTGTTGGAGAAGAATCAACAAGATATTGTAATTATTCAAAAGAAAAGTATGGTAAAGAATTAAATATAATTGAACCCGTTTGGTTTACTGATGATGAAAAAGAAATAATTTATAGTAAAAAAGATCATATGTCACTTAAAGATATGTGTGAATTAGTTGCAAGAGGAACTGATTATCCTGCAATGGAACAGGTTGATTATTGGTTATTTGCAAATATGGTATGTGAATATGCTTATATGATGAATACTAATAAATTTGGAAAAAAGAATTGGACTGCACAGAAAGCTTCTTTAATGTTGCCTCTTGATACAAAAACAACTTCTGTTCATACAGCATTTGCATCTGATTGGTGTCATTTCTTTAATTTAAGAGCTTTAGGAACAACTGGTGCACCAAGACCATCAGCAAAAGAAGTTGCATGGCCATTAATGGAAGAGTTCTTGAAGAATAATTATATTTCAGAAGATCAAATTAATATTAATAAATATCATGAAATTAAAAACAAATATCCAAATATAGAAGATTACATTAAATTATAAATTATTAAATTATTAATAAATTATAAAATGGCTTGGTTTGAAATACAAGGTAATGAAATTTGGTCATCAGATTATATACCTGCAAGTATGGGTGGAGAACATCATCTTTATGGAATAAAACTAGGTGGTAGATGGTGTTTAGATTATTGGTTTAAATTAATGTTTAAATTATCTGATGATGACTGGGAAAATAGATGTTGTCATATGATTAGCAATGAAGATTTTTATGATCTTTGTGAATGGTTAGGTATATATTATATGAAAAATAATAATATATATCGTAAAGGAGAAAAATATGATAAGAAAGGAAATAAATTATGATACTCAATTTAGATAAAATAAAATGGAGAAACTTTAAGATATGGTTTCTTGACCAAGTTAAACGAAGAAGAGTTATAACGAATTTTTTTATAACTCGTAATGCATGGGGTGCATTTTCATTGAACTCTCATATTAACCAGCATACAGGAAAACCAAAAGTGATGTATAATACTGTTGAGACTGCAAAAAAGTCTGCAGAAAAAATGGGAGAAAAACATAATACACATTTCTCATATTATAAATGTTTATTTTGTGATGGTTATCATATAGGAAAAAACAGAGACAATAAAACTGATTACGATAAAAAATAAATATATAAAACATATAGATGGCAGATTTTACAATAAAGACATTTAATGAAAAGATACATAACATTTATTTAAATGGTGATATAGATGAAACAATGTGGCAAAAGTTAGTAGATAATATTAATGAAATTAGAAGTGAAGATAATGATATTATAGATCAAAATATTGCGTCATTAGCATCAATAGGATTATCTGTAACAATAGCTCGTCCTATTATTAATATTTATTTATCTACTTTCGGTGGATATATTCATGAAATGTTTGCTATATATGATGAGATAAAAACATTAAATAAAGATTATGTTGTAAATATATTCTGTGTTGGTAAAATTATGAGTGCTGGCACTATTATAATGTTAGCAGTTGATAATGAACATAGATATGCTTATCCAAATACAACATTTATGTATCATACATTAGCTGGTGGGGTTTATGGTAAAATGAAAGATGTAGAAGAAAATACTGAAGAACTTAAACGTCTACATAAATTAATGTGGAATATATATAAAGAAAATACAGATATTCCTGTTGATAAATTAGATGAAATATATAAATGTAAAAAGGATTGGTATATAACATCTGACCAAGCAAAGAAATATAAAATTATATCTAAAATTGTGTGAAAAAAATAAAAGAATATTTATCTGAACAAAATTATAATTTTGATTATATTGATAATTTAATTATAACAGAATGCAATATTGAAAGATATAAATATTCTCCCATATTAATATATGGAAATTTATTGGAATCATTAGGAATATTTAATGGATGTAAAGAAGCAACAAAATATGTTTTTGATTATTTAAAAGAACATTTGGGAGATGATAATATGATTATTAGTATTCCTGATAATATACAAAATAAGTTTTTTGATAAATGTTATTTACATATTAAATATAATGATAAATATAAAGAAGGTGCAGGTAGTTATATAACATCAGATGGCCATGATGATTATAATGAAATAAGATATGATATTAATAGTAAAAAATTTGATTTTATAGAAATTAATTTATATTTTGATAAAAATAATGTAAATAATATATATTCTATTATTATGCATGAGTTAATACATGCTTATGATGATTATATTCATATTAAAAAATCAGGATTTGATTATTCTTTATTTAATAGAGCAGATAAACAAAATGCAAAGATAATAAGTAATCATGAAGAAAATGAAGATCTTATAAAACATTATTGTAAAGATATAATATATCATTTATTTAAAGATGAACAAATAGCATATATAGGACAATTAAATGGTGAATTAAAAAGTAAAAAATATAAAAATATAAAAGATGCAATAAAAGATATATCTGAAACATCAATATATTTTAACTATAAAACTATTTATGCAAATTATCATAATATAATAAAATCAAAAAAATATAAAGAACAATTTTGTGATGTATATAGAGAATTAAATAATAATAAGAAATCTAATGAATCTATTATTAAAGAATTAAATAATAAATTTAGTAAGTTTTGGACAAAATTTATTAATCATATATATCATATTGCAGAAGATCACATAATTAAAGAAGCATATATGACAAAAGATTCAAATAAAAAAATTAAAGTATTTGAAAATAATGAAAACACTAACTGAAGAAGATATTAAAAAGGAATTAAGACGTAAATATCAAAATAAAGAATTCAAATTTGATAAACGAACTAATCAAAAATTTATTGAAATAGTTAATGCTCATTTTGATTCCGTAACAGGATATATTGTTTATCATGATCACCATGTTACTGATGAACAATGGTATGTTGATAATTATGAGCCATTATTAGGAGATCAAATTGATAAAGTTGTAGAATCAATTAAAGAAGATCCTGATACAAGACAAGCATATATTGGAATGTTATGCCCAGATAAATATCATAATGGTGATAAGATATGTACAATAGGAATGCAGTTCATATATAACAAAGATAATAAACGATTAGACGATATTGTTTATATGAGGTCTAATAATGTTTGTGAATATTCAATGGATTCATTATGGCAAATAAAGATATTTACACAAATTGTTAATAGACTTATAACTGAATTAGATAAAGAAATATATCCAGGTCATTTATATTGGAATGTAGGATCTTTACATTTATATGAAGAAGATTTTAAGTTCTTATCAGATAAAACAAAGATAGCAGATGAAATTAAATATACTTTAAGTATTAGTAGAAGATTAGGTAAAAATATTAAAGATTGGAAATGACAGATAAAGTATTACAAACATATATGAATGGTATGCTTGTTGCTTGTAAAGAAAAAAATCCAAATTTTAAAGCAATAATAGCAACAGCAGTTCAATTAGGTATGCAATATCAAGAAGAAAAAATAAAAGAAGGTATTGAAATTGTTTTTAATGAATTACATAAAAAAGAATAATTATGAAAGTTCTAAGGTCTAAATATATATTTGATAATGGTGTTAAAGAATATGAACATTATCTTTATGGAATAATTGATGATTCTGATCTTTTGACTATAGTTGATGAACGTGGTAAAGATCCTCATCTTGTTTATAATTTTAGAGATAATTATGGAATATGGGGTGCTTTAGATGAATTAATGAATGGGCGTGGCGAAGAAATATCAAAAGATGAATATGATAAATTAGTTCAAAAATGGATTAATGAATATAATGAAGAACACCCAAGATATTATGATCCAATAAATGATTCATATTTTAGAGTTCATAATAAAGTAAAATTAAAAGAAATTGGTAGATATGATTGTAATGGCGTCATATATAGTTATGATGGTGTTCAACAACCACAATATGTTCGGCCTACAGAAGAATTTGAAAAATTATATATAAAGAAATAAATATATCTATTTTATAATATATGGAAGACAAATATGATATGATAATTGATAACGGACAAACTATAGATTTAAATTCAGAACAAGGATGGGTATGCCCAAGATGTGGTAATGCTGTTGCTCCATCAGTTTTGGTTTGTCCAGTATGTGGAGGTAAACGTGCTAATGAAAACTTAGCACCAGGTGAATCTATGATATGCGGATAAAATATGAAAAACTTTATAGAATTTTGCGAATTTATACAACCAACGTTATCGGATGATTTTTATAGATATACATTTGTCAATAAAGATCAAATAGAATCTATAATTATAAGATGGGATAATTTGGTTAATAAATTTGTTGTAGTTATTATTACAAATAGTGGAGTTAAATATAAACCAACAGGTATTAGAGTAGACCCTGAAGGATATATGGATAAAGCACTTAATGATCAATGTTATTGGATTAACTATGATGATGCAGAAAAATATATTAGAGACTTAATGAATGGATAACGAAAAATGGTTTTTAGGAGGAACATGTGCAGAAACTACATGGCGTGATGAATTAATGCCGTTATTGGATGAAGCCAATATAAAATACTTTAATCCTATTGTTAAAGATTGGACACCAGAATGTCAAGCAATTGAAGAAGATGAAAAGAATAATAAATGTAATGTTCATCTTTATGTAATAACACCAGAAATGCAAGGTGTATATTCAATTGCTGAAATAATCAATTCATGCTGGCAGGCTGTTGTATATGGAACAACTGTTAATAAAGTTTATTTCTATATATTAGACCCTGATAATAAATTTTCAAAAGGTCAATTGAAATCTTTAAATGCAACAATAAGATTATGTAACGATATTGCAGAAAATAAATTTAAAGGAAAGAAAATATCTTCTATGCAAGAATTAATGGAAGATATTCAATAAAGTTGGTAATTTTTATTATCAACTTTTTTATTTTTATAAAAGGTAGATTATGTCTTAATGTAAGATTATAAAAATATATACCTTTAATTTAAAATTATGAAATTAACTTGCAAAAACAACTGCAAATACTATATATCAGGCAAGCTCTTTAACAATTGTGCAAAAAATATAGTAGGTACAATTAGAGAAGACAGTACTCCTTGCTACCAAATACAATTTAGTTTAAAAGAAAATGAAATCATTTAAACAATACATTCTTGAAGCTGAAGATGATGAATTAGACATGGATATGGATACTAGTGGAGATGAAGATAATTCAGAAGACTCAAATAATTTAGAAGATAAAGATGATTCAGAAGATAAAGATGATTCAGAAGATTCAGACAAAAAGAAATCAACACAACGTGGAAATATTAAATTTGTTATCTGGGAAGAACCTGAAAAGAAGGTATCTTGGTTAAAAGATAACAATAAATATCAAAAGATAGAATATAAACATGAAGATAAGAAAAAGAATATATTCATTGATTTCTTATTAGGTTTTGATAAAGAACAAAATACATGGAAATTATGGGTAGGTAAAATTGGTGCAGTAAACTATGATGATGATCCATATTGTGATTTTGAAACTGAATCATTTGCTACTGCTATTGTTAAAGCATTAGATAAAGTAGAAGAATTTATTAAGAATGTAGAAGATGAACCTGAAAATTGGATTCAATATTACAAAGATATATAAAATTTAAATAATATAAATAAAATGAAAAAATTAGGTAGTTTTTTAACTGAATATGTTTCTTCAAAAAATAATGTAAATGAAGAAAAAACTCCAGATATTAAGCAAATACAAGGTAAAGAACCAGATACTTATGGAGACTGTGATGTAGACTGGGCCATTGATGAACCTGTAGATAATGAAGCTTCTGAAGGTGTTGATAAGAAAGAACTTAGTAAGAATATGAAACGTCTTCTTATGAAGTTTAAAGCTAAGGAAGATTTCTTTATTCTTGGTGAAGCAGGATGGGGTAAGACAACAATTATTAAGCAGACTGCTAAAAAGTTCAAGAGATCTATTGTAACAGTTTATTTGGATAAAGCTGAAAAGGAAGACTTAGGTGGTATTCCTGTTCCAGTTAAAGGTAAAGATGGTTCTGCTGTACAGGATAAAGCTATGCCAACATGGGCAAAGGTTATGATGGAAAATCCTGACAAGCAATTCTTATTGTTCTTTGATGAAATGAATCAAGCAGATCCAGGTATTCAAAATGCTCTTATGCCTATTGTACTTGAACATGTAATATGTGGACATAAGTTTAAGAATTTTATTGTAGGTGCTGCTGGTAACTACGAATCTGAAAATGATGCAGTAAGTGAAATGTCAGTTCCTCTTAAGTCACGTTTCAAACCAATTATTGTTTGGGAAACTGGAGGTGATTCATGGAGAGATGCATTCAAATATTTACATAAGAATTGGGATGAAAAGTTAAGTAAAGATTTAGTAGATAAATTTGAAGAAAATGCAGAATTATTTAATAACCCTCGTGAATTAGAACATAAAGTACTTAAATTCTTATATGAACTTAAACAAGATGGTGATTATGATGAATTTGATGCAGAAGACTATTTAGACCGTCTTGAAGGATTGGTTAAAGAAGATTTAACTAGAACTCAAGAAAAGAATGTTAAGGAACTTGCTGATGATATATTTGGATTTATGAATAATAAAGGAGATAAAGAAGAAAAGAAATCAGTTGGAAGAAGTTCACGTAAAGATATGAATATGGTTGATGAAAATATTAAGACTGCTATTAAACAAGGTATGAAATTTGGATATATTGAACAGGAAGGCGTTAAGTATGGTATATCTGAAGAAAATATTTCAGCAATTGTAGATCAAGATGAATGTAATGGGGAAATGCTTAACAGAATCATTAGTAAATTTAAGAATGATGGTATAGAATTTAAGTTTAAGAAAAACGAAGAATGGAAAAAGAAAGGATATAAAGATCCTGAAGAAGACTAAGTTATGAATAATATATAAAAGGAAAATTAGAAGCCAAAGATCCATCTGAATGGAAAGAAAAAACTAAAAAATAACTTAAATTGTTATGTTTAAGAAGATATCAAATAAGAATGATAATACGATGTATTTTAATTCTGATGAAGAATTTTATCAGTTTTGTGTATATCCTCAATTAGTTCCAGTTGAATATATTGATTCAACTGGTAAGACATCATATTATACAGATTTTAATTTTACTAATGCATATAATGATGCTGTTAAGAAAGGAATGAATTTTGTTATAAAAGATGAGAATTCTCAGATATATAAGCATGGAGCAGTATCATATAGAACTATTACAAAACCAATAAAAAATTTAAAATCATATTACGGAGAATTCAAACATCATGGAAATTAAAAGTTCATTAATAAATAGTGACGAATTTGAATTCGTTAAAAATAGTCTTATTAAAGCATCTGAAAAGGATAATGAAACAGAATTCAGAGTTAAGGCATTGGAATATATCAATGATACTTCTGATGAAAAGGATGATAAGTTCTTTTACGATATGCTTGAATTTGTAAGATTCTTAGATCCTGATGATGATGCTACTGCATATACAACTCCAGAACATTTAATATATTTGAATTGTCCAAGTGGTGGTGGCAACCCAATTGGTAAAAGTGTTCGTAAATGGGATTTTATATTTGACCATGAATGCTTACACCAACTTTGGGATACTTTTGGTGTTGCAGAAAAAATTAAAGAGGAACTTGGCGAAGAAAAGTATAATCATAAATTATTGAACTGGGCGTCTGACTGTGTCATTAATGATTATCTTTATTATTATCGTAAGAAAGAAAGACCTGAAAATTTAATAACACCAGAATATATAAAAGAAAAATTTAAAGTAGAATATGATCGTAAAGTAGATACGCAATACACTTTATATCTTAAATTACTTCCCGAGCTTGAAAAGATTCAAAAGGATAAAAAATATCAGGATGAACCCGATGAAGGACAAAGCCAAGGGCAAAGTTCAGGACAAGGTTCAGATAGTAAATCAAGTAAAGGAAATAGTTCTGGTAATCAGCAAAAAAAGGAAAATAAAACAGCCGATGATGCTCAAAAATCTGCTGATGAAGCAAAGAAAGCTGCTAAGGAAGCTCAAGATGCTGCTGATAAAGCTATAAAAGCAGGTGATAAAGATGCAGATAAAAAACAAAAGGCAGCTGATGAAGCAAAGAAAGCTGCTAAGGAAGCTCAAGATGCTGCTGATAAAGCTAAAGAAGCAAAAGATAAAGGAGATAAAGAAGGTGAAGAAAAAGCTGCTAAGGAAGCTCAAGATGCTGCTGATAAAGCTAAGAATGCAGCAAATGAAGCAAATGGAGAAAAGAATTCTGGAGAAGGCAAAGGTCAAGGTGACGGTACTGCAGATCACGAAGAAACTGAAGCTGATTTAAAAGATATTAAAGAACGTGCTCAAGAGATAATTGAAAATTATAAAAATAAATTATCTGGAGATTTTGGAACATTCATTAGTAAATGTAAGAAATCTGTAGAACTTAAAAAGTCTGGTTTATCTACTGGAGTTAATAATGGTATGTCAGGTTGGAATCAACAATTAAATGCATCTTGTAATGCGTTTGTTAAAAAGAAAGTATTCCAAAAGAAACGTGAATATAAATCTACATATTCAAGAACTAAACGTGGCTCAGGATTTGTTGAATATGGTAAGCCAATTAAACCAGGTAGAAAAATAAGAGAAAATAAATTAACAATTAATGTTGCATTCTATATTGATATATCTGGTTCTATGGGTAGTTGTATTAAAGATGTTTGGAAAGCTTCATATGCTATTGCTGAAGGATTAAAGAAAAAATTCAAATCAGAATCTGTTGTTGATGAAGTAACATTTAAGATGCATGCTTTCGATACTCAAATGTTTGAAGTACCTTATGGTAAAGAAAAGAATGCAGGTGGTGGAACAATGAATTTTGAAAAAATTCTTGAATACATTAAAGATAATACTTATAATTATTTAATCAATATTATAATTACTGATGCAGGATTTAGTATTGATAAACAACAAACTGCAAAATTCATTAAGAACATAAATGGTATGATAGAATTTGTTACAAATGAAGATTCTGCAGAGATGAAAAATTTAGCAAAGCAATATCCAACACAATTAAATTATATATTAGCGGATTCTAAATTTAATATTAAATAAACAAATGGGTAGATAATATTATCTACCCATTTTATTAATTTTCATAATCAATTATATTTCCAAAATTCAATTTTGTTAATTTATCATAAAGATTTTTTATTGATAAACTAACCAATAAACCTGCAGCCAAACCACTACATACAAATATTATATTTTTGTAATTCATATTAATCCGTGTGATTTAATTATGTTATATATTTCTTTAATTACTTTAGCATCATATAATGAATTATGTTTATATCCTTCTATTTTGATATCGCAATTATCTAATATCTGTTCTCTTGAATAATCAAATGCTTCTATTTCAGTTAATTCATAATATCTTGCAATATCTTGATTAATGTCGTGGCATGCTGGATTAATGCATCGTGGTAAATCCCAAGCAGTTCCAAAAATATCAATAAATAATACCATATCATAATGACATACATCTGAAACTAATTCTACTTTATCATAAGGAAGCAACCATTCTTCCAATTGATCTTTTATATATTTTTTAGTTCCTTTTGATAATGTTTGATCTCCAAATATTGATGTTGTATTTGATTCACCTTTAATATAAAAATTATTAGACATTAGATTATTGATTACATTTTTCTGAATCCAATCATCAACTTGTGATTTATCATAATCAGTAAATTCTGCATAAAATGAACGATTATTTTCATCAACTAAACCAATTGATATCAATGTTGTATTTTTATGCAATCCAGTAAATTCTGTATCAAAAAATATTTTCATAATTCAATATGTACTATTGGATTAATAATATCCAATTTGGTATTATCTAAAAGATCTTTCTTTGTATATGGAACACCTGCAACAGTATTAAGATATGTATCAATTATATCTTCATGAATACGTCTTGTACTGTCAGATTCACCAGATTTATAATAACGATCATAAAATGCTTTTGCATCATAAACAGCATTCCAATATATACCATTAAGTGTATCTGAACTTAATATAACAATCGTTTGGTTATTTGTCTTATAATTAATTTTTAATATCATTTTCTTTCTTTTAAATGTATTTCAACTCTATTATACTTATAATATTATATAGCTATTTGCATTTTTTTGTAATAAATTTTTAATCTTACTATATTCGTCATAAGATATTTTATAAGATTCACCAGCTACATCTAAAACATAATCTGTATAACTATGTCCCCCAAATATATTCATATCAATAATATCTTCAAGACATATTACATTACCATTCCTTAATTCAACATAATTAAGTTCATTTATTGATTTATTTCTCATTCCCAAACCTCTTTAATTTTCTTTTCTAAAAATCCTTTGCCATTACATTTTGGACATGTTGGATATATTGTTGTTCTTTCTGGAGCACCAGTATGATAATTATCGTATTCCTCTATTACAGCAATTTTTCCTTCACCATGGCATTCAGGACATATTATACATTTGCCATCAAGTATCATTTCATAATGTTTACATTCATCTTCAGAATTAAATTCTTTACCATCTTTAGCTATATAAACATTATATTTTTGTTCGATTATTTTTGTTCTTGTTTCAGTCTTCATAATTAACAACTAGGTGAATTTATATCATAACTAAATTTTGTATACATATAAAAATTTTTCTTTGTAAACCAAGAGAAGTTATAATTACGTTTCATTAAACCAAAATTATAACAAGTACCTTCACCATTTTTATTCAATGGTGACATCAACTGAAAATATAAATGTCTATTATTTGGAAAATTCAATTTCCATCCTTTGAATAATTTCATATTATCAATGTCGTAAATCTTTTTCTAATTCAGCTTCTTCAAAAACATATTTATAAAACCATTTTCCAAAATTATATTCAAATTCATTATCATTATCTACTTCAATAGAATAATCTTCATTATCTTTTAATTCTGGATGCTTATATAAATATTCAGTTAAATTCTTTTTATCTAAATTAATGAACTCTCTAAAATGCCCATAAGCATCATCATGATCTAATGAATAATATATAGGATAAGGAGAATCATATCCTAAATCATCAAATTCGTTTGCACAATATTTTACAACGTATAGTTTCATAATATTAATCATCTAGTTTAGACCAAAGTTCTGCTCTCCATATTTCATTCTGATATTGATTCCTTTTAGTAAACATTTCAATTAATGCTTCCTTATTTGTCCAAATCTTATGAAGTGAATAAAAACCATATTTCTTAGCACATTTATTATTTATAAAATAGTTTCGTGCATGTGAAAGTTTCCAGTTTATTTTATCAAAATCAGCAGCATTTTCCGGTGTTTTAATAAAATTCCTTTTCTCAATTATATCTCCATTTTCATCGATAATATAACCTACTAATATAGGATCATTATAATCTATAACGGGATCATTGTCCCACCATATTTCTAATATGACTCCTTTGTAATAATTTGGTTCTGGAGAATACTCTATAAGTTTAATCATTTAAATAATTCTTCAAATTTATCAATTACATCTTCCCAAACACTTACTGCATCAGGTTCATCATGTATTTGAGATGCCTTATATCTTTCAACTATCCACCTTTTAAATTTATCAAGATTCATTATATTCAAATTATGATTAACAATTAAACGATGAATCTTTTCAGGAGATAAATCCGTTTCAGGTCTCCAATCTTCAATCATAATAATTTAGATTTATTCAAAATATTATAAATATCTCTTATTACTTGTATATTTTCAGTTTTATCTAAAATTTTATTTAAGCAACTTATAATAGAATCTATTTTATCATTATATTCTTGAACTAATTCTGGAGAATTAATATATTTCTTCCATGCCTTTTTATTTTTATCTTGCATAAATTTTAAAAAATCATCAAGACATTGTTTTGCTTCTTCGTAATTATCGAATGTTAAAGCAGTTAATTTATTTCGAGAAGTAATAGGAAGACCTAAAAATTCATGAAAATCACCCCATACATATCTTGGAAAATAAGAATCAGGACCACATACACTAATTCTTTTATCATTTTTATCTACTTCATAACCGGAAAAACATATTCCATATAATGATGACTTATGAAAAAATCCTTTGCAAATACGATATTTTGAAGATCTTGTACTATGTGGACCATATATTACATAGCATTCTTTATTTAAAAAATCAATAGTATCTTTATCAGTATTCTCATAAGTATATGGAGATTCCAATCCTATTTCTTTCCAATCGGCATGAAATTTACAATCTGTTGGATAAATCAATTTTCTCATAATTAATTCTTAAATGATATTATTAATAACGATAAACCCATGCATACTAATGCAAATCCAAAACAATAAGCTAAAAATTCTCCTGGTCCCATAATAATTTTAGAATTATATTATTTCATTTTCTATTAAACATGATAATGCCATTTCTGTTACTATACTATTATTTAACCTAAGTCTACATACTTCTTCCCAAATATCTAACATATCCCATTCTTCAGAAGGAGTATCACTTTCATATCTTTCAAAAAACCAATCTTTAATATCTTCTTCTGTCATATTATAAAGTATTACGACACATTCCTAAACTCATCATTTGATTATTGATAATTTTATCAACTTCTTTCCATGACACTGGAGTAAAGTCATTATTATCAACGCCTACATCATATTGAGATGTAAACAAATATTTCATACGTGCTTGGTCAAGTCCTTCATCAGTATAAGGTGAAGTATGTACATGTCCAAATAGTTGATATGTAGCATCTTCACCACGCCATGCTCCTGAAAAGGCAAGCATTGGATAATGGTTCAAAATAATATGACGCTTGCCAATTTTCATATTGATTTGTTGTGTCATCAATTCAAAACGCCATTTGTGTTGATTAACAATTCGTCTCCAGTCATGATTACCAATTACCAAATAAATTGTACCATTAAGACGTTTAAGAATATCATCAACATAGTTAAGATCACCAAATGCAACATCTCCAAGATGAAAAACAATACCATCCTTAGGAACTTTTTCATTCCAACGACGAATTAATTCTTCATCATTCTCTTCTACAGTCTTAAATGGACGCTTACAATATTTGATGATGTTTTCATGACAAAAATGTGTGTCACTTGTAAAAAACATTTTTTCAGCGTCCTTCTCAGTATAAATAAATTGTTTGTTTTTCATTTTCTAAATCTTTCATCAGACCAATAAATATCTTTAATCATTCCATAATAATGCTCAGAATCATTTTCATCAATATCATTGATCACATTTTTAATTTTTTCAAGATATTCTTTGAATTCATTTTTAATTTTATCAGAGTTCAAATAATCTTTAATTTGTTTCTTATTTTTATTTTCTTTCCAATCATTATAAGCATTACAAAATTCACGTGCTTCCTGTTCGTTATCAAATACCAAACAATCAAGTTTATTATCTTCAACTACAGGAATACCCATAAATTCATGCGCATCACCCCAACAATAACGTGGAAAATATTGATCCCACCCTGCACTTTTAAATGGCTTATCAAGATATTTTCCATATACTCTTGGTTCTCCATATTCACCTCTGGTTATTTTGCATTTTACAACTTCCATTTTTGTACGACGATTTGTCTGAGGAGCCCAAATCATATAATATTCATTTCCTAATTCTGACATCCATTCTTCATTAGGAACATATTTTTCATCAATTCCCTGAGAACGATAACGTTTATAATTATCATTCTCATAAAAATCTTTGTAATATGTATATCTAGTACTAAGAAGTTTTCTCATATTAAAATTGTTTATTATTCATTTTGGAATTTTTTGAATATTATCATTATTTAATTCTACTTTGCAATCAACATATTTTTTATTCATATTCATTAATCTGATATTAAGATAATTATCTCTTAATGATATGTTTTTCTCTTCCCAATGTTTATCTACTTGATATCTTGCAATTATATTTTCTCCTTCTATTACGTTTATTATATCTCCATCTTCTTTAAATTTATAATTCATTATTATTTAGTCTATCACGTATTATTTTTGATGTTATAATATCTTCATTATTAATATACTCAGTTTGCTCTTCATAAAGTTCTTTTAAGTTCTTATAAGGAAAATTTTTTCTCCATTCCTTTTGAGTCATATCACAATCAGACTTATACACATATCTGCCAGGTCCATTATATTTGATTGTTACATCCTTACCTGATAAATGCCATACAATATTTCTTTCTGAATTCTTTTCATCCCAACCACAAAGCTTCCACCAATAATCATGCTTAGGATAGTAATATTCAACTTCTCCAGTTTTTTTATTACGTCTAAATCGTGGCTTAAGATAATCTGATATGCTTAAATATATAACTTTATAAACTGCCCAACAGAATGCACATAATATACACCCTACACCAGTAAATATAATTAATATTTTAATATAGTCAATCATATTATTTCAATCAATTATTCGTTCATTATCTTATCTAAATCTTCATTACTTTTTAGATTATTAATATTGATAACAACAGGTTTGATATCATTACTTCCATTTAAACCAGGAATCATTGTTATGATACTATCATTAATTTGAAGGATATCCCATTTGCTTCCTTTATAAATATAGATAGGATATACTTTTCCGTTTTTACCAATATTAATTCTATCATTCTTATCACATGCCACAAAAGAACATGTAACAAACATAAGACATATCAATAATCTTGCTATATGTTTCATCTTATTTATTTATATATTTTTGACTTATCCAAGATATCGTTAATGCTAAAATCTTCAGGCAAATATTGATCTACGACATGACCTACATCAATAAGATATTTAATAGAGTTTAGCATATGATCATTATCTTTAATAATAATATCTAACATCTTATTGAATTTGACAGGATCTTCACGCAATTCTTTAAGATTATTAATAAATGCAACATGATTATAGAAAGCTCCTACTGAATTTCGGATTCTTTCTTCAACGGATTCGTAATTCTTCTTATTCATATATTACCAAGAAATTGTTGTGTCATCAGCAGGTTCTCTTTGATCCCCATAAAAATATGAAATCTTAAATCCTTTTGATATAAGAAACTCTTTAGTAGATTTTCTTAATGTTTTGTTAGAAAATGTAATTTCATATTTTCCTTCAAATCGTGCTTTATTAATCATCTCATAAATCCAATCTAATTCTTCATTCATTAGATTATTAACAATTTCATTAGACACTTCTCTTGCATCAGAAGCACTGAAATACTTTTGTTCTCCTTCTATTTTCATATTATTCACAATAATGTTTTTTAGTCCATAACTCGCATATATGTCCACAGTTTTCTAAAATTTCATTTCGTGGTTCTTTACAATCATGATTATAACATGTCCAACAACAGCATTTTTCACAATGATCAAATCCACGAACTATTTCGCCATTAGTTCCTTTGAATTCAACTTCATAAGATATTCCATATCTACAAGTTACTATCTTTTTCTTTCGCATATATATTTAAATTTTCTATTTCTTCAATTAAATCTTGACACATTGTCGCGCGACCTTCAAACTTAGAATATTCTTTTAAAGCATTAAGTGTTTCATTATTGAAATTTGATAGATGTGCTAAGTTATATAAGTCTTCTGCTTTCCATGCATATTTCTGTTGTAATTCAAATATCTTATTAAGTACATCATTTTTATAACGATCTATATTGTCTGGATACTTATATATTATTCTAGGCTTTTTAATCTTAATATATCCAAACAATATAATATTAGTGATAATTAATATAAATATGATAATATATGCTATCATTTATTGTTTTCCAAATACTTTTTAAGACCTTCTTTATATTTATTAAATTCTCTTGTATTCCATAAATGGCAATTTTGTATTGTACTTAATGTTTTTGTAAAATTTTTATAATTAGAATCATAACTATTAAATTTCATATAATCCAATCTAGGAATTCCATTTTTTTCTGAATACTTAATAATTTCAGTCCAAATTTTATCATTAACAGAATATACTAAATAGCCATCTTCTGTTAACTTAAATGTAACTGGCCAACAGTTCTTGCATTTATTTTCTAGTTTCTTTGTACGATTTCTAATATCATAGTCAACGACACTTATTAATACAAGTGCACAAATAATCAAAATCAAAATAGTCATATTCTTATTTATTTAAACGGTTATTCAAAATTTCTCCGCATCCATAGCAATGATAATAATCATTATCATATAAAGTACAGAATTGCCCAGATGCTGCAGTTACAGGTGTATCTGAAATGATCTTAACATCAGTATCTGAATTATTGAAATACATCTTACCAGTATATGTATCTGGAGAATGACGAATCTTAAATGTTACATCACAAATAAAATTTGGATCTCCATCACCAGTATAAGTATGATGATACCAAGTATCAATCATATTATCAGTAAGCCAATTGATATCATTAACAGTAAACTCAGTTACCTTAGTCTTATCATAATTCTTTGATACATATACAATATTATTTAATGCATCCTTACTAACTACATACCAAGGACCTCCTGAAAGCTGTAGACCTCTACGTTGACCAATTGTGTGGAACCAATGTCCATAATGCATTCCTAAGATATTTCCAGTATCAATATCAACAATATTTCCACACATCTTTCCAAGATACTTCTCAATATAATCATTATAATTAATCTTACCTAAGAAACAAATGCCCTGTGAATCCTTTCGCTTTGCATTGACAAGATGATTCTCCTCAGCAATCTTACGAACCTCGTCCTTCATAAGATTACCAATTGGAAATATAATCTTCTCAAGAGGCACCTTCTTTGTATCAATATTTGCAATAAAATCAACTTGGTCCTTTACAGGGTCCTTAGCAGGACATATCCACCACTTAACATCAGAAGGATTAAAAAAATCAGACGAAACCCAGTCAGTAGCATTCTTACATTTACATGTTACATATCCTACTTTTGTTGCATAATGACCTGTTGCAATATAATCATATTTATATCCAATCTTATCATAGAATGCTCCAAACTTAATAAGTGTATTGCACATAACATCAGGATTAGGTGTAAACCCACGCTTAACCTTATCCATTGTGTACTTAACAACATTATCCCAATACTCCTTATGAAGATCAATTATATCAAACTTGCATCCATACTTTGCAGCAACTGCGGAAGCCATTTCAATATCCTCCTCGGATGTACAACTATATGAATCCTTCTCATCAGGACCTATATGTATATAAAAACAATCAGGCTTCTCTCCTGTTTTACAAAGCATATGCAATGCAACTGATGAATCAACTCCTCCTGAAAGTAATAATGCTATCTTATTCATAATTATTTAATTTCTGCTTCTTTTACATAATAATGATCTCCTTCAAAGAATGGTGTTCCTTCTTCACACGGAGTTCTTGACTTATCATTTTTGAATACCCATGCATTGGCTTCTTGTAAAGTATCAAATTTCTTTACTAATACATCTTTAATGTATTTAGAATCTTGGTTTGTTTTTCTTCCTAACGCATCATACTCAACATATTTAGACCAAACTTCGTATTTCTTATCTTTAAGGTTTTCATCAATAAAATTGCAATTTACCTTATCATCAAACCAGCAAGTATCATATATTTCAGTTTTCTTTAGATGTCTCCAATGATCCTTTTGCTCATATACACTTTTAGTCTTAATAGTTATAAGGTTTTCATCTGATACACCTAATCTTGTTTCAATATCTTCAAGTCTTTTTAATTGTTTACTTATATTTACTTGAATCTCTTGAATAAGATAATTCAATGCACCTTGATATGTTGTATAAAATCTATATCCTTCTGTATTAGTTCCATTGTTTCCATAAGCAAAATCAGAATCTAAAATAAGGCTATCATGTCTATCACTATTTTCATGTCTTATTTCATAAACTTCATCACCACCAAAAACATGAATCTTTTTTAACTTATATAGATCACCACCTTCAAATTCTGTTCCATATATAATCTTATCAACATATAACTTTCTAATATCATCTCTACAATAATCAGGAACATTAGAAGTATATTTTACCATGAATACTGGACTTCCTTCTTTAAGATCTTTAAATAATTTTGACATACTTTATTATTTTATAGCATTCCCCAATCTTCAGCCAATTCAATATGATCAAATTCTTTTAAGAATTGTTCTTTTGTTAATGTCTTAACTGTATCAATACCTTCTGTTATCGTTGATCCATACCAAAATTCAACATATTCAGGATTTTTATATTTTACATAATCAGCTGCCCAATTATATAAGACACCCCTTGTATGTTGTAACCAATCCCAAGCCTTTTCTAATTCCTTAGGGCCTGTCATAAAAAACGCTTTACCATCTATATGCATATTACCAACGATCCTCCTTAAATTTTTTAATATTCTTACAGAACCAAGAATTATAATAATTAAACTTACCAGTAGAAAAACAAAAAGTTAATCTATGTCCTTCCAAGAATAACTTATATGCTTCTTCCAAATATTTAACTACATATTCTCTTGTCTTTTTATTCTTTATATTATAATCATTCTTAATCAAATTATAATCATAAGATTTTGTATGATTGAAATTCTCCATCTTCCAATGATAGAAATAATCCATCTGTTCATAATCAGAACCTGCTTTATATGACCATCCAATATAATTCATTCTATTACATATTGAACTTGTAATCTGTCCAAGTATATTATAAATAAACTGAAACTTAAAAGCAATAGGATCTTCTTTCTTCTGTTTCTTACGTTTTTCTTTATACTCCTGATAATTCCAATCCATAATTTTATTATTTAATTTATTATATAATATAGAAAAAACTGAGATTAGTTAAAATCCCAGTTTATAAAATATGTTAAATAATTGTAAATTATGTTAGCCAATTTGTTTTTTAACATAATCTAAATCAACAGTAAATTCAGTTACTTCTTCTGACGGCATATTAAACATTGCTTTATTCATTATGTTTTCCATTGTTCCGCGAAGACCACGAGCACCTAGTTTGTTTTCCATAGTCTTATCAACAATATAATCTAAAGCATCTTGTGTGAAGTCTAACTTTATATTATCTAAATTGAATATTCGTTTATATTGTTTGATTAATGCATTCTTAGGTTCTGTCAATATCTTAATTAATGAATCTCTGTCTAATTCATCAGTATATGTAATGATTGGCAATCGCCCAATGATTTCAGGAATAAGTCCAAAAGATTTCAAATCAAGCGGGGTTATCTTTGCCATATAGTCTTCATCCTTCATCGTATGATCTGTATCTGAATTGAATCCGATTACTTGTTTATTGCATCTTTGCTTAATTTTGTTTTCAATGCCTACGAATGCTCCACCACATATGAACAATATATTCTTTGTGTTGATTTTTACAAGCGGCGTATCTGGGTGCTTACGACCTCCTTTTGGCGGAATAGATACAATTGATCCTTCAAGTAATTTAAGTAATCCTTGTTGAACACCTTCACCTGATACATCACGCGTTATACTTGCATTATCGCCTTTACGGGCAATTTTATCTATCTCATCAATAAATACAATTCCACGTTCTGTTTTTTCAACATCATAATCAGATGCTTGATAAAGATTAACCAATAATGATTCAACATCCTCGCCAACGTATCCTGATTCTGTCAATACTGTAGCATCTCCGATGCAAAATGGAACATCAAGCATTTTAGCAATAGTTCTTGCTATCATCGTTTTGCCCGTTCCTGTTGCTCCTAATATCAAGATATTAGATTTCTCAATTTCTACATCATCTTCTATTTCTGTATTGATTCTCTTATAATGATTATATACAGCAACTGCAACACGTTCTTTAACTCTGTCTTGTCCTATGATATATTGATCTAAGAATTCTTTAATTTCTTTAGGCTTAGGAATTCCTTCCATAGTCTTATCATTTACTTTTGATTCATATTTCTCTAGTTCAGCATTACATCTCTTTAAGCATTCTGGACAAATATGACCCGCATTACCCGCAAGTAATATACTACTATCTTCAAAACTTTTACCGCAAAAACTACAATAATATTGTTGTTCCATTTATTTATTTTTATTTACAATTATTTTAAATTATATGAATTCTATAAGTAAATATAGTCTTTTTGAATTATCTAAACTAATAAATCATAAAGTTAGATTCACTTCAGATTGTGAATTCTTTCCAAATTTTGATGTCATATGTAAAATAAAGAAAGTGCATATGAAAGGAAATGAAATCTTATTTGAAGTGAATACTATTAAAAACAATAAACATTTGACTATAGGATCAAATATGAAGAATCTTCAATTTGAAATAATTTAACCAAAATATTTTGTAACTTCTTCTGGTGTCATTTCTTCGATAATGATATCATATTCTTTCCATTCATAATGTTTATCTTCTCTTCGTTTTAAATAATAAAGACAATCAATTAATGAATATTTTCCAACTGCATCAGTATCATCTTCAGCACTTACTGATATATCCACTTCCTTTCCATTTTCATTGAACATTTTATATACACATATGTCACTTACGCTTTCAACAGCAGAATATATCGTAAACTCTTCACGATAATATCCACATTCATTTATATATTTTGTCTTATATCCTCCAGTCTTATAACTCATTAATCTTTATTACTATTTTTATTGTCTTCCCAGAATTTGATAACGTTTAAGAATGCTTCTTTATATGCAGGATCACTTGCACAATATTGAGCGCATACATTAGCAATTATAGTAAATAATTCATTTGCAACTGTCTTACCATCTTCTTCACGCGTACCTACACATTCAGATGAAAGCATTTGAATAAGATTATCAATTCGTTGTCCTTCATTATATTTCTTTGGTACTTGAAGTATCTTTGTTGATTCTTTTGTATTATCGTCTTGAGCAATAACCAATATATTCAAATCATCAGGAATACAATCTAAAGTTAATCCTAATTCTAAAGCAAATGCAAATAATGAATCTGACTTACATTTTGACATAGGAGCTTCCATAATTGCTTTCATAAGCTCTTCAGATATAGGTTGACTCATTTGATTAATTATCTGAACGACTTGTGCTTCGCGACTTCCTTCGGGCCAACTACAAGTCTTACCATCATTTTCTACTTTTCCTAATTGTACTTCTTCCATAATTATCTTAATTTATTTATTTTATCTATTATATATGTCATTCCAGCAAATACTAATGTTATATATATCATACGTTCAGCAAAAATAAATCCTGGTGTTTCTCCATGAATTAATATCATTATTATTAAAACTATCATATATAATAGAATAATAGTTGCAACATATTCTGTTTTCATTAGAATCCTATTTTATTTTTATGCGTTTTTGAATAATCATTTTCATTCTCATTATAATAGATGTCTGCTAATGTCATATCTTTATTTTCATTAGGTAATAATTTATTAACTTTATCTTTTGAAAGTTTCTTAAATTCATATTTAAGTGATAAACGTCCTTTTCTTAATAATGCTCGGTCCACCTTGGACAACGAATCATTGAATGTACAGATGAATTTTGTCTTTAATACATCTCCAATGATTCCATCTGTTATATTCAATAAAACTGGCATAACTGGGTTATATCCTGAAGATCTGTCTTTAAGAATCTTTTCACAATCTTCTAATATAAATACAGTATCCCAGTTATCTAAAAAATATGACATAAGTTTTTCTTGAGGAATACTACCTAATAAGCCGCCATCTATAAATATAAAGTTCTTATTAATATATTTCTTAATAAGATGCTTAATTAAAGAAGTCTTACCAGTTCCAGGTTCTCCATAAAATAGCATTAAATCAGGTCTTGTATCATCTGCAAGTATACTGCACATTCTATCATAAGGAAGATCATCATTATAATTCTTCTTAATATCAATATCTATATTAACATCATAATCAAACCAAGAAGTATATAATGTGTTTGTTCCTTCCATTATAGATGCAATGCCAAATTCTAATTTATTTTTATTATCTAATGCTACACAATTTGGTCTAATAATTTTTTCAAATACTTCATCAATATGACCTTGTGCTACATACATATCATTATATGTATCTGAAGCATCTGCATCAATGCTTGTTGTAAGATTAAACATAAAAGGAGCAGGATATTCTCCGCATATTAAAAATTCATTTGATGAATAATTGAATACTTCAAAATCATCTTGCTTATCATTTTCTTTAATAAGATTTATCAAAAATTGACGTGTATCAATTCTTTTAGTAAACTTATATCTATCCAAAGCTAATTGAGAAGCTTTATATTCAAGAATACCATCGTTATTATAAAAATAACGATAGCAAAATGGTAATTCGGTCTTAAAGATATTAATAAACATAGCTCCGAGATAATCATCACTATGACTATTGAATATCTTAAACATGTCATAAATTTTTTGTTTATCCATTAATCTTTATTAATATTGTTGTATATATAATCTATTAACATTCCTAAAGTAAGTTCTTTATTGACTATATTATCATCTATGGTGAATTTCTTATTAAATAATTTTAAAGTTTGATTAATGTTATACTCAACTTCTAATATGAATTCAATAACATCTAAAGAATCTAACTTAAGATCACTATATATGAATGCATCTTCACCATCAAATGATTTTAATTTCAATATAGTATTTTTAGTATCTTCATCAAATCTGTTTTCAATTGCTTCTATAACAAATTTCTTGATATCTTCTCTTGAAAATAAATTATTCATTCAATTTGATTTAATATATTTCATTATTTCGTTTAAGCAATCTATAATATGATTATCTATTGCATATGCTATATTATTTAATGATTGCTTATAAATATCACCTAATAAAGAATTATAACAAAAATCCAAGTTTGATGATACTGTTCTTAATCTTACTATAGTATCTTGTAATTTATCTACTTCTTGTCTATTCAAACCAGGTAACTCTTCTAAAGTAATATATCTTACAACATCAAAATTTACTCTATTATATGATAATTTAGAATCATCATCTTTTATAAAATATAATGCATATAAATTATCGTCATAATAAATTCCTTTTATATTATGATGCGTGTATTCTCCTTTAGAATATGTAGATATATTATGTATTTTATTAAAAAATTTAGTCTTATTTGGAAGTTCTTTCAATATATATATCCAAATGTCTTCACAAGTATTTTTATTTAACATAATATGTAAAAATTATTTTATATAACTCTATATTGTACAAGGATGCTAGATAGTTCTAGATGTCTTTCTAGATGCATTAAATAGTAAGATAATTAAATTATAAATAAATGCAGTAATACCGCATTAGATGTACATTCTAAGACTTTTAATCTATTAATGAAATTTTATTCTATTAATTTAAAATATTTAGAAAATTCCTCTTCAGTATTTATAAAAACATAATCATCCCATCCTCCGTTTTGATATATTTGATAATAAAGAGGATAAACATCAACCTGATATTCTCTTCCTTTATGAAATATCAAATTATCATATTTAAATTCTTGTATGCATTTACAAGTACGTTCTCTTTTATACATATGCTTCAATTAAATCTTTTATAGAATTAAATTTAACGCCTTCTAATGGTTTAATGTTTCCGTCTTCAAACACTTCAACTATTGTCCACCCATCAACAATATCATTTTCATCTACTAATGCTGCTACTTTATAATTGTCATTTAAATTACAAGTTTCAGATAATTGATCTACAATTTGTTTAAGTTCTACTTTCATAATGATATTTATTTATTTTAATTTAATTCAATTTTAATATAGTAATAAAAAATATATTATTAAATATAGTATAAGAATTTGTTTATTTTATGAGTAAGAAAGAAGTTTTAGAAAAAGAATTTGGAACAGATCATGAACTTGACTCAGTATTGAAAGAAATTAAAAAGCAATACGGAGATGGTGCCGTTATGCTTTTGGGTGAATCTGAAGTAATGGATATTGATACTATTCCTTCTGGTTCTATTTCTTTGGACTGTGCTCTTGGAATTGGTGGTTATCCAAAAGGCCGTATAATAGAAATATATGGTCCTGAAAGTTGTGGTAAGACAACATTAGCAATACATGCAGTTGCTGAAGCTCAGAAACTTGGTTTGAAAGCTGCTTATATAGATGCTGAAAATGCTTTTGATAGAGATTATGCTGCAAACCTTGGAGTTAATGTTGATCAATTATTATTTGCACAACCCGACTGTGGAGAAGACTGTTTGGAAATTGCAACAAAATTAATATCATCAGGTAAGATTGGAATATTAGTTATAGATTCTGTTGCGGCATTGACTCCTCGTGCAGAATTAGAAGGTGCTATGGGAGATGCAAGAATTGGTCTTCAAGCTAGATTAATGTCTCAAGCATTACGTAAAATGGTTGGCATTATTAAGAAATCAAACTGTTGCTGTATATTCATTAATCAGATAAGAGAAAAGATTGGCGTATTATTTGGCAACCCAGAAACTACTACTGGTGGTAATGCTTTAAAATTCTATGCATCAATAAGATTAGAAGTTCGTAAATCAACACAGGTTAAAGACGGAGATGAAGCAATTGCTAATCTTACAAAAGTCAAGGTTGTTAAGAATAAATGCGCGCCTCCATTTAGAAAAGCAGAATTTGAAATTACTTATGGACATGGCATAAACAGGTTCTCAGAAATAATTGATAAGTCTATAGAATTTGATATCATACATAAATCAGGTTCATGGTTCAGTTATGGAGAAGTAAAACTTGGTCAAGGACGCCAAGCAGTTATTGATTTATTAAATGATAATCCTGAACTACTTGAAGAAATAGAACAGAAAGTAGTTGATCAATTAAAATCTAAACCTAAAGAAGGAGTAACTGAATTAGATGAAATATTAGGAGAATAATGATATATGAAACAAATAATAGAATTTATAAACGAAAAGCTAATCATCAATAAAAATATAAAAATAAGAAATTTAGATGATTGGACTATTGAGACTGCTCAAAACGGAGATATAGTTGAGATGAATGAAAATTTACTTTTTATATATAAAGGATTAAACAAAGATTTTCATGTAAATAATGCTTCTGATGATGCTATAGTATATCATGCAACATATATTTGTGATGAAAGAAAAAAATTAGATGTTGGTGTAGATACTGGTGTTGGTACTATTTCAGAAAGACTAGAAAGATATAAATTAGCTTCAGAAGAAAAATGCGACGAATTCATGGAAGCATTAAAGAAAGCAGGTTATAAATGGGATGATAATAAATTAAAAATTGTTAAGATATGAAAGACTTAAAAACTTCTATATTAGAGAAATTAGTTATTAACAAAAATACAAAAATTAGAAATACTTTTGTTGATACAATTTTAAGGTTTATATATTCTGAACCTGAAGATGCTGAAGATGCTGAAGTTAAAGCAATAGCAAATTGGGTTAAAGAAGAAAATGTTGAACATCTTATTATATTAAGTACAATAGATGTATTAGAAAAATACGGATTAATTGATCCTGATAATGATTATTTAGAAAAAGATCTTCGTAAAGATTTTGAAAATAATAGTATAGAAATTATATTAGATAAAACAGAATTTATAAAGTTCATTAAAGATAATGGTGATGAAATATATAAAGATGAATTATATAAAGACAAATATGATCGTACAGGAATATATTCAAATAATGAACTTAATTTATTAACATATGATATTAAAAATATTGGAATTATATTTTTTATAAACAAATAATAAATTGCTATGAAGAACCTAAAAGACATCATATCAGAAAAACTAATTATTAATCATCATTTAAATATAAAAGAAAAAGAATTTACTGATGAAGAACTTCATAATGATTATGATGAAGTTTCTGGAGCATATACAAAAGCTGAAAAGGAACCATTCAAAGATAAATATGGAGTCAATTCAAATAAAATTCGTGATATACAATTAGTCATATTGGATCATCTTAGGGAGAACCGTCAAAAAAAGAAAAAATTTACTGTAGATGACTATAAAGATTTCATAAGATTAGAACCACCAGAAAGATATGAAAAATTTGCTGAACTACTTGATAATGAACCAAAGGAATTTATAAAATTCTTATTAAAAATATATGAAGGCATAATAAAGATTGATCATATAAATATATGGAATCCAAGATCAATTGCTGATAAATCAAAAGTTAAACGTTTACAAAATTTACAAAAATATCTTAATATAAAATGAAGAACTTAAAAGATATACTAAAAGAAAATTTAGAAATAAATGAAAAACTAATTATTAATAAAAATGCTAAATTCCGTAAATATAATTATCGTCCTAAAAATTTAAATGAATTAAAGAAAACAATTAAAAAACTTATTGAAGAACGTGGTAATGATGCAGACCTTAATGATATAGATGTATCTAATGTAACATCATTAAATGAATTGTTTTATAATTCTAAATTTAATGGAGATATATCAATGTGGGATGTAAGTCATGTTAAAACAATGTATATGACATTTATGAATTCTAATTTTACAGGAGAAAATGGAGATATATCAAAGTGGGATGTAAGCCATGTAAATAATATGGGATATATATTTCATGATTCTAGATTTAATGGTGATATATCAAAATGGAATGTTAGCAAAGTTAAATTTATGGCAAATATGTTTTCAGGATCATCTTTTACTGGTGACATATCAAAATGGGACGTTAGTAATGTAACAAGCATGTGGAATATGTTTAGTAATTCTATATTTAATGGTGATATATCTAATTGGAATGTCAGCAAAGTTGAAAATATGACAAAAATGTTTGAAAATTCTAATTTTAAAAATGATATATCAAAATGGGATGTTAGTAATGTTGAACATATGGACGATATATTTAGTGGATGTCCTTTAGAAAAAAATCCACCAAAATGGTATAAAAACATATGAAGGCATAATAAAGCACAATCATATAAATATTTGGAATCCAAAATCAATTGCTGATAAATCGAAAGTTAAACGTTTGCAAAATTTACAAAAAATATCTTGGTATAAAATGAAAGACATAAAAGATATCATAATAGAAAAACTAATCATTAATAAGAACACAAAAATCAATAAACAGACTAATTTATCTGATGATGAACAGAATAAAATAATAGATGAGTTATGTATGTATTTTCAAGCAAGTGGTACTTTTGATGGCAATGAATATGATACACGGTTACAGATAGTTGATAAATTCTTTCATAAAGATATCGCAGAATATTTCAGAAGATTGTTCTTATGGGAAGACATGGCAGAATTTATGAATGTTGATAAAAAAGATTTAATAGATTATGTCAAAAACTATAAAGAAGAATTATACGAACAAATAAAAGATTTTGTATTATGAAAAACCTTAAAGATATTATAATAGAAAAACTTATTATCAATAAGAACACTAAAATAGATAAGTATCATTATCATCCAAAGACTAATAAAGAACTAATACAAACTGTTTATAGATTAATAAATAAACGTGGTTATACTGCAGATCTTAATGATATAGATACTTCAGAAATAACTGATATGTCTGCAGTATTTAGTGATAATGATGTAAATAAAAGTTTTGATGGTGATATATCTGAATGGGATGTTAGTAATGTTACCAATATGAGAGAAATGTTTTTAGGCTCAAAATTTACTGGAGAAAATGGAGACGTATCTAATTGGGATGTAAGAAATGTTGAAAATATGTTTCAAATGTTTGCTTATTCACATTTTAATGGAGATATATCAAAATGGGATGTAAGTAATGTAAAAAACATGAAATATATGTTTCATGGTGGAGAATTAGAAGATAATCCACCTAAATGGTATAAAAAATAAAAAATTTAACATAATATGAAATCATTAAAACATATATTATTAGAAAAATTTGTAATCAATAAGAATACTAAAATTAATAAACATATCGATGATGATAATATAATTATAGAAATTGATGGTAAAGAATATAATTATATGATAGGAGACAAACTACAAATAGTAGATCATGCTGAATCTCCAGAAGAAGCTATAGTAATGATTAAAAGAGATTCTGATGAAGGTGATAGGTTTCATTGGTTAAAACCATTAGATAATGGAAACTATACTGCATCTTTAGATTATTATTGGGTCAAATATGCTAAGGATGGTTATTTGTTAAAATCTAAAAGTGGTATAAGATATAAAGAATCAAATATTATATCTACATATAATGATCAAAATATGATATTATGTAAAGTTGAAAAAATATAATAAATAATATAATGAAAAAAATCAAATCATTTATATTAGAAAAACTAATTATTAACAAGGATATCAAAATTAATAATTCAATGTCTCCAGAACTTAAAAGTATCTGGGATCATTTTGAAATTGATAAACTATATGAAATTGATAAAGGAAGACTTCAGAAGGAACCTTATATAACTGATGAAGAAGGAAAGGAATTAAAAGAAAAACTTGAAAATTTTTTATCAAAGAATAAATGGGATTCTAATAAGTTTAAATATTTTATTCTTGCAGGTCATAAGTTTAAAGATAAGAAGATAGCTAAAGACTTTAAGAAGAATAATCTATCTGTTATGAACAGAAACAGTTTTATTAGTGATGCAGAAGATAAAGAAACAATATTCAAAAAAAATAGTTTACGTTTTGATGCAAGTGCTTCAGAAAAACTATTAGGTATGTATGGACCTTTTGGTGGATCAAAAGTAGTCGAATTTAATGAATAGTTAAATATAAATATATAAAGAGGTAAGTTATGTATTTTAAGATTAAATTAAATAGAAACATATCCATAAATGATAAAGAAAAACGTGTCATAGAAACTTATTTTACTGATGCGTTACATTTTGCAGATGCAGGCTACAAAATAATACAGATTGTTGGCACAGATGCTGAAATAGAAGATGTATGTATGATGAAGAATTTTAAGCCTGCTGCAAATGAATATAAAGAAGGAACAAAAATATTTGCAGTCAAGGTTGCAGAAGATGTTCCTACTGAAGAAGGAACAATTAAGACAATCAAATATGCATTACCAGTTTTTGCAAAAAATTCTGATGAAGTTCATATGATTATGCGAGACTATATTGCACAAGGATTTGATAATATGAGACTAACTACAATATCAGAAACAAAATGGATTTGGATAGAATAAAATTATGGTAGAATATATTGAAGGAACAAAATCAATCATTTCTTTATTACCACACATAAAGAAAATGTTCAATAATAAGAACAGAAAGAAAATTGAAATGTGGGGATCTTATGAAGCTTTTGAAAGTTATAATAGAGAATATCATGGAGATTTACAAATATTAGAATTAATTTGTGATAAGCCTAAATATAATTATGATGATTATAAGAAAAAAGGAATACGATTTTATTTAGTTGGCGAAATAGGATATTGGAAATTAATTAAAAGATATTGGAACTGTTATATGTTTTATTTAATGAATAGACCTGATTTAAGTATATTAGATAGAATTAAATTAGCATATTCAAAAAGTAAAAGATGGATAACAAAATGGAAATTTAGATGTGAGATAGATAAATATTTTAAACGTAAAGAATCATTTAATAAAGAATTTAAAAGAAAATTTAATGATGGAGAAATAGATATAATTTATTTATATATGTATGAAACAAAAAAGGAACTCAATTAAGAGTTCCTTTTTTATTTGATTTTATTTTATTCAGTTGGATCTATAACAAAAGTATCTTCAACTGTTCCATTAGTTACTACGATTACATCTCCTGAACTAAATGTTGCAGCAGTAAATTCTAAAATATTATTAGTTGGTGTAAGTGTTTCTACAGGAACATCATTTTCACCAGTTGGATTTACATATAATGAGAATTGCTCTGTTGAATTTGTATAGCATTTGATAACTCTATCTGAAGTCTTTGTAAAATTCTTTTGACAGATATGTACAAATGGAGTTGGATTCCACCATGCTTTATAAATATAGAATGTATCTTTCTTTGTTTTATGATCTCTTTCAACCAATCCTTTGTTATTTAAGAATTTCAAATCATTATTATCAGTAACAGTTTCATCATCCAAACATACTTTATAACCTTCTTGTCTATTAGAAACAGCAATATCAAATAATTGCCATTGAGAAGTAAATAACAATTGTGGGAAATTCTTAATAGCTGCAATATGTCCTTCGTGTAACCACATCATATATTCAATATCATGTCTTGGGTTATTTCCACGTGTCGTAGTTGACATATAACTTGTTGAGTGACATGTTGAAGAACCGCCGCATCCATATTCTGAATATGCAGTTGGTGTAGTACCATTATTATTTATTCTTGTATTAAGACGGTTTGTTGGATTGTTTGAATTTTGATCTATGTACCAACCTACATATATATTGTTTCCAACCCAATCAACAGTAGGATTATTAAATACTCCTAATCCGTTATCTGTTCCATGTGATACAGTATAGCCTACCCAAGCGCCTGGCATTAATGTTCTAATTTGTGTTCTATATCCTTCAATTTTTGATTTAACAAAATCTTTACCTTCAGTTGAATTTGTAACTGATGTATTAATTTCATTACCAACACCCCAGAATAATATACATGGGTGATTATAATGTTGATTAACCATATCTTCAATTTCTTCACCTAGATGAGTCCAATATGCTTCTGGCATTGTTAATGTTGAAGAGTTTACCCATTGTGCTTCAGTCTGTACAATAATACCTAATCTATCACAATAGTCATAAACTTGTTTTGGATGAGGGTAATGAGCAAGACGTAAGAAATTAGCACCTAGTTCAGTTATGATATCAAAATCATTATTGATGTCTTCTACAGTCAATGCATTAGCTTTATTTGCTAAATCATGATGAGAACAAACACCTCTTAACAAATATGGGCTGCCATTTAATAAGAAACCTGTATATGGATGTTCTGAATCATATCCTTCAATAGTTGCATCATCCCAAACATAATCAAAGTATCTTAATCCATAAGGACGTTTCAACTGAAGATTAAGTTCTTCATTATAATATAATTCTAAAGTCACATCATAAAGGTGTGGATCTAATGTACCATTCCAAAGATGAGGGTTATCTATAGTAACTGTAAATGTAATATCACCTTTACCAAATTTTCTTTCTACATAACTAAATTCTTCATCATTGACTTTTAATACAACATCAGCATATGTTGGAATTGTTGTTTTAACTGTCATAATTGCTTGTGCATCAGTTACTGTAGATGTAATATGGAATCCATCATATCCATATTCAGGCGATGGCAATACTGGGCTAGTCAATAATTTAACTTTACCTAATGTTGCATTACGATTGAAGTCACCAGCTGCGGGTGGAAGATTATTACCTTCATTATTTTTGATTTTAACAGTTAAATTATTTGTGCCAACTTGAATATAATCAGTTATATCTACAAAGAATGCATTATATCCACCCCAGTGTTTAGTTACCAATGTTTCTCCAATATATACTTCTGCAGAATGATCTGCATGGTCAAACCAAAGATAAGTTGGTTGTAACTTATGAATAGTAATTGTTGATGTAAATGTAAAATAACCTGTTGCATAGTTTCCAGAATGTCCATCAATTCTATTAACAGAATATGGTAATTCTATATTTTCATTAACATCAGTAGTGTTCTTTTTTGCATAAACCCATGGACCTACTGGTTTAGAAGATGCAAATAATGGTGAAACATTATAAATTGATTCTGCAGCGACTAATGGACTAGCAGGAACACCTGATTTATTTATAACTATTGTTTTCATTTATTATAATTAATCTATTTATTATATATTCATTTATTTATATTTTTATATATCATAATATTCTTTATAATTTTTAATGAGCCAAGTTGAAGGTATGCCAGTAGCACTATTACCACCAGCTTTAGGCCATGTTGCATTAACATGTTTAATAAATACACCAGTTGGAAACACTACATTAATACTTCCCAATGTATTATCCCAAAGAAAAGCAAATAAACTATCATTTATTATATTTTGCACTAAACATGTAATATAATTAAGAGAAACACAACCATGAAATAAACCGTGATAACAATGATATACTAATGTTTCTGCTGGCAATTCAGGATGTGTTGTCATTGAAACACAGTCATCAAACATATAATAATAACATTCTGTTGATAAAGTTGTAGCAGGTAATATTTTAGGAGATTTTGTTAATAAATGACTATGTGCAAATGTAGCTCGATAACAATCTGTAGTTAATGTTGTTGCTGGTAATATTAAATATTCTGCAGAAACAATATTTGATCCGTTAAATACTTGAGATAATGCATGTTCTTCCGTTAATGTAGTTTGTCCAATAAAATTATCTCCATAAATAAGACTCATTATGTTACCTTTAGCATTATATGTTGCAGTACCACCAGTAAAAGCAGAATATTTTGTATTATTCCATGCATAACGAGAATTATTACCTTTTATTAATACTTTATCTCCAGTTAGTACATTAATTTCAGTACCTTCAGATGTAGCTGTGATATCTGTCCATGTAGTTCCATTATCTTTACTGTATGATATAGTTAATACACTATATATTTCATTATTACCTGTACCTTTCCATAATATTGTGCCATCAGTTAATACATCAAATTGAAGATATTCATTTTCCCATGGATATCCATATTCATCATTAATAATCCACCCAGATGGAATATGAGATGCTTTATTAGTATTATTCCATGTTCCTAAATAATTGAGTTCAAATGTACCAGAACCAGCAACACCAGATATCCAGTTTTGATTAACATATTCTGATATATCTGAAACATTATAACATATGATATGATTTAATGAAGTACATCCATAGAACATATCTTTATAGCAGTCTTCAGATAAAGTTTCTGCTCTTAATATTGGGGAATCTGTTAATGAAGAACATCCATAGAACATCCCTTCATAACAGCCAACTTCAGTGTGTTTAGGCATTATCAAATTACTTGCATCTATTAATGTAGTACAATTCTTAAATAAATCCTTGAATGAATAAGGTCTCATATAGTTATGATTAATTAATGCAAGAAGCCTGCCAGATACTTCAAAATCTCCAGATACAGTAAATGTACCTATACCATTATTCATAAATGGTATCAAACTTCCTTTGAATACTATGCTATTACCTGAGCTTAATTCTATTTCTGTATTTGCTTCATAAAAACTCCAATATGAATTAGTACCATTATTATATTCAAGATTATTTGAAAATGATAATGTTAAATTTTCTAAAGCAGTTATCTTAAATACTTCTATACTATCTAATCCTTCATAATGAATACTACCTAAATTAGATGAAAATAATATATCAGTTTTTGTTATTTTTCCCATTTTATATAAATTATTTAATATTTTGTATATTAATATTTATTATTCTGTATAATCTTCTACAGTCCAACCAGATGGTATACCAGAAGTTCCAGTAGACCAAGATTTACCGGATGCTTTCTTAAATGTACCAGTAGATGATGTATTTGCTAACCAATTTTTACAAGCATCAGTATTATCTGTCTTAAGACATGTAACTTCAATTAAATTACCATTACCTCTAAACATTTCTTCATAACAACCAGATGCTGTAGTTGCACAACGTAATATAGGAGATTTTGTCATCTTAGGTGTTGTTATATTAGAATTTCTACTCATACAGAACATACGTTTACAACAGTTTTGTGCTAAAGTAGTAAAGTTAAGTTCTGGTGCAACTTCAAGATTAATACATCCTTCAAACATTGAAGAACAACATTCATTTTCAGCACAAGTTGTTGCTTGTATTTGTGGGGCAGACTTAAGATTTGTACATCCACGGAACATACCATTATAAGAATTATAATATAATGTTGATGCAGAAAGATATAATTTATTTGCATCAATTAATGTTGTCGTTCCATAGAATAATCCTACAAAATGGTTATTTGTACTTGAATTTAATTCAGTAGTATTTACAAAATTATCTCCATTCAATAATGACATTATATTACCGTATGCATTAAATGTTTTAGATCCATTAAATCTATAATATGTGTCCCATGCAGTTCCTAATCTTAAATTATTACCTTTGAATATTATCTTATCACCAGTATTAATAGTTGCAAAATTAGTAGTATCACTTATTGTTAAGTCTGTCCATGTTGTGCCATCATCAGTTGAATAAGATAAGTTTATATTACTTGGCTTATTTGTTTTAATTATATTAATTGTATTATTATCTTCTAATGATTCAATTGTGAAATATTGTTGACTATAATCAATGAATGTAAATGTTTCACTTACTGTATTACTTGTTGTACCATCTAATTCAGAATATGCTTCAATAGTTGTAGTTGCATTAATTATTATCGGTTCTGTATATTGAATAAAACTACCTGTATTATTTAATCTATAATATATTGTACTATTTAGGGTTAAACAAGATAATGTAATAGTTGTTCCATAATTAAATTCAATTGTTGGATCTAATAATGATGTTGGAGCATAAACACAATAACTATAAACCTTAGGACTAGTCACATCATTCAATTCTGCATATGTTCTAACTGCAGTATCACTTGATATTGATATTACACCAGTGTATGCAATATAATTACCTGTATTATTTAATTGATAATATATTGTCGCACCTGATGTCTGACAATCTAATGTTATTTCTTGACCATCAAATGATATTGTTGGTTTTAATACACCTTCATCAACTATTGTCCATCCACTTGGCACTACTCCACTCCAATCAATATTTATATCTTTTACTAATGTTCCTGTTGCAGCAACATCGCTTAACATATAACCTATCCAATCAGTTGCACCATTGTCAACTTCATTATACATGCATTTAACATAAGTTAAATACGAACAATATCTAAACATTCCAACATAACACTGATTATATACAGTAGTTGCTAATAAATCTGGTGCAGTTGTTAATGATGAACATTTTCCAAACATATATGAATAACAACTATTTGCCAACGTTGTTGCTGGTAATACAGGAGCTGTTGTTAATGATGTACATCCATAAAACATATTTGCATAACAACTATTTGCCAACGATGTTGCAGGCAATGTAGGTGCGGTTGCTAATGAAGTACAATTATAAAACATATTATAATAGCAACTATCTGCTAATGTCATTGCAGGCAATGCAGGAGCAGTTGTTAATGAAGTACATCCATAAAACATACTTCTATAGCAATTAGTTCCTAATGTTGTCGCAGGTAATGCAGGTGGAGTTACTAATGAAGTACATCCTTCAAACATACTTCTATAACATTCTGATGATGCTGTTGTAGCAGACAATACAGGAGCAGATGTTATAGATGTACATCCTTTAAACATATCATAATAACATGCTGCTCCTAATGTTGTGGCTGGTAATGCAGGAGTGGTTGTTAAAGAAATACATCCATTAAACATTTCATAATAACATTCTGTTGATAATGATGTTGCTGTCAATGAACATGAAATATTTGTTAATGATGTACAACCTAAGAACATAGCTCTACAACATCTTACAGCTGATGATGAAATAGTAAATGTTGATATTGACGTTAATGAAGTACATCCTTGTAACATACTTTGATAACAACCTTCTTTCATCGTAGCTAAAGGTAATTCTGTAACTGTTGTTAATGAAGTACACCCATAAAACATTTGAAAATAACAATTTTTAGCCAAACTTGTCGAATATAAATTTGGTGTTTTTGTAATAGATACTGCGTTTTTAAACATCGCTTTATAACATGATTCTGCTAATGTTGTTGCAGGAAGCTCAGGAACTTCGTCAAGATATTGTGTATCACTAAATAGTGATTGATAACATGAAAGTGTAAGAGTTAAAACAGGAAGCACTAATTTTTTAGCAGATACAACATTTGTTCCTTGAAATAAATTACGGAAAACCTGCGCATTATTATTAAATGATGTTGATTCAGCAAAATCATCACCACTTATAAGTGACATTATATTACCTTCAACATTAAATTTGGCAGTACCACCAAATTTAGAACTTTTGTCAGTATTATTTGCAAAATACCCGTATGCTGTATTGTTTCCTTTAAATAAAACTTTATCTCCAGCTACAACAGTTATTTCAGCACCTTCTAAAGATGATGTTATATCTGTCCAAGTTTCACCATCATCTTTACTATATGATATAGTTTTTGATGTAGTATCACTTGTTGTGTTTTCCCATAATATTGTACCAGGTGTTAATATTCTAAATGTTAAATATTTATTAGTCAAAACACCAGTTGTTATTTCCCAGTTTTCTGGTATATGAGATGCTTTATTTGTATCATTCCAATTTCCTTCAGAATCTATTTCAAAAACACCAGCTGATGCAACTCCATAAACCCAGTTTAAATTAACATACTGAGATATATCTGAAATGTTTTTACATGTTATTTCTCTAAGAGAAGAACATCCATAAAACATATCTGTATAACAATTATTTTGTAATGTTTGTACAGATAATGTTGGTGATTCCTCTATTGATGTACATCCATAAAACATTCCTTCATAACAGTTTTGTGTAACATAATCTGGTAATGTTATATTGCTTACATCAGTTAATGTAGTACAATTTCTAAATAAATTCTTAAATGAATAATTTTGCATTGTACCATCATTAATTAATGATAATATATTACCTGATGCTGTAAAATTGCCCGATACTGTAAATGTACCTATACCATTAGTTGTTGGAATTAACTTACCTTTTAATGTAACAGTTTCTCCATTTTCAATTGATAATGGAGTATTTGCTTTTAATGGTTTCCATAATATTGATACATTATTTCTATACTCAAGATCATTTGAAAATCTAAGTGTTAAATCTTCTTGAGCAGTTATAGTTAAACCATTATATATTAAAGATGGATCATTAAAAGTTACTTTACCTATATTATTAAATACATATGCAGCATTGGCAGAAATAAGTAATGATTTTCCCATATATTTAATTATCTTATATTTAATTTATTTAATATGGTTAATATTAATAATCTGTTATTGTTAAGTCACGGGCTTCACCAATAGTATGGAAACCGTTTGGATCTAATTTAGCAGCAACATTACCCTCATCATCAGTAAAGAATAATCCATCTTCTTCAACATAATATATATTTTGTCTAAGAGCTTTAATGTCTGCTTCTAATTGATCTAACTGATATAATAATTGATTCTTCTGTGGTTCTGTAAATGATACATCTTGTAAATTATTATATATCTCTTGTACTGCGTTACTATAGTTTAATACAGCTGTATTAATTCTATCATATTCTTCATCAGATATTTCAATATATCTTTTATTAATCATATCTTGAAGATTATCTGCAATACGTTTTTTGTATTTGTATTCATGTAATAATACTTGTTTCATTATTAAATCATTATATTATTTTTATTAGCATATATTTAATAATAACAAAAAAGAAGTACACATATGTGTACTTCTTTTTAAATATATGATAAAAGAAATTATTTAAAATCCTTTTCAATTTCTTTTCTTAGATTATTCAGATCATTAAGATACATTTGTTTTTCAGTTGTATTCTTAATATATTCAAGTTCTGCTTTCATCTCTTGATTTTGTTTCAATAGTTCATCACGTTCTTCAATGGTTACTTTTGACATTGGTGTAGATATAAGTTCCATAGGAAGTTTATAACTATCCATATCTACCTTAATATCTGCTTTAGCTCTGTTACGAATCTTAAGCTTTCCTTTGCATACTAATTCAATAAACTTAACTAACTCATCATTCTTTTTGATTCGTTCCTCAAGAATCTTTACCATCTTCTTCTTTCGTTCTGTATAGATTCCTAATCTATAATTTACGAAATACTCAACTACTTCATTCTTATTTTGGAAGTATTTTAATTTATGATTCTCATCCAATAACCATAATAGATCATTAGGTAGTTGCTTAATCAATTTGAACTTATTAGCTATACGTTTTCCAGAACGATCCTTTTTCATTTCAATAGCTAACTGTTTCTTTGGAAATGTTATCTCATAGTTGACTCCACCATCTACTGACTTGTTTTTCCAACCTTTGATATAGTCTTCTTCCTCAAACTTATTCAATAGTTTTTCAAAATCTTCATAAGATACATCAGCAGGAAGATCTGTAACATTCATAAAGTCTTTTGTTTGGTTTAATTTCCATTCTCCATAATTAAACCAAGCTCCATCTTCATATCTCCAATTTGATTTCTTGATTCCTTTAAGATATGGACGAATCTGTGTCTTAATCTTGTCTTTCTTATCTGCACGAGCTTCTACGACTTCTTTACATGCATCAATAATATCAATAGGATCATATGCCTGATTATGCATAGAATAACCTACCGCAACACCAATGTTGTTCTTACATAGAACTGTTGGTATGATTGGAAGATATGTCATTGGTTCAACATACTGTCCTTCTTCAAAAACAAAATCTAATAAGTCATAGTCAGTTTTATAGATTAAGTCCATATATTTTGAATGCTTCACATAAAGATAACGAGGAGCACCAGCAGAATCAGGATCTCTCAATGAACCTACCTGAGAATCAGATTCTAATGGATTTAGATTGTCATTAAACCATTTGCACATATTAACGATTGTGCTATTTAATGAAATGTCGCCATGTGCGTAAAGTGATACTCGCATTGCATCTCCAGACAATGCTAACAACTTATATAACTTACCATCTTTTGTTGTACCTGATAAACTCGCATGCATGATCTTTCTTGCACCAGGTTTGAATCCATCAATAACTGAAGGAATTGCACGTTCCTCCAATACAGAAAATGCATAATTAAGATATTCTGTATTTAAAAAATTTGTTATAGTTCTCTTTTGTACTTTATCCATATAAATATAAATATTCTAAATATAATATAGAAAACAAAAGGAACTAATTTAATAGTTCCTTAATTTATTTTATTTTTAATTTACATATATTTAAATATAGTTCAAAAATATAAAAAATACAAAAAGCTGTACATAAGTACAGCTTTTAATTATTTATATCCTCCAACAATTTTTATTAAAATTGCACGCATACCCATGCATAACCCATATCTCCAGAATCTATAACATATATTTTTCTATCATCTTTAGATTTAAATCTCATTAATCTTGAGTTATCCCCAAATCCTTCTTGTTCATATTCTGGTGTATAATCCCACCAACTTCCTTTTTTAAATATGGATTCTGAAGCTTCATCTGCGTCAGTATGACCTGATGAGTTTCCATCTAATTCTATAATGCCAAAATTATAATCATTTATATCTTTAAATAAATCTATTATTTGATTAACAGTAAACATTGGTTCATCACCCCATCCATTTTTAAATTCTTTAATTGCTGCTTTAATTAAAGCATCACCACCAAGTTCCTTATCATAGTAAAAATCATTTGGTATTTTTATTAAAGATGATTTTGTGTTATAAACTGGTTTTTTAGGTTTTAATTTTCTTTTTCTTTCCTTTTCTGCCTTTTTTTCTGCTTTTCGTTTTTCTTCATCAGCTTTTAATGTAGCTTTTTCAATTTCTTCAAATTCTGTTGTATCTAAATTTTCAATCCAATTACTAAATATTTCTTTATTTTCCTTACTTAATGCTATAACTGTAAAACCTTTACCCCAGTCACTGGTACTTGTAAGATACAATATGCCTTCATTATCAACAGCATCTCCTTTTTTATAGTTAAACCATAAATCTCTGCAACCACGCCATTCTTCTAATAAACTAGGCATATAATCTTTTATATGCTCTGGTACATTACTATATTCTTTAGCTGCATCCATTTTAAATGTTGCAGATGTATCTGATTGTACTATCTCTTTTACAATTAATTCATATTCGCCAATAACTTTTTGCTTATCATTATCAATATCTAATGCATAAACAGTAAAATTTTTCTTATTTAATATATCTTTAAAAGTAGTTTTTATTTGATTGCCACAATCTCTGTCAAAAAGTTTAAATAACTCAGTAGCAGCATTACCCCACTGCATACTTAATTTTTCATTGATGTATGTTAATATGTTTTTCATAACTTTACTTATTTTTTTGTATTTATATAAAAATAAAAAAAAAATGATTTTATATAAAACAAAAGGAACTTAATTTTAATAGTTCCTTAATTTATTTTATTTTTGATTTACATATATTTAAATATAGTTAAGAATATATAAAAATACAAAAGCTGTACTTAATGTACAGCTTTTTTTAATTATTATTTTAACTTATTATTCTTCTTTTAATGAAAATGTTATTGCATCTTTACCATTTTTAATAACTTTTGCAGGAATATTCTTTGTTTTTATTTCTGATAATGTATCACCTTTCCAACTTAATTTAATAGAATTAAATTTAATAACATTATCTGTAATTGAATAATCAACAAATATATATAAATCTACATCGTTCTTTTGATTATTAGATGAATATTTTACATTTTTAATTTGTCCATCTTTATATGATTTTACTTCAATATTAATATTATTTGACTTATTTTCTTCATTATAATATCCAAAATCATAATGTGTTGTATTATCAGGTTCAATTTTACTCCAATTTTTACCTTCAGAATCTATTAATTCATCTGGCATATTTGATATAATCCAACCTTCTATTATTTGGTTTGCACATCGTTGAATTATTTTAGTAGATTGTTTTTTGTCGAATTTTGGAGTATTTATAATAATGTTTACTTCAATATGATTAGGATTTTCAGGACCTTTATATTTTTTTTCTTCTGTATCAGGTCCATAATAAGTGCCACTTGCCCATTTAGCAGCTTCAGACAATGCATTAATAAATTCTTGTTCAATCTTACTATCGACTGATTCATTTATAAACATTTTGAGTTGTTTCATAGTTATATTAATTTTAATTTTCTTATTTTATTAAAAATAAAATAAATTAAGTAATATGTACAAATTAATTATTAAAATAAATCTAACTCATTAGGAAAATGTATATAACTTATGGTTTCATTTATTCCATTTTTATATTTTCTTGATAATGTATTTAATATAAAAATAAAAATTTATTTATGATTTATTTACGAATTCAACATTTGTTTACGTGTTTCAGAATCGCCCTTTGCAAACCATTTTCTAAACATACTATCTGCAGCTTCATCTTTTTTGAAATATAAGAATTTTGGTTCTTGATACATTTCCTTTGATTCTTGATTTGATAGACCACCAAGACCTTTCGCATATTTATGAGAATAACCTTTAAGTTTCTTTTCAGCTTCTTTAAATTCATCCATTGTATAGAATTTCTGACAGTCCTTTCCTTTTCTTGATATAATAATTGGAGATAGGCTTCTGCATACAATTCCTTTTTCAATAAGTTCAGGCCAATTATTAAAGAATAATAGAAGTAATGCCGCAATCTTATCACCATCAACATCAGCATCAGTAGATATAACAATCTTACCGAAGTTCAGATCATTGATATTGAATTCTTTACCCCACTTAAGACCAAGAATTGTTACAATATCATTAAATACTTCATTTTTCATAACTTGAAGTGGTGTCATTCCATAACAATTAGGTGGAACTCCTCGCATTGTATAGCCTGCCTGAAATTCTGGATTACGACCTCCTCTAAAGCCCGACTTTGCAGAGTCGCCTTCGAAGATCCATAGCTGTTTATTTGCTCTTACTTTTGAAGAACATGTTATATATTTATCAGGGCGTTTCAATCCTTTATTTGTTTCCCTATTGATTTTACGAAGTGCCTTTTCATCCTCAGCCGCAGATTTCTGTTTATACCAATCTCTTACTAATGCAACGATTTCTGACTTAATGATCTTATTTAAGAATTTTTCATTTACTTCCCACTTAAGTTTCTCATCTTTTGAGAACTTATCAATAGGAGTAGTCAACGTATCTTTAGTCTGTGAATCGAACGCAGGATTTGATACATTAATATCTATAAATACAGAATACTTATTGTCGACTCCACGTGTAGTCAAATCCTTAAGTTTGTCTTTCTTTATAAGATAATCACACACAGCTTGATTGATTTCATTTCTAATTGCACGCATGTGAGTTCCTTTTGAACATTCTGCACCATTTACAAACCCAACATCAACAGAACTATCTGGGAATATCCATGCAGTACATAAATCATTTTCAAATGGAATCTTATCAGGAATATTCAATAAATTAGAATAAAGATCAATATATTCATCCAATTTCTTAAACTTCCATTCAATATCTTCACCACCACTATTGAATGTTACCTTAAGACCTGGATTAGCTGCAGCAGCATCAATGCATCTTTTATGAATTATATTAATGAAGTCATTATCAAAAGTTGTCAGTTCAGTTTCAAATCTACTAAAATCTAATTTAAATCTCGTCTGTGTATAATGAGTTTTCTTTCCGCATTTTGTAACTTTAAGATCATTATTTAAAGTCTCCATATTATTAGACCAAGAACGATGAAATTCATTCTTGCCATCTGCAGATTCAATTTCAAAATATGTAGAAAAAATGTTTGCTAGACTTGCTCCAACCCCATTCGTCCCTATAACGTTTCTATCTTCATTATCATCATAGTTTGAAGATGTACGTAATCGTCCAAATATAAATTCAGGAACATAGATACCTGCATCTTTATGTTTTACAATAGGAATACCACCATTGTCTCTTACTACAATTTCTCCATTATCTTTATCAATCTTAACGTAAAGCTCAGTCAACCCCATGTTGTCTTTACGTCTAAATTCGTCAATAGAATTTGAAATGACTTCATCAGCAATTTTTAACATAGCAGGAATATAATTAACAATTTTCATTTCAAACTTTCCTGTCTTATAATTATAAATGAAGGCATCCTTTTCTTCATATTTTGTTGATCCTACCCACATTCCACTACGATGTAGAACATGTTGAACTTCTGATAACTCCTGGTATTTCTCTTCAATTTTCTTTGTCATTATAATTTCTATATATCTTATTTACATTTTTTTATATATCAAAAATAAAAAGTTACATAACTAAAATAATATAGTTATGTAACCTATGTTTTTCAATTTATTAATAATATATTAGATTTAAACATATTTCCAATCTGTCACAATTGCAGTCTCACCGTCAGCAATATACTGTCCAATCATTACCTGACGATTTTTAATTCTCTTGCCCTTTCCGTTATTATCACAAGGAAGACCGTAAGGGAATTCATGATAATAGTAAATATTGAAATTCTGGAACTTAACAGTAATACCGAGTGGCTCAACAAAATACTCACCTTCATTATTAAGGTTACGAGTAAAAGTAACAATAAATGGAATTCCCTTCTCCAATTTAGACTTACCATAATTGATCTTCTCCTGCTCCTTATTATATTCCTCTATGTCTTTCGGAGACTTTAGATAATCATCACCAGGAATATAACCGTATCCGTGCTCAATCAAAATAGGAACAAGATTTGATTTCTGTTCATCATTACAGCAATTATTTGCGAACCACATCATGTAGTCGTAATCATCAACATCTATGAACAATTTGTTGGCATACTTTCCAACATGGAACTTATTATTATCAATAATACGAGAGGAAGTTGACCAAGAACCACGGCGACCAACCAAAGTTTCATCAAATACAGCTCCTGGGAACTTAGCAAATGCACGGTCCTTATCAAATGAAAGATTATGACGGTATTTGTAACGCTTAACAAAGAACTTACCGCGAGATGTTTCCATTACTTCTTCGGAATACTCCCAAAGGGTGTAATACTTGTTTGCAAAACCAATTCTAAGTTCCATATTATAAATTTTATTTGATAAATTAATATAGAACTTAGATTTAAAAATTCAAATAATATTTATTTTTTATTATTTAAATATTCTTCATATGCTTTTTCAAAATATTCATTCTCTTTGTCAAGAATGTATCTATTAAACATGTAATCCCATAGCCGATGTTTCTTATTGACTTCAACTTTATCCCATTCCCATCGGTCTTCTTTTCCTTGATATGTTATATGAAACATCATTGGAGCCCAGTCTTTCATACCAAGTAAGCAATTAAGACTATCAAAATTTCCAAAGTCTTCTAATCTATATATGCTTCTTTGTTTTTCTATGCATATACCGAATTCTATTAATTCTTCTGGAGTTGTTTCAAATGTATCTTTATCTGACTTATTAGCCATAAACATCAATACTGTACCTGGATTAATTTCAATAAATGGCATATTAGAATGTAGATGTTATATGTTTTTTATATTCTTTAAGACCTAATGCTTTTTGCTTATATTTTATTGATTCTTCCATATATTTATTTACATAGAAATCACTAAGTTTTTTAAATGATTTAATAGCTTCTTTCTTTGTAATATAATATGTACCGCCTTTTATTGGTGAATATGATGTGTTATCTATTGGCGCATCAAATGAAGTCTCAATATTTGAATCATAAATAGATTCTAATTTGATTGTTATATGTTCTTCATCAGGTTCTTCTGCATATGATGTGCCAACTCCGTTTGGTCTATCACCAGACATTTTCATATATTGCACAGGCCATCTTCGTATAGCAGGATATTCTACATCTTTTACTTCAACTTCGCATATATCAATACCTTCTGTTATTACTTCAGGTTCTGTCATTAATGAAGCAAATATTTCTTGAATATTACTTGTTGGTTTCTGTCCATTCAGCTTTTCATAGTCTTGAATAAAATATATCTTATCCCCAGACTTAATATCTTTAAACGTTTTCATCCTAACATTTCTTTAATAACTTTTTTATCCATAGCAGGCATATATTGTTCTATAGCTTTCAATGTATTAGATATGCTATATTTAACTTTATTTGGAGATATGCCTTCATTTTCTGCGATTTCATTTATAGACATTGGGAACGGTTTTTCAATTCCAAATTTCTTTTTGATAATTCTTCTGTCTAATGCAGATACGTTTCCTAATGCTCGTTCGATCACTTCTTTAAATAGATTCTGGCGTTCCATGTTTTCCATTATCTCATCTTCTATAACGAACTCTTCATTAGCAACACGAGATATCTGATTATCATGATATGTATCTTCAGTATGTGGGTTCATACTATCTAATCGTAATACGTTTACTGGAGATATGCCTTTTTTCTGAGCAGACTTTGGAACTCTGATTATCTTACCTACCTTTCCAATTTCTGCTAATATCATTGCACGAATCCATGCAAATCCTATGGATGAAAATGATGCTTTCTTAACATTATTATTCGTCCATTCTATAAAATCAAATTTTGAATTAAAACCATTATATGGAAGTTTCTTTAATGTTGGATCTAATATTTTAGAATACTTAAAATTCTTCCTTATAATTTGTTCTGCTTCTTCTAACGTAAACTCATTATTGGAAGATTCTTTAATGTCATTTAAAATATTATTTCTAAGATTTGATCTATCTGTATCGAATTTATTGAATGCCATCAGTAGTCCTTCATTACCTGCTTGTATCAAATCTTCTAATGGTAATCCGAGATTCTGATAACGTTTTGCACAATCAATAACAAGTTTTAAATTATTCTTTATGAATATATCTTTATTCTCTGGTACAAAAGCCATCTCATCAGACTCTCCCATAGGGTGCAAGATATATTCACGTTTTACTTCATTAAAATAAATATCTATATTGTTATCGAATGTAGCTTTAGATACATATTTGTTAGCTAAACGTTTTCTAGTTCTTTCTTTTAGATCATCATAAAATTTTTCGTAAATTTCAAATTCATATGCATTTAAAAGTTTATTGCATTCTTCTATATAATAATCTACTATGACTGATTCTGAACAGTCTTTTAGCATTTTGACATCTTTAAATACAATGTCTTCGAAATTATCAAAAAATTCGTGATCAATAATATTATTTTCTACAGAATCTAAAAAACTATCAATTTTATTTGAAGATACTTTACTTAAATTAAACTGTCTACTCACTTTATAATTAATCCCATGTATATATTTTTATATGTGGGATTTTAAAGTTAATAATAAAATATAGTAAAGTATTTCAAATAAAATTCAAAAAATATAAAAAAAAATTTACAAATATTTGAAAAATATCTATAAATTTTATATTTTATTCAGGATCTTTAACAAAATATCCTACTGGAACATCTTCATTCGTAAATACTAAATGATCTGTATCTTCCCAGATATTACCATCTTTCATCTCAATAAACCAATAATCACAGTTCTGTTCAAGATTCTTAATCTCATCTAAATACACAGTCGCATAATTGAAACGACCTAAAAATAATCTAACTTTTGTTCTTCTTCCCATAACTATTTACCAATTATATAAATAATGCCTATCATAAATATTATAACAACAAATATCATAAAAAATGTAAAACAACCAAGAAATGGATTTTCTGATTTAAGTTTATGTTCTGCATTAATATATCTTTTACATTGTTCAATCCATATTATAAATTTATAATATGGTTTTTCATACCATGATGCAAATACTAATGCAAGCTTATAATTAGATTCTTTCTTACTAATTACTTTACCGAAAGACTTATATATTTCATAATCACCCATTTATTAAACAATTTAAATCTATAACAAGGCATTCTGCATATAGTTCTTCTTCCTCCATAATATTGAATCTTATTGATGGAGCTCCAGCACAATTAAACTGCCATGATGCATCAGAATCTTCAGGACACCAAAGACATTCAATAACGCAAGTTCCTTTATAGTTGTCTTTCTTAAGTTCTTCAAATTCTGAATCTTCAATAGAAGTAAACATTGTTTCTTTAGCTTTCTGATATGTCTCTTCATATTCATCAACCAAATAGAAATCACCAGGCTTAACTAATTTAATAGTAATACCTTCCCATGCTCCTATCTCATCATCAATAGCACCACGTAATTCTAAGTTATCATCAGAATATCCAAATACTACTACCCAGTTATTTTTTTTACAGATTTCTTCTACATTAAGGTTATATTCATTACGAAGTTCATCTCCATATTCATTACCATCAAGCAGATTAGCAAGATCATCAATAGTTTCAATATTTCTTGGTTTGATCTTAGTCTTAATTTCTTCTAATAATGACTGTTTAATAGATTCAATCATTTTATCATCCCAACTATTATTAACACAATCAAAGAAATTCTGAGCACCATATTTATTGATATTATAATCTATCCATTGCTTAATTGTAACACCTGAATCAATTATCAAGTCTCTTTTCTGTTCATCAGTCATAATCATAACTTTACTATTTTTTATGTTATTATCTTGTTTATTCTTATAATCTTCATATTGAATATGATATTGTCTTTCAAGATCTTCCTTAAGATATTTAAATTTATTTAATGAATTTATCAATGCTGAATATCTATTGCATTCTAAACAGCCAGATGCTAAACTTTTACCACATTCAGTACATTTCTGTCTTATGTCAAGCCATTTAATTTCTGCTTCTTCTGTTGATTTAATTAACTCTTCGCATTGATATGATATACCATAAGTCTTTTCATATTCATCTAAAGCCTCACGTAATACTTTTTGTAAATCGTAGTTCTTTTTAGCATCTTCACAACCACGACAGTCATCACAACCATTTCCAGGTCCACAATGAAGACATGGGCTTTCTTTATAATATTTATCCTGAGCTTCTTTAATCTTCTTAATATGATCTTCTTTAGTTTTCATCTATATTCTTAATTTTTTTCCTGCTTATCTTATTAAAAAAGTTCACTCTTTTCAATTTATCATCAGTCTTGTTTGCATTTGCTAAATATGCATTCTTTGCTTTCTTCTTTTTATTTAGACTTACCATATGTTCTGAAGTAAATATAATTGTGGCTTTCCTTTTGCATACTTACTAAATATCTTATCAATATCAGGATTCTTCTTAATAAAATCATTATATGATTTTGTTATCTTATTAATAAGTTTGTTATCAATAATTAATTCATTTTCCTCATTAGAATCATAATGAGCTAGTATAGGACCAAAATAGATATACTTGCCACACATATGATCTTTAATAACTACATTTTGAGTATCATCAAACCAATCTTCATTGATCTCATTCATAGCTTCTTCAAACTTATTGATTTTATCTCCGGTCAATTTCCAACCGTAAATTAAACTTGTGTAATTGTCTATCATAATATTAATATTTTTATTTATTCATAAATTTCACATGTTATATCTATATCATTTAAATATTTTATCATAAGTGGTTTTACTTGTGTTTCCCAATCAAGTTTACCATTTGCACATCCTAACTTAGGCCATGCTATTGATGCAATATTCCATTTTTTATAATTGTTTACAAAGTTTTGTAGTCCACGTTCTATCCATTCTATCTTTGATGGATATTGCCACATTACTTTTGTCGCAAAACAAAGTATCTTTCTTTGTTTGAACATATCTACATAATCCCAAATCCATATATCTCCACCATGTGATAAATGATGTTCTCTTGTATTATTTTTGCATACATATCTGTATTCATTAAACATCTCAGGATATCGTTGCTTATATTGTAATGCGATGCCTTTTCCCATTACACCCATACAATTAACAGTATTGACTAATGTCTGACATTCAGAATCAAATATATTACCCGTTTTGAATATTATCATGTTGCATTTTGATATAGTTTAATTTTTCATTAAGTTCTATTAAGTTCTTTTTTCCTTTTTCTATAACTTCTTCTACATTTTTAATACTATCTTCTAATCCTTTTACATATTTATTCCAAAGTGCATCTTTATCAAAACAACACATTATAGATATTATATCTTTATCATTCCAATCACATTTTAATGTTGGCAATAAATCTGTCAACAAAGGAATATTATAATCACGTCTTTTCCCAGTATCAAATAATGATATATATTTATCTGAACCATCAGGAAGCTTAACTGTCAAATCATAATATCCTGTCCAAAGTTGCTTCTTAATATTGATATTTGTAACAATCAATGGAACCAACTGTGGCTTAACACCTTCAGATATAGTCCAAAGTATATCATTTACTTTAATGTCTTTTGCAAACTTACTCATAAATTTTATGATTTCTTCTAATGTTTTCTAAATCAGATATTTCATTCTTATAAGTTTCAATAATAGATTTATATTCATTAATTTTATTATCTATCATTAAATTAACTAATGAGCAAAGATATAATTTATCATCTATTGGTGATATAATGAAATCTCCATATTTAATTCTCAATTCACGAGCCCATTCTGTTTCTTTTGATACAGGCAAATATGAAAAACTACATTTATTCTTATTGATTGGAAGATTAACTTTAATACGTTTTCCATTTTCATCAGTATATTTAAAAGTCAATCTATATATGAACTTATATTCTTTCATATTGATAACTTCTGTTTCCTGATATTTATATTCACATACTTGACCACATATAGGATATATAGGTATCAATAAATATAAGTTATCTCCCTTCTTTAAGTTTGACCAAAAATCCATAATTATGCTGCTTCTTTAAGTTCTTTTTCATCTTTATTTTCTTTCTCTTCAAACATTGGAATATCCTTCTTAATTAATTGTGAATCTGATTCATCACAGAATATATCTAAATATCTTGTTACATGAGTTAATGTATTTTCAATATTCCACTTTCCTTCTGAATTAATAAATCCTACTCTATATGAATATCTATATCCAAAAGTCATATCTAATGTAAGTATCTGACAAAGATATAATTTAGGCAATCCGTATTGATTCTTTTCTTTCTTTGGAATATCTTCTTTCCAATAAGGATTAAAATCTGCCCATTTTGCACCAGCTTCAAAAGACTCCTTATTTTTTGCTGAAGTATATTCTGCAGCATTTCTTATTTGTTCCTGTCTATTCTTACGTTTGTTCATAATTTAAATTTTTCGATTATTTCACATTTACATTTATCTCCATAATGAACTTCATGCCAATCTTTGATGTAATTTTTCATTTCATCTAAAGTATGAGTTGTATGTTGGATTCTTTCTCCTTCATAACCACATTCATGTCCTACCTTATGCCAAAATCCAAATATACGACCTTTACGTTTTACTTCATACCATTCGCTTCTTTCAATTGAAGTTTTTTCAGGTATATATTTTTCACTATCTGGAAATTTACCTGGGTGTGTAACTTTTAATGTCTTTGAATGCTTTTTGATTATTTTATATTTCATATATTGTTTACCATATCAATTTAATTTACTATACTGCTCTGATATACGTTCTAAAAACTTATTACAATTTAATTCAAGTTCTTTTGCAATATTTCTTAATTTTATAATATCCGAAAAATCTTGTTCGTAACATCCTGTATTAAAGTAATCATTTGTTTCTTCACGTATTATTTTACGATGTCTAATATTAAGACGAACTTTTAATAACTCAATTAATCTTTTATTTAATCGTTTTTCAATAAACTTATCTATACAATTACCTTTCATAAGTTTTACTATTTAAAATTAAGAACTTCTATGCGTTGTTTATCTTTATTATCTATTAATTTACAAGTTATACGAACAATTGATTTATCATAAAACTTATAATCTATTGATCCATCTTCATTACGGGTTTCATCAATTTTAAATGAGTAATCTGACCAATCTATGTTATGATAAATATATTCATTATTTTCATCTATTCCTGGATAAAAATATAAATGCTTATAATTTTCTTTATCTATATATATTGAAACAAATCCTGGTATCATTGCGGAAAATTTGATGGGTCGTCATATGATTTATATCTTCCTATATTACTATCTATAATTGGTGTTTTATTATTTTCTGTTGCTTTCTTAATTTCTGCTGCATGATATTTTTCCATATCTGAAAAATCTTTAGGTTCCATACCTAATTTATTCATGCAATTGTCTTTTGTTCTATCATCAGCAAAATTAGCATACTTATTCTTAAACTTTTCAAATTCTTCTTGTAAATGTTTTAAATCATTTTGAAGTTCATCTGCTATTAATACATCTTTATCGATACAATTAGCAAACATTTTATTAACCCGTAATCCTGGAAGAATATCTTCATTTCTTAATAAAGATTTCATTATTTTACTTTCAGTATCAGGATTATATTCATCATAATATTCAACTTCTAAAAAGAACGGAACTTTTGCCTGATGCCATTGATTATTATCCATTTAAATTTAAGTCTATATATTTATATCAAAAATAGACAATACTTAGAAAAAGTTCTAAATATTGTCTAATATTATTAAAATTGTAAATTAATTATAAGTATTCTTTGAATTTTGGATTAATGCCAAAATCTGTTTCATTTTCATTATATTCTCTTGAAGATAAGACTCTATAATTGCCAGTATCTTCTAAATCATATATTTCATTATATTGAGCAACTATCCAATATTCTTTATCTTGGTTTTCTTTCTTAAGTTTTTGAATTTCATGTATGCATTTCACAAGATCACCAGTGCCCCAATTTGATACTAATGATTCATCTGACATATCTATAATACAGAATCCACTTAAAACTTTATCTATTGCTTCATTAATAAAATTTACTATATCTTTCATTATTTATTTTATATATGTTTGATATATAATCTTCTATTTTTAATAATTGACGTTTGATAGCATACCTATAAACACCACATTCAACGCATTCTTTAATAATATTATATTCTTTTATATAATTTTAAATATTTACCAACCCATTTTATCAACTATTTCAATTGCTTGATCAATAACTACTTTAGTTGCACTGGTAGGTTTTTTTGATGCTACATACATTATTAAATCATATAAGATATTTTCATTACCATCTGAAACATTTGGTTTATTAAAATAAGTATCAAATATTTCTTTTAAAGAATATTCTGTATATCCTTTGTTTTCATTTATTTTACTTATAATGTCTTTCATTTTGCTATTTATTAATTTATTTTGTAACAGATTTCATAAATTTGTCATCTTTAAGTTTATTCATTGCAGAACCTTCTTTATCAGGCAATGCAGAACTTTTATCATCTTTATCTGTACCACCTTTGAATACTTGTGGCATATTCTTTCTATCTGGTGCAGTATCAAATGGATAATTATTTGACTTAATATCTAATAGACGTTCAACTATATAATCAACAGTAGTATCATAGTCATAGCATTCTTTTATTTTTTCTACATATTGATCTATTAAGTCTTCATCAAGATTATCTTCTATATATTTCTTAATTTTCTTTTTGTCAAATGATTCATCAAAGAAATTAGGACCCTTTACATTATTTGATGGAAGTTTACCATTATTATTATTCTTATCAGCTTTAACTGCTGCTATAGTTCCTTGTACTGCCTTAAGCATCTGAATTGGAGAAATATCACCATCATAATTAAATGATAATATCTTTCCTTTTGGATTTAATGCTATAGCTTGTAACCATGTATGATGACCGTCTATAACGTAATTCTCTCTAAACGTAACAATAGGCTTATTGATTTCTATAGGATCATTAAAAGTCTTTAACATTGATTCTTTATCAGTCAATGCATATTTTAAAGACTTATCTAAATCTATGTTTGCTTGTGTTGGCATTAATTGAGATACTGGAATTTCTTTAACTGAAAATGTTAATTTTGTATCTCCAAGTTCACCTCCAAAACCATCTTCTAATAATGCAGCTGATTTTGGATCTTCAAGCATCTTATTTAAAGTTTCTACATAATCATCATACTTCTTATGTTTCAACCACTTCTCAAGCTCCTTACGACGTTGCTTATTAGAAGCGGTTGAAACTTCACGAGATTCAAATAAGAAACTAGATAAGTTTATATTATCTATGTAATTATTTATAGATTTCATCTAAATATATAATTTTTTATATTTTATATGTTTTTAATTTAGATGCTTTATCTACAATTGCTTCAACTATTGATTTTACATCTTTCTTTTCAGGCTTACAATCTATACGATATAGAAATGTATATAGTTCATGAAGTGATTGTTCATCATCAAACCACTTATTGACTATTTCTCTGCATGGTACTTCTCCATCAACTTCATTTAATGATATAATAGCATGTATGAAAGCATTTTGCCATGAATATGCAAATTTATCTTCATTAATCTGGGTTTCTAATAGTTTTTCTTTAATGTCTTTCATAATTATTAATATTCAATTTCTCCACCAAAGTAATTAAGAGCATCACATTCAAATTCTTTACCATCTAATTTGAATGATATTGACCAGCAATTACCAATATCTGTTGATGTTACTTTAATTTGTTTATCCCAGTTCTTTTTAAAGAATTCTGCAATTTCTTTACATCCTTTTTCTGGATCTGAATCATCAAAATTATCAAACCAACCATTATCTAAAAGTCCTTCACAGTCTTCTTGATTAATTATTGATTTATCTGCTTTACCATCTGGAGCTTCGCATCCACAATACCATTGATAAAAATCTGCTAATGTTGCAGTATCTACATGTTTCTTACCTTCTAAGATAAATTGCTTAATGTCTTTCATAATTATTAAAATATATATTTTTTTATTTAAATTAATTTATCAATATTAAATGAATAATTTTTAAATTCTTTAATTTGAATATTATTACAAAGAATCTTTGGAACTAATTGATTAAATTTTTTATCAAATTTTTTCCATGATATATTTAATTCTTTTTTTATTTCATTAAATGATTTATTACTTTCAAATAATGAATTATATTGTTTTTCTATATATTTTTTATTATCATTATTTATATTTTCTAATCCTATAATAAATGTTCCTAAATCAAAATATATTTTCCAAATATGATGATCTTTAATTGCTCTTTTAAATTTTTCGTAATCTAAATTATCTGCACTAATATGATATTTTTTTATAATATCTTTAATACATAATTCTAAAGATGAAAAATATGCATTACGTTCTTGTGAATTAAAGAAATATTTACATCTACTTAAATATCTTTTAATATCATTAATATTATTTATATTAATATAAGATTTTTTATAATTTATATTCCAAAGATCAAATATGCCTTTTTTATTTGATGATTTTCTACAATAATCTTCATATCCATGTAACATTTCATGCAATATTAATTCTATATAATCATCAATATAATCAATAAATGTTTCTTTATCTAAACATAATATTTCAATTTCTAAAACATCATTATCAATATTTAAATAACTTGCATTAATTAAATCTTTATTTATTATATCTATTTTAATTTTCTTAAAAAATACATCATAATTATCACAATTAATTTCTTGTGAATTAAAATTAGATTTAAGTTCAGTAATTATATGATTTAATACTTTATGAGCATTTTTAAAATTTCCTAATGATTCTTTTAATTGAATATTTGGGATTATACCACTACCATATTTTGTATATACTATTATAGAAATATGATTGCATAATCTTTCTAATAATTCATTTTCATATAATTTATTAGTATTTTCTAATATGTAATTATTTAAATCTTTCATATTATTTTCTATACTCTAATGAGTCTTCATCAAATTTTATTTCAATAGGATAATCTTTATTTGCATCATTAGATTCTGCTGCACGGAATATATCTTTAAGTTTTTCCTCAACATTATCATCAGTTACATCAACCATATCAAATCTATCAAAATTAATTATATACTTAAGATTTTTAATTTTAAAGTAATCTAATTTAACATCATCATTAGTTTTCTTAAGATCAAATTTTGAATCCCATTCGATGAATTCTTTTGGTTCTATATCAATATGCTCAAATGTATCATATTCAAAATGTACATCTGATATACTGTCATTATTTTTTCCAAAGAATTGTTCTGAATAATCTTGTCCTGATGGTAAAGAATTAAGCCACATATCATCCATATATTGTTGAATATCAGATTCTTGATATGTTTCTGGTGCTTGAAGTATAATTTCTTCAGGTTGAACTAAATATGTAGCTTCAACTTCATTTAATCTATAAGCTTCAACAGCTTCAACTATATTATGTTCTAATATATAATTTCTAATATCTTTCATTATATTATCTTATATTTAATTGTAATCACTTATTTATCTATAGCATAAACACTGTTTAATCCATATCCACAGCAAAAAACAGTATGCCCAGATGTTTTACGTTTTATATATACAAACCATTCAAAATCTCCAAGCTCGTCTTCATCAAATTCATATAAATCTTTTTTAATGATATCACCTTTATCTTTAATTATCCTAATGTTTTCTGTATAACTTTTATCTTTTATAGATTTAAATGGTTTACCTATAATAGTTATATCTTCACCATTAGAATCTTTACCTGGAGTTTCTGGTCCTTTGATATTTTCAGGTTCTATATAATTTTTCTTAAACTTAGTATTTTTATTTATAATAAGTTTTTCAAATATGAAATTATTTATATCTTTCATTTTATATAACTATTATTTATATTTGATTATTCATCTACCCCGTAAACACCTTCAGGGCCGTATGTATAACAGTTTAATTCTTTATCACCTTTATGAGCGGCATATACGAAATATGTATCATCATCATAATCATTTAAATTATCTATATCTGCTAAATCGTTATATACTACATATTTTGATTTTCGTATATATCTAAGTGTTTCTAAATAATTTTGATCTTTTGGTTTTGTTGTAAATGGTTTTCCTACAATAACAACATCATCTCCAAAGTAATCTTTACCTGGAGTTTCCATATCTTCTATATCTTCTGGCTCTATATAATCTCTTTTAGATGATATTTTAGTGTTCTTATTGATGATTAGTTTTTCATTAATCGAATCAACTATTGATTTCATATTTAATTATTCACCTTTATTTATAATTTCGTTTATAATATCATATGCGTGAATCCATAAAGCTTGAGCTATGTTTACTTCTTTACACTTATATTTATCATCATTAGCAATCATATCTAAAAATTTTTGTTCAAATGTTAAATAAGAAGGTAATTCTTCATTTTCATATGCTTGTTGTAAATCATCAATATCTTCATATCCTGATAATTCATCTAAAATTCTTTCTGGTTTTACTTTAGATTCTTTCAATGCTTTCTTTGTGAACTTAATCATATCAGATTTAGAAATATCTTTACATGACCAATAATCTTCACCAGTACTGCTCATTTTAATATTTTTATTTATAATTAATTTTTCAGATATGAAATTATTAATATTTTTCATTAAATATCTTTAAAATATTTTTTGAATTCTTTAGAAGATATACCTATTTGATCTATAAGCCACCAATTATCATTAATTTTTGATGCTTTATATTCTGTATCAACTTTAAATGTCTTAGTTCCTGTCTTGCGTTCTATTGTAAGTTCTTTAATGCATTTAACATCATGGCATTCTGAATAATCAGTTTGTTTTAAAGATTCAATAATATCTTTCATAGTTTACGATTAATCATATATATTGTTTGTGCTAAAACTTCAATCATTGATTGTTTTCCGATTGTAGCTAAACTGTATGTATTGATAACATCTCTTTGTGTTATTCCATTATCTCTTGTAAGAATATGATCTATAAGATAATTATTCATTGTATCCCATTGATCTTTCAAATCACCTTTCCACAAACGTTGTTCAATTTCTTCCATTGTGTAATTTGTATTATTATCTTTATCTATGGCATATTTTTTAATCCATTCTTTATCTTCATCAGATAATTTTTTTACAAGAGATGCCCATTTATTGTGACAATCTTTACTTTCATTAATGAAGTTTGTAATATTTTTCATTTATATTATCAATATATTTATTTACCAACCACATTTATCAGAATTATTATAGTCCCATTCAATCATATAATCCTCTTCTTCTTTTGTCAAGTCTTCACCTTCATTACTTATTGTCTTAAGAAGATTACCAATAATAAACTTATAAAGACGTTTTCTATCATCAGTAGATAAATTTCCAGATTTAGCAGCCTTTAATGTTGCAGTTGCCAATTTAGATACAACTGATGATTTCTCAAGTGTTTCAATTTTAAAATCACCTGATTTATGTTTCTTTACAAGATTCTGTGCTAATGCCCAATATTGTTTATAAATATTTTCATTATTATCTAATTCCATGCAAGCATTGAATATAACATGATTTGCATTAGATTCCATTATGAATTCTTTAATATCTTTCATAATTATTTTAATTTTACATATATATTTACAGAATCCTCAAAACTTTCCATTGGTTTTAATTTTAAAACTTTTTCTGTTGCTTCTCCAAAGAAATCTTTATCTTTTTTAATTTCTTCAATAGTTGCAAATTCAATTATTTTATCTTCAATATTTATGATAAATATATCTGGATCTTTAATTCCTTTACAATCTGTAGACCAAATAGTATTTTTAATTTGTTCTTCAGAGTTCATTTCAGTTATAAAATTATTAATATCTTTCATTACTCTTCATCATATATATATTTTCATACTTCTTCTAATTCTATTTTTTCTTGGTGCTTAACTGCTTGAATATCATTAGATTCCCTGTCTGCTTCATTAAGGCATTCTTTCATAAGTTCATATGCATCTGAGAATAAGCTAAGTATCTTCTTATTCTTCTTAATGAAACTATTAATCTTAAAGCAGTAATATGTAATATTTGAATTTGCTACATTATATTTTTCAGCAATTTCCTTATTCTTCATTTTCTTGTGACCACGAAGACCATAGAATGAATACCAAACATCAAGAATCTTTGAATCAAATTCATCCTCAAGAACTTTCCAAATACGATTCCAAAGTTTCTCAAGATCTTCACTATCTAATTTCTTTCCTGCATCTGATGTTGATCCAATGAAATCAAACATTGTTTTTCCGCCTTCATCATCATGTCCTACAGCCTTATCACCAGATACTGATATGTTCTTTGTATTATGACCCTTTTGATCACGTTCCTTTTTCTGTTGTGAAGCAGGAATTCTTACAAGATGTGAATCATTAACACCATTACCAATAATTTGATTACGCATACAATATGCTGCATACTGTCCAAAAGTATAAGATACTACAGCCTCATCAGTTGCAGTAGATTTCTTATTCTTTTTGCCATAAGTATTCATAGCATAAACCAAACCTTCTGAGCAGCAACCCAAAAGATCATTATAGCCAAGGTTAATCTTGCCAAGCCATTGCTTAGCAATCTTATGAATAAGTGGTTCATATTTCTTAGCAACAGCAGTACGTCCTGCTTCAGAATTCAAATCAAGTATAATTGCGTCAGGAGCCTGTTTCTTATTGATAATTGATTCAAATTCTGCCTTTGTTTGGAACACTGGAATTTCCATATAACGTCCAGTCTTAATAAGAGTTCCAAGTAATTTATAAAGTTCTTTAAGATTATCCTTTGATGGAACACCAGCTTTATAAAATCCTGCTAAAGCATTCTCATCTAAATCATTAGATAATTCTGCAATATATGTATCATTATTTACAATAAGCCAATTAATGATGTCTTTGGCTTCTGGAGAAATGAAATTATCAGCAATTTCTAAATACTTCTTGAGGTCAGCTTCCCCAATATAGTTTATAGAATTACTTTGTACATCAAACTGAATTTTTGATTTTGCTTCTTTAATTTGAGTTAAACTTTTCATATTATATTTAAATTTTAGTTTTTACATCATACTTCAGCTAAATAGATATTTAACTTTATTAAAAATAAATTTTTAAATCATATAATATTCATATATTTAATGATATATAAATATAGTATATATTATATAAAATTCAATAGTATATAAATTTATTTTCTATTTATTTGAAATTAGTAAAATTTATTTACTATTTTTAATTAAAATTACATTTAACTATATATGAAGTTTTTAAGAGATTTACTAGGTAATCTTTTAATAGGTAGAATATGTAAAACAATAAGTTCTTTACGAGATTATCTTAAAGATTACGAATATATATCAGATTCTTTTTATAGTGATGCATTTAAAACAGTAATAAAAGAATATTTGAATGTTAATATTCATAAAGATTGGTTGGGTAGATTATATGGAATTGCAAATCCAAATATAAGTAAAGAAGGTCAGTTTGATATAACTAGAACAATAATTGAATTTGATGGAGACAATACAAATAATGAAGAATACGTAAAACATTGGGTTCATAAGCAATTGAATATAATAGGAGAAGTGTTTAAGATTGAAAAACTTTATCATTATATTAATTTGGAATTCAAACATGTTGGCCCAAAGGAAGCAGATAATTATTTATTAATATTTGATATTGTTTCAAGAAAGGAATTTGCTAAAAATTTTAAAGAGATGTTATTACATACATCAATATATGCAATAATTGGTTTGATAGTATTTTTTATAATTCTATAATACAAAAATATATAAACGTTTATACATGAATATAGAGGAAAAACAAAAGTTTTTGAAAGAGTATGAAGCTTCTATTGAAGGTAAGACTTTAGAAGAACTTCAAAACATTGAAGCAGAATTGATTGCTGATGCTGAAGCAAATGATGAAAGAGTATCTAAACTTGAATTTGATTTGCCAAAGGATAATTATAAAGTAGTTGCTGAAGGAATTCGTATGCTATTAAATAAGCAGACCGTGCAATGGCAATATACATTAGGTCTTGTTGGTATGTACGATTTCTGGAACCCTGAAAAGAAAGCAAAGAAGATTCCTTATGCACAGCTTGACAGTATTCTTCGTACATTAGGTTCAATGTCATTTACTGGTTATACAGAATGGTCTGCAGTTGTAGCAATCAATAAATATTTTGAGCCATTGCATAATGCTTATGTAGATGCTACTGAAGCTACATATGATATTGCTTCCAAACACGATATCGTTATTCGTAAGATGGAAACATTCAATAAAAAGGATGATGAAGATAAAGAAAAGAAGAAGCTTCCAAATTAATTTATATAAGGTAGGTTACATACCTACCTTTTATTGAATATGCCTAGAAAAAAGAAAGTTCAATTACAGCCAAAATCTAAACTTGGATTAAATGATCAAATTAAAATATGCTTTAATTGCATGTTTTACCAAAAAGATGGATTTTGCCCATGGGAAAATGAATATAAAAACTATAATGATAAATGTGCAATCCATTTAAAGCATTGGCCGCATACATCTTTTAGATATAGATTAGATCTACCATATAAATTATTAGACCCAACAAAAAAATAAATTATTTATTGATTATGATTTTAACAACAGACATTTTATTAGCAAATGGATTCTATACAAATCATCCAGAAAAAGTATTAGGATCATATAAAAAGACAGGATCAAATCCAGAATATTATATAGATGTACAATCAAAATATAAATCTTTATCAAATGAATATTGTTTTGATGTTGATTGCTGGAAATGTAATAATGAAGGAGAAATAATCGAACGAACATTAAGATCTAATGTAAAGACTGTTGAAGACTTAAATGATATATTAACATATACACATATAGAAACTTTAAATTATAATTATTAATTTTTGAAATATTAAATAGATGATACATTTTGTTTTTTCTGATAGTGATCCAAGATATTTGTTTTTAAAATATGATTCTGAATATGATGAAATTAATTTAAAGAAACTTAAGGATCATATCAATCTTACAGATCCTATATGTTATCTTTCAACATATCATGGACCACCATTTACTCAGGATTTCTTATATACATATGTCCAGCCTTCAGGTAATATCATATATTATTGTGCAATAGGTTTATGGCAAGAAATATATTTATTCTTTAAAGAAAATGATATTCCTTTTGATGGTTTATTAGATCATAGCGAAGTATTCAAAAGAAACATACCGCATACATTTGAACAATTTAAAGAAATTGTAGATAACTGGGGATTGAAGTTTTCACCAAGACCATATCAATATGAAGCTGCATATAAGATATTAAACTGGAAACAATCTGTATCTGAATTAGCTACTCGTGCAGGTAAGACATTGATAGCTTATATGATATTTAGATATTGTATTGAATATCTTGGGGCTAAAAGGATATTAATGATTGTGCCTTCTATTCAGTTAGTAACACAAGGATATAATGATTTTTCAGAATATGCAGAATTCTTTAATACTGAATGTGTATGGGGCGGTGGTAAGTTAGTTGAATTTGCTAATCTTACAATAGGAACATTCCAATCATTAATTAAATTCTTAGATAAAGGAACAAAATCAAAACCAAATAAAAAGTATAATCCAGATTTCTTTAATGGATATGATATAGTGTTTGTTGACGAGACACATAGAGCAACTGCTAATCAAATTAAGACAATTATTAGTCAGCCATTTATGAAGGATGTTAAAATTGCTTTTGGTATGACTGGAACGATTCCTAAGAAAAAGACTATTGAATATTACTGTCTTAAATCATTACTTGGTGCTACAATACAAGAGATTAAGCCAAAATATTTGATGGATGAAGGATATATATCAAAAGTAAATATTACACAAGTAAGACTTCATTATAAAGATTTAGAGAAATCTATTAATAATTATATATTATGCGCGGAATATGCATTATCTGAATTTGTAACAGAAGAAAGAATCAATCGTAATGGAAAGAAAGTACAAGAACGAATAAAATTAGATAATCCACAGTTTCAGATACAGTTCAAAAAGAAACTACCAATGGGTATTAATGAAATGAAATTGCAATTTTATGAAGATACTGATGAAGGAAAAAAGAATTGGATTCAAACATTAAAGACTTATATCAATATGTCAGAATCAACTAATTCATTAGTTGTTGAAAGAATGGTATCGCATTTTATGACAGAACGTATTGATTATCTTTGCAATAATATATTAGCGCAATGTGATAAGAATACATTGGTACTTGCGCATCATACAGAATATATTCATTATATAACAGATATCATTAAGAAACGTTTTCCAAATAAGCATATAGATACAATTACTGGAGCAGTATCACCAAAGAAACGTGATGAGATTAAACAAATGCTTAAAGAAAATAATGATTGTATATTGATAGCATCTTATGGTACGTTATCAACGGGTATTACGTTATCAAATCTTTGTTATGGTGTTTTATTTGAATCATTTAAGTCAGAAGTAATTAATATGCAATCAATAGGTCGTGGGTTGGGATTATCTGAACTTAAGGAAGAATTTATATTATTTGATGTAATTGATTGTTTTGATAGAAAGATATTATCAAATAAAATATATCTACAAGGTTTAGCAAAATGTAGAAAATATGATGAAGAAAAATATCCATATAAAATTATAAATGTAAATATATAATTATGAAAGAAAGATTCGGTTGTTTATTAGATCCAAACGATTATCCTAATATGTGTTATTCATGTGAACACTATAATGATTATGGACCAGTTGCTGGCAGATTTAGTAAGTATAATGGCAAATGTAAATTTGATGGACATGAAACAGATGCATTAGTTAAATGTAAAATAAATCAATATAAGAAATTAAATCATGAATAATATTAATATATTAAAAGAATATGAAGAGTTTATGCAGACGTCAAAGTTCTATCCACAAGATAAGTTGCCAATAACATATCCTGCATTAGGATTGAATGGAGAAGCTGGTGAAGTAGCAGAAAAAGTAAAGAAATGCTTGAGAGATAACAATGGTGTTTTTACTGAAGACATTAAGAAAGCAATACTTAAAGAACTTGCAGATACATTATGGTATATATGGGCATGTGCTGATGATATGGGATATGCATTACATGATGTATTAAGAGTTGGTATTGAAAAAGTTAAGAATCGTAAAGAAACAAATACTGTGCATGGTTCTGGAGATAATAGAGAAGAAAAACAATTAGAATTTTTGAAAAATATTTAAAAACGCATTATGGACATTAATGAATATCAAGCAAAAATACAAGAATATAAAAATTATCCTGAAGAAATAGGACCATATTCAACAATATTATCATTAACTAAAAACATAGGAAGATTATCTGAAAAACTTAATGATGTATTAATTAATGATCAAGGAAATTTTGACCAAAGAAAATCATTAAATGCAATTATAACATTAGGTGATATATTATTTGATATTACACAAATGACGTCTGATTTAAAATATAATATGTCAGATGTAATATCTATTAATTTAATGAAACATGATAAAGAAAAGGAAGGTAAAAAATAATTACATAATTATTATCATAAATTAAGTGCTAGATATATCTAGAAAGCTTGCTAAGACCTTAGAATATTAAAATTTATAAACTATATATAAATTATATTCTAAGGTCTTAGCAAGCTTTAGAATGCATAATTTTAAATTATCTTATCTACAATTTCTTTTTTACCATTTTCATATTTTACCCAGTTTCCATTTACAAAATAATAATTTGCTTCTGTTTTACCTAAGTATTCCCATCTTTTATAAAATTCAGGATCTTTTGCATATAATCGTCTTTTGAAATTTGTATATAATTCATCACATAGAAAATTAGGTTGAATCAATTCTGCTTCTTTAGATAATTGTTTACATAATTCATAATCTTTATTTCTATATGCAATAAAGCATTCCTTATATTTTTTTACCCAGTCAATATGGTCTTTATACATTAAATATGCAGGGTGATTAGAAGGTTTTGTTTTTCCTTCTGCCATATTTATAATCCATTGACATTCTACAATCTGCTTATTAAATCTTTTTACATCAAGATCATTAGCAGTATCAGCAACAGTACCAGTTATAAAGATTGTCATAATTATTCTTCCTCCTCATTATCTGATTCTGCTTCTTTAGCATCCATCCATGGGTGTCTAACAGGATGTGGTTCAACTAATTCTACACTTAATCCAAATTCTTTATTAAGTTCATTTTGTTGTGTAAACTCATATTTAGTCATTAGATTAAATGCTTCATTATATCTATTGAATATCGACCAAAGTTTTGCAGGAGATGTTGGTGATGGGTATCCACCTTCTTTATAATGTTCCCAGTCTACAAGATTCTTAAACTTTGAATATGAAAGATCTAATTTTGTAATATATTCAGCAGCTTTTGCTAAAGTCTTGTAATGACCATAAAGTATTTTATTGATATATTCACGTTTCTTTGCAGAATCTTCCATGATCCTTTCAAATTCTTCAGACTTATAATCTTCAAATGGCTTATATTCATAATTGTCTTGGTCAGTAATCTTAAGATCATTTCCTGACATATAAGATTCTAAGAATGAGTGACGAAGATTAGCAATCATTAATTTGTTTGAAAAATCATTCTCAAATTTAGCTATAGCCTTTTCCTTAAGTTTGTCATTATTTTTTAAAGCAGTAATATTTACAAAATCCAAATATGTCTTTTTATCAATATCAGTAATATCCTGTACCTTAAGTAAGTCATCAATCTTAATAGAATCAGCTACTGAACAGATTTCACTTTGAATATCTGAACATGCCATTACAAGAGTATGAATCTGTTCATTAATAGGTTTACCTGCAATATGTAATTCATTATCCGCTAATTCATAAGCAGATGCAAGTTTTGCAAGTTTCTTTTCTTTCTTTTGTTCTTCAGTTAATTGTTTCTTTGCCATATTTAATTAAATTTAAAGTTTATTAAAATATAAATAGTTAAATATAGGAAACAATTCAATATACAAAAAAGGAACCCATTTCTGAGTTCCTTGTTATGTTTATAAATTATCTTATGATAATTCGTCTTCCCAATAGTCAGAACGTAATATAATAGATAATTTCATAGCTTCGTTATTAGCATAATCAAGATTTTCCAATCCTGTAACGCTCTTAAGCATAACGTGGTGGAATATAGTACTTCTCCAGATATCACCATTACGAGTTGCAACAGCAATTCTTAAGTTATCTGAAATATATCCAACCTTAATTGAACGTGTACCATCAGCTAAATTATAAGAGAGATTTTCCCAAGCACGGAATACTTTCAATACAAAGTTATCAGTAACATTACGTAAGTTAAGATTAAGATCTATAGTAATGTCAGCTGCAGTTGTATCAAGAACAGGATTCAAATAAGAAACAGTAACACCATAGAATTTTTGTTCTCCAGTTTCTGTTGTCTTTTGTAATACGTCCAAACCTGCAACGTTTGTAACTTGTTCAGTTAAAAGTATTTCGTCTTCCTTAAATTGTTCTTGGATAGCTGCTGGCAATGTGAAATATACTTCATATATAGAATTATGAACTGGGTCATATTTATTGATACCAGATTTAACATTCTTGATATGAGGTAAATGTGTTAATGTAGTAGCCATTATATTTTAATATATCATATATTTTGTATTCTTCTTTTTAGAAGGATGGCACCGAAGTACCATCCCTTATATAATTATAATATTAATCTATAATATTAGCAGTCATCTGGCCTGTTCTATATAAATGAAGTTCTTGTACCATCTTACCACAACCCATACCAGGTTCAATGTGAGTAGAGATAACAGCCATTTCATTATCAATAATTTCAGGAGTATTATTAGATTCGTCCATAATATTTCTGTAAGCTTGTATACCACCATTAGCAGCAGTTACAGCACAGATTTGATTAACCTTATCAAGGATTGCATCACGTGTACGTTGGTTATTGAATTCCCATTGATAACGTTGAAGAACCTTTTCAATTTCATCCTGTAAGTATATGCATAATTCACGAACATTTACCTTAGATAATGCAGAAACTGGAGTCTGCTTAGCAGTTTGGTTAGCGTTAATGAATGTACCGAAGTTTGGACGATAAACCATAACGTTTACACCAAATGGTTCAATTATCTGAAGTTCATCTTGAGAATATTTGTAGTCAGGACCAACAAGACCTGCAGCAGAAATATTACCATAATTAGGACCAGCTACAATGTAGTATGGTTGACGTGACATATACTTTTCAATAAATAAGTTAGATACAAGACCTGCAGAAGGAACTATAGTATCAATATATCCATCAGTAAACTTAAGAGGTGTATAGAATGCGATGAATGATGCTCCGTCTAATTCTGTTGGTAAACTAAACATTATAGCAGCAGCTTTCTTCTTGTTATATCCTTTAACAACGTATTCTACATTGAATACTCCCTTTGAATCAGTAAATGAAGTATATGGACACTTAACAAATGATTGTACTGATGGGAAGTTACCAATTGCAAATGCAGATTGTTTTTCTTTACATAAGTAAGAAAGTGTATTCTTAAGATTAGAAACTGGGAATGATTCAAATGTATCAATTACATAACGGTAATCAATTTCAGCCTTATTCAAAAGACCTGTACGAAGACCCTTGTAATCAGTAATAGCAGAAAGTATGAATTCTTGCCATTTTACTTTAGCATACATATCAGTTCCAAGTGGACGATCATTCTTGTATGTATAACCTTCAAGATATTGAGGTTTCATTGTACCGATTTCTTGGTTAAGAGCAGCATCAATACGAACTAATGATTGGTTAGTAATTGAACCAGTTTCAGAATCTAATATTTCGTATAAGAATGGCTCTGCAGAAAGAAGAACATAATAATATAAGAAATTACCATTTTCATCTAACTTAGTACCTGTTTCTTGTACATATACATTATCTTCAAATCCATCATTATCGTCATTTTCACCATTATCGTTATAATCAACAGTATTATCTTTAGCTAAGATACAATCACCCTTTTGAAGTACGTTAATCAATGAAGAATCATATTTAGCAGTACCAATTAATGCAGCTTGTGGAAGACCTGGAGTTATTTCAACGTCAGTTCTCCATTCCCAGTTATCATCACAGAAATCAATGAATGAAACAGAAGAACCATAAACAGAATCAGCACCAACTGTATTAGTATTTAAGTATGTAAGATTAGTCTTGATTTGAACTGTCTTAAATGATGGCTTCATGTTTTCATCTATATCAGTATAGATTTGACCATCAGCACCTTTATTTTCAAGACGAGATAATGCAGTAATAACCTTTTCAGGACCAGCTAATGGATTGCTTTCTTCAATAAATGCATTACCATTTTTCCAATATGTTCCTAAGCCATCAACAGGATTTCCTTCTTCATCATAAATAACACCTAATTTCTTAGCAGCTTCAACTGTCTTATTAGATTCACCATCATTAAAGAATGTCATTGTAACTTCTTGTTCAGTACCAACTTGAGAAAGTTTAATTTGATTAGAAGTAATTGTCTTAACATATAATGTACCTGCAACACGAGTATTGCCAACAAAGATATCTTGTGCTGGAGTCTTTGTTTCAGGATCATATACATCAGTATGGAATTTAATCAAATCAGCAATAACTGGTGAATTAATATTACCTAATACTGATGTTGTAGCAGTACCTGCATATATCTTATCAATATTTAATGATGAATTTAATTTATTAGGATTTTCAATTGTTGGGATAAACATACGACCTGAAAGATCAATGTTAGCAGCCAATTCTTCTTCTAATAAATCAGTATTGAATGACATCATTAAGTTATGAGTATCAATATCACTATTGAATACAACGTTAAGACATGCATATGCACCTTGTTTATTCTTGAAGTAAGGTATTAATGATCCAATATAGTGACCTAATGCATTAGATGTTTCATCTCTATACAATGCGTCAAGAGTATCAACTGAATCACCAAATGGATTAATTACTTTATCACGTAATTTAAGAACTTGGTTACCATTATCATCAAGTTCATTAGTGATAATGAAATAATCTTTAAGTGTATCAGAAGCTAATATCTGTTTTGCTTCGAACTTTCCTTTGAACACGTAAATTTCTGCAAAGAAGTCAGAAATTAAGTTATTTTTGTAAGGTTCCATAAATTCAGGCATATCTTCATCAGAATACCAATCGTTTACAGTAATGTTATATCCTGCAACTTTTGAACCTGATGCTTTACGTATAAAATATGTTGCTGAATTTGCTTTTATATTAGTTGCAGAAATATTAATATATTGATCTAACAATGCACCTTCTACTGAACGTAAATTATTTAAATGTTCTGCATCTAATGTCCAAAAACGAGTTGTGTCATATATATCCTCTATATTAAGCTTAACCTCATCAATAGGATTGAATTTAGGGTTAAAGTCTGTACTGATTGTAGCAGCACCTACTGTTTCATTATCAAACTTTTTAAGGTTAAGACATAAAATAGGACTTACCTTAAGCATTTGTAAAGCCAAACGATGGAAGTATATGCCACGCTTTTCAAGCTTTTTAGATATGTCACCAAATAACAACTTAAATTCTTGTGGGTTACGAACGAATACTGGAACATTGAAAGGTCCTTTTTCTGAGTAACCAACAACTAATCTAAGAAGCTGTGTATCTTCATTCATTATTGTAGAATGGTCAAATACAACACGGTAAATACCTGCAGCTTTAAATTGTTGCAAATGTACTGGAATTGCCATATTTATATATCTTTGTATATTTATTATTTTTTTAATTGTAAATCTTTATAATCTAATGACTTAAAGTCATAATAGATAAAAATACAATTTAAATAAAAATAAAAATTTTACAAACTAATTGTTTAAAAGTAAAGCTTGTAATTATTATTAATATCTTAATCAAAATAAAAAAGGGTAACCTCTAAGGTTACCCTTGATACTTTCACAAGTATCGATTTAATATATAGAGGCGAGTTATTGCTCGTATATATTTTAGATGATATCGAACTCTGAATCAACAACCATTGTGAAATATGCGAGTTCTGGGAAGAAGCCAGCTTCAGCGATTGCATAACGGCTGTTAACCAACATCTTAGGAGCCATAGTTCCTTCAGCAGTAATACTAATAGTATCTGCAAGAATATAAGGCATAAAGATTACACCAGGTTCGTTACCAGTACCCTTACGACCGATACAGATACGAGTATCATTCCAATCCATGTAAGGATCTACATAAACTTGGAGACCAGCAACAGTACCTGCGTGGTATAAGTTCTGAGTATTAGCTTGAGACATTGTGTTCAAGAATGGAGCTACAACGTAACCAGATACATCTTGTAATGCAGAAGCAATCTTACCGTTAGTAACGATCCATGTTGGACGGCCACGACGACCTACCAATTGGATTAAGTTAGCAGCAGCTAAGATACGGCTCATGATACGACGTTGACGTGTAGAAAGATTTTCAGCAGAAGTATTAACTTCTGAGTTCTTAATACCTGTCCAAGTTGGTTTGTGATCATATCCGTAGATATCTGTGAAGTGAGGTACACCAGCATAAGCTTGAGCCATAGAAATTGTAGAACCAGTCTTACCCATCCACAAGTTCAAATCAACACCCTGACGAGCCTTTTGTTGAGCAGCATTAGTAACACCAAGTGCGAATACTCTTTCAAGGATACGTTGGTTGATATGTTGAGTGATTTCGTTTTGAAGAGCTTCCATAACTTTACCTACAGCATCTACGCCATATAATGGAAGATCTTGTAACTGTTGACGAGTAACAGTACCAGTTACTTCATAAGCACCCATTTGGATCCACTTGCTGAATAAACGAAGACCGATTACATTACCTGTACCAGTTTCATTCTGAGCACGTGTCATTGAATTCTTAGAACCATCGAAGAAGTTTGCGAAACCATCTACTAAATCAACAGAAGTCTGTACGAAGTCAGCTTCAACCTTTTGAGCAGGAACACCTGTAGAAGCATTAGCAGCAGTAAGAGTGATAGTAACACTACCGATTACTACAGAAGTAGCAGCGTCGAATTCTTCACGGATTGAGTGATTAGCATCTGAACACTTAACAACTTTTACAAGTGGGCAAGCATCCATACGACCTAATGAAATGAACTTACCTTCAAATCCACCTACAGTTACAGTATCATCAGCTTTAACTGTTGGAGTTGCAGCTTCCATACCTTGACGGATTGTTTGGATCTGAGCAAGTGTAAGACCCTTGATCTTAACATAGATTGGTTTGTTTTCATTAAGATCACCCTTACCATCGAATGAAGTTTCGTTTACACGACCTAACTTACCACCAGCATATGGGAAGTCCATGTAAGTTAACATAGCCCAAGGACCCTTAGCAGGGATAACTGGAACTAATTCAAGACCAATAGTTAACAATGCAACGTTAAGAGCCATTGGTAATGTTGATACAGGAATATCACCTGAACCTGGAGTTTGACCCCAGAATGAACCTGTTGGATTAGCTTGGTTATATGGAGCTGTGCTCATTGGATCTAATTGACTTGGAGCAGCAATATTACCCATACCTGTAGTGTTCATTGGAGTAGTATAGATAGGACCAACACCTGGATAAGTTGTAGCGTTAGTAACTACTTGACCACCATTAATTCCAAGTTGAGATTCGTGAATTTCATGAATAGCTGCGTACTGAGACACCCAGTTAAGTTTTTCCTGGTCTGTAACATTGAAGTTTTCTTTCAACATCTTCTCCCATGTCTGTACACCATTTTGTTCATTAAACATATTATTTAAGTTGAAATTTATTTGTTATTCTCTTTTGAGATAAATTAATTTTATATAAAAATAAATATTTTCTTTCCTAATAGAAAATATATGCAATTTCCTTATTAGTTATTAAATTTAGCAATTTCTACGAAGAGCTTTCATCTTTGCAACAATTGAATTCTGATAAGCTTCCATAGGATTTTCCTTAGCTTCATTTACATAAACAGGATTTTGTTGATTGAAATCAACGTTAGCCCAGAACTTCTCAATTTGACCTTCCTTCATGAAGTCATACATACGAGAACTTCTAATAATTTCTTGTTGACGAGCTTCTGTAAGAAGTTCCCAAGAAGGACGATATTCAGCAGGCATGTTTTCTACAACATAAACTCCTTTATATTTATTGTTCTTTCCTTCTTCTTCAACAATTTTGTTAACTGATGCATTATCGTCATTTGCAATTGATTCAAGTAAACTATCAATTTCTTCTAAACGACCAGCCTTTTGAGATTCCATAAATGCAGAAACATTCTCATTTACTTTATTTTCAATAGTTTGTGATTGTTCAGGAGCAAATTCTTCAGTAATCCATCCTTCTACTACTGGAGCAAATTCTTCAGTAATCCATCCTTGAATTTCAGGTGAGAATTCCTCTACGATCCAATTTTGTACTTCAGGTGAGAATTCTTCAACTACCCAGTTCTGAACTTCTGGAGCAAATTCTTCAACTACCCAGTTCTGAACTTCTGGAGCAAATTCTTCAACTATCCATTGTTGTACCATTGGAGCGAATTCTTCATTAACCCACTTTTGAACTTCAGGATTATATTCTTCATTAATCCAATTTTCTACGCCTGTAGCAATAGTTTCCATTGATTCATTAACTTTAGTATCAATCTTTTCATCAATATCTTCGTTAATTTCATTAGATACTTCTTGCTTGAATTCTGGAGCAAATTCTTCCTTTACCCATTGTTCAATAGCTTCGTAATTAACTGGCTTAACTGATTCTCTAGTCTCTTCTAAACTTTCTTTTGCAACATGCAATTCAGCTTGGAGAGATTCTACTTTTTTAGCAAGCTCTTCAACAGCTTCTCTAAGTTTTTCCATATCGGTATTATCATTGCCATTATTTTTGTTATCTTCTTTATCATTATCCTTATCTTTAGAGTCATCTTTATCCTTGTCATCTTCCTTAGGTTTATCCTTTGGTTTATCATCTTCCTTAGGTTCTTCTTTAGGTTCTTTATCTTTATCCTTATCATCATCATCAGATAAAAGATCATCAGAACCTTCAACGATTACCCAAGTTTCATTGTTACCTTCTTCTAAACCTTCATTAAGACATTCAAGTTTTTGATTCTCTTTAAGAGTAAGTTTGGCTTGACTAAAACCTGGAGTACCGACCAAATCGTAAGTCTTAATAGTAGATAACGTTACACGACCTTCATTAGTGATAGTACCTGCACCTCTTGAAGATATATACAATGGAAGACCGCCTTCTACAATTGCTTGAGCAATTTTTCCACTTGGAGTATTCAAAAGCAAGATATCACCAGTGATGGTTCCATCTTCATTCATTTGAATAGATTCAATCTTGTGAGATACATTTTGTAAATTAATATTCATTGAGTTTGGGTGTTCCAATTCACCAGGACAACCTGATTCTTTGATAACTTTTTGTAAAGACTCAACCATCTGCTTATAATTTTCTTTATCATAAACACGATTATTTTGATTCTTTATACCACAAACACCAAATACACCATGAAGACGCATACCGTTGCTACCTTTACTTTCAACGATTTCAAGATCTGAAACTTTACCAAGAGTCTCATAAATCAAGCAACGTTTATCTGTCATATTATTGGTTTACAATATTTTTGTTATAATATTTCAAATACAATTAAAAATAATATACTTTTTTTTAAATTAATATTAAAAAATACATATTTTAATAAAAATAAATATTTTTTAAGATCAAAATAAAAAGGAATTACTTTCATAATTCCTTTTACATATATTCTTTTATTTAATTGTACCCATATCTTTATATGTTTGTGGTAATTCTGATAATCCATATATTCCAGAAAGTCTAGGAAAGTTACTCCAAGCAGTTTGATATTCGGATATTAATTCATCTGGTACATATATTGTAGTATCAGCATCATGAAATCCATCAGTCCTTAATAATGTTGGCGGAGTTATAGCTTTACATGCCAAAACTATTTGTCCAGTACCACCAGATCTTTCATTCATATTTCGTCCCCAATGTTGTGCATCTATTTCTGTAACTGTTGTAGGTAATTCAATATATACACATTTTGTCGCACCAACAATAGCACCCATACATGTAATACCTTCTGGAGCTATTATTTTTTCAACACCACTATTATTAAACATGTGTTCACTAATTTCATCACATCCTGGAGGCAATATTCCATCATACCATTTTATTGATGAGCATTTATTATATAATCCAAAATATTTTCTATATTTATCTCCTCCAGTTATTGTACAATTATTCCAATTAACTTTTGTTAATGATGAGCAGTTATAAAATGGGCTATGATCATAATATCCTCTAGCCCAAGATGCAACAATTGGTGGCATAGTTACTTCTTTTAATGATGTGCAATTTTTAAATAAATCAGTAAGACCACTATTACTTGTAAAATATTTAAATTCATTAAAATATATTATTGAAGTTCCACTAATTTTTGTATTTGATGCAATTAAATTAATATTAGCTGCTTGTTCTGCAGTAATTCCTTCTTCAGTCCAATTAATTGCATTAAATAATATTTGTTTAGAATTTTCATCTTCAAATAATATATAATATCCATCTGCATTTATATGTAACTGGTTGAATCTGTTTTTGATAATATTTATATATTCTTCATAAGTATATTCAGTATTGATTGTTCCAATTATATTAGTATTATTATCAAATATTGTTTCACCATTATTTTCCCTGTTAACTAATTTATATAACTTGTTTATCAATGAAGGTGGAACATTATATTCAATTATACTTTCTTGTTGATTTACGTTTATATGTAAAGTTGACATATTATATGTTCATATATTTATATTGACCATGTTGGAGTTGAATCCCAGTTAATTGTTTCATTTGGACCTAATCCCATATATTCTTCTATTAAATATTATTTAATTTTATTTTTTAGTTTTATGTTTATTTTTCATTCATATATTCTTCTATTAGTCCAGCCATACCACCCATGCCTTGTTCAATAGTAATTCGTGGACATATACTTAAAGGTTTAATTTTATCTATAACACTTGAGAAATATGAAGTAGCTTTATATGTTTCTACTGCAGAATCTGGTACATAAATACCATCATTAATGATAGTAGTTCTAAACATATCTTCATTAAATAAGCATATTCCATTATCACCATCTCCAGTATCTACCCAATCACTCATTATTTCAAGTTGAGGAGGTGTTGCATTATTAAATATAAGTATATCTACAGTAAATCCTGCAAATGTACTAGCCTGTACTTTATTTAATTTTTTAAAATATAATGTTTTAATAGTTGAATGGTCATGATGTTGATTATGAACATTATTTGAAAATAATGTTATATATGGCATATATATCCTTTCACCAAAATATGATACTCTATTTCCTCTTGAATTATTAGATGCATATGAATCATGAATTTCAGTAATTTTTGGTAAATAAAAACTATAATTACCTATCATACCTATAAATGGAGCAGTAGATCCATCATAATTAGATCCTCTTCCATGATTATATACACCACCAAATTTTATACAACGTGGTAAATAAAATACTTTATGTGTAAAATTAGTTTTATAAAAAGCATTTCCATCAATTATAGTAAGATTTTCTTGAAAATCACTAAAATTAACTGTAGTTAAATTTGTACAATTATAAAATATATGATATGATAAATTTGATAAATTTACTGGTAATTCTACTTCTCTTAAATTAACGCAACTTTCAAACATACCATTACCATTATATGAAAAATCACCATCTATTTCAATAAATGTTCCAATTAATTTTGCTGTAATTAATTGTGTACATCCATAAAATGTTTTATTTCCACATAGTGTGTTTAAATTTTCTAAATTAACATATTTTATATTTGTTTGTTTAGTAAAAGTAGTATCTGCTACATATGTACAATTTGGTAAATCTAATAGTTCAATGTCTAATAATGTTACATAATTACCCGCGCCAAAAACGCCTGAATCACGATTTCCAATAAATGTAGATATATTTTGTAAATCTTCATTTGTTAGAACTAATCCTGTTTGTCTTAAAGAGTCTTTATATAAACATGTAATATTTGATAAATCTATTGAAGTTAATGAAGTACAACCAGAAAATGCAGATTCTCCAATATAACTGCATTTTGATAAACTACCTATTGAAGTTAATGATGTACAACCTTTAAATGCATTATAAGGTACTGGAGCTGTTAAATTACTTAAGTCTATTGATTTTAAATTTGAATCTCTAAAACAAAAACTTCTATTATTACCAGGATTATTAGATTGTGTATTTCTACTATTTAAATCAGAAAAATATTTAAATTCATTAAAATATTCTATTTCAGTTGATTTAAACATATCCCATGGATTAAACATAATATTTCTAGCTACATCTGTAGATATACCTGTACCATCACCGAATCCTTTGTCTAATAAAGTATTTAAAACAAAATCATCTTGAAATAAAATATAATATCCTTCAGCTTCTATAGTTAAAGTACCATCAAAATATTGATTTATTTTATCTACATATTCTTCATATGTATATCCTTTTGTTTTAAATGATCCTACTAATGCCGTATCTATTTTGCCTTCATCCATAGCATCCCATACTTCGTTTCCAGCTTCAGTACTTTTAATTAATCTATAAAGTTTGGTAATTAATTCAGAAGGAACATTAGTTTCTTGAACATTTATTTGATTAACTTTAATATGTTTTTTAGACATTCGTTATTTACTTTATAATTTTATTATATTATACTCCCCAAGTTGGAGTTGAATCCCAGTTAATTGACTCTCCTGGTAATAATCCCATGTATTCTTCTATTAGATATTCATTTTTACTATGTACTCCATCTGGCATATCTGGAGCAGCATCATATTCTGCTTTTGTTGCAAAATGCCCCATGCTTTCTAAAGCTATTATTCTATTTTCAGTAGCATCATTTGTAAACTTGGTAATATCAGTAAATTTTTGTCTATACTCACTGTCTAAATTTGGTGAACTTAAATCAGGATTGATTGCATCCCAGTTTAAATATGTATTAATTGCAGATCTAGGTACAACCAAATAATGGAAAGTTTCATTAGATCCGCTCTCAGCTTTCATATATAATGATATACTACTAAATATACTGCCTCCATATTGATATGTTGATTGCCAATATTCTGGTGGTGTTGTATTATTTATGACCAAATATTTTATATTTGCCCAAAGTACATTAGCTGCCCACTTGTCGATACGTTGCCCACGTTCTCCAAATGGTACCGCGCCTTTATATTCCTGTACCCAATTATTGTTTTCTCTACGTCTTCCTAGACCTTCATAGTTTGTATTATAATATAAGGTTCCATCCCATTCCGTTGCATATATGTCGGCGTATGACTTACCACCAAATAGCCATCCATTTATTTTACGAATATTTTTTAGATAATAGATATCCATTGTTGATCCACACATTACTGTTCTATTTAATCTACCAACACCTGGAGTATCATATCCACTAATACTGTTTGTATGTGTTATGTTAGGAAGATACATTGATCTAACATTTGAATCTTTAAATGGTCTATAACTACAAACATTAGCTTTTATGTATATAATTGATGGTAATGTTAATATACCTGTCATACAATCAGTATCAAAATATGTTATTCTATTTATGATATCATTGACACCTGTTAGATTGACACATCCCATAAACGCACTTTGACCTAATTTATTTGCACTTAATGGAATTGATACTGATGTTAGTGTTGTGCAATTTGTAAATCCAGTTACTGTTGTTACATTACCTAAGTTCGATACTGTTTTTATTTTACATCCTCTAAATGCATCTTCACTAATTTCTGTTAATTGTGGTAGACTTAAGTCATCTATTACCAAATTTGTACAATATGCAAATGCCCCTTTATATATTTTTGTTATATTTTCTAATGCTTCTGGAGATATTGATGTTAATTTATCACAGTATTCAAATGTGTATTCACATATCGTACAGTTTCCCAATTCAGATATTTTCTTTATTTGTGTATTGCGAAATGCTTCATTTCCTATAGTTGTTATATTAGGCAATTTTAAGTCATTTATTATCAAGTTTTCACAGTATTGAAATGAATAATGTCCAATACGTGTAATTTGTTCTAATATGCCGTCTTCAATATATTCAAGTGAAATACAGTGTAAAAATATTCTATCTTGTATGACTGTACAGTTTCCTAAGTCATATATCTTTTTTACTTTAGGACCTCTCCATACATTATTTGTCTTTTCCCATTGAAAGATTCCTCCAGAGAAACCGTTTGATTTAAGGTTAGGCAAACGTAAAGATCCTTTTTCTGAATTCTGTCCATTAAAGAATTCTAAATTAGAACAATATGCAAATGCATTAATTCCAAATGTTTCAATATTTGTTAAATCTATGCTTGTTAATGATTGTGAACTAGCAAATTCACTTGTTGCTAATGCTTTCACATTTGTTAGTTTTGATAGCTCATCAAATGTTTGTATTTCATTATTGCCTTTAAATATTCGTCTAAATCCATAATAATCAGAATTACCTGAATTATTTACTTCTAAACCTGTAATAACTCCTTCATAATGTTTTTCTGGATATATTACATTAACTAATTGGTTTAATATTATTGATTCTACAACAGGATCTTCAAAATATACATAATATCCTTCAGATATAATATTAAGATTATTGAAGAATGAATGTAATGCTTCTACATATTTATCATATGTATATCCTGTCTTAAATGTTCCTTGTATAGAGTCTTCATTACAGTCCCATGAATCCAATCCTTTTAATTGATTACTATATAATGTATATAGTTTTGTTATAAGTTGAGCAGGTACGTTATTTTCCTGCCCAACTGTTTGAGTTAATTTAATATGTTTTCCCATTATATTATGCCAAGAATTTATTTAATAGCTTAAACATTATCAAACTGTCTGTAGATGTTGATTTCAAATCAATACTATTAACCAATGAGTTATCTGTTATTGTTACACCATTATTTGTTAAACTTGCACAGTCAGATATGTTTATTAAACTTGGTTTACCTAGACTTATTGTAGTTAATGCAGGATTATTTTTACAAATAAGACCAGCATTACAGTTTCCACTTAAGTCTAATTCTTGTATTGTTGAGCTATTCTCAATAAGTAGATCCATACTTGTTGCAGGACAGTCCTTTAATATCAGTTTATTTAATGATCTTAACTTTTTCATATTAAAGTATTGTTTTCCTTGTGTAGCAAAATCTTCAAAGTTATATGTTAATCCTGTAAAGTCAAGTATCTGTATGTTAGGCATATAATTGAATATGCTTTCATTTTTACCAGATGCGATAAATGACTGTGCATCATTTGCCATATCTATTGTGTTTCCTTGGTCATCTTTAAAATCTAATGTTCCGTTTAATACTGATAGGTCTGACTTATATAATGATGTTATAGGACTATAGTATTCTGTATTATATTCCTTAAGCTTTCTTAATATAGGTGCGAATGCTTTAGAGCTTTGCGACAATATGAAGTTAGAATCATCATATAATATGATATTGCATGCATATGTATGAGTGCCGATACTTGGAGAATTATATTTGACACTTCCATATAATGTAAAGTATTTCATATCTTCACAAGTGGTATTGAATAATGTTATGTCATCACATGTCTTAAACTTAATACTATTACGAACACCAGTCAATATGCCATTAACTACCTTCTTAGTACGATTGATATAACTATCGGCTGTTGTCAATACTTTAATTAATTCTCCATCTGCTACTTCATTAGTAGTTACATAATATTCAGTTGAATCATTAACTGATAATTCATTTCCTGTCCATCCTGTTGATGCAGTTTCTCTGATAGGTAATGAGTTATTGATTGCCCCAATTCTGAAACTTACACTATGTATTGTAGCATCAAATTCTGTAGTAGTATCTAACTTAAATTCTTGTTGCATTCCACCTTTAGGAATGATGAATATGTCTCTAAGCTGACCATTTACCATAGCATTATTTCCGAACATATTACGAGCAGTTACTTCGTCACATATGAATCGTCTAACATCACGACCGTTTACAGGTTCAAACTTAAAGTCACGAGCAGTTATTGTAGGATCTATATATACAATTACTGATGAATTAATTGATTGATCACCTATTTTTGTTGCAGTAATAGTAATAGTATATCTTTCAGGTTTTGTTGTTTGATCTAATATAAGATTTCTTGTAAATCCATCAGGAGCATTTTCGAATGTGTTTCCTTCAGCTCCATTGATTGTCCATACATAATTTTCAACACTTTCAGAAGAAAGTAAGAATGATGTACATTTAAATTTAATCAATGATCCTTCATTAGCAACGATTATAGATTCACCGGTTGTTGTATCTGTTTCTATATGTATGTTTCCTGATACTGAAATCTGAGCATAGTTACTTTCTTGGTCAATAACTAAGTTAGAGTTAATATTACTTAAAGTAAATACATTTTCACCAAATAAGTTAGATAATTCAGTTAATTGCGCAGGTTTCATATTCTCACCTTCAATTTTAACATATCCTTTTAATGATGAATTTGTACCCCAGTTTACGCCAATTCCATTTTCATCAGGCATTCCGTTTAGGTATCCTAATCTTACTACATCTTTATATGTTATTGGTCTATAGTCAGGATCATTAAATGACTTATTATAGTTCCATCTAATATTATCTAATGATGCGGTGCAATTATTACCAATATATTCAAGTACTTTACGTTCTAATGCATCTCCAGATAATTCAGGATTGTCTTGACTAACATAATATTCAATAGAATTAAACCAATCTAATACAAATTCTAATGTACATACATTATTAGCAGTAGATCCTTTGAATGTCAATGATTTAAATTCTTTAGGAATTCTATTCATCTTTTTAAATGTAGCTACAGTAGGATTTTCTATATATATGATATCTCCATTCTCATCTCTCTGTACTTCCCCATTAATTTCATAAGGAACTCTTTCAGTACCTGATGAGTTATATGATGTTTCCCAGAATGTTATGTTTTTCCATGATGTATTAGTAACATTAATACTAATAACGCCAGGTGTTGTTTTTACAGTAGATCCAGTATTTTCTAAAGTTCTTCCTGGCAAATGGACGTTTTCATATACGTTTCCTAATGCAGAAGAAGTCAATGTTGTAAATCCAGTACCTATAGCATATATGTTCTTTAGTTTTGCTCTATTAGATTTTATTATATCACCATCCTTAAGGCCAAGTTGTCCTGTTATATTATATGTTATAATGTTTTCTAATGCATCTGGTGCTCCTTCAGAATCATCTTCAGAAGTTGTAGATGAAGAGTTTGTTATACTTGGAGCTACCTTATGAATCCATCCAGTGAATTGCGTTCTACTTGGACTTTCTAAGTCTTCAGGCAATCTACTACCTATACTTAATTCTTTAATAGTTGCTCCTAATACTGGGTCAACTGCATTTTGGAATGATAATACTTGTAATCCTTGTCCAAATACATCCAAGTCAATCTTCTCCATGAATAATGCACCAAATAAGTGTGATGGGTCTTTTGTAGAGAATGACCAGTTTGTAGCATCCCATCTTGCAGGAGAAGATTTGGTAGCTCTATATAATCCTCTATTTAATGTAGTATCCATCTGTGTCAATTTAAAATATGATTCAGATGTAGGCACAACTGTTATGATAGCTTCAGTTCCTTGAGGTTTATCAACAGCCATATATATTCTTGATGAATTAAACTGTCCACAAGTCCATTTAGAATCATAATAGTTCATTGATGTAGATATCCACCAGTGACGGTGTGAAGTACGAGATCCTTGTAACCAGTTAAGCCATGTAGCATCCTGAGCTTTTTCTACGTACTTATACATACCAGATTCATTATATACTAATTCTGCCCATTTATTAGCAAAATTGTTATCAAACATTTCTGTTATCTTATCGTATGTCAATCCACCTTCATATAATGCTTGTGCAGTTTCAGGAACAATTACATCTCTCCAATAATCCCATTTTTCTAAGCAATCCCATAGAACATTAGAAGTAGTTTTTGATCTTCCTGAATATGCATATGTCTGTGATGTAGCATCAAGCATTGTTGTACGGTCCATAGGAGGATCAAATGCAAGACCACCAGTATTCTTATTACCTAATGCGATATCCATATCCCATGGCTCTAAGAACCAGTGTAATCCATCATATGTTTTATATTGAGCATTACGTTCTACAGAGTCAACAAGACCAAATCTTATGTAGAATATATAATAAGCAGCTAACTTATAAAGATCTAAGTGGTCATGTGCTTCAGATTTAAATTTATTTAATGCTGCTGTAGAAACATTGCCATTTATAATTGGGTTTCCTTGTGAATCTTTATTAAGCTGTCCTATTGAACAGATCCATCTCAAGAAATCTATCCATGGTTGTGCTTTCTTAATGAACTTAGATGTTCCTTCTGGCCATTTATAATTTGGATCTGCTGCTTGTTCTGGAGTCTTATGAACACCACTAAATTTATTTAAATTCTCAGCAGCATCATCTTCAGAAATATCATCTTCATCAGGGAATATCATTTCAAAATAGTCTTCCCAGTAATAGTTCAATGGTTTCTTATTACCATTTTCATCAAGTATGAATTCTCCAGTTGAAGGATCTGTTTCATATTTAATATCTGAAGCGGCATGATCATTTGTAAATGTTTGATCATCTTCAGTATTACCGTCTTTATCAATAACAATGTCATTAGGTACATTAAAATCCATGAATGATGTTAATGGAGTGTTAATAAGTACGCATTCAATTCTTAATACACGTTTATTATCCCAAACACAGAATTCATCTTGGTCATATCCTTTTTTAGTCTTACCATTTATAATTACTGGAGTATCTGCACCTTCTGTTGTCATACAGAATGGATCATTACCATCACCCCAAAGATAAATAGAACGTTCGCCAAATATATGATCTGATTTCTTATCATCCATTAATACGAATTGTCCTAAGAACTTTTTAGTAGGTATTGCTGAAGATGTATCAGTATAGAATACAACAGCAGGACGTGAATCAGGAGCATTACGTAACTTATATGGGAATGCTGTTAGTTGTGCATTTCCAGTTTCAGCTATACGTAAGTCACCCCATGTATGATTTTTTGCGCTTACTCCATTTATTTCTACATCAGTATTTCCATATCCATCAGTCCATACAGATGATCCAACTTCATTTAATAGTGTATCATTATGAATAACTGTTTGGTTAGATGTAAATAACTGTGGAGAAGTTCTTAATTTATATTCTATTACACCATTTGATTTCTTAAATGGGGCATTATACCATGTTTCATTAATTAATCTAAGTAATCCTCCATTATGAACACCAGATGAGTCAGCATAGTTTGCTTGTAAAACATATTTATTAGAAGGAATTGAACCTATGTTAATAGGATATCTATTCTTAACTAACCTTAAGTTTTTAACACCATCTTTAAATTCAACTTGTGGATTATTTTCACCCTTTGATTTGTTAAGCCAGAATTTAAATGAAGCAATAGGATAGTTCAATGTTGACTGACCATGTTTTCTCATTTTAACTGCGGTAGCATTGAATCCTAAATACTGACCATCTGAAGGCGTTGTATATAAAATGTTAACTGGAGTTTCAGAATCTTCTTTATTAACACCAGGAGTCAATATATTATTAATGTTACCTGATATTAAGAATGTATCTATTTTTGATACGCATCTATCATAATCAATTTCAGATGATCCAGAACCTTTTGTAATTGAGTTTCTAATAATGATTGATGATTTATTAGGAGCATCAAATAAGAAGTTTGTAAATGCATCATAAACTGGCATATTTCTCCACCAAACTCTTATATTATATAAAGATATTTGAGAGTTTGTTCCACCAATTCTAATCCATCCATTTGCATTACTTATTGTTTGGTCACTTAAGTTAGCACCACGTTCAAGTACACCATTATTAACAATATAAACGTTTTTAGCATCTTTAATGGCAGTATTAGGCATAAATATGAATGTTAACTGAATACGTTCATTAGATTTATAGTTTGTCTTAATGACTTCAGTTGCACCTGAATACATAACCGCCTTTGTAGGATAAATATATATCGCAGGATTTGTACGAGTAGACCCTTCATAAGTTCTACTTGTTTCTCCGTTAGCACCTATTATAATCAATGGATCTTCATCGTTATTAACTGAACCTGACATAAAGTCAATTTCTATTGTACGTCCATATTCACTTAATAAATATTGATTTCCACTTGGAAATGCATTAAAGTTAATTGTTCCAAAACATGTTTCTGAATTGAATGTCAAACTATTATTTGACCATCCATTTGCAGAATCCCAAGGAATTGACGGAGAAAAATTCATTTGTGGAATATTTGCAGTATTCAATATTGTACCTGTTGGCATCCATCTAGTTCTTGATGTTTCAGATTCACTGTTTGTACGGCCATAAGCATTTAATTTAAATACATATCCAGCCCATTCATTAAATTCAAATTCAAATGATGATCTTTCAATAATAATTTGTCTATCGAATGCTTTATATCTACGTGGTTCTCCAGATTCAGAATCTTTAATATTACTTAATACAGTACCAACCAAATGCCAGTTTTCTGATTCTAGATAAGGTTGATCTGGAACAAATCTTAATGGCTCTGCAACCTGGTTTCTAATACCTGATAACGTAGCCAAATATGTTCTAGAATCTTCAATAACTTCGCCAGTTTCAGTATCATATTGACATAACTCCCATTCAACACTAATAGATGCATCAGTACCACCATTTGTGAAATATGCCCAGTCTAATATAAACTCTTCATATTGAATACCAGTCAAATAAATTCCTTCCATACCATTTGATGTCTGTAAAGAACCAGCAGGTATAGATAGTTTAATGATTATAAAGTGGTTATTTAATTCTTCTTGTTCATCAGATTGAGTTATAAATTCATAAAGTAATGAATTAGAATCAAAGTTAATACTATTATCTGTTGTTGACATATTACCTTTGATTAATAGATAATGCTTAGGATGCATACTTTCTTCTGTACCAGATTGTGGCCAAACACATTCTCTAATAATATCGTTAGGAATTGTTAATGAAGTAGCAACACGTAATCCTTCAATATTTTTTGTTATTGTTCCTTTAGGATTAGAATAATCATCTATGTAATATGAAATTGTCTGTGAAACAGGAGTTGAAATACTTCTATTAACTATCATATTAATAGGAAGGTTAGAACCAATAGAAATTGGATCAAACCAATTAGATGTAGCATATTCTGCTGATATATTATAACTAATAATATTAATAGGAATTTGTGGGTTAATTTTTTCTGCAGATATATCACCAGTTAATCTTATAGATAATGTTAATGTATTTGAACCTGTTTGCAAATAATCAAAACAGTCAAATAACTGTACGTCTGTTGTACTAGTACTATCATAAGTACGAACATCTTCGTATGTAACTTGATTATTAGGTCCTACAAGTTTAAATTTAACTTCATAACTTGAGTTAAGTCCACTAGTTTTATCATCAATATATACTTTAAACTTAATCATTTGACGAGCACTACCACTTAAAATATTCATTGTTTTAAGTACTTCATCATTTTCCCCTACACAAATAATCTTATGAGGTGCAGGGATATCAAATTCAAGTAATACTAAATCTTTATATTTTTGAGCTATGGCATTTTCATTACCACCCGCTTCTTCTACTGCTTTAAAATATCTAATCTTAGATTCTTCACTTGAGAACAATAGTTTTCTATTATTATCAATATCTTCGTGAACATAAAATGGCTTACGTAAATGACTCTGTAATAATTCACGAATTGATCCACCACTAATTGTGTCAACTATTGTTTTTCTATTAGTTATTATATCTCTATTAGATATCCAATCAATAAATTCATTTAAACTTCCTGTATAAAGACCCATATATCTTATTTATTTAATTTATTTCTTATATTTTAATCTTTCCATATAGCATCATCAAGCCATGGTAATGTATCTATCCATGTACCACCGCTAAAACATGCTAGTGCACCACTACCACCCCAGATCATTTCACCTTTATGATAAACTGCACTAATATTTTCTAAAATTTCATTCTTATAAATTTTTATAAGACCAATATTATCTCCATTAATTACTATCATTGTTTAAAAATCAACTACATTTTTAGATTCATCTGTTGGATCAACTTCATTAAGTATTCTTGGAGAACCAGTTAATGGAATAGGATTTTGAATAGTATCATTTGATTTAATAATTTCATTATAATATAATCTTTTTGCACTACCCATATTAATTGTAGAAACAGAACACATTGATCCAGTTATACATACACCAACTAATTCTAAAGTTGTAAATCCAATAATACCTCTTGTAGCTTTACCATTTCTTCCATATATATCAGCAAAACCACTATTTTTCTTATCAGTATCAGATAAACCATTTGCTATTTCTGGCATAAATACTTTACAATTATTCTTAACATAACATATACCATCAAATGTAGTATATTTTATTTGATCTGTTGGATTTAATCTATTATGTTCTTCAACAAATTCTTTTGTGTAATATTGTTCAATATTGCTCTTTAATGATATATTTGCATCAGGTCCAATAACAACTGCATTACCTTTTATACCACGTTGACCACATTTTGTTATAATTATGTTTCCTTTAGAATCAGTAATTTTAGTTTCACCACCATCTAATCCATCAGCTTTTAACGATGATATATACAAATATGAGTTATTCTTAAGTTCAATTTCTAAGTTATTTTCAGATTTTACACAATCACTTTCAAAATTAATGGCATCAATTCCTGTAGATGTATAATTATTTCTAATAACATTTATAGAATCTTGAACTGCCATTATTTTTATATTTGATCCTTCTGAAGAATAATAAACAGATGGTACATTACCACCATTACTTAAATCTGGATTATTATATGTATCTATAAATGCATTATTTAAATATAATGTTACATTATCTCCATTTTGATTACCATAGCCATCAAATTGTATTGGTTTATTAATATATCCTGTTGCTAAAATATATTTTCCTTTATTTCCTTTAGTATTAGAAATTATATAAGTATCTGTAGCTTCATCTAATTCTATTGGAGTTCCTGTTGTATTTTCATCATAATCAAAATCTGGTTGACCTGGTAATAATTGAATAGATCCAGTTATATTTCCAAATATTGATTTATAATTTTGTTCAGATAATAAATACATATTATTACAGCTTTGTAATTGTGCTGATGTTAATAAATCTTCTGAGAAATATAATCCTTTGTTTTTACTATCTATAATATTTTGTTTTAAATTACTTGTATATAATATGCCATCATAGAATAATACTCTACCAGAATTGCTAGTACCAATTGCATCATTACACCCATTCATGCTATATACACCGCCAATTATATGTATATCTCTACCATGTATACCATCATGTGGTGAATTGATCCAAATATGAGGACCACCTAAATTAAGAACATCAGCACGAATACCATGACCTGATTTGGTCTTAATTGATAAATAACCTGCGCCTTGAATGTTAAGATTATTCATTGAATATATTGCACCAGGTTGATCATCTGTATTTTCTGCAGTTAATGTGCAATATATATAGTTTTCAACATTAGGTGATAATGTTATCTTAAGTGATTTCTGAGCTTTTGCATTTTCAGGTATCTTATATAAAATTGCATTATCTGTATCTGATAATATACGTACATTATTTAATATAAGTTCAGTATCATTATTAACTTTAGATAATGATGATGTGTCAATTTCAATTGATCCAATTAATGTTCCTTCTAATGTATAAGACTTTTGTGGCGCTAATGATATCTTACCATCTGTTGTGTATATAGTTTCTTGTATATCTCCATTTTCATCAACATAAGAAACATTTAAGTTTGTACTAATATCTTCAAATGGATCTGTAGGTACAGGAGTTGGCGGTGGTGTTGGAACTCCATCATCAATAACCATATATAAAGCATCTTCTTCATATTCTTCTAATGCTTCATATTCTTCTTGTGTTAATATAATATGCTTATAAGTCTCTTTAGGACCTATTTGATTAACAATTTCTTCAACACGTTCATTAAATTCTGTTGTTGATATTTTTTCATTAATTGATTGCTGTAATCTACGATCTGCATTATCAACATTTTCTGCTAATGTACCTAAAGATTCTTCAACTTCACTTGTATGATCCGATAAATTATTTAAACCAGTTTCTAATTCTTGTGTTTTTCTTACTAATTGTTTTGATGTTTCATTAATATTACCAATAGTACTTAAGAACATTGCTGTTGAAATAATGTCATCATCCAATCCAGGAACTTCAGCGTTATTCCAATCAATATCAATTGCATTTATAATTAATTGGGGATTTTTGATATTTCCATTTTCATACTTATATGGTGCTTTATTTATTTTTTGGCCACCAGTGTTCAAACCAGCGGTAACATTTTTAAATAAGACACCATTAGATTCATAATTAGGCATTATCTACATATCAAATATATTTTCTTATATTTAAAAATAATATTAAATTAATTGGTTTGATTTATGATTTCTGTACTTTGATTTTCGGATTCTTCCTTAGATTGTATCTTCATTCCAGTTAAAGAATTTGTAATTTCCTTAATAAAGTCACGTGAACCGCGAACAACCATAGAGCCATCTTCTGATGTTTCTTTTTCTTTTTCCTGGAATGTCTTATCGCAATTATCTTGCATTTCTTTAAAGATGTTTTCAAGATTTGCCGTTAATGAATTTAATTGTGATTGCATCTGTAACATTGAATTTTGTAAGGAAGTTAATGAAGAATATAAAGTACCTTTAGCCATATTGCCTGCTATAGACATAATCAAAGTATCTTGTGCCTTTTCATTAACTGATAACATTTTCAAAAGACGTCTGATGTTATCAATTTCTTGTGTTATCTTTGAAGTAACATAAGGGTGATTATCAATATATCTTTGATCAAAATAATAAGCTGCCAATTTGTTAATTATTAATGTGGCACGTTCTAAAGTCTTTTTATCTAATTCGTCCATATCAATAATTAACATAGGAGTCTGTAATGCTTCATCTGTATCTGCTAAATCTGGAGCATTACTTTTTATAAATAAATTTTCTAAAGCATCCCCTTTATCTTGAGGATCTTCTGTTCCAAATTTGCCTTCGTAATTCATATTTTATATCATTTATACTTTATTTATTATAAATAAAAATAAAAATATAAATTTATATAACAACAAAAGGTTGCCAATATTGGCAACCTTATATATGAATATTTTATTAATAATTTTAAGTTAACAATTTTTAAGCATACCAATTAATTTATCCTGTTGTTTTTTAGATAATTCATTCCATGCAGAAAGACAATCATCATAAGTCATATCATCACTCCATGACCAATTATGTGGAATAACATCATCATATGTCTCATCTTCTATATGAGCAGAACATAAGAACCAATATTTTCCACTCATAAACACATCATTTACACTGTTTATTAATTTAGGAATTACAGGATATAATTCATAATCTAATAAATCATCATGATATATACCAAAATATGTATTTGCATTTTTATCATTTAATGCATTTTGAACATCATCTTTAATATCTTTAAAATCTACTGGAGTTTTTTCAAATGGTTTCATCAACTTAGAATACTTATCATATATTTTATCACTGTCTTCATCATATCCTTGTTGAATCTTTTCCATTTCATCATCTTTTATACATATACGATATTCCCCATATTTAACATAACTATTATCAATAACATAATCTATGTTATTTTTTTCTAAATAATCTGTAATTTTATTAATTGTTTCATCATCAGTATTATTTATATGTATATTAAAATTATATTCTTCATGTTTTTGTTTTTTAGAATCATAATAATTTACATAACCTGCACTACAACCAAAGAAATCATGTTCATTATTTATATCACCATTAATTTTTATATTTTTAACTTCTTTTGATAATGGTTTAATATATTTATTATTAAGTAATGTTAATAATTTTTTATAATATTTATTTTCCCATGCCCAGTGTTCTTTATCTCTTTTAAAAGCAAGATCACCTAATTTACCATCAGCATAACTATTACGTTCGTGTGGGAATTTTGATTCAAATATAAAATCTATAATATTTTTCATCTTTATATATTATTTAATATTTTTAATATCATTATATATAAAAATAATAAAAAAAGGATACTATTAAATAGTATCCTTTCTTTATATAGTTAACGCTTTAACTATTTACTTAACTTCCTCGAAGTTATCAGTTTTCTTATTTCTCTTTTTCTTATCTTCATTAATCTGTTGCTCTTCTGGTGCATTAAGCTCCTTCTTATCATCGGTCATTCCCAAAAGATTCTTGATAGGAGTCTTCATACCAGTTGAGATCATATCAATAGCAGGAGTTACGTTAGCCATAAGATCCTTAATAAACTTACCACCAGTAGAAGAATCACCATATACCATAACGTGGCCCAAAGATATTTTTGATAAAGCTTCGGCCTGAGCACCAGCGATACCTTCAAGATGATCAACAGTCTTCCATTGTACAGCCAAATCTGGGCGACCACCTGCAACCTCTACCATTTTCTCAAATGCCATAGCAGGTGCCAATTCCTTCTGCTGTAATGCTTCCGCCTCAGCCATCAAACTTGCTCTCTTACCTTCAGCCTCAGCCATTAACTTATTCTTAATACCTTCTGCCTCAGCATTTAACTTAATACGAGTTGCTTCAGCCTCAGCCTCAGCCTTTCTCAATAATTGAGCTTTAACAGCTTCAGCCTCAAGTTCTGCCTTACGTTTAATTGCCTCAGCCTCAATAACTGCCTTCTCCTTAGCTTTCTGAGCAGGTACGATTTCAGTAGCATTTAATTGCTCCTCTGCAGCAGCAGCCTGTGCCTTGTTAACTTCCAACTGTCTCTCTTGCTTGGTTTTAGCAACCGACATCTCTGCATCAACCATAGCAGTTTCCTTCACCTTCTTAGCATCAGCTTCCGCCTTACCTGCCTTAGCAGTAGCCTCAGCAACTTCAATCTTTGCAATCTGTTCTGCGACACCAGCTTTCTTATCAGCTTCTGCCTTACGCTTACGTTTCTCAGATTCATATTCTGCAGCCTTAGATTCCTTTTCCTGTATTGCCTTAATAGTTTCTGCTTCCTTCTCCTGATTAGCCTTAGCAACACGAATCAACTTCTGTGCTTCCTGTTCATTCTTGGTAGCTTCAGCATCTGCCTCATACTTAGCGATATTCTTCATCTGTTCTGCCTCAGAACCTGCCTTATTTGATTCTGCTTCAGCCTGTGCCTTAGCTACAGCTGAAATCTGACGAGCCTTAGCAGTTGCTTTCTTTGATTCTGCATCAGCCTGTGCCTCAGCAATATTAGCAGCCTTTTCAGCTTCTTGAGTTGCAATACCAGACTCACGTTCCTTAGCAGCCTCAGCAAGTTTAATTTCCTTATCTCTTTGAATCTCTGCAACTCGAACTTCCTGCTCCTGTTTTGTTTCATTAACAGTTACCTCCTGCTCCTTAGTAGCTGCAGCAACCTGAATTTCCTCTTCCTTCTTAGTGTTTGCGATCTTAACATTACCTTGCTTCCTCTGTTCAGCAATATCTGCCTCAGCGTTAGCCTGTGCCTTAGTAGCAGCCTTCTGACCTAAGTTCTTAATGTAATTAGCATCATCAGTAATTTCTGAAATGTTAATGTTAGTAACATCATAACCAACCTTAGCCAACTCCTGCTCAAGTGATCCACGAACCTTATTCAAGAACTTATCACGTTCTGCGTTAATTTCCTCAATAAGCATTGTTGCCATAATAGCACGTGTCTCACCAACAAGGATTTCAGATACCTGCTTGTGAATTTCCTCAGATTTAGCACTTAAGAATCTTGTTGCAGCGTTCTGTTGAATTTCCTTATCCCTACTAATAGCTGTAGTCAATACAACAGGCAAGTGCATAGGAATAGCCTGAGAATCAATACCGTCAACAGTTACCTTAATCTGAATAGGTGCCATTGACATCTTTTTGTAATCTTGAATGATAGGCCATACAAATGCACCACCACCCTGAATAATCTTAGATGGAACTACAATAGTCTTCTCCTTACCATCTTCACCTTCAACCTTCATCTTTCCAGATTTACCGAACACAACCAAAAGTTCATCTGGTGCAGAACGACGATATCTAGAAAGAATCGCCCAAATGGTAATAATACCGAGCAATACAGCTCCACCAATCAAAATCAATGTAAATAATTGTTCACTCATTTTTTAAAAAAATTAAAATTAAACGTTTAAAATTATATATTAATACTCTCTTAATTCAATTATTAATATATAGAATATGAATTCGGATATCTTTTATAATTAATTTGTTTTTTCTGTTCCTCTTCCTGTTCTAATTTATTAATTTCATATCTTATATTATCACACAAATTATTAACTCCATTTTGAATTTCCAATTTAGTTACAGGAATTTCTAATTCATTCCAAATATAATCAAATAATTCCCTTAGCTTCATATAATTTATTTATATTTTTTTATTAATATTTTTTAAATATTTTAATACTTTATAATCATATACCATTTTACAAGTTAATGATCCTACCCATAAAATTAATGGTACAGTTACAACTGTTCCTAATCCTTTAATACCAAAAATATCTTTTACTTTCATTTATCTATACAAGAAATTAAAATCTTATCGCCTTCTTTATTTAACTTTACTTCAGTTCCAATTTCCAAATCATCTGAAGTGTAAAATGCATCCACATTCGTAGTTCCTGCTACAGTATGAGCTTCAACAGAATATTGTCCATTACCAAGATTTAAATAAATATTACCTACACATCCATTAATATTATCTTGAGGTAATGTTGGAGTACAATTAGCTTTCATTGCAGTTTTATAACATAAGAATAAAAGAATCATTAAAACTGCTCCGCATAAACCAGCAATAAAATAATCCCAAAAACTAAATGTTACATAACCATTATCTGTAGTTAAATTAATAGGATATAAATAAACTCTTCCGCAAAGATAAGCACTAAATCCCATTAAGAAATGCAATACTCCCTTAAATGAAAACGCACTTGATGTATCACAATCTGAATCTCCGTCAAAATCTACATCCAAATCAAAATCTCCAGCAAATACTGAAATCAAAAGCTTAACAATAAATATGGCAAAAGTTGCCACAAATAAAATTAAATACCAATTCATTATAATTATTTTTATATTAGATTTAATATATAAATAGATTATTAAGGTTAATTATTCAATTATTGCTTAATTAGTTTCAAATCTGAATCCAATAAGCATTTAACTTGTGAATAAATTTGATATGAACTAAATTTAACATTTTCAACATCTGTTAAATCTTCTTTGGCATAATTAACCCATTTAAGTAATCGTTTATACGTATCCTTAGTAAAAAGATCATTTTTTAAAGAAGATTTATACTTAAGAAATTTTACATCAGGATTAATAAAATTATATATAGAAGACATTCGAAGTATCATATCATCTACTTCGTTAATATCCCAATTTAAAGAATTATTAAATACATCATTTTTTATTAATGCATTATAACATACATCCCAAAGTTCTGGAGTGTGTAATATACGATCAATACGAAGCAGGTCAACTACAATACGCCCATCTTCAGTTTCACGTCCAGCTTTCTTTAATGTCTTTTCATCAATATCAAACTTAGCACAAATTTCATCTTTACGATCTTGTGTTAAGTTCTTAAACCATTGTTTATTTCTAAAATTTTCTGCCATCTTATTTATGGGATTAGTTCAATATCATCAAAATGAAGATAAATGATTTCAAAATTATCTGGGTCACAAATATATTCATTATATATTGTTGAATGATTTCTACGAAGCCAATCTAAAAAATTATGAGTTAATTTATAATTGTCATCATAAATATCTCTTCGTAGATGATTTGTCTTAAAATGATATTCTGAATAATCAGAATCATAATATTTACCAGTCTTAATCTCTACTATATTCATATCTTAAATATCATATTCGTTTGCTACAGAATCACAAAACTTATCAATTTGATCATTTGTGAAATAATTCAAAAACTCAGTAAATACAGTTTCATCGCCAAGGATTTCTCTCAACTGTTCTAATTTTTCGTATGGCTGTTTCATATTCTATTGTAAGTATGTTATATTTACAAAATTAACATTAATCTTTTACTAAATGTATAAATGATAAATCACGTTCTCCATAAGGCTTATTACATTCCTCAATGTACTTATTGATAATTTCCATTGTTGCAATAACTGTTGTACCACCTTTTATAAAAACACCTTTCCAAGAAGTATGAGTGAAATTGAAATCTTCATTAATAGTAAACTCTTCATCTACCAAATTCCACTTCTTGTTTTTTGCTGCTTTATATGCAACCTGTAAAGCTTTACGACGGTTATCTTCCTCGTCAAAAAATGAAACACAACCGGAGCTCTTACGACGAATTGATTTAACCTTATCAAGACCTAATTCTTTAGTAAGCCATTCTCCGCGACTCATTCCCTTTGGACATCCTTTAGCTTTACCGAAAGTAGCCTCAGTAACTTCATTGATTAACTCCTGATTTGATAAATCTTCCTTTGTATATTCCATATTTTATTTGTTTGATATTATAATATAGAATAAAATAAATAATATTCAAAAAAGAGTACTAAAATATTTTAGTACTCCTTTATATATATTTGATTATATTATCCCATTACAATATCAAACTCAGAATCAGTATTGTTATACTTCTTACCAGTTACATGGTACTTATCTGTGTAAGGCATTGCAGGTGCGACATACTTGAGAGTTCCCTGCTCACCAATACGGTTTCGTGGAGTTACCTGTACCAGCATGCGACCGTCAGAACACATTGTAATGAACTTAACAGGATTACCCAACTTGGTTGTTGCATTACCACCATTCTTGAACTTCTCGAAATTGAAATTGTTTGTCTGCTTCATTTTATTTGAATATTTAAATTAATTATTATTTGTATATAATATAGTAAAAGCTCAGAATAATTCAATATTCTGAGCTAAAATTTTGAATAATATTTATAATTCAATATTCTGAGCTAAAATTTTGAATAATATTTATAATTCAATATTCTGAGCTAAAAATTTAAATATTATTTAAAATTTAACTTTCTTTTTGTTTATTTGAATTCAATATTAATGCTACACACATTGATATTTCTGAAGGATGTATGTCATTTACATCAGGTATAAATTGCTTCCAACCAAAATGATCAACAATTTCTTCAAAATCCTTTTGATTTAATTCTTGTACATAATCAAATAAGAACTGTCCTGCACCTTTCCAAAGATCTGCGTCTTTACCAGACCATGCATCTTTTTCTTTATCATATTTACAATCATTATGTTTAGATAATTCATCTAAAATTGATTGTATCATATTTACTGCAGGATTTCTATGCAAAGGTTTTCTATCACCTAATCCTGGCGCAGCTCCGCGTTCAACTATATAGTTATTTAAATCTTTCATTATTACTTATATATGTTTTTTAAAATAAATATTTAGTATCTATCTGTTATAATGATAGTATCTTTATTGTCTTTAAATATTTTCTTAACTTTATTGATTCCTAATTCCATATCATCAATTACTTTCTCAGGTATGCAATCATTTCTACGTTTCTTGCAAACATCTTTAGGAGTATCTATAATGACTATCTTAACATTAGCACCAGCTTTATTTAACTTACTATAATAGTTTTCAACACGTCCTGCTTTAACATTTGTATTATCAATAACAAAATCTTTGCGTTGTCTTATAAGTTCATTAATACGTTCATCATTAATTCTAGTCACTTCCTTTTCTTGTTCTTTATCACCTATAGCTTTATGATCATCATCTTTCATAATTCCAAGTTCAACTCTTATTGAATCTTGATTAATAATTTCAATATTTTTTGGAAGTTCTTCTTTAATATATGTAGACTTACCTGAACCTGGAAGACCAACCATTATCCAAACATTAAAAGGATTTTGTTTTTCAAATATATTTAATGATTCTTTTATGTATGTTAAAATTGATTTCATTTCTTATTGATAATATCTTTGTATTTTTCAAATAATTCTTTATATGATAATTTAATATTTCTATCATATTTAAGTGTTATAGTATATCCATTTATAATATTTTGAATTGCCTTTTTATCATTACTTATTATTCTCCAAACATTACCTTTTTTAATTTTGCCTTCATCATAATCAATATTCTTATATTCAAAAACATCATTAAGAATATCTATAATGTCGTTATATTGAATTCTAACTAATGTCTTTTTAAATGTTGGGCCTTCTATATAAGAAGAATTTTTCATTATAGATATAACTGCAGCTTTATAAATATTACATATATCTTCAGGATTATCATAATCAATATCCTTATAAGATTCAACTTTAGTATTCTTATTGATTATAAGTTTCTCTGATATAATGTCTTTTAGGTTCTTCATCCTTTAAATCATTTGTATTTATAAATTTCTGAACTTGTTCTAAACTAAAATTATGACGTCCAATAACCATTTCTATATATGCTGCAAATTCTGCTGTACATCTATTATCATCTAAACATTGATCTAAATAATCATTTATGTCAGCCGCTTTTAATGAATCTACTTTATCTTTAATGAACTTATAAAAGATGCCATTCTTATTCCACATATCTTTCATAATCTTTCCAATTTCTTGTTCGGAAAAATATGTATTTTGAGATTCATAAATATATTCATTAATTGATTTCATAATTTATTTACCTGCTAATATAATTATGTGTTTGCCGCTTTCAAGCATTTCAATTACTTGTTTATATGTATAATAATTTTTCTGACTCGAATAAAGATATCTATAATTTGGTTGATAATCATTTATTGAATAACTTTGTTTTGTATTTGTTACCCATTTGTCATCTTCAATATTACAAACAAGTATTCTACTATATTTCATTAAATTAAAACGACGTAATTGAAGTACAAAACTTTCAAATTTTTTCCATGATTCAGTATCTTCAGCAACTTTTTTAATGACTTCTATTTTCTTACCAGTATTTGTTGAATATACTACTGTATTAATTTTTGTATCTTTATTAATTTTTAATTTTTCATCAATAAAATATTCACCAAATGATTTAATGTTTCTTCTCATATATTGAGAAAGTTTAGATTCATTTATTTTTTGAAGTCTTTCGATTACTTTATTGACATTTAATTGGAATTCTTTAGATATAAAATAGTTACGTTTCTTTTGTTTGAAAAATACTTGTAAATATTTTTCATATAAGAACTTCATATTGTCACCATACTCTTTGATGATATCTTGTATTTCTTTAGATGCTTTATTAATCTGTAATGTAAAGAAATCTTTAAACTTAGGTTGTAATGTATCTATTATATCTTCATATTTAGATTTGAATTCTTCATTATTAATCATATTAATAAAATTAGCATCTAAATTCTTAATCCAATTATCATTCTCATGTTTGCCAATTTTATTAATAGTTTCATATATCAATTCATATAAGTTAATGTATTCTTCTATTTCTTTCTTATAATCTTCATTTCCTTGTTTGATTTCTTTATCATGACGAGTCTTAAATGCAGGATTAATTATCTTATACTGCGATATTGCATTATCTATATTCCATGTCAATACAATACCTTCAACTTCATCTCCGACTAAAAATTTCTGATAGTCACCTTTACCAAATATATTAGTAAGATATTCTTTATATACATCATTAGAAGTTTCTGATTCTAATGTCATCATTGACATTAATGATTCAATCTGTTCTTTATTTAATTTACCTTCAAATAATATAGGAACACAATCTATGCCTAATGATTTTGATATTTCTTCTAACTTATTTCTATCATCTATTATATTATTATCATTATCTATAACAGTCAAAAGAATATAAGAATCGTTGAACATTTCAATAGCATAAAATTTATACTTCTTAACAGCTTCCTTTTTAGATTCAAAATAATCAATAGCATCATTAATGTTCTTTCTCATTAATTGAGTATATTCATCAATAATAGGACCTAATGATTTTGAAGAACCACCACGCTTATGATATGTTATATTATCATTTTCTTTATCATAAGATATCTGAAATGCAGCGCCATCAACTTTTAAAGATATACTTACTTCTTTTGTAAATAAATCTTTAACTACTTCAGGCTTCTTTAAATATCTATCTATTAAATGTTCCATTTAATTATCAAATTATCTTTATAATATTTTTTATTATTTCTTGTACCATTTAGGTGGATTCTTTTCTAATGGAGAACCTTTAAACATTTTATATATATTTGTATCGCGACTTATATTCCATTTAGAAATGTTTCCACTGAACTTAGAATCATTAAACATATATGACATAAATTCAACATTACTTACATCCCAATTAGATATATCTCCATTTTTACCAGTAAATTTAGATTCAGCAAACATTGATGCCATATTTGTAACATTACTTACATCCCATTTACTTAAATCTCCATCAAATTTAGAACTATTAAACATAAATAACATATTTTTAACATTACTTACATCCCATTCAGATATATCACCGTTAAAATCAGAATTAAGAAATATACCTGACATATCTTTGACATTACTTATATCCCATTTTGATATATCTCCATTAAAATCTGAATCTTCAAATAAATTTGACATGTCTGTTATCTGTGATGTATCAATATCATTCAAATTTGCTTCATTTCCACGTTCTTTAATTAATTTTTCAATAAGATCTTTTAATTCTTTATTATCTATAGGATGATAATGATACTTATCAACTTTAATATTCTTATTTATAATAAGTTTCTCATTTATAAAATTATTTATTTGTTTCATAATTTAACCTTTATAAAATTTACATGGAAAATCTTCTTTATTAAGTTTTCCTTCTAATCCAGGGTCTTCAATTATTTTCTTTTCAATAGCGGCTAATACTTCATCACCCCAGTTGAATTTCTTAGGATCATGTATAGCTTTCCATAAAGATTCAATTGAATTAATATCTTCTATAGTACCATTATCTCCAAATATGAATCTTACTAAATTAGTTGGATCATTAGTGACTAATTTTTCAAATTCTTTAATCTTCTTACCATTCTTAACAGGCTTACCATTCTTTCCACAGTAATCAATCAATTGAATGAATACACCTTCTGTATTGAATGTATGTTTCCAATGTTTCTTAACTGTAACACCATCTTCAAAATATTCATCTTTTACATCAGGAACTGGCAAACAAGATATGACACAACTTAATGCAGCAGTTCGTACAGCACCTTTGTATTTTGATTCACCAGTCTTTAAGTTAGGAGAATGATAATATGCTTTAGCCCAGTCCATCTTTTTAACTATCATAAAATCAACTTGTGCAATACCTTTATAACCATCTATATCATAAGGATATCCAAATGATGTAATAGTCTTCATTGTATTATAATTGATTTCACAGTCGCCAAAGCAAGTATCAACTATTTCATTAAGTTCATCCTTAGTATCGACTTTAACTGCAACATCAATATCTCCATTAGTCTGGTCATCTGCCTTTTTGCCAATACTACCTAAAGCTGCCATATCAATATCTTTAAACTTTGATATTGAATGAACTTTCTTTTCAATCTCATCATAAACCTTAGGCGCTATTACTGCAGGAATTGGTTCTGCTTTAACTGCATTACCACCTTCTATAACTAATGATTCTAATATATAGTTTTTAAATGATTTCATAATTATAATTTATATTTATCACATATAGCTTTAGATAATCTATTATATTCATCATTTATAAATCCAACTGATTCTTTATCTTCAGTATCCCAGTTACATATTCCTTCATCATTAACCCAATTCCATATTGTATCTCTACAATCAGAATCTACTTGGTCAGCATCATCAGTAGGAATACCTGCATAATCATATATATCATCTATATTTTTAATTAGATCATCAATATATTTTGTTAATTTTTTCTTACCTGATGCAGATATTTTATTTGGTGCTTTGCTTTCTAAAATAAAGTCTTTAATTGATTTCATAATAATTTAAAATATATTAATTGTAAATGCTTGATAATATTCTCCTTCTTTACCTTTACCCATAGTCTTATGAGATACTTTACTATGAGCTTTATATAATTCATTATCAATATATTTACCAATTTTAGAAACTGCTTCATGATGAGTATTTGAACCTTTTATAAAATAAACTCTTATTTCGTTTCCAAATACTTTAGTTATCTTAAATTCATCTTCTTTATATCCTTTTTTATCTAAACAAGTTTTTATAATGTCTATAGCATTATTTAATTCTTTTTGATTTTCATTTTGTTTTGATTCTAAAATAAAGTCTTTAATTGATTTCATATCTTCTTTAATTTTGTTTTTTAATGATTTTTTAGATTCTTTCTTCTTAGGTTCTGGAGCATTTTCAACTTTTTCTTTAAATTCATCAAAATATCTATCGACTCCTTTTGGCATCATTTTTGTAAATAGTTCTTTATCACCATCTAATAATGACTGACGAACTTTTGTACCAGATATTGATGATACAAAATCTTTATCTTCAGTTCTTTCAATTTCTTCAACATAAAACGATTTTGTATATGCATCTTTGCAATCTTTATTATTTTTATTATGTTCTTCATATTCTGGAACTTTAATAGCCATTCCTTTATAGAAACTAAATTCATCAGAACCAGTCAACCATACTGAAGCTTTATATCCAGATTTCTTAATTAATTCACCCCATGCACATATATCTGCTGAAGAAACATATAATACATCTTCGATATCATCCTTATAATTTTTCTTAACTAATTCAAATTCTTTTTTCATTAAGTCATCATTAAAAGGGTGTCTTGTATCTACTTTATCATCTGGTGTAGATATTGCTAATATGATTGTCTTCTGTTTAGATATATCTTCTAAATTAGGTTGTTCTCTTAACTTATCTTGTTGTTCTTTATCTGGACCTTTAAGATCTTTATAAGTAGCCATTTTAAGATGACCTAATGTGAATGGCTGAAACCTGCCAAGACATATACGTACCTCTTTTAAATTTTCATTCATTTTTATTTATTGGTTTAATTTCTGTTTTTTCTGAATCTGTTGATTTTGCGTTACCACAAATTATACGCATATTTTGCCAAGAATTATTATTTGCAGATTTAAAATTTATTAAATATTGAATTTTTGATTCTTTTAAATGTTTAATATATTCTTCTGGAGTATAAAATTTAGATGATTCTGGTGTTTTATCATTCCAAACCAATATATAATTAGCAGATGCAGGATTACTTTCTCCAAATTTAATTAATCCTGTCATTGCTTCATATAATAATTCATATTCAAATTTAGAATTATTCTTTATAAGATTATTTAGTAATTCTTGAACTTTATTGCCATTTGTTTCAGCATTTTTTATTAATTCATAATCTTTATGATTTGGATTTCTTTTTATTTTTGCAATTCCATCGATATCTTTAAATCCTGTTAACCATTTAATATCTAATGATGCAATTAATTCTTTTGCTTCTTCTAAACACTTTGATTTTTCAATTGCACATAATATTGTTGCTAAAGCTTCGTGATATCCTCCTGACATAAGTTGTGATCCACCTTCTTCTTTTAATGAAATTTTTAATTTATGATCTGCAGATATGATATCTGTTTTAGGAGTATTATTTATATTTTTAATATTTTCAAACTTTCCTAAAGTTTTCCATTTTTCTGAAGCAATAATACCTTTAGTTGGAAGTTTTCCTAATGGTGAATTTCCTGATTTTATTTTTTTAACAATAATATCGATTATATCTTTATTATCTTGGTAATATTTTATAATTTGTTCAATTTTATCATCTTTTGATTCAGATATTTTATTAATTTTATTAACATTATTATATCCTATTGATATAACATCTTCCATATCTTGAGCTGTAGGAACCCATTCACCATTACCTTTTAAATTAGTATTATGATATATATTTTTTGATCCATGAATTATAATATTTAAATCTAATATAGCATCTTTTACCCAACGCCTAAATGCAAAATCTAAATGTTTATTACCATAATTAGCCACTAAAGGTTCTGGTCTAGCTTTAATTTCTTTTAAATTTTTATGATCTTTTGCATATTGAAATATTTTTTTTAAATCTTCTTTTGAAATAGTTTTTTGTAATTTTTTAGACACATCATAAAATTGTGAGCCACTCATTAATGTTTCATCTTCAGAAGATTCAAAATCCATAATTAAATATTTTAATCCATTAATTGATGTTTCAAATATATAATCTCGTAGATGTTTCATTATTTATAAAAATCTTTTTATCATTTTATTATATATAAAAATAAAAAAGTTAACCAATACTTATTAATTGGTTAACTTAAATTATATTATTTGAAATTATATTATTTGATTATTTTTTATTTTCTTTAGATTTCTTAGCTTCTTTATCAAAAGAAATATCTATATCTTTACTTATATCAGGTATTGGCACAATATTCAATGCAGGAACTTCTACTTTAACTCCCTTTATGTCTTCCATACTCTTAGGGTATTTAACATCTCCAAAATTATCTTTAATGTATTGATCCAAATCTACTTCATCTTTAGAGATATAAGGTATTGGAACAATAGTCAAAAGAGGAACTTTAAGCTGTGCTGTCTTTCCATTAGCATCAGTAAATTTTATTTTACCATCAGATTCTACAATATTTGGGTGATCAAACTTAGGATATTCTTTAATCAAGTCTTCAAGAAAATCTTTAGTGAATACTTCAGGTAATTGTTCTAATTTTTGAACATGATTATTCATCAATTCATCAACAGTCATATCTGTAGCATCAACTACTCTTACAGTGTTTGGTAATATAAACTTACCAATTTTTTCTCTAATTTTATTAAACATAATTTATAAAATATTTTTATTGTTTATTTTAATATATTCTTTTAATGATTTCATATTATTTATTATTATTCATTTTATTCATCCCAAGCCTTAATTACTTTTAAATTTTTTATATTCAATTCACGAGCAGCATTTACGTTTTTTCTATCATCATCTACAAATACCACTTTATCATATTTTTTACAAAGCTTAATTAATATGTTTGCTTTCTTTTCAGCATCTGTCTTACCAGGGTATTTCTTATATTCATCATTAACTGCATGTGACATAATCTTTTTAAATGAATCTCCTAATTCTTTTAAAAGTCCATTTTCATCACGAACTAATAAGAAGTCTGATAATGCTTTCTTAACTGTATCTTCACATGAACGTGCAGTTAAAAAACAAAAATCATATCCAGCATTAACATAATCATCCATTATTTTAAGATTCTTAATCAATGGAGTACCAGATATGATAGAATTATATACTTTTACAGGATCTTTAAAATCTCTATAATCAAACCAATCTCTCTTGCTTTGGTCTTCTGCATCAG
>Ga0310697_10000047_pt1 | contig 166779 bp, 139 predicted proteins | sample 172DNAGHGlowgp2_FD_203883 | JGI IMG/M metagenome (GOLD analysis project Ga0310697, IMG submission 203883) | Sheep rumen microbial communities from Palmerston North, Manawatu-Wanganui, New Zealand - 1728 DNA GHGlow gp2 (v2) (version 2) | ecosystem: Host-associated > Mammals > Digestive system...
AAGTCATATATTGCGGTGGCTATAGCGGTGAGGAACCACCTCTTCCCATTCCGAACAGAGAAGTTAAGCTCACCATCGCCGATGGTACTGACCCACCAGTTGGGAGAGTAGGTAGCTGCCGTTTTTTACAATAATCCCCGGTTCTGATTTCTCAGAACCGGGGATTATTTCTTTTTAATGGAATGCTACCATTAAATTGCCCATATTGAACATTATGCTGCAGCGGGCTCCGGAAGCGGAGCGGGCTTCGTAGGCGGAGATTCCGCCGAAGGATGTGAGCTCCGGATCCATGTTGAAGCCATGGGCTTTCACAAGTGCCATAAGCGCGGTGAAGTCGGCCTGTGTGCGCTTGTTCATATACACCATCACTTCTCCATTTTCCTCGGTTACCATGTCTTCAGGCTTGCGGCCACCGTCGAAAACCCAGCTGTACTGGGCGGGAACGTCGGTACTTTTCAGAGCCGAGAGTTCTTCCATTCCCTTGTCCCACTCGGCCTTCTCCTGAGGAGTCATCGAGCTCCAGAAGTTTCGGATTTCCAGGCCTTCCCCGAAATCTCCTTCCTGGAATGTACCGGAGACTTCCAGGGAGGCATATCGTTTTTCAGCGGCAATGGCATTCTGAATTGCGGCCTTTTCCGCCTCGGTATATGATTTATGGACAGGCTCTACATCGAACCTCTGGGCAAACGCTGCCGTGGAAAGAGCAAAAAGTGCCACGGCGATTATAGCAAGCTTTTTCATCATTTGAAAGGGGTGTTTTTGGTGACAATGGCTCCGATCTTTATTCTATAACCGTTCCTCAGTTCCTTGAATATGTCACGGTCGGTCATTATTATCATGTTTTCTCCTTTGACAGGATCTGTCTGGAACTGTTTGTTTATCCAGGTGTCGCCATTGGCCCAGTTTATGACGTCGATCTTGTTGGGGTCGTAAACTATTACCTGCAGGTTCCGGAGGTTGGATTCGGTGCCCTGCTTGAATTTAAGGCAGAAGTTGGCATCGCTGTGCACCACCATGGGCACATCCACAACGCCCTCGTGAACCACGCCTATCTCGGGTTTCAAGTCCACGAGGTGGTCTATTTTGACGTGAGTTTTGTCTGGCAGGCCACCCAGAGAGTAGTTATGCTCGTAGCCGCTTGTCCGTGAGCCGTCTTTTCCGACAAGGACAAGCTCATATCGCTCGGTGGACAGCTCTTTGTAGAGCTCTGCCTGCTCGCCCACCGAGTCCTCGACCAGTAACATTCCGGAACTGGCCAGGGCGTGGAAGGGGAGTGCGTCGCCGTTCATCACAACCTTGTTCTTGAATTCCTTGTCGAAATAGTCCATTCCGTGGGTAAGGGTGAGTTTGAAGGAACCCCTGTACACTCCCTGCCAGTCGCGTACATCTTTGGTTGGGCCTAGACGTTCGATGCATTCCATATCTATTGCCAGATGTGCGGTCTGGGGCGCCGAGCAGCCGAAGAGGGTTTTGTTCAGGTCGTTGTCGAAGGAGTCGAAAGTGAGCTTCCATTTCTTGCCGCGTCCCTTCTCTTGAATCATCTGGTACAGGCGCTTGTTTATGCGCCAGTAGAAATCCTCTATGCGCATCTGGTTCTCCAGGCACTTGGAGAAGGGATCTTCCGGCTGAAGATAGCCTTTCCGCTTGATATAATCCAGCATCGCCTTTCCGGAATTCACCAGGTTGAATACATTGTTCACAGTGTTGAAACCGCCCAGGATTCCCTTCGCCGCCTTGCCCATTCCAACGCTTGCGGCGCCAAACAGGCCGAAGGCTTCGGTCCCCAGGGCGGAGTACGCTGCGTTGGTTCCCTGGGCTGTAAAGAAATCTCCCATCGTGGTTTTTCCCGATGACACGTTGATTATGTCGGCCGCCAGACCCGCGGTGGTGCCAACGGCGCCTGGAATCACGGTTGCCATCTGGCAGATGTTCGCAATTACGAATGGCCAGTCGATATTCGGGCTCAGGTCGAACTGGGATGCATAATACTTGGCATATCCAAGGAATCCGGGGCCGAAGCCTCCGTCGTCGGCATAGTCGCGGTCCATCTGGGCCCAGACCTCCTTTATCACCTTCACGATCTCCTTGTCCGAGAGCTCCACCCCTTCCAGCTGGAGCATGCCCTCGAACTGGTACCTGCCGATGGTGACGAGCACCGGAACCTCACTGTCGGCGGTCGTGAGCACGCGGTTGAAATCGACATCCTGGTAGGCCAGGCGCTCCATATCGGTCGTGGGCATCTGGGCGCCCAGCCTCACTCCCGCAAGCAGGAACAGCAGCGTCAGTATCAGTGTTTTTTTCATATGGTGGTTATTATATTATTCCTTCTTCAGTAACCCTTCTGATGAGTTCCGCGGCGTTGGCTACGTCGAACTTCGTAAAGAGTTTCTTGCGGTACCACTTCACGGTTTCGGCGCTGAGGAAGATTTCATCGGCAATCTGGGCGGTGGTTTTGCCCTGGGCCATGAGGCGGAGAATCTCCAGTTCGCGGTCGTTGAGTTTTACTCCGTCGCCTCTGACGTTTTCTGTGTCTCCGTCTCTCTTCTTCTTCTTGAGCTTAAGGCCAAAGGCATAGCCTGCGGCAATCAGGAATGCGCCGCAGATTACGCCAAGGATACGGTAGGTGAGTGCTTTCCGTGCGTCCATTACGCGCGAGATGGAATCCAGATTTTCCTGGTGGAATACCTCCTCTTCGCCCACGTGGGCGGTGTAGTAGGCTTCCGCCTTCTTCAAATAGCGCATTGCGCGTGAATATCGACCCTTTTCCAGATAAACCCGGCCCATGCCTTTCCAGACGTTGGCCATCAGGAGCGTGTCGCTGGCAGCCTGGGCATAATCCAGGGCTTTGCGGTAGCCATCCATCGCCTTGCCGTAATCCGCCTCTTCCACCCAGGTTTCACCTATATTATAATATAGTATCGAATTGCTCTCGTTCCAGCCCCATTTTTCGAAGATTTCGGCGGCTTTGGCGTAGTAGTCCATCGCCAGGTCCAGAGAATCCTGCAAGTTGTAAATATTGCCGATGGTACCGTAAAGGGCCGATTTCTGATCGTCAATCTGTCTCTGGGGATAGCCGCCCGGTGCGGTGGGGGAGGTTGCCCCCGCCTCCATCTTGTACAGGGCCTCCAGGGCCAGATTGTAATAGAAATGGGCGCTGTCCCACTTCTCCCTCGCGTAAAAGCACATACCGATGTAGCGGTATGCATCGCATTTGGCAAATTCCCATCCGCGCGGGACGGTAATTGTGAGGGATTTACGTGCGTAGAATTCGCATTTGTCGTTATTGAGCCTGCTGCATGCGATCATCAGTTCACGGTAGGCATTGTCCAGATTGATGAGTTCCTGTTCCGTTGCCTTCGCCACGCGGTCCGGCGTCCATCTCGATACCTCCAGTTCCAGCGAGTCGATGTTATGGTTGCGATAGTCGTTATAGGCCCCCGCCGTTGACGCGGCGAGAAAACAGAGACACAGACAAAGCACGAATCGTTTCATACATACAAATATACGCATTTTTGGGCCTACCCTTGCCGTTTTAACCCTTTTGATTGTGCCACGCTGTGCATTTCCCCCTTTTTGGGGGGTGCTTTTAGCTTTGCTAATGGGTATTTTTGCGAATTATTAATCGCGACAACAATTAATAAACGATAAGCACTATGAATGCAAACAAAAAAGGGTACCTCGCCCCCGAGTGCGAGGAATCAATCGTCCTGTTGGAGGCCGGCTTTATGGGAGCCAGCATGTACAACCAAGGCGGAAAATCCACAAGTGAAACTTATGATGAGGAGGTGATATAATGAAACGGATTATTTATTTCGCGGCAATTGTCACTCTTGCATCATTTGTGGCCTGCCAGAAGAATGAGTTGAACCAAGTTGAGAATCCTGGAACCGAGATGGTTGAAGTTGGTTTCCTCGCAAAGAATGAGTCGAATCCTTCTTCAAAAGCTGTAATCAATGGCAGGGATGCATTATGGGAAGCCGGGAAGGATCAGGTCATCATCTATCCATTCACTTTCACTGATGATGAGACATATACTTATGTCGCTACTAAAGGTAGTCAGCGTACTTCAAATGTCCTTCCTGACGGTCAAGGTGGATCTGAGGCAACATTCACATTCAGTATTCCATCGGCAGCAGTTGAAGCCTTTACAGGAGCCGATTATTATGTTGCTTTCTTTCAGGCAAAGGTGTATACAAATTTTTATGCAGACAAGCGAAATTCAGATTTGAGCGACATTGCCGACAGGTCCAAGGCGACTCTCTATTTCCCTGGTGGAGGAGCAACTGGCGGTGGAGATTTTGTGGCAGCCCAGACCAATGACAATGTTCAAGGCAGAGTAGCAATAACGAGGAACAATGAACTGGATTTTAAAAATTTGTGGCATTTGATTCGTTTTGAGACAGATTGTGCCGATGCAGTTACTGCCGAAATAACAGTCAACAGCAATCTGGACAAACTGGCCAGAAGTACAATTATAGTCTATTTTAACACTTCTACAGGAGAGATTGCTGGCTATAATGATCTTTATGGAAATACTGTTCAGACGATTACCAGGAATGTTGTTAGCGGCTATAACTATTTCGCTCTAATGCCGGGTTTGGAAATTCCGGGAGGTTTTAAAATTACATTGTACGATGGGGAACACACAGCTTTGAAGTCATTCATTTACGATAAGCCGTTCACTACCGTACGCAACAAGATTACCACAATCGAGAACTTCGACAGCCGTATTCCTCTGGTCGGCGTTCAGGATCTTTCCTCCCAGATGGCAAACTGCCTTGTGGTGTCTAATTCCAATACTGAATATATGTTCCCGGCAAAGAACGGAAGTCTTGCCGATCTGACAGGAGTGGATCACGTGAGCGTGCTGTGGGAAACCGACAATTCCGGTTATCAAACCACCACAGTAAGCGTTGGGGATATCATCACTGATGTGACCTATGATTCGGCAGATAATATGATTCACTTCAGGACGGCCGATAACGGCAAGCAGGGCAATGCACTCATCGTTGCATATAATTCCAGCAACTCTGTGCTCTGGAGCTGGCATATCTGGCGCCTTGCAGGAGGCCTCAAGGAAGTTACGCTTACGACCAAGCACGGAGAATCAGAGCGGTTCCTGGACCGCAACCTCGGTGCCGTTTCCTGCAATCCGGCTGACGGAGTAAAGACTTATGGACTTTACTATCAGTGGGGTTGCAAGAATCCTTTGCTTGGCGGCTTGAACACAGGTAGTGTTTATGCAATCAAGCCTGTATACGCATATGCTGGCACATATTGCCCTAACACCAAACAACGGTTCGCTAGTATAAGTTCATCGAGTCTGGGCACCTATATGAAGAATCCGAGGTATCTATACTATGATGCCAATGAGGATACTGGATCTGGATTGTCGGCCTACTATTCCCCCATACAATATTACTGGCAGTACAGTACGGGCTCAGTTGCATATGATAACTATCAGCTATTTGCAGCAAAGGGACAAAATGACCCTTGCCCGGCAGGATATGCGGTTTCGCCCGGAGCCAGCAATCCTAGGGGCTGTAATGATAACGGTTATACGCGGCCCAGTGAGTCAAATATCGGACAATACTGCTGGTGGGTTGGCGGCGTTGCAACCGATAACGGTTATCTGATTGACGGCAGTTATTTCCCTCTGACCGGTAATATCAACCATAATTTCGGGACGATATATGCAGATGCCGTATATCTGACTGCCTATTACAATCAAACTTCTTTCTTCCGTTTCAGCGGTTCTAACTCAGGATATTATCCTGTGGATAATGGCACCGAGACACTCAGAACAGGTGGCGTAGTCCGTTGCCAGAAGATACAGTAGTTAGTTTTCCTATAACCCCACTTTCGGTGTGTTGCATTTTTACCGATGAAATACTATTTTTGTCGCAAATAACACTTTTACTATGAAGAGAATCTTTGTTTTTGCCATCGCCGTGACGGTTTCCGCTGCGGCGGCGTTCGCACAGGATCTGGCTGTCACTTATGCCAAAACCGACTTTGTCCCCGGTGACGAAATCTTTTTCGACGACCCCGTAGAGAATGAACGGATGGGTGAGTTCCCGCACTATTGGGATTTCATCCAGGGCGAAGGATGCGAAATAGTTTCCCTTAACGGGGAGCAGGTTATTAAGCTTCCTGGCTGGTTCACCGATATTGCTCCTCTTATGAATGAGGCGGACTATCTGCCGGAGGAGTTTACCATTGAGTTCGATGTATGGTCTCCCGCTACCGGAGGAGCCAGCCTCAATGACCACCTGGACCTTGTCCTTTATTCGGAAGAATTCTCTGACTACTGCGTATTTGTTGCCCTCAACCCCGCCTGGAACGAAGATAAGGAGAATTACGGTACCCCTGACATTAACTTTGCATTCTACACTCCTTCAGGCGACTACAGGGATGGTTTGACAAAGGGCTCTCTTGTGGAACCTTTAATCAAGGCCAATACTTGGCTTCACGTGGCGGCTTCTTTCAACAAGCGCGCGTTCAAGTACTATGTAAACGGCGTTCGTATGGTGAACCTGCCCAACGTGGCTCGTCCCACTCGTATGCTTCTGCGTTCGGTGTCCAATTGCGACGAGCAGGACCGCTTCTATATCAAGAACATCCGCATCGCCAAGGGTGCAGTTCCCCTGTATGACAGGCTTCTGAGCGACGGTAAGATTACCTCTTATGCAATTACCTTTGCCACCGGCAAGGCGGATCTGAAACCGGAATCGATGGTGGAGATCGTGCGCGTGGCAAACCTTATGAAGGAGCATCCCGAACTCAGCTTTGAAGTCCAGGGCCACTGCGACAATACCGGTTCCGACGCGGTGAATGACCCTCTGAGCCAGAAAAGGGCAGAGGCAGTGGTTGCTGCACTCGTCGCTCAGGGTATCCCCGCAGAAAAACTCAGTGCCGTGGGCAAGGGCTCACATGAACCCATAGCCAGCAACGGCACCGATGAAGGACGCGCACGCAACAGGCGCGTGGAATTCGTTAAAAAGTAGAGAAGGCTAGAAGGTAACGTCCACCTGGCCCACATTTGCGCCCCAACAGCCGTCCTGCACGATGGGAATCATCTTGCCGTCCTTGTTGGGGTGCATTTTTGCTTCCTGCAGGAAGGTGTGTGAGTGACCGCCCACGAAGAGGTCAATGTTGCGGGTATTCCGGCACAGGACGATATCGGTGATATCGCCGGGATTGTGCTCTTCGTAGCCTATGTGGGTGAGGGCCACCACAAGGTCGCACTTGCTGCGGCGGAGTTCATCGGCATAGCGCTGCACGGTGGGGAAGAGGTCGTATTCGGGGATACGGTCGGCGATGGGGCCGGCAACCATGCTCTTAAGGTTGCACAGGACTCCGATTATTCCAATCTTCTTGCCGGCTTTTTCCACTATGGTATAGGGCTTTATCACCTCTCCGCAGGGGAAGGGGGAGAAATCGTAGTTGCACACCACAACCGGCATGTTCAGCTTCACCAGGGTGGTGTCCAGCCACTCTATCCCGCGGTCGAACTCGTGGTTGCCAAGGGTAATCGCATCGAATCCGAGGGTGTTCAGAAGGCGCACCTCGGGTTCACCGTCGAACTGTGAGAAGTAGATGGTTCCCTGAACGAAGTCGCCGGCATGGAGAAGCAGCACGCTGTCGGCACCGTCGGCCTGGCGCACCGAATCCACGAAGGCGGCTATTTCCACGAAGCCTCCGCGCCCGTCCAGGGCTCCGCTCCGGATGGGCTCCAGGTGGCTGTGCGTGTCGTTCATGTGGAGAATGGACAGATGCACGGGCTCTATCACTTCCGGCTTCTGGGAATACTTCACTATTCCGTATGCCACAACACCCAGTGCCGCTGCGGCCAGGGTGCAGAGAATGATCTTATCGCTCTTTTTCATTTTCTCAGTCCTCCGTCTTTTCCATAATCACACGTCCGTCCTGAACGGCAACGATCTTTTTGTTGGCCTTGCCGCAGGAAACAACATAGTCCATCATCACTTCCCTTACCAGGAGCTTGGACTCCTTCAGGTCCGAGGCCATGGCGCCTATGTACAGCTGGTCCCCGCCGGTGAGAAGGAAATCCACCGTGACCATATTGTAGGTCTTGTTCTTGTTTATTGGCTTTCCGCCCACGGTGATCTCCTGGATATTGCCGTCCTTCACCCTCACCCTTACGCCGCTCACGGGCTGGAATGCCGGGGTCTTGGCAAGCTGGTTCATAAGGCGAAGCAGTTCATCGCCCTTTATCTTCACATAGGCAATCTTGTTGTCGAATGGGAACATCGCCTCTATGTCGCCTCTGGTAACCGGGCCTTCCGGCATTGGGATGCGGATTCCGCCGTAGTTGCACAAGGCAACGTCCATCCTCACGCCGAACTCCCTCGAGCCCCTTTCACGAAGGACATCCACCACGAGGTTTCCAAGCGGCAGGTCCGCTTTGTCGCGGTCGTTCATGTACATCCCGGCACTGGTGGCAATTACCTCCTTGGAGGCGGCAAGGCCGCTCTGGCAGTCCAGAAGGATCTGCGCGGCCTGTGCCACTATTCCATCGGCAGGATAGACCACCCCGGACGGAGCGTGGTATCCGCCGGCATCGATAACTCCTATCGCCTGCGCGGCGTTCGTGGCGGTTACCGGCTTTATTCCGGCGCGGCTGCCGTCCATCTTCACCTTGTGCCAGGCGATGCTGCTTTCATTGGACTGGGGCCTGGGAGGAACCGAGTAGAATATCATCAGGAACACTCCCGCGATTCCCAGAGCCATCAGGGTATAGAGGAAATACTTTCTCATATCGTTACTTTTGTTTCAGCCATTTCCAGAGGTCCTTGAACGTGGACTTCTTGCCATACATCAGGATTCCCACCTTATAGATCTTTGCCGATGCCCACGCGCACCCGATGAAGGTGAGGATGAGAAGGACGATGGATACCACGAGCTCCCACGTGGCCACGCCGAAGGGGATCCTTGCCAGCATCACGATGGGTGAAGTGAAAGGAATCATGGAGAACCAGAACACAAGCTGGCTGTCCGGAGCCTTGAAGGCATACAGAGCCACGAAGAAGCCCAGCATCAGCGGAATGGTAACCGGTATCTGAAGCTGGCCGCTGTCGCCCTCGTTCTCCACCGCAGAGCCGATCGCCGCGAAGAGCGAGGCATACAGCAGATATCCGAACACGAAGAACAGCAGGAAGGCAACGAGTATCTGGCCTATGTTCAGGTTGCCGATGGTGGAAACTATGGCTTCCATGCCGCTGGGTTCCGCAACCGCGGTGCTGTCGGCAAGTTCTTCCAGCCCGAGGTCCGGATGCACGCCGATCTCGGTCATCTCGGCCATTTCGGCCATCTGGCTTGCATCGGAGCCCATGGACATGATTTTGTCCATGCCGATGAAGCTGCCGGCCACGCCCACTATCGCTCCTGTGAGCACTATCCACAGCAGGAACTGGGTGAGGGCCACAAGCGCAACGCCGATAATCTTGCCGAAAAGGAGTTCGGTGGCCTTGACGGAGGATACCAGAACCTCCACCACGCGGGAGCTCTTCTCTTCGATCACCGAACTCATCACCATTCCGGAGAACAGGGCGATGAACATGTACAGCATTATTCCAAGGATCATGGAAACCGCCATGTACACACCGGATTCGGAGATTTTCTCGTTACCCGAAGAGTCTATGGTGTAGTTGTGCACATGCACGTTGGACTTCACTTCCGACATTATCTCCTCCAGATTCTCGATTCCGTAGGACTCTATCCTGTAGGCCTCCACGGCGTCGTTGATCCTGTTTTCCATGTTCTCCCCGGCATCCATGCCAAGGGGCTTTTCGGAGTAGGTGTCGGCAGTGACGCTGCGGGATGCGGTGTCCAGCTCGCTGATGGACAGCAGCACGTCAATTCCCCAGGCGGCAAAATCGGCCTTAATGGAATCCACGGGGGCTCCAACGCCAAGATCCACGTATTCGATGGTTTCGTTGCTCTGCAGATAGGGGAGTACGATGCCGGAACGGTCCACTACGCCAACCTTCTTGGTCTCTTCCTTAGTGCCCATCATGATCACGGTGGGCAGTATGGCGATGGCGGCGAACAGTACGGGTGCGAGGAAGGTGATGAGCAGGAAGCTCTTCTTCTTTACCTTGTTCAGGTACTCCCTCTGGATAATAATTCCTAATTTCTTGAAATTCATGGCTCTACTCCTGTACAAGTTTAATGAAGATATCGTTCATCCTGGGAATGACCTCCTTGAAGGAGTTGATGGTTACTCCGGAGGCAATAAGTTCTGTGAGGCGTGAGTTCACATCGGCCCTGGAAACAACCTCCTTGCGGCGCTCCACGCCTTCGGAGAACTCGATTTCCACGTTGTCTTCGCCGTAGCGGTGACGGATGTCGTCGGTGCCACCGGTGATAACGAGTTTGGCCTTGTTGATAAGGGCGATATTGTCGCACAGGGCTTCCACCGACTCCATGTTGTGGGTGGAGAGGATAACCGTGGCGCCTTCGTCCTTGAGGCGGAGGATTTCGCTGCGGATGAGTTCCGCGTTCACCGGGTCGAATCCGGAGAAGGGCTCGTCCAGAATCATCAGCCTGGGCCTGTGCACGACGGTTGTTATGAACTGGAGCTTCTGGGCCATACCCTTGGAGAGCTCTTCCACCTTCTTGTTCCACCAGTCCTGGATTTCGAATTTCACGAACCACTTCTTAAGCTCGGAAGCGGCATCGCGGGCACTCATTCCCTTGAGCTGGGCAAGGTACATGGCCTGGTCCCCGACCTTCATCTTTCGGTAAAGGCCGCGCTCTTCAGGAAGGTAGCCTATCTTGGACACATCTTCGTCCGTGATGGGATGCCCCTGGAAGTACACGGTGCCTGCCGATGCGATGGTGATTCTGTTGATAATGCGGATGAGGGTGGATTTTCCCGCTCCGTTCGGCCCCAGAAGGCCGAAGATCTTACCCTCGGGTATCTCCAGCGACACATCGTCCAGCGCCACCTTGGGCCCGAAGGATTTCGATACGTTTTTGATTTCTATGATGCTCATATATTGATGATTTTCGTAACAAGTTCCACGAGGAGTTCCCCGGGAGTGGCTTCTCCCACTTCTCCGCCCTTACCTTTATAATCATAGTCGCACAGAAGGGAGATAACCCTTGCGCAGCGGTCCACGGGATAGTTCCTTGCCGCAGTGTCGTATTCCCCGAAGAAGAAGGGATTCACGCCAAGGACCTTGGCCTTGGTTGCGGGATCCGCCTTGCCGGAAGCCTGGAGGGCTCCGAGTTTAAGGATGCGGCTGAAGTGGGTGAACAGCGGGCTCACGGCCATGGGCAGGGCGAAACGGGGGCCGTCGCCTATCCTGGCTGCAATGGTGAGCGCCTTCCTGGCATCCCGTAACGAGAGAGCTTTCGTGAGCTCGAAAATGCTGAACTGGCGGCTTATCCCCACGTTCTTCTCCACGTCTTCCGCCGTGATTCTCTTCGTGCCTTCCGGAAGGTTCTTGAGCATTTTGCTGCTTTCCACGGCAATCTTGCCAAGGTCCGTCCCTGCTGCTTCGGCAAGCAGCTGGGCGGCATCCGGGGCAATCTGGATGCCCTGCTGCTGGAAGTAGGAGCCTATCCACGGCCCCATTTCATAGTCTTTCAGCGGGAGGCTTTCCAGTACAACGCCGTTTTTGAGCACGCTCTTGTACAGGCCGCGGCGTTTGTCGGCACTTGCACCGTGCATCAGTATCACCAGGACGGTGGAGTCCAGAGGCTTCTGGCAGTACAGGGCCAGATCCTCCAGGCTTTTCATCTGCTGGGCTTCCTTCACCACCACCAGCTGGCGGTCCGCCATCATGGGGAAGCGGCGGGCAGCGGTGATTACGGTATCGGCATCCACGTCCGAGCCGTAGCAGATGGTTTCATTGAAATCCTTTTCCCATTCCTGCAGGCAGTTGTCTATAATGGCATCGCATACAAGGTCCGGGTAGTAGGGCTCTTCACCCATAAGCAGATACACATACTTGAAGATGCCATTTCTGACATCTTCAAGTATGGAATTGACCTGACGCTGGGTCTCTATGCCGGATTTGGAAGCCAAGGGGAATTAACGGTCGAATTTCTTTTCCTTGGCCCTTACGATGCGCTCCTTCATTGCATCGGCCGCCTCTGTTACGGCCTCCTCGAATGTGCGGGAGCTGCGCTCTATCACCAGGTCTTCACCGGGAAAACGGGTCTGGATTTTCACGTGCTTGTTGTCGGCATCCGGAAGCAGGGACAGGGTTACGTCAATGTCGCCGAGATTGTCGAAGAACTTTTCCACCTTGCCAACTTTTTTCTCCACGAATTCAAGGAGTTTCTGGTCGGCGTCGAACTTGAGTGATTGAACGTTAATCATGATCGTTTGAGTTTTTTGCCCTTGGGTGGGCGTTAGCATAAACTGTTTTGAGCCTTTCGACGGTTGCGTGCGTGTACACCTGCGTGGCGGCAAGGGATGCGTGGCCAAGCACTTCTTTAATGGATGTGAGGGAAGCCCCGTCCTCCAAAAGGGAGGTTGCAAGGCTGTGCCTCAGCGCGTGGGGAGACTTCCGGCCCTGTATGCCGGCCTTGTCCAGTTCCGCCTTCACCGCCCTGTCCACGTACTCCGGGTACAGCTTTGCACCCTTCGGCGTAACAAGGAGAGGGCTTTCAGGTGTCCTTTCTCCGCGCCCCATCGACCTTGTGGCTCTCAAATATAATGAAATTTCTTCAGATACAGAATAAATTAGTGGAATATCCCTCATTTTGTCACCTTTTCCCAGCACGTGAAGCACGTGGCGGGAAGGGTCGAAGTCCTTTATCTTCAGGCCTATGAGTTCCGCCCTCCGCACTCCGGTATCGTACAAGAGGGATACGATAAGGCGCCGGATGCGGCATTCATAAAGGTCCTTCCCCGGGCCTTTTTCCCACGGGGCGGGATAGCTCAGAAGCAGCTCCAGATTCTCTGCCGATGCCTGCCAGGCGCTTTCCTCCAGGTACTTTCCCATCTCCTCCGTGCGGTAATGGACGGGGAGTCGCTTTTCTGCCTTTGGCTTTCGCACGACCCTCACCGGGTTGCTTTCCAGGAGCCCCCTCTGGATAAGGAATTTCGAAAAACTGCTGAGGACGCTCAGGTGCTGGTGCACCGTGGTGGCCTTCTTGCCTTCTGCCATAAGAAACGCCTCGTATGAACGGATGAGCTGCGGAGTCATTGCTTCCTGAGCCGGCATCTGTACGAAGCGGGAGTAGCGTTCCAGCACGTCGCGGTTTATCTCCTGCGTACGCGGAGAGTATCGCTTGATGTCGCGGATGTATTGGATGAAAGCTTCTGTCATTTGGCCTCCTTCAGCCCGAATTCCGCGGCCTTTTCCCTCATCAGGCGCTCCGCCGCTTCCTGCTCGTTGGGAATCACCCCGTCCAGGATTGCTTCCTTCACGTATTCCTTTATCTTGCCTATGGTGTCGCAGGGACCTATCCCGTAGATTTCCATTATCATATCTCCGGTGATGGGGTTCTTGAAATTGCGTATGGCATCTTTCGCCTCCACTTCCACCAGTTTCTTCTTCACCAGTTCGAAATTGGCGCGCAGCCTTGCCACCTTCACGGGGTTCTTCGAAGTGATGTCGGCATTGCAGAGGATCATGAGGTCGTCGATGTCGTCGCCTGCGTCGAAAAGGAGCCTGCGCACTGCCGAATCGGTAACGCCTTCATCCACCAGGGCAATGGGCCTAAGGTGCAGGTTCACCAGCTTCTGCACGTACTTCATCTCGTCTATGGGAAGGCGCAGCCTGCTGAAGACGGCAGGCACCATACGGGCGCCGATAACCTCGTGTCCGTGGAATGTCCAGCCGCCCCCGGGCGTATAGCGCTTGGAGGCAGGCTTGCCGATGTCGTGGAGAAGGGCCGCCCAGCGGAGCCATAGCTTGTCCGACACTTCTGCCACGTTGTCCAGCACCTTCAGGCTGTGGGAGAAGTTTTCCTTGTGACCTTTCCCTTCCACGGTTTCCACTCCTTTCAGCTTCGTTAGTTCCGGAAGGAACTGCTCCAGAAGCCCGGTGCTTTCCATAAGGCGGAAAGCCTCCGAGGGGCGGGGAGTGGAGAGCATCTTGTTCACTTCTTCGGCAATCCTTTCCGCGGAGAGAATCTTCAGGCGGTCGCTCATTGAGCGCATCGCCTCCAGCGATTCGGGAACTATGGTGAAAGGATGGTCTTCCGTGCTGAGCTTAACCACGAAGCGTATGGCGCGGAGCATCCTCAGAGGGTCGTCGCTGTATGTCTGTTCAGGGTCCAGGGGAGTGCGGATTATTCCCGCTGCAAGGTCCCTGATGCCGCCGAAAGGATCCACCAGGGCGCCAAAGTCTTCGCTGTTCAGGCTGAATGCCATTGCGTTGATGGTGAAGTCCCTGCGAAGCTGGTCTTCCTCCAGGGTGCCGTCTTCCACTATGGGCTTGCGGGATTCCCTGTGATAGGATTCCTTCCTTGCCCCTACGAATTCCACCTCGATGCCCTGATAGCGGAGCATTGCCGTGCCGAAATTGCGGAACACGCTCACCTTGGCGCCGGTTTTTGCCGCCACTGCCTCTGCAAGGGCAATCCCGCTGCCTTCCACAACTATGTCTATATCGTCATTCCTGCGGCCCAGGAAGCAGTCCCTTACGTATCCGCCTATGACGAACGCCCTCACTCCCAGTTCTCCGGCCGTTTCCGAAACCAGGGAGAACACCGGATGCCCGAGGGCTCCTTCCACCATCGTATTCATTGCATCTCCTCCCACAGGGGGGCTTTTTCCATAAAGTTGAAACCATCTCCGTCGCGCCTGAAGATAAAGCTCTTGTGCCCGTTGGTTATGGTTATGTATTTAACGTCCAGAACCTTGTTGTAACGCAGGGCCTGGTCCACCGTTTCCTGGCTAAGCTCCACTTCCGGCCTCTTGCATTCCACTATCATCAGGGCTTTGCCGCTGCGGCCGTACACTACGATATCGGCCCGGCGGGGCATGTTGTTGAAAGTGAGCGAGACTTCGCTCATCATCATATGCTCCGGCACCTTCATACCTTCGTGGAGTACGGAAATGAACCACTGGCGCACTTCCTCTTCCGGAGTGCAGGCAACCGATTTCTTCCGCAGGGGATCCCAGATGTGGTCGCTTTGTATCATCAGTACAAAGATATCAAGAATTTTTGTAATTTTGCACGATGAGAAGATTTTTAATCCCCCTCGCGCTCTGTACCGCAATCGCTTGGTCGTGCGTGAAGGACAACATACAGGAAAACCCCGGCGGCGGTACGGGTCAGGGCGGTGAGGTCATCGACAACCCCGTTGAATCCGGAGGCCAGGAGGGCTCCGGGGGCTCCGAGGGGCAGGAAGGCTCCGGGAGCGGCTCCACGGAAGAGCAGAAGCCAGTTTTTCCTGTAGATCTGAAGAATCTTGCAAGGGTCTATATCGACACTCCCGGTGCCAAGCCTGTGAACAGCCGCACCGTCTGGGTTGAACTGGCAACAATCCGAATCGAAGGGGATGGCGGGACTGTCCTTTATCAGGACGACAGCCTGAAAATCCGCGGCAGAGGCAACTCTACATGGAACTATGCCAAGAAACCTTACTACATAAAACTGGACCACCAGGCCAATTTCTTCGGCACCGGGAAGAGCAAGCGCTGGGTGCTTCTTGCCAACTGGATGGACCGTACGCTGCTTCGCAACGATGTGGCCTTCGAGGCCGCAAGGCGAACTTCCATCCCGTGGACCCCGTCCGGGGATTTCGTGGAATTCTACCTGAACGGAAAGCATCTCGGAAATTACTGGCTGGGGGAGAAGATCAACGTGGAGGGCTCCAAGTTCGAGGCCGATTATCTGTATTCGCTGGACACATCGGACCCTTCCGAAACCGATTTCACCGACTATAACCTGTACAGGGCGAATATCCGTTCCTATGGCGTCCCCGTTGAGGTGAAGTATCCGGACCGGGACGACTATCCCGGCAACGGCTTCGCCCCCGTACTGTCTTCGGCCCAGTCCCAGCTTGACGCTGTGGACAAAGCCGTGGCTTCCGGTAATCTCGCCGCCATAGACTTTGACAGTTTCTGCGACTGGTATCTGGTTCACGAACTGTGCTACAATCTGGAGCCCAAGCATCCGAAAAGCTGTTTCTTCCACCTTAAGGGCGGGAAGCTTTACGCCGGTCCCGTATGGGATTTCGACTGGGTTACCTTCACACCGGACCACAGCGGGCTTTTCCTGAAGGAGTGCCTCTGGTACAAGAATCTTTTTACAAACAGGGCTTTCGTGTCACGCCTTAAGGAAAGATGGGCGGAACTCAAGCCTTCTTTCGAGAGCCTGGGAGATTATATCGACCGGAGGGCGGAGTGGATACGCGCTTCGGAAAGCGTGAACCACGGCATGTGGCCGTGCTATCCCAGTCCATATTCCGAAGACGGATCCCGTATGGTGAACCACGACGAGCAGATGACCTTCGATGAAGCCGTGGCCCGTATGAAATTCTCGATTAACCAGAGGATTTCGTCCATGGACTCCTCCATTTCCAGGCTATAGTCCCTATAAATAGGGAACTTGTCGCTTTTTTTCGTATATTTGCAGGCTAAACTGTAAGTTATGAGAAAAATTGCGGCAATTATAGCTATGGCGGTGCTCGCGCTTTGCGGTGCACAGGCCCAGGAAGTGGTGCATCCCGCCGTGGGCACCAGCATGCACAGCGCCAATATAGACGTTACGCTGATTGGCCGCAAGCAGCAGTTCAACGGCCGTGACACGCGCACTCTGGACAAGTACATCCGTTCTCCCAAGTCGGTGAACATACATCCTTCCGGAAACAAGTTCTATGTGAATTCCCTGGAAGGCGGCCACACGGTTGTGTATGATTTTTTCACAAGGGAGCGCATAGCTGTGATAGAGCACACCTTCACCCAGAAGGATTCCGCTCTCTGGGCACCGGACAGCGGCCTTTTCGAGTGGAACTGGAATCCGAAGGAGAAAAACGTGTTCTGGGGGAAGCCGGTGGAGAGCACCTTCTCCCACGGCGGGCGCTACCTCTGGGTGCCGTACTATCGCCGCAGTTACGACATCAATGCGCAGGACCCTTCGGCCGTGGCAGTCATCGACACAAGGGAAGACAGGATAGTGCGCATGTTCGAGACCGGTCCGCTGCCCAAGATGATTGCCACGTCGCCGGACGGAAAGTTCATTGCCATTTCCCACTGGGGCAACAATACGGTTGGGATGCTGGACATTTCCTCGGACAGGATAGAGGACTGGCACTACGTGGCCTGCTATGTGGTGGACTATAAGCTCCAGATGAACTTCAGCCGCGCCGTGCAGATAGACCGCGATTCAATCAGCGGCTACTGCCTCCGCGGAACGGTGTTCACCCCGGACGGAAAATATCTCCTGGTGGGATGCATGGGAAAAGGCGGCGGAATTGCCGTCATCGACCTTGAAAACCACAGGTATCTTGGCAGGGTAACGGGGCCCAAGCCCAACCTCAGGCATATGCTCATCCAGGACGGATGGCTGTACCTGAGCATCAATGCCAGCGGATACATCCAGAGGACCAGGCTGGAGGATTTCATGGCCGTGGCAGGTACCCTGAGCGGGACCGGAACGGTGAAATACGAGGCCTGGGAAAGCTGCAAGGTGCCCGCCGGGGCCCGTACCCTGGTGCTGTCACCCGACGGACGCTATGCCTTTGCCGCCTGCAATTTCGCAAGCTGCCTGGCCGTGGTGGACACCCGTACCATGACCCTTGTGGGCAGCGTTAAGGCCGATTCCTATCCCGTGGGACTGGACATCAGCGCCGACGGCCGCTACCTCATTACCACCTCCCAGGGCCGCAGCGGCAACGGCGGCAACGCGGTGGATTTGTTTGAAGTAAACTATAAGTAGAATATGAAAAGAAATTTGCTGATACTCGCCCTTGGCGTGCTCTTCGCCCTTCCCGCATTCGCACAGCAGGCCGACAGTATCTCCGTATCTCCTTCCGAACTGGCCGACAAGATTATCTTCGAGGCGAAAAAGCATATCGGCAAGCCCTACCGCTGGGCAGCCAACGGGCCGTCGGCATTCGACTGCTCCGGTTTCACCAGATATGTCTATAAGCGTTTCGGCTACGATATTCCCCGTACATCCACCCGTCAGGCAAGCGACCTGCGCCCTGTCCTCGGCGATATGAGCGCCCTCCAGAAAGGGGACCTCATACTCTTCGGAAACCACTGGAACAACAGGACCATCGGCCATGTGGGCATCTTCATCGAGCTCTCGGAAGACGGCAGGGATTTCTCCTTCATCCATGCCGCGCACGGCGGAGTGCAGATTTCCAGCCTTAGCGACCAGTACTACCGCGAGCGCTTCAAAGGCGCCGTGAGGGTGATTCCGGATTTCCTCCCGGAGATTGCCGATGACGACACGGAGGCGGATGAACGCCTTCTTGCGTCCGATTATGCCGCTGTGCGTGTGCCTCAGTACGATACTCTCCAGCTTGCCGACAACGACCGCCGCATCATAGTGTTCGGAGGCGGCAACTGGGTGTATGTGGAAAAGGACGGCTCGATAGTGAAGCCCGAAGCCACCGACCGCATCGTCCTTTCGGGCGACGGCAGCTGGAGCATACTCCGTAACGCCGAGGTGAGAATTCCTTCTATCGTGGAGGCCAACGAGGCGTCCCGCGTGGCAGAATCCCGCGGCGAGGGCGGAGCACAGTACTATGTTGTGAAAAGCGGCGACACCCTTGGCAAGATTGCCGGGCGGTATCACACTACCGTGAGCGCCCTGTGCCGCCTTAACAATATGAAATCTACCGATATCCTCAAGGTTGGACGCAAACTCCGTGTAAGATAATGATGAAACGCTATTTCCTTTCAATTGCATTTGCGGCCCTTGCCGTAGTCGCCTGTGGAAACCGCAGCCGCGGTGAGGCCCCCGAAAAGGTCGATGACGCTCCTCAGACCAAGCCTCTGGAGCGTTTCCCGGACACAGCATTCGCATCCGTGAACAACCTCAAGTGGGTGCTGGAAGTGAAAGACAGCACCGACAGCGGTATGCTGCAGTATCTCACCGACCCTTACGACAAAGTTGAGGGCACCTACACTTTCCGCGGCAATCAGCGCAGGGAAATGCCCGTGAGGGGCAAGGTTAGCGGAAATCCTACCAGGATTGTGAAGGTGTGGGAGTTTGAGACGGATTCGGACCTCACCCAGACTTCCATGGGCGTATGGCACGGCGGCACCGGCTGGACCGGCCAGCCCATGTTCGTGCAGTGGCCGGACAGCATGATAACCGCTTTCCGCAATACCTCTCCCGGCCTCACCTCCGAATTCAACGGCAGGGAAGTGATATTCGGTTCACTCTGCCGCAGGGTGTATTTCATTAACTTCGACACTGGAAAACCCGGCCGCAAGAGCGTGGATTCCGGCAACACCATCAAGGGCTCGGTGTCTGTAGATCCTGAACTTGCGCAGGTCTATGTGGGTCACGGCGTTCCCGCCCGCGAGCCTTTCGGAGCCGTCACCATCGACCTTTTCAAGCACGAGATAACCCACAGCTTCGGGCGCGACAAGAATGCCTGGAGGAACTGGCAGGCCTATGACGGCTGCCCCGTGGTGGCCGGCGGCTATCTCATCCGTCCCGGAGAGAACGGAACCATCTACAAGTTCGCGCGTTCACAGGGCAGTCTCAAACTCGTGTCACTTCTCCGTTTCTGTGAGAAGGGTCAGAGCAGGGCTGCCGGAATGGAGTCTTCCATGGCGGTATGCCGCAACTATGGCTTCATCGGCGACAACAGGGGAAATATCCTCTGCATCAACCTTGACACGATGAAGCCCGTATGGCATTACGACAATCATGACGATACCGACGGCTCCATCATAGTGGAGGAAATTGACGGCGTGCCGTACCTCTACACCTGCTCCGAGATGGAAAAGCAGGGCGAGAGCGGCAAGGCTTTCTTTATCAAGCTTAACGGCCTCACCGGCGAAAAGATCTGGGAAACCACCTTCCCCTGCAAGATGGCCCATGTGGGCACCAAGCATTTCGACGGCGGCATGTATTCCACCCCTCTGATGGGTCACGGGGATTGCGAGGGCATGATAATCACCAATATCTGCGACAACATCCCCGCTTTCCACGGAAAGACGGTGGCGCTGAACCGCACTACGGGTGAGGTGCTGTGGGAGCACGAACTCAACCGCTATGCCTGGTCTTCTCCCGCCGGCTTCTACAACGAGGATGGCAAACTCTTCGTTTTCATTGCCGACTGCTATGGCAATGTGTATCTTCTTGACGGAAAGACCGGCGAGCGCATCTTCACAACGAAGGTGGGCAACAATTTCGAATCTTCCCCCGTGGTGGTGGACGACTGCCTTGTGATTGGCTCAAGGGGAAGCATGATTTATAAACTCAGAGTAGAATAGTGAAGAAATTTGCATTGATACTGTCCCTTTTCCTTGCCTCTGCAGTTATGTACGGGCAGGAGTTCATCGCATACAGGGACTCGGTGGCCGACGGCTATAACTTCTGGCTGTCCATCCCCACCGATTACGATACCCTTGGCGTGGATGTTCCCGTGGTGATCTTCCTCCACGGAAAGAGCCTCTGCGGCCGGGACCTTTATCAGGTGCACCGCTACGGTACGCTTGACGCCATCAAGCGCGGACGTGAGATCCCCGCCCTGGTGATCGCTCCGCAGAATCCGGGAAGTTCCTGGAATCCGCGGAAGATAGACAATGTGCTGGAATGGGTAATGGCCCGTTACAACGGGGACCGCAACCGGATCTATGTCCTGGGCATGAGCCTGGGAGGATACGGCACCATCGACTATGCCGGAACCTATCCGGACAAGGTGGCTGCCGCGCTGGGCCTATGCGGCGGCTCCACGCTGCGTGACTATAACGGCCTTCGCGGCGTTCCGCTGTGGATTGTCCACGGAACCGCCGACAACCGAGTGACCATATCGGCCTCCAAGAGGGTGGTTGCCGCGATGCAGGAATGCGGCGATACTCCGCTGCTTCGCTTCGACTGGATGCAGGGCTATAACCATTCGGACCTTGCCCGCTTCTTCTATATGCCGGAGACTTACGACTGGCTTTTCAGCCACCGGGCCGATGTCCGCGAGATCACGGAGCCTTTCGCCCTTACCAATACGCTCATGGACAATGCCTACCGCGACTGGAACAAGCGTAACCACGTGGTTATAAGCGATCCTCCCCGCAGGGACCATCATCCCGTGAGGCACCGCCGTCACGCGCATTTCACCGACAGCCTGATGCTGCCGCCCATCGACACCGTGCATCTTATGGGCGCGGATCTGAGGATCGTCCTCTTCGGCGACGGCTGCTGGGCCTTCGTGGACAGCAGCGGCATCATTTCCATTACCGATTCCACTTCGGTGACTCGTGTGCTCAACGGCGACGGCACCTGGGTGGCCATCCTTCCGGCACCCGCTGAAAAGGATTCCGCACCCGAACCGGTGGAGGAACAGCCCGCACCGGCAGCTGCCGTAACCACTGAACCGGCCGCTCCTGAAAAGCAGTACCACACCGTTGTTTCCGGTGATACGCTATATTCAATTTCAAGGAAATATAACACCACGGTGAAGCAGATCTGCCGCCTGAACCATATCCAGGAGACGGATACTATCAAGGTGGGTCAGCGTCTGAGAGTTAAATAGCACTATATTATGATCAAGTCCATGACAGGTTACGGTAAGGCATCCGCGGAGATTCCCGCAGGGCGCATTACCGTTGAAATCCGTACCCTGAATTCAAAAACGGCGGATATCGCAATCAAGTCGTCCCTTCTTCCCAAGGATAAGGAGATAGAGGTGCGCAAAATGCTGCAGGAGGCCCTTGTGAGGGGCACCATCGACGTGTATGTCACTTTCGAGCCCTCGGCGGAGAGCAGCCCCCACGCGGTTAATGCCGATGTCTTCCATGCCTACTGGAAGAGCGCGGTGAAGGCGATGGATGCAGAGTCTGTTTCCGAGAGGACCATCCTGAATGAACCCGCTGCCGGTTCTGTCCTTGCCAATGCCATACTTCGTCTGCCGGATGTGGTTGAGGTGAAGAAGACCGATGCTATCACGCCCGAAGCCTGGCCCGTAGTGGAGAAGGCATTTGTCGATGCCGTGAAGATGCTCCAGGATTATCGCCAGAGAGAGGGCCAGGCCCTTTATGCCGATGTTACCTCGCGCGTCCAGAAGATCCTGGACCTGTATGCCCAGGTGGAGGCCCTGGAAGGGGAGAGGATAGCCACCGTGAAGGAAAGGATACTGAAGAACCTGGAAGACCTTGCCCAGAAGCCGGATCCCGCCCGCTTCGAGCAGGAACTTATCTTCTACCTGGAGAAGTACGATATAAACGAGGAGAAGGTGCGCCTTCGCCAGCACTGCAAGTACTTCATGGAAACCATCGACGGAGAACCCTGCCCCGGCAAGAAACTCGGATTCATTATCCAGGAAATGGGCCGCGAGATCAATACCACCGGATCCAAGGCCAACCATGCCGGCATCCAGCGCCTCGTGGTCCAGATGAAGGACGAACTGGAAAAGATCCGCGAGCAGAGTATGAATATTCTGTAGTGGGGTGCTATCCCGGCGTCAACCTCTCAGGCAACAAATCCCCCCGAGGACATAAAAACTCAGTTTAAGGCTGATAGACGTAGGGGGAGCCGGCGACACCGCCTGAGTTGCCGCCGATGTGCACGGAGCCACAGGAGCCGTGATAGCCTGGTCCTATGGCGTAGGCGGAACCGGAGTAAACTGTGACTTTGGTCACGCCGTCAGTTATTCTGATATCGCCGCAGTCACTCTCCATACTGCTGCCGATGCCGGCTGATTTAGTACCGCCGTAGGCCGTGACAGTGCCGCCTGTGATTGTGATATCGCGGCAGTTGCAGTTTTTGCCGCCGCCGATGCCGGCCGCATATTCGCCGGCCCTGGCAGTGATGATGCCGCCTTCAATCGTGATGTTTCCGCAATAGGATCTATTGCCGTCGCTTACACCGATGCCGCCTATTCCCGAGCCGCCGCCTTGGCCGATGGAAGTGAGCGAACCGGTGCCCCGTATGGTCAGCGTGCTGCCCTTCGGCACATGGATACCGGGATAATAATAAGAGGAACCCTCCACGCTGTTCGTGCCTTCAAGGATGATGGTGGCATTGCCCTCGCAGGTGATGCCGGCCCACTGGTAGTCTGAATTGTCAGTGCCGCCAATGGTCATGTCCTTCAGCGTTACCGTGGCGCCAGCGGCGATGGAAATCTTGTAGTTGCCGGCCAGCGTACCGGTGAGCGTTTCTAGGTTCAAAGCGGTGTAGTTGCCATCGACAGTCGAAAGGTCGGTAATCACTGGGAAAGTGTAAGGACTCTTGCTGATGGCACCCACATTGCCGCCTATGGTCACCGTGCCGCAGGAGCCGTGATAGCCCACGCCGATGCTGTTGTTGGCGTCAAAGCCCTTGGTGGCGGTGACGCTGGTCACGCCGTCAGTGATGGTGATGTTGCCGCAGGAGCCGTCATTGCCGGTGCCAATACCTGCAGCTTCATCTCCGCCTGTAGCCGTAACAGTTCCGCCGCTGATGGTGATGCTGCCGCAGGAGCCGTCACTGCCGGTGCCGATACCGGCAGCTTCACGTCCCCCTGTGGCCGTAACAGTTCCGCCGCTGATGGTGATATCGCCGCAGTAGCCGTAACCGCAGCCGATGCCGGCAGCGGCAAGTCCGCCCGTCGCAGTGATGGTGCCACCCTCAATCACGATGTTTCCGCTGTATACATCAGATCTGCCACCGATGCCCGCGCCACAGCCGTTGCCGATGGCTGTAAGCGAGCCCGTACCCAGGATGGTGAGCGTTTTATATCGTGGCACATAGATACCGGGATAGTCCGTAGAGTATCCCTTTACGTTGTTCGTGCCGTCGAGGATGATGGTGGCATCGCCTATGCAATTGATGCCGGCATAATTGCCGCTGCCGTCGATGGTCACATCCTTCAGCGTTACCGTGGCGCCGGCGGCGATGGAAATCTTGTAGTTGCCGGCCAGCGTGCCGTATAGCGTCTCACCGTCAGCCGCCGTGTAGTCAGATGAGAGTGTTGAGAGTCTGGTGGGTTCGGGGTAAAAATAAGGGCTCTCGCTGATGTTGCCCCTCACTACGCCGCCTATTGTTACCGTGCCGCAGGAACCGTCATCGCCTGCGCCGATGCAGTTGACAGAGTTTTCGCCCTTGATGGCGGTGACGCTGGTCACGCCGTCAGTGATGGCGATGTCACCGCAGGAGCCGGACCAGCCGCTGCCAATACCTACTCCAGATCCACCGCCCTTGGCCGTGATGGTGCCGCCGCAGATGGTAATGTTGCCGCAGGAATTTAGTGCGCCGCTACCGATGCCGGGTGCGCTGCTGCCACCCTTTGCAGTGATGGTGCCGCCGCTGATGATGATGTCACCGCATCTTGCAGTGCCGCTGCCGATGCCTGCACCTCCGCTATTGCTGCTGACATCAAGTGAACCTGTTCCGCTGATGGTCAGCGTCGTACCCTCTGGACCGGCCAGGATGCCCGGCCATCCAGCTCGCCATACTCTCACGATGTTCGTACCGCTGAGGAAAATGGTGGCATCGCCCAGGCAGGTGATGCCGGGCCAGTCGTTTTGAAGCTCGTTATTCGAGACAGAGATGTTCACATCCTTCAGCGTCACCGTGGCGCCCTTGGCGATGGAAATCTTGTAGCTGCCAGCCAGTGTTCCGGTGATCGTTTCACCGTTTGAAACCGTGTAATTGGCACTGATAGTGGAGAGGTCGGTGACGGGGGCCTCCGCCATCCTCAGTCCCAGCTGATAGAACTGTCCGGCCTCGTAGGTCTTGTCAGTCACGGACTTGTTGTAGTTCTTCGTGTCGTTGGTGGCGAAGTACTTGATGCCGGCATGGCTTGTGGGACGGATGGCTGCGTAAATGCGGCCGTCGGAATCCCGGCCCGAGATGGTGTATCCGTTGGTGCCGTCGTTGATGGTCATTCCCGTGATGGTGCCGGTGATATCGTTTGCGCCGGTCTCATCCTTCAGTGTATAAGCGATGATGGCAAACTCGTTCTTCAGCTTTGCAGAGGATGGAAGTCTATACCATCCATCCAGACTGCCTTCAAAGGTGGCGAGGTCGAGCGATGCGGCGATGCCTGCAAGTGTGCCCGTCTGATTCTTGAGCTTGGAATAGTCAACATCGTCCGTGCCGGCCATGGACGCGGGGTAGATGAATTTCACGCTTTCATAGGCCTTCGGGTTGGTCAGGGTGACGGTGATCTTTGCCGACTTGCCCCCACCAAAGAGGTCGCTTTCGGTAAGGGCCACACTCTCCGCCTTATCCAAATTGCCGCTTTTGTTATGATAGATGACGGCAATCTTATCGCCCACGGCAAAGGTCTTCGTGAGCGTCCTTGCATCGTAGTCAATGGCCAGCGCCTTGGTGGCATCATTCTCATCCAGATTGATGGTTGTGGTGACAGTTACGATGTTATCCGTAATATCAGGATTGTTCCGGATTTCCGGCTCCTCCACTTCTTTCTTGGAGCAGCCCGAAAGGATAGCGCCCGTTGCAACGAGGGCGGCCATGCTGAAAAATCGCACTATGTTATTCATTGCTTCCTTCGTTTTAAATGGGGCGTTACTCTTCTTCGTACTGGTTCCAGGTGTAGTCTTGAACGCTGCCGCTATTACAGATGACGCCTTCGGTTTTCACCTCGAAAACCATTACTTCAGGTGAGAGATACGGAGCTTTTTCAGTTTGATTCATGGCTATATGGCTGAACAATATTTATTTACACAGGAGCGAATACAGACGGGCAATTCAGTACAGAGCTGTCGCTCTCTCATTTCGCAAGCTACGAATTTACTATTTTTCCGGAAAATTTGCAAATTTTATGTGTACAGGAGTAGAGACCTCTGCATACGATTTGCATACAGAAATCGGTCTGTGATAAGTCTTTTTCTCCTATCGTGGGGGATTCTGAAACAAGGGTTGGGTGTCAGGCTGATAAATTTCGATTTGTCTAACTGCATATATAAGCATTTCAAGCGAAACGGCCATCCGGGAAGGACGGCCGTTTCGCGTTTCTTGGCGGGAGAAAGGCCCGGTGTCAGAGTACGGAGACCATTCTGAAGGTAGGAATTTCAAGACTGTGATGCCGGCTAACGTGGGTTTCAAGGCCGGTGTGTGGTATCACCTCCGCCTCCAGGGATTTCGTCGGGCTGCGCCCTCCGACATCACTTGATTTGCATTGCATTGCGCGGTGAGTGAGGGATTCGAACCCCCGATACTCTTTAGGAGTATACCGGTTTTCGAGACCAGCGCCTTCAGCCACTCGGCCAACTCACCTGATTGGGGCTGCAAAAATATAACAATTCCTGCAGATTTGCAAATTTTTAAGAAATACCCGAGTAATCCTTCACGGTGTACTTGTCCCGCTTGAGCTCAAGCGCGAGAGGTGCGTTCACGGGGAAAGAAAGGGTGGGGTCCGCTTCCAGAACCTTATTGGCATATGCGCGGGCGTCGGACAGGATGAGCCCGTCCTTGGCAAGTGAGGCGATGTTAAGCGCGATGGGCAGGCCGCTCTGCTGGGTGCCTTCGAGGTCCCCCGGTCCGCGGAGCTTCATATCTTCCTCCGCTATCTCGAAGCCGTTTTCAGTGGCGCACATAAGGTCCAGCCTTCGCTGCGAATCCTTGGATACCTTGGTTCCGCGCATAAGGATGCAGTACGACTTTTCCGCACCGCGCCCAACGCGGCCGCGAAGCTGGTGAAGCTGGCTCAGGCCGAAGCGTTCCGCGCTCTCGATAACCATCACCGAAGCGTTGGGGACATCCACTCCAACCTCGATAACGGTGGTGGAAACCAGTATGTTGGCCCTGCCGGCAGCGAAAGCCTGCATGTTGAAGTCCTTCTCCTGGTTGCTCTGCTTTCCGTGGACGATGGCCACCTTGTACCGGGGCAGGGGAAAAGCCTTTACAATCTCCTCATATCCCAGTTCCAGGTTCTTGTAGTCCATCTTCTCGTTCTCGAAAATCATGGGATACACAATGAAAGCCTGGCGCCCCTTTTCAATCTCGTCGCGGATGAAATTGTGCATTGCGTGGCGCTTGTTTTCCCCCACGCAGATGGTTTGGACAGGCTTTCGGCCCGGAGGCATTTCGTCTATTACGGATACGTCCAGATCCCCGTACAGGGTCATGGCAAGGGTGCGCGGGATTGGCGTTGCTGTCATAACCAGCACGTGCGGAGGAACCCCGCCGGCCCCCTTCGACCACAGCCTTGCCCTCTGGTCCACCCCGAAGCGGTGCTGCTCGTCTATCACGGCAAGCCCCAGCGCCTTGAAATTCACCGTATCCTCTATGAGCGCATGCGTTCCTATCACTATGCCTATGCTGCCGTCCAGAAGCCCGGCGTGAATCTCCCGTCTTGCCGCGGTTCCGGTTGAACCGGTGAGGAGGGCAACCTTCACGCCCGTTGGTGCAAGGTATCGCGAAACGTTGGCAAAGTGCTGCTGGGCAAGCACTTCGGTTGGTGCCATTATGCAGGTCTGATAGCCGTTTCCTATGGCGATGAGTGCCGACAATACCGCTACCATGGTCTTGCCGCTGCCCACATCGCCCTGTAGAAGGCGGTTCATCTGGGAGCCGCTCCTGAGGTCTTCGCGTATTTCCTTGATCACACGCTTCTGGGCACCGGTGAGGTCGTAGGGGAGAGACTTGTAGCACAGGTTGAATGCCGTGCCCACCTGAGTCATCTTAAGGCCGTTTTCTGCGCGGCTGCGCACATATTTCTGTTTAAGGAGCGAAAGCTGCAGGAGGAACAGTTCCTCGAACTTGAGGCGGAACGTTGCTTTTGCCAGAGCATCCTGGCTTGTGGGAAAGTGCATCTGCCGCAGGGCGAAAGTGAGCGGCACCAGCTTCTTCTCCTGCAGGACATAGTCCGGAAGGGTTTCCGTGAGAGTGGGAAGCACCTCGTTCAGGGCCGATGACACCAGTTTCAGCATCACTTTCCCCGTGACTCCGCCGTTCTTGAGCTTCTCCGTGGAAGGGTAGATTCCGGTGAGGCTTCCTCCCGCTTCACCCTCCGGAGGGTCCACCTCCGGATGCACCATGTTCATGCGGCTGCCGAAAACCGTGGGCTTGCCGAAGAATATCCAGGTGCTGCCGGACGTGAGTTTTGCGTGCATCCACTTTATGCCCTTGAAGAACACCACCTCCATTTCTCCGGTGGCATCGGCAACCACTGCAACAAGGCGGCTGGCCATGTTGTATTTCACTTTATCGGCCGGAAGCTCAACGCCGTTGGACGCGAAAAGCCTGGTGCGCACCACCGTGGCCCGGATCTGCACATAGGCCTGGTCCGGGTGAAGGTCGGCAATGAACTGGAGGGAACTGCGGTCGATGTAGCGGAAGGGATAGACGCGCAGAAGGTCGCCCACCGTGTTTATGCCCAGTTCGCTCTGCAGCAGTGCGGCTCTTTTGGGCCCCACGCCTGGAAGATACTGTATGGCGGTGTCTTGCTGCATACAACCACAATAGCTCACAATATTACGAAAAAATCGGGAAAAATCCTTAAATTTGTTGCCGATATGGAAAAATGGGTAGTGAATAACGATGTGTTCTTTGCCGACGTTGTGGCCTCCGTAAAAGACGGCCGCACGGCAACCATACCGGTGAAAGGCTACAGCATGCTGCCTTTTATCCGCGGAGGCAAGGACCTTGTGGAGCTGGAGGAACCGAAAGCCCCGCTGAAGCCCTTCGATATCGTACTTTTCCACGTAGGGCCAGCAGAAGGCGGGAAGTGGATAATGCACCGTATCCTGAAGGTGGAAGGGGAGAACCTCACCATAATGGGGGACGGTGTTACCCGCGGGCGCGAACACGTGAAAACCTCTCAGGTGTATGCCAGGGCGATATGCATTCTCCGCGCAGGCAAAACCCCAGTGGATCCCTATTCACCAAGGCAGCTGAGGCTGTTCAAGCTTTGGTATTTCATACGGCCCCTGAGGCCTTTCATACTGAAGTTCTACCGCATCCTGCCCTGGAACCAGAAATGGCTGAAAGAAAACCGTTAAGTATATGAAGATCAAAGATGGATTTGTCCTCCGCACCATCTGCGGGGAGAATGTGATTTCCGGGGAAGGAACCGCCAATGTGAACTTCTCCAAGCTCATCAGCCTGAACGAGAGTGCCGCATATCTTTTCCGAAAGGCCCGGGGCACCGAGTTCACCGTAGAGGACCTTGCCACTTATCTCACCGACGAATACGAGGTGGATAAGGAAACCGCCCTCAAGGATGCTGCAGTGCTTTGCGCTCAGTGGAAAGACGCCGGCCTTCTCGCTGAATGAGAAAAGTGCTGAAATACCTGAGGTGGCTCTGGGACCATTCCCACGGAGTGCGCGCCTCCCTGGTTGCGAACGTGCTGCTGGGCATACTGAACGTAGCGCTTAACCTGGCGTTCATCTTCGTGTGCAAGCGCATCGTGGACATTGCAACCGGCGTGGAGGAGGGCAGCATGCTCCACTATACGATAGGGGTGATATCCCTTATCGTTTTCCGCCTTGCGGTATCGGCAATAAATGTAAGGATAGAAAGCCTTGCATCCTCGAAACTCAATTTCATAATCCGGAAAGACCTCTATTCCAGCATACTCAACTCCGAATGGGCCGGCAAGGAACGCCGCCACAGCGGGGACACCCTGAACCGTCTGGAGACCGACGTGAATACGGTCGTGAGCGTTATCTGCCTGGATGCTCCCCAGTTCATTACAACGCTGGTGCAGCTTCTGGCGGCCACCGTTTTCATGTGCATGATGGAGTGGCGTCTTGCGCTTCTCCTTGTCCTGATGACCCCTATGTTCCTTGCATTCAGCAAGGTGTTCTTCCGCAAGATGAGGCAGATGACCCGCGGTATCAGGGACACTGAAAGCCGCGTCCAGAGCCATCTCCAGGAAAGCCTCCAGCACCGGGTGGTGATCAAGTCCATGGAGAACGAGGAAAGGATGGAAGACCGCCTGGACAGCCTTCAGGCCGATGAATACGGCCAGGTGGTGGAACGCACCCGTTTCAACGTCTTTGCCCGTACGGTAGTGGGCGCAGCCTTCTCCCTTGGCTATATCGCCGCCTTCCTTTGGGGCGCATACGGTATCTGGCGTGGAACCCTCACCTTCGGCGTGATGACAGCCTTCCTCCAGCTTGTTGGGCAGATCCAGCGTCCCGTTGTGAACATGACAAGGCAGGTACCGGCGTTCGTGAACGCCACCGCCTCCGTGGACAGGCTCATGGAACTGGAGGATTCTCCGCGCAGCGAAAAATCGGCCCCTGAGATGCTAGGCTCCTGCGCCGGAATACGCATAAGCAATCTGAGTTTCCGCTATCCGGACGGCGAAAAAGAGGTGCTCAGGGACATCAGCTTCGATTTCCCGCCTCTTTCCAAGACGGCGATAGTGGGGGAGACCGGTATAGGCAAGAGCACGCTGGTCCGTCTGATGCTGGCCCTCCTGAAGCCGGACAGCGGCAGCGTGACCATTTACGACGGTTCGCGTGAGATTCCGGTGGGAGAGAATACCCGCTGCAACATGGTCTATGTGCCTCAGGGAAACAGCCTTTTCAGCGGGACCATACGCGAAAACCTGCTTATGGGAGACCCTCAGGCCGATGACGCCAGACTCCGTGACGCCCTGGAAACGGCCGCGGCGGATTTTGTGTTCAGTCTGCCGGACGGCCTGGACACAATGTGCGGGGAAGGCGGATCCGGACTCAGCGAAGGGCAGTCTCAGAGGATAGCCATAGCGCGCGGTCTCTTGCGCCCGGGAAGCATCATGCTTCTGGACGAATTCAGTTCATCCCTGGATCCGGAAACGGAGGCCCGGCTCATGGAAAACCTTGGCAGGTATTCCAGCCGCAAGACCATGATTTTCATAGCCCACCGAGAAAAGGTGGCCGCTTATTGCGACAGGACTCTCAGGCTCGGCTGACGAGCCTCTTTCCCATCATCTCGGAGTACTTCTCCCTGTTTTTGAAAATGTCTATGGCAGTGTAGATCGCGCTCATCATCGAGCGGGGATCCGCTTCGTCGCGCCCGGCCATGTCGTAGGCTGTGCCATGGTCCGGGGAAGTGCGGATTATGGGCAGGCCGGCCGTGAAATTCACACCGTCGGCAAAAGCGACCGCCTTGAAGGGGGCAAGGCCCTGGTCGTGGTACATTGCAAGGGTAGCGTCGAAGCGCGAATAGTTGCCAAGTGCGAAATATCCGTCCGGGGAATAAGGACCGAATGCCTGGATGCCCTCTGCCGTCGCAGCCTTCACCGCGGGGGCGATTATCTGCTGCTCCTCATCGCCAAGAAGACCTCCGTCGCCGCAGTGGGGATTCAGGCCAAGGACACCGATGCGGGGGTCGATGATGCCGAAATCCTTCTGCAGGGAAGCCTTGATGATACGGAGCTTGCTAAGGATGGATTCGGTGGTGAGAGCCTTGGGAACTTCCCTGAGCGGGATATGGCCCGTAACGAAGCCAATCCGCATCTGGGGGCTTACCATCATCATGGTGGAATCGTTGGAGCCGAACTCCTTCTCCAGATATTCGGTATGTCCCGTGAAGCCGAAGCCCTGGGCATTCATCGCCCTCTTGTTGATGGGCGCCGTGACCAGGATGTCGATGCTGCCGGCCTTCATGTCCTTCACGGCCCTCTGAAGGGAAGTGATGGCGGCCTTGGCGCTTTCCGGCGATGCCTGGCCGGGTTCTGCATACACATTGTCAGGAAGGCAGTTCACGATGTTCACCTTCCTGGGCTCCGCATCCTTCGCGGAATTGATTACATATATATCCGGATTGTCAATATTGTGTATGAGCTTGCGGTAGAAGCCGAACAGTTTGGACGAGCCGTACACCACCGGGGTGAAGAAGTCCAGTATCCTGGCATCGGCAAGCGCCTTGATTATCACTTCGTATCCTATTCCGTTGGAATCGCCCTGGGTTATTCCCACAATCAGTTTCCTGTCTTTCATATCAGTGTATTATCTTGAGTCTGTTGAATATATCCTGTATCTTCCTTGAGGTCCGTCCCGTGATAGGCGGCCACGGCCATCTGGTCGCAGCGCTCGTTCTGGGGGTGGCCTGCATGGCCCTTGATCCAGTTGAAAGCGACCCTGTGGCGCTTGTACACGTTGTCGAACCTAAGCCAGAGGTCCATGTTCTTCTTGCCCTTGAAACCCGTCTGTTTCCACTTGTCCAACCAGCCCTGGTTTATGGCATTCACCACGTAGGAGCTGTCGCTCCAGACCTGCACTTCCGCATTTTCCCAAAGAATGGCCTCCAGCCCCTTTATCACCGCTAGAAGTTCCATTCGGTTGTTCGTTGTGAGGGCAAAGCCTTCCGAGATGGTCTTTTCCTTGCCCATGCACTGAAGCACCACTCCATAGCCTCCCGGGCCCGGATTTCCGCTTGCCGCACCGTCCGTGTAGAGCATTATTTGTGGCCTCTTAGGTTTCATCATAAGCACAAAGATACTAAATTGTGACCAATATTATTGTTTTCATGCTCAAAAATAAGTATTTTTGCATGATTATAGGAAAATATAAACTCTATATATGAAAAACATTTTCAAAGTTCTGTTCGTCATCTCGGCAATAGCCTTTGTGGCATCGTGCAGCCCGGAGACCTACAAGAAAATCAACTATCTACAGGATATTCAGAGCGATACCCTCCTCACAAAAGCAGTGAACACCGGTATCATCATCCAGCCTCAGGACCAGCTTTCCATCATCGTGAACTGCCGTGATCCCAAGCTGGCCGCTCCATTCAACCTCACCGTTTCCATGTACTACACCGGCAGCGAGCTTTCCATGACAGGCGGTCAGCAGCGCATCACCGGCTATATCGTGGACAACGACGGCAACATCAATTTCCCCATCCTGGGCACCCTGCACGTCGCAGGCCTTAACCGCTGGGAAGTGCAGGACCTTATCCGCAACACCCTTTCGGAATCCGGTAACCTCCGCGACGCCGTGGTAACCGTCGAATTCCTTAACAACAAGATCTCCATCCTCGGTGAAGTCGGTGCCCCCGGAACCTATAACATGGTGGGCGACAGAATGAACATCCTGGACGCCCTTGCAATGGCCAGGGACCTCACCATCTACGGCCGAAGGGACAATATCATGGTGGTGCGCACCAAAGACGACGGTATCCACTACTATCAGCTGGACCTCAGGGATGCAGGCAACCTTATCAATTCCCCCGCATTCTACCTCCAGCAGAGCGATATCGTGTACGTCACTCCCAATGACGTCCGTGCCGGCCAGTCCACCATCAACGAGAACTACTTCAAGTCCGGCTCTTTCTGGATGTCGGTGGGCTCGCTTGCCATCACGGTAACCAACCTTGTAATCACACTCGCAAGAAATTAGAACATATATGTCTGAAAACACACAGCAGAACGTAAATCCTGCAAGTGCTGCTCCCCAGGGTGCAGAACAGGAACAGAACATCCAGCTGTCGGATCTGTGGAACCTTATCTGGGACCACAAATGGTGGTATGTATTCTCAGTTATAGCATGCCTTTTCGCAGCGGTATTCTACCTATACAAAACCCCCAAGACCTACAGCCGTTCGGAAAAGGTCATCGTGGACGAGGACGCCCAGAACTCCATGTTCAGGGATCTTACCCACTTCACCACAAGCCGTTACCGTTATAATTCCGGTACCAACGTGGACAATGAGCTCGAGGCCTTCTCTTCTCCGGACCTGATGGAAAAGGTGGTTGCCCGCCTCGGTCTTGAGACCTCATATGTGGACAATCAGTTCCTCCGTGTGAGGGAACTTTACACCAGCACCCCGGTGGAAATGCACAGGGTAAATCCCAATGCGGCATCCTCATTCACCTTCGACCTTATCAAAAGCGGGGACAGCACCTTCGTGCTCAAGAACTGGCACATCGGCGGCAATGAGCTCAAGGGAACGAAGATCAGCGGCCATCTTAGGGACACTCTGGAAACCCCGGTGGGCGAACTGGTTTTCCTGCCCACCAACCATATCAAGTCGTGGGACCGCGACATCACCGTGTCATGGGTGAATGCCCGTGCAAAGGCAAAGGGCTTCTGCAGCAAGATGTCGGCATCCCTGTCGTCCAAGCAGTCGTCGGTTGTGGTGCTCTCAATGCAGGATCTTTTCCCTTCCAGGGCGGAAAGCATCCTGAGCACCCTTCTTGATATCTACGAGGAAGAGTGGATCAACATCCACAACAAGAGCATCCGTGCAACCTCCGTGTTCATCAACGAGCGACTCAGCGTCATCGAACTTGAACTCGGCGGCATCGAAGACAACCTCAAGGACTATAAGCAGACCCACCAGGTAACGGATATCCAGTCCGCAGCCCAGATGTACATGCAGCAGTCCAGCGCAATGTCGGCACAGGGATTCGCCGTTTCCAATCAGCTGGCCATTGCCAAGATGATCAAGGAATTCATCAACGATCCCGCCCATATGAACGACCTCATGCCGGCCAACAGCGGTCTCCAGAGCGTGAATATCGAAAGCCAGATCGCAACCTACAACCAGGCGCTCCTGGAGCGCGAACGTGCCCTGCAGGTGTCCAGTGAGAACAACGCAATCGTGCAGGATCTCACCGCCACCCTCGAACAGTACAGGGTTGCGATCAACCGCTCCATCGACAACCTCATCTCCACCCTGCAGCTGCAGGTGAACAAGATCGAGGATCAGGAGAAATCCATCCTGTCGCGCATCTCTTCGGCATCCGGTCAGGAACTTGAACTCCTTTCCATCGAGCGTCAGCAGAAAGTTAAGGAGCAGCTGTACATCTTCCTCCTCCAGAAGAGGGAAGAGAACGAGCTCCAGAGCCTTCTCACCGTTGGCAATACCCGCCTCATTATGCGCCCGAACGGCAGCTCAAGCCCCGTTTCGCCCAACAAGATGATGATCCTTCTTGTGGCAATGGTGCTGGGACTGGGCATTCCTTTCGGCGTATTCTATGTGCGCAGGCTCATGGACACCTCGGTGAAGGGACGTGCCGATATCGAATCGCTGAGCATGCCTTTCCTGGCGGAGATTCCGCAGATCGGCCTCACCGGCAATTACTGGCAGCGTCTCAGGGCGAACCGCTTCGACCATACCCGCACCCGCATCCTTGTGGAGGCAGGAAAGAGGGACGGCGTGAACGAGGCCTTCCGCGTCATGCGTACGAACCTGGATCTGATGATCCGTTCCCAGAAGGCACAGGTCATCATGCTCACTTCCTTCAACCCCAATGCAGGTAAGACCTTCACCCTCCTGAACCTGGCGGCCTCCATGGCCCTCAAGGGCAGCAAGGTGATCCTTGTGGACCTTGACCTCCGCAAGGCCACCCTTTCCAAGGCCGTAAGCAAGAACACCACCGGTGTATCGGCATATCTCACCGGTAAGACCAGCAGCATCGAAGGGCACATCTCCAACCTTACGAACAATCTGGACCTCATGTCGGTGGGCTCCATCCCTCCGAACCCTTCGGAACTTCTCGTCTCCGACCGCTTCGTCCAGCTGATTGAAGAACTCAAGGGCCGTTACGACTATATCTTCTTCGACTGCCCGCCTGTGGATCTCGTTGCCGATACCACCATCATCGGCGCACATGCCGACATTGCAATCTTCGTTATCCGTGCCGGTCTGTTCGACAGACGTTCCCTCCCTGCAGTGGAGAAGATCTACACGGACGGCAGGTTCAAGCGTATGGCAGTTGTGCTTAACGGCGTGGATGGCACCGGTTCCAAGCGTTACGGCTACGGTTATGGCTACGGCTATGGTTACGGCTATGGCTACGGTTATGGCTACGGCAGTGAAACCGAGAAATAGAAGAATCATTGATGTTCGGACTCTTTAACCGCCGTCGTTCCCTTGTGGTTTCCGGTCTCCTGAAGGGGGCTGTGGACAGCCACTCCCATATCCTGTATGGGCTGGACGACGGCGTAAAGACGTTCGAAGAATCCATGGACATCCTGGAATTCCTTCACCAGAACGGAGTGAGCGAAGTGTGGTTCACCCCTCACGTGATGGAGGATGTTCCAAATACCACCGAGGGCATCAAAGCCCGTTTCCAGGAATTCCTGGCCAGGTACGACGGCCCCGCCATGAAGTTCTCCCTTGCGGCGGAATACATGCTGGACAATCTCTATGCAGAGCGTCTTGCCGCGCGGGATCTGCTTCTTCACGGAGGCGACAGAGTGCTTGTGGAAACCTCCGTACTTGCTCCTCCCATCGACCTCTGGGGAACTCTGGAAAACACGATGAAAGCGGGCTACAGGCCGCTCATGGCCCATCCGGAGCGCTATCGCTATATGACTCCCAAAGACTATGACCGTCTTGCAAAGATGGGGGTCCTGCTCCAGATGAACATCCCTTCGCTTGTGGGATTCTACGGCAAGGACGCTCAGCGAAAGGCCCGGTACCTCCTGGAAAAGGACATGTACTGTATGGTGGGGAGCGACTGCCACCGCTATCATGCCATCCTCAAGCAGGACTCTGCGGAGCAGCTGAGCAAGAAAGATATACGTCATCTGGAACCCATAATGAAGGGGCTCCCGGATGAATAAACCGCTTTCCGGCATGAATATCCTTGTAACAGGAGCAGGAGGCCAGCTGGGCACTGAAATCCGCAAGGCGGCGGCAAAAGGCGCCACCAACCGCTATATTTTCAGCGATATCTCTCCCGTCAAAGGAACCGATACCCTTTATCTGGATATCACCGACAAGATGGCTCTTTCACTGGTTTGTGAAAGCGAGAAGGTGGATATTGTGGTGAACTGCGCCGCGTACGTGGATGTGGAAAAGGCAGAAAGCGACATGGCCATGGCCAGGCTTCTGAATGCGAACGGCCCTGCAGCACTGGCAGCGGTGTGCGCGGAAAGGGATGCTACCCTCATCCACATTTCCACGGACTATGTCTTTGACGGTAACTCTCCGCTTCCAATCCGTGAAGATGCGCCCGTCGCGCCCACAGGAGTGTACGGTGCAACCAAACTGGAAGGGGAGAGGGCAGTGATGGATTCCGGATGCAAGTATATCATTTTCCGTACGGCGTGGCTGTATTCAGCGCAGGGACGTAACTTCGTGAAAACCATGAAGGCACTCACTTCGGAAAGGAAAAGCCTTAACGTGGTCTTTGACCAGGCCGGCACTCCCACCTGGGCGGCGGACCTTGCCTCCTGCATAGTCCACGTGATAGAATCCGGTCAGGCAGGAAAGCAGGGAATATACCACTATTCCAACGAAGGAGTGTGTTCCTGGTACGACTTTGCCTGCGCCATCCGGGACCTTGCCGGCAACTGCTGCGATATCACCCCCTGCCATTCTGCCGATTATCCCAGCAAGGTGAAACGCCCCAGTTATTCTGTTCTGGATAAAAGCCTGGTGAAGAAAACTTTCGGGGTTCAGATCCCTCACTGGTATGAGTCCCTGAAACAATGCATGAAGCAGCTGCAATGAAGGTAATCCATACACCCCTGGAGGGTCTCCTCCTTATAGAGCCCAGGGTTTTCGGGGATTCCCGGGGCTATTTTTTCGAGTCTTTCAATCTTAACGACTTCACGCGCGAGGTGGGTCCCGTGAACTTTGTCCAGGACAACGAGAGTCGCTCTCAGTACGGCGTGATTCGCGGCCTTCATTTCCAGAAGGGAGAACATGCCCAGGCAAAGCTGGTTCGTGTTGTGAGCGGAGCAGTACTGGACGTGGCTGTGGATATACGCAAGGGATCACCTACTTTCGGCAAGAGCTATGCTGTGAAGCTGAGCGGCGAGAACCATCTTATGATGTTCATCCCCAGGGGTTTTGCACACGGTTTCAGCGTATTGTCGCCCCACGCCGTGTTCCAGTACAAGTGCGACAACTACTATGCTCCCTCATCGGAAGGGGCAATAGCGTGGAATGATCCCGACCTTGCCATAGATTGGCGCATTCCCGAAAAGGACGCCATTCTGTCGGCCAAGGACCAGGACCATCCCAGTCTTAAAGAGTATATCTCTACTTTATAATATTTTCCTCCCTGAACACCTTGGTGAGGGCCGCAACCGCGCGGTCCACTTCTTCCTTGGTGTGGTTCGCCATGAGCGAGAAGCGGATGAGGGTATCCTGAGGTGCGCATGCAGGGGGAATGACACAGTTGATGAACACGCCTTCCTCGAACGCGCGGGCGGTTACCACGAAAGTCTTTTCAAGGTCGCGCACATAGAGCGGGATGATGGGGCTTTCAGTATCGCCAATTTCAAAACCTTCTTCCTTGAAACGCCTCAGGGCATAGTTCGTCACTTCCCAAAGTGCGGTGATGCGCTCCGGCTCCTTCTGCAGGATGTGCAGCGCTTCCAGTGCCGATGCGGTGGCAGCCGGAGTGTCCGATGCGCTGAAGATGTAGGTGCGTGCAGTATGGCGGAGGTAGTTGATGATCACTTTGTCGGCAGCGATGAATCCGCCGATGGAGGCAAGGCTCTTGGAGAAGGTGCCCATGATAAGGTCCACTTCCTTGGTGAGGCCGAAATGGTCGCAAACGCCGCGGCCTTCCTTGCCGAATACGCCCAGTCCGTGGGCTTCATCGACCATGATCACCACGTTCTTGAACTTGTGCTTGAGCTCTACGATTTCGGGAAGCTTGCAAAGGTCGCCTTCCATGGAGAAGACGCCGTCCACCACGATGAGTTTCACCGCAAGGGGCGGGCAGCGGCGGAGGCAGCGCTCCAGGTCCTTCATGTCGTTGTGCTTATAGTGGAGGCTCTTGGCGAAGGAGAGGCGGCAGCCATCGACTATGGATGCGTGGTCCCTCTCGTCACGGATGATGAAGTCGTCCTTGGTGAGGAGCTGGGGAATAACGCCTGAGTTCACCGTGAATCCGGTGGAGAAGCAGAGGGCTTCGTCTTTGCCCACGAATTTGGCCAGCTCTTTTTCAAGCTGCACGTGGATATCCAGCGTTCCGTTGAGGAAACGGCTGCCGGCGCATCCGGAGCCATATTGTCTGAGGGCTTTTACGCCGGCTTCGATAACGCGTTCGTCGCCGGTGAGGCCTGTATATGCATTGGAACCGAACATGAGCACGGGCTTGCCTTCCATTTCCACTTCGGTGCCCTGCTTGCTTTCAATCTCGCGGAAGTAGGGATAAATCCCTTTTTCCATCATTTTCTGAGGCAAATCATATTTTGCCAGTCTTGCGTGTAGAAGACCCATAGGTTTTTTGGTTTAATACGAGGTGCAAAATTACAATTTTTTTCATAAAACGCGAACTAAGTATTGATTAATGTTGATTAATTTGGAAAACCACAAATAATCACTATATTGCGAATGAGCAATCGTAAGTATCGAATGACAAGGTACCATCATATAACTGTTCTGTTGTCGTTATTATTATCATGTAGTCTGTATTTATGGAAACAAAAGAACTCAAGATAATCTTTCAATTTGCAATTGTTACATTGATGACATTTTCTTGTATTATGAATCCTCGGAGTAATACAGAAGATGCATTTATTAGCGACAATTGTTATCTCCCATATAATCATTGGATAGGCTGGCATGTATTGTATAGGGAGGGGACGGGCTATTATCTGGTAAGAAAGGAAGTTGGAGATTCTCTCCGTCAGTTTATTTTTTGGCGAGAGAGAACACGGGGCAATACGATTTATGTGAGGTTTTGCGATAACGAAAGAACTATGATATTGACATTGGATAGATTACATGACAGTCCTGAATGGTCAATGTTTATAGAAAATGTCAACTATCATGATCTTTATGACCTTATTCAGCTTTGTTTTAATTATGAGATAATTGAACTGTCGATTCGTGACAGTATGTTAATTAGGACTGATTGCTTTGAGATAAGGCAAAATACCATTGATCATTTAATAAGTCGAGAGGAGATAGACAGGGAGATCAATAATTGATTGGTTTGACAGTTCCGGAATTCCCTGAGCCGTCATCTTATTAATCATCGCTATCACTTTTTTTTCTTTTTTATTATTCGTATCTTTGAAAGATAAAAATAAACGCGTACAATGGAAGAAAGAAAACTCAATTTCCTGGAAGAGATTATCGAGAAGGACCTTGCAGAGGGAAAAATGGACAGCATCCTCACCCGTTTTCCTCCTGAACCCAATGGATATCTGCATCTTGGCCATGCGAAGAGCATCTGCCTGAACTTCGGCCTTGCGCAGAAGTACGGCGGAAAAACCAACCTCCGCTACGACGATACCAACCCCACGAAGGAAGACACCGAATACGTGGATTCCATCAAGGAGGACATCAAGTGGCTTGGCTTCCAGTGGGATAAGGAACTCTATGCAAGCGATTATTTCGACCAGCTGTACGCCTGGGCGGAAGAACTCATAATGCGCGGCCTTGCATATGTCGATGACGAGAGCCAGGAGGAAATCCGCCTGCACCGCGGCACCGTGGACAAGCCCGGAACTCCCAGCAAGTACCGCGACCGCACTCCGGAAGAGAACCTGAAGCTCTTTCGCGAAATGCGTGACGGAAAGTACGCGGAAGGGGAGAAGGTCCTGCGTGCAAAGATTGACATGGCACATCCCAACATGATGTTCCGCGATCCGCTTCTGTACCGCATCAAGTTCGCCCATCATCACCGTACCGGCGACAAGTGGTGCATCTACCCGATGTACGACTTCACCCACGGACAGTGCGACTCCATCGAGCATATCACCCATTCCATCTGCACCCTGGAATTCGACGTGCACCGTCCTCTGTATGACTGGTTCATAGAGACTCTGGGCATATATCCCTCCCATCAGTACGAGTTTGCAAGGCTCAATCTCACCTATACTCTCATGTCCAAGCGCAAGCTTCTGGAACTGGTGCAGAAGGGCCTCGTGAGCGGCTGGGACGATCCCCGCATGCCCACCCTGTGCGGTGTACGCCGCCGCGGCTACACGCCGGAGGCGCTTCGCATGTTCTGCGATAAGATAGGCGTTTCCAAGCGCGACCAGCTAATGGACATCCAGCTCCTGGAATGGTGTGTGAGACAGGACCTGAACGAGCGTTCCAACCGCTACATGGTGGTTCAGGACCCCGTGAAGCTCACCATCACCAACTGGCCGGAAGGAAAGGTGGAGTGGTTCGACTGCCCGCTGAATCCAGCAGATCCGGAAGGAGCAAAGAGAAGCGTTCCTTTCACAGGAGAACTACTCATCGACAGGGCCGACTTTATGGAGGATGCCCCCAAGAAGTTCTTCCGCCTGAAACCCGACGGAGAGGTTCGCCTGAAATATACCTATATTATTAAATGCAATGAGGTTGTGAAGGATGCCTCTGGCAACGTGGTGGAGCTCAAGTGTACCTATGACCCTTCAACCCATCCCCAGACCGGCGAGTGGCGCAGTGTGAAGGGCACCATCCACTGGGTATCGGCCGCCCATGCACGTGAGCTTGAACTCCGCAATTACGACAAACTCTTCACTCTTGCCGACATGTCCCAGGTTCCCGAGGACAAGGACTACAAGGATTTCTTGAATCCCGAATCACTGGTTATGGGCAAGGGCTATGCAGAGCCTGCGCTTCTGGAAGACAAATCCGGGATAGCTGTGCAGTTCGAGCGCACAGGCTATTATGTGCTGGATAAGGATTCCACTCCGGAGCATCCCGTGTTCAACAAGACCACGGCGCTGAAAGACTCATACAAGCCCGAGTAGAAGGACGAGCTTGCGCCAGAAAAGGCGAAGCCTGTATCGGATATTACCCCAGGTCACACGGCCCGGGGTATTTTCTTTCCCCGTGGCAGGGTGGTTCTCGTAGCGGATGAAGGGAACGTTGCGGGCGCAGAGGCCTTCTCCGAAAAGGAGGGCGGGAAGCTTTGTGCCGGATTCGTACAGCGAGGGGGCAAAAGTGAGCTGGTCGCGCTTGCAGCAGGCATTGAAGCTGCGCCACCAGAGATTGTCCAGTGCAACAATCTCCGGAGAGTTGTGGGCGCGCAGGATCACGTTGTTCTCCCACAGACCCCAGTGGCGCGGCATGCCCATTTCCTTTAAAAGCCTGTGGTGATTTATCGCCTCCCGGGTGCTCAGCTTATCCTTCAGGTAGCAGTAGCGGAGCTCGTCCCATACGCAGTCGCGGGAAGGGTGGGGGAGCATGGCAAGCTCTGTCCCTTTGTCGATGGCGCCGTTCACCAGGCGGTAGAACCCCTCATCGACAATCTGGAGATTGGCGTCCATGAATACGCTCCAGTCGTAGTCTTTCAGAAGTTCGTGGGGCTGAAGTTTTGGATAGCGGGCGCGGGTAACTGGGCTGGGGCTTTCGAATGGAATGCGGCGAAGCTGCCACACTCCGTCCTGCCCGTCCTGCTCCGTGAAACAGATATAGTCGAAGGAAGGGTCCGTGACGGCGGGCTGCCGGAGCTGGTCATAACTGCCTGTGAGGCAGGTATAGATTACTTTTTTCATATCTGGTCCCCCATTTCCTTCAGGAACTCCGGAGTGTGGAAGTCCATCCTTCCCATAAGTGAGGCGAAGGTCATTTCACCGAAGTAGAGTTTGCCTTGTACGCTGTAAAAATCCACCCGGACCTCGGGGAAGCCTTCCGACAGCTTTGCGGCAGCGTCCAGCATCTCCTCCAGATTATCCGGCCTGGGGAGCTCGAAATTGCCGCTGCGGTAGTGGGCGGTGGGTTTGTCGGCTCCTTCCCAGGGCGTCCAGTCCGTGTGCCAGGTGTTCACATAGACACAATCCTTCGTGCGGCCGCTGCAGGACCATATGCAGTAGGGCTTGCCGTGGAAGCACCAGACTTTGTAGTCGGCAGGCGCGGTTCCGTCTCCGAGGAATTCTTCGGCAATGATGAGCCTGGGCTGGATATCGGCATAATATGTTTCCCCGCTTTTGAAGCCGTAGGGCTTTTCAATGGCTTTGTCCAGTTCGCGGCAAATGAGGTTTTTGTCGGCCCCCGGCTCAACTATATGGGTGGAGCCGCTGTCGTGGTTGCACTTGAGGACGAACTTTTCAGGAAGGCTTTCAAAGGGGATGTCGGCACTGCGCTTCCAGCTGCCAAGAACCGGCACCAGAAGATGTTCCAGGCCCTTTCCCTTAACGTATTCCCGCACCGCAAGCTTGTCGGAGAGGCGGGTCCACTCCGAAGTGTCGGAGAAGGTCATGAGCCACTGGATCTTTTCGTTTATGTCATGCGGATGCTTCCAGTCTATCCTGTGGCCGAATTCTTTTTTCCAGATTCGCTGGATCTTCCACCTGCGGAGATACCTCCAGCTGAATTCATTCCATTTCCCGGACAGGAAGCCGCGCATTTTCTTCAGTTCCTCCGGCGTGAAGCCCATAATAATTACCACGTAAGCGGTGACAGCAAAAGTGAGGGCTAGACCAATCAGGCGTGCAGCTACGGATCTGAAGTCAAGCGCAGGGTAGGCAAGAAATATCCAGAGGCAGAGTATTGCCGCTGCAATCATCGGCCTCATGTACGCTTCCTTCAGATATCGGCCCACAGGAAAGCCGAACTGGACGCTGAGGAGGATGAACTGGATTACGCGGCTCAGAAGGTCTGCCGCCACGAAGCAGATGATTATGCTGTGCGCCGGCGCGCCGCCTTTGTACAGGAAATAACCCGCCACAAGGCAGCCAAGATACAGCACGCTAACCTCTATTTTGTACCACTTGATTCTTCCGAAGGCGTTAATCAGCTGGCCAAGCCCTGCCGATGTTGCCGATGCGGCCGCAACCAGAAGCGTCCATCGACACATAAGGACGGTGCCTTCAGGCATCTTGCTGCCCAGCCACAGGCCCATGATGAAATCCAGCTCGCACCAAAGGGGAAAGAACAGGAGCATGAACAGCAGCAGGCAGAAACGGCTCACCCTTTGGGAAAGCGCAATGGCCCTGTCTATTTCTCCGGCGCCGATGCCCTGGGTTATCTGGGGGGCGGCTGCGGTGTCGAAGTTGGCGATGAACTGGTTCACATAGTTCTGCACCGTTGCGGCGTAGTAGTATGCGGCGTTCACGGTGGTGCCGAAGAATGCGTTGATGAGCATGTTGGAGCCCTGCGAACGGGCCACCAGGGCGCTGGAGGAGAGAAGGTTATAGTTGCTGAAGCTCAGCACTTCCCTGTAGTTGCTCCAGCCCTTAACGGGTTTCCAGCGGGCGATCTCCTTCCACCTGCGGGCGCTCAGGACATGATAGACGATGAACGATATCCAGGTGGTTACGCTCATCATCACGGCGTAGATGCGAAGGCCGTATGGATGGCCTTTCATGAGCCATAGGACTATAACAAGAAGCAGTTTTACGATTGCATTTGCAATGTCCACCATGGCAACGGTGCGGAACCTTTCGTGCACGGTGAAAAGGCTCTGGAACGGCACGTTGGCTATTCCCAGGCAGGCGACGAGGGTGGATACCTGGAAAACGAACATCGCATCGGCCTCCTTGCCGGGAGCAACGTTCAGTTTGGCGTGGATATACCATAGGCCGATGGTTTCCAGGAGGATCAGGAGCACCGCTGCGCCCCACAGATGCACCGTGTGGCAGATGTTGAACATGCGGTTGGGATTGCCTCCCGGCTTCCCCAGTTCTATGTTCATGAACCTCACGGTGGTGGCCGACAATGCTCCGGTGATTACCGAAATCAGGGCTACGGTGCTGCCCACGGTGCTGTAGATGCCCACGTCATCGGCCCCGATTGCCCTCAGTACAAGGGAGCTGGTTATAAGGCCGACAAGAATCGTCACCGCCATTCTGATGTAGATGACGGCAGTGTTCTTTGCGATGCGTATGTTGGCGTTGCCGGCCATATCGTACAAATTTAGTAACTTTTCGCTATATTTGTACATTATATGCCTGAAGTAAGCGTTGTAATAGTGTGCATGAACCGTCCGGACATCCTTTTCCCGTGTCTGGACAGCATCTCCGGCGGCAATTCCGAAGCTGTGCTGGAAACGCTTGTGGTGGCCTATCGGTTCTCGGAGGAGAATCTTTCGCTGCTTCGTGAACGGTATCCCTGGGTGAAAGTGGTGGAGAGCAACGAAGTCCGGGGTTTTTCGGAGAATAACAACCTGGCTTTGCGGCAAGTGACTGGCCGATATTGCTTCATCCTTAACGACGACACTCTGATGCCAGCAGGCGTCATCGGCCGGCTTGTCCGGGATCTGGAGAAGCTGGGCCCGGAAGCCGTTGCGGTGAGCCCTCGCATAGTGTTCCCCGACGGCAGGGTGCAGACCCTTGGACGCGCTCCCTGGACTTTGGGCCGATATATGCTTCATTATCTGCACCTTGTGGATGAGACAAGGCCTTCGAAGTGGAGCATGAAAAGTGGCCTTTTCCGCACTTACACGCTGAACGGCGCATGCTTCCTGATCCGGACGGATGTGTTCCGTTCCCTGGGCTTTTTCGACGAAAGGTATTTCTTTACCCCGGAAGATATCGCCCTCGGGCATCTTCTGAATTCTTCAGGATACTCGGTATGGGCCGATGCCGATGTTTCCATAACCCACATCGCCGGCGGTTCCGTTTCCCGGATGGAACAGGCGATAAAGCCCGCACGCGTGAAAGGTGCGCTGCTGTTCTACGGTCACCGCTGGCTGCTTGGCAGTTTTATCTGGTGCTACGAGGCGCTGCGGGCTCTGAGATGGTGTTTCCGTAAGGATTCCGTGAATTACAGGACGGCCCGGAACGTGATGTCGTCCGTGTTCTCTTCCGAGACTCCCAAGGAAGTGTTTATCAAGTATTTGCCCCGATGAGAAAGAAGGTCCTGGTAATAGTTGTCGCTTATAATGGCATGCGCTGGCTCGAGCGCTGCCTGGGCTCCGTCTCGGGTGCGGCGGACATTTTCGTTGTGGACAACGATTCCACGGATGGCTCTGCCGATTTCGTTCAGGCTCATTTCCCATCGGCCCGTCTTGTCCACAGTGCCGACAATCTGGGCTTTTCCGCAGCCAACAACCTTGGCATGGAATACGCCATGAAGCGCGGCTACGACTATGTATATCTCCTGAACCAGGACGCCTGGCTGGAAGAGGGCGCACTAGACCTGCTGGTGGCGGCTGCAGAGGCTGAACCCTCTTTTGCAGTGCTGAGCCCCCTGCAGATGACCCCTGGGTATGTGTCTTTCGACAGACAGTTCGGGAAGTTGTATAAGCATTCCGGTTCTAAGGGAGTGGGTGGTGCTGCGCGTGGGATGGATGCGTCTGCGGTTTCTGGCGGGGCGGTTACGTCTGCGGTTTCTGGCGGGGCGGCGGTTCCCGTTTCACGCGTAATGGCGGCTCACTGGCTCGTGAGCGTGGAAGCCATACGCAAGATCGGCCTTTTCAACACGGAACTGTTCCCTCTTTACGGCCAGGACGACGACTGGTGTAACCGCGCCCGCTATCACGGATATCGGGTTGGTATAGTGCCCCAGGCCCGCGCAGTCCACGACCGCGCTTCCCGCACGGAGAGCAAGGAACGCATCATGGACCGCAACTACCGTATCGGCTCCCTCGTGCGCCTGTGCAACATCAACCGCCCCCTGTGGGAACGCTTCCTTTTCGTGTGCCTGTTCACCGTGGTTAAAGCCGTCAAGTACGGCAGCCTCATGCCCTTCCGCCACTTCGCCTCCCTCTGCCGCCAGCTCCCCACCGTCCGCACCGCCCGCCGCTCGGCCTCCCGCTAGCTTCTCCTCTCTCTATCTCTTCGCCTCCCTCTGCCGCCAGCTCCCCACCGTCCGCTCCACCTCCCTCCAGCTCCGCCCACCCCCGTTCTCTAGGGATATCTGCAAAATCGCCATTCCACACCCTTCCAGGCTGATATCTCTCTGCAGCCCGTGCACACCGGTCCACTTCCTGGCACCTGTAGGATCACTTTTCCCGGGTTTTCGCATCCACCCTTCCACCCGCCTGGACCTGTGTGCACGCCTCACAGCAAAAACGGCAGGGCTTGTGGCACCGAGCTGCCTCTGGCGGAAATGGGCATGCGGGGCTGGTGCGGTGAGCCTGCGCGATGGCAGTGCAGTGAGCGGTGCCGCTCTCTGCGGCATGACGGCGTGTGTTTGACGACTGTTAGACACGCCCCGGGCGTGGCTAAAAAGGAGGAGTTAGCCGTCAAGCGAACGGGGCTGGGCCCAATTTCCGACACAGGCCGAGGTGACACAAGACCCTGACGTTGCTGTGAGGCTGTGAAGTGTACATTCCGTGGCGCTTACATCATAGTGTTCGTGTGTTTCCAGATGAGCACAAAATTGGCGTGAAATGCATATCGTTGATTGCCAGTGAATTGCACAAATTGAGTCCGGATTTTTTTTCGACTCAATATTTGTAATTGTCTCATTCAGTGAAAGTTGCATTTCACGGGGTCTGAACCACCGGGAGGCAGGGAGTTCATGGGCATCGCTCCGACAAGGCCCATCGTGCCACCGGGAGGCAGGTGCGCATGTGCATCGCACCGACGACGCCCTTAGCGCCACCGGGAGGCAGGGAGGGAGGTGTCAGTGCTGTCGCGCTTCGCTTGCCTGCTCACGGCTTTTTCGAAGAAATGTTCGGCACGGGGGCCTTCCATATCATCGAAAAATCCGTCGAGCCTGTACGGGGCTGACGCGCCGCTTCAAGGCCGGGACAGTAATCAAGGGCGTCCGTCACCCGCCCGGGAAATCAAGGGACGGCACACACTTATCAAGAGTCTTTTGCCGTGGCTGACGCCTAAACCCTTGGACCCGTTTTGCTTCGATTCGGGAGGGGGTGCTTCGATTCGAGGGCTGGGGATCTATGTGTACACGGGGGAAGTACGGAAAACCGCATCTGAGGGGTGTGGAAAGGTGATTTGGGTGAGAGAGCTGTGTACACATAGATTGAAAAAGGGCGGAAAAGCGGGTTTTCGGGATCTATGTGTACATGAAAAGGGCATTCTGCGAGGGTTTTGGTGTACACATAGACGGGAAAACGGCGAAAAACGGGGGTGGGGAATCTATGTGTACATGGAGGAAGGAAGGGAAAACACATCTGAGGGGTGTAGAACAGGGATTTGGGTGAGGGACCCATGTACACATAGAATGAGGAATGGGCCCGGAACATCTATGTGTACACGGAAATGGCATTCTGTGAGGGTTTTGGTGTACACATAGACGGTAAAACGGGGAAAAACGGGGGTCTGGGAATCTATGTGTACATGGAATGGGATGAGATAAGCACGTCTGAGGGGTGTAGAATGGTGATTTGGGAGAGGGTGCCATGTACACATAGATGGGGAAAGGGCGAAAACGTGGGATTTCGGGGGCTGGAGGTGGTACCTGTTGTATAATACGCACGAAATATGTATCTTTGCAAGATTTAACATAGTACAGAATTATGGCATTATCAGATATACTCAAGAAAATCTTCGGAAGCAAGAGCGACCGCGATATGAGGGCTGTGAAGCCCATCCTGGACAAGGTCCTTGCGGCATATCCGAATATAGACAAACTCAGCAACGACGAACTCCGTGCGCACAGTGCGGCTCTACGCAGCAGGATCCTTGAAGTGGAGGAGCCCTTTGAGAAGCGCATCCGGGAGATAAAGGAAGAACTGGAAAAGGACATCCCCGTGTCGGAGAAAGAAGCTCTGGCAACGGAATCCGACAAACTCGTGAAAGACGAGGACGATGCCATCGAGGCCATCCTTCTGGAACTCCTTCCGGAGGCCTTCGCAATAATGAAGTCCACAGCCCGCAGGTTTGCCCAGAACGATACCATTGAAGTAACCGCAAACGACTTCGACCGTAACCTGGCCGCTGCCGGAAAAGATTTCATAAGCATAGAGCACCGTGGCGGTACAGACCTTGGCGATGGTGAAATCCATGGCGGAAAGGACGTTGCCATCTGGCACAACCACTGGATTGCCGGCGGCAATGACATCAAGTGGGACATGGTCCACTACGATGTGCAGCTCATCGGCGGTATCGTGCTCCACGGCGCCATGAAGGGCAACAAGGAGCAGAGGGGCAGCATCGCCGAAATGGCAACCGGTGAAGGTAAAACCCTGGTTGCAACCCTGCCCGTGTTCCTGAATGCGCTCGCCGGCAAGGGCGTGCACGTGGTCACCGTGAACGACTATCTGTCCAAACGAGACAGCGAGTGGATGGGCCCCCTGTACCAGTTCCACGGCCTGAGCGTGGACTGCATCGACAAGCACGAACCCAACTCGGATGCCCGCAAGAAAGCATACAACTGCGACATCACCTTCGGCACCAACAACGAATTCGGCTTCGACTATCTGCGTGACAACATGGCCACGCGCATGAGCGACCTTGTGCAGCGCAAGCACCACTTCGCCATTGTCGATGAGGTGGACTCCGTGCTCATCGACGATGCCCGTACCCCTCTTATCATTTCCGGTCCCACCGGCAAGTCGGCTGGCGACGATCAGTTCATGGAATTCCGTCCCTATGTGGAAAGCCTGTACATGAAGCAGCGCGCCCTGGTGAACCAGACCCTGAACGAGGCCAAGAAGGCAATCGCCGCCGGCGATGAGGCTGAAGGCGGAAAACTCCTTCTCCGCTGCCACAAGGGCCTGCCCAAGTATCAGCCCCTCATCAAGTTCCTCTCGGAACAGGGTATGAAGCAGATTCTCCAGAAAGCGGAGAACTACTATATGCAGGACAACGAGAAGGAGATGCCGGTAGTTACCGACGAACTCTTCTTCGTCATCTCCGAAATCCAGAACACGGTGGATATGACCGACAAAGGCCACGACGCCCTTGCTTCTTCGGTCTCGGATCCCAACTTCTTCGTTCTCCCCGACATGGGCAGCGCAATCGCTGAAATCACCAACGACGCCAGCCTCACTCCCGCACAGAAAGCGGAAAAGAAGGACGCCCTTATGGAAGACTTCTCCCTCAAGAGCGAGCGCGTGCACACCGTTATCCAGCTCCTGAAGGCCTATGCCATGTTCACCAAGGACATCGACTATATCATTGTCGATAACAAAGTGAAGATCGTGGACGAGCAGACTGGCCGTGTGATGGAAGGACGCCGCTGGAGCGACGGCCTGCACCAGGCGGTCGAGGCCAAGGAAAACGTGAAGGTGGAAGCCGCAACGCAGACCTTCGCCACCATCACCCTGCAGAACTACTTCCGTATGTACCACAAGCTTTCCGGTATGACCGGTACGGCAGAAACGGAAGCAGGTGAGTTCTGGAGCATCTACAAACTGGACGTGGTGGTTATCCCCACCAACAAGCCCGTCATCCGTGACGACCAGAACGACATCATCTACAAAACCAAGAAGGCGAAATTTGCCGCAGTCATCGACAGGGTTGTGGAACTTTCCAATGCCGGAAGGCCGGTGTTGGTTGGTACCACCGACGTCGAGACTTCCGAACTCCTTGCCAGGATGATGCGCCTCCGCGGCCTGCATCCCAATGTGCTGAACGCAAAGGAGCATGCGAGGGAAGCCGAAATCGTGGCCCAGGCAGGCAACAGCGGAAAGATCACCATCGCCACCAACATGGCCGGCCGTGGTACCGATATCAAACTCTCCCCGGAAGTGAAGGCCGCCGGAGGTCTTGCCATCATCGGCACCTCCCGCCACGACAGCCGCCGCGTGGACAGGCAGCTCCGCGGACGTGCCGGACGTCAGGGAGATCCGGGTTCATCCACCTTCTACATCTCTCTGGAAGACGACCTCATGCGCAAGTTCGGCTCGGAAAGAATCGCCAGCGTGGTGGACAAGATGGGCATGAAAGACAACGAAGCGCTTGAGTCCAGGATGCTCTCATCGGCAATCGAGACCGCGCAGAAGAAAGTGGAAGAAAACCACTTCGGCTACCGCAAGCGCACTCTGGAATACGACGACGTTATGAACTATCAACGTGAGGCAATCTATGCCCGCCGCCGCAACGCCCTGTCCGGTGAAAGGATAGAGATTGACGTCCAGAATATGATGCAGGACACTGCCAACATCATCGCGGAGAGGGCCGACGGAATGTCGTATCAGGAGTTCGAGGAATTCGTTATTGCAACGCTTTCAATAGACCTTGGCTTCGACCAGGATTTCTACAGCCATGCACGTCCTCAGGAAATCTCCGCAAAGCTCTGCGAGCATATGCAGGAAGTGTACAACCGCCGTATGGAAACGATGATCCAGAAGGTGAATCCCGTTATCAAGCAGGTCTATGAGAAGCAGGGCAAGATGTACGAGAATATCGCCATTCCCGTGAGCGACGGCAAGCGTATCCTCAATCTGTCCGTGAATCTGCAAAAGGCCTATGAGACCGAGAGCCGCGAAATTGCAAAGGCCCTGAGCCGTACCATAATTCTCTATCATATAGACGAATACTGGAAGCAGCATCTGCGCGATATGGACGACCTCAGGCAAAGCGTGCAAAACGCTGCGTATGAGCAGAAGGACCCTCTGGTGGTTTACAAGCTGGAGAGCTACAACCTGTTTTCCGACATGCTCGAACGCCTGAACGAGGCCGTGCTCACCTTCCTGCTCCGCAGCTTCATACCGCTCAGGGATGCTTCAGATGCGCAGCAGGCCCGGGCTCCTCAGCCCCGTAGAGACATGCAGCAGATGCGCACCAACGATCCCTCTCAGCTATCCACAAACGGCGATCCGAAATCCCGCGGCCCCGTGCGTGTGGAAAAGAAGGTGGGACGCAACGACCCCTGCCCTTGCGGCAGCGGCCTCAAGTATAAGAACTGCCACGGGAAAGGACTTGTATAATTATGACAAAGATGGACAACAACGTTAATCTGAACGAAGTAAGCCGGATTTCCGCCGGAACCGTTTTCAAGGGAGAACTCTCTTCGCCCACTGATATGAGGATAGACGGCACTTTCGAGGGCCGCATCGAATCCAAAGGCAGGGTGGTAGTTGGTGAAAAAGCCATCATCAATGGCGATGTAGTGTGCCAGAATGCCGATTTTGCCGGCTCCATGAAGGGAAACTTCTTCGTGAAGGATACCCTTTGCCTCAAGGGCGGCTGCATTGTGAACGGAGACCTTCACATCAAACGTCTCCAGGTGGAGCTTGATGCAAAATTCAACGGCCACTGCAGCATGATTGAAGAGGCCGATTTCGAGCGCCTTACCGGCAGCAAAGAAGAGGAAGCTTAAGGCATTACGGCTCTCACGGTCATGCCGTTAAGCCGCATGATGGTACGACTCACAAAGTAGTGCCCTTTGTGGATGTCCAGGCTGCATGCGTTGTCCATCTGGGTTTCCGAAAGCGATGACGACCAGTAGTGTCCAACATAACCGTCTTTGTTCAGGCGGTTGTCACGTTTGAAGCCTGCAGCGGGGAAAAAGACGCTGTTGCCGTTTATCTTGCTGGTGAAAAGCATTCCGTTCACGCCGCCGCGGCTTGTCCAGCTGCACTCGCAGTTTTCAGTGAGCTCCTGGAACTCTTCCTTGGTGGGCATGCGCCAGGGTTCGCCGTACTCGGCTCTGGCCACATCGTCATCGGCCTCCAGAACGCTCCTGTTGTCCTGAACCCCGTTTCCGGATGCGGTGCTGTATTTCTTGAGCGCCTTGAAGGTGTACGGCTTGCACCATTTGTAATTGGCAATGGAGTATTCGTCTTTCTCCTGGACTTCGCCCCAGGAGTAGTAATTTCCATATTCTTCCGGGCTTGAAGCGCCAACGTTGAAACTGGCCCACTTCACGCTGAGGCCAAGGTCGATGGCCTGGGGAATCTGCGCGTGTGCGCCTGCTGCAATAAGGAGAGTGCCGATGATGGCAGTAAGGATTCTTTTCATACCTGGCTTTTCTGCAAATACCTTGCCCAAGAAAAGGCTCAGCTATTCTTTTTCTTGGAAACGGTGCGGCGGCGGAAGCGCTCCAGGGCAAGCTTCTGCATGTCGCGGACTTCGTCGCGCTCGTCCACGATCTCGTTGCCCAGGATGGTCTCGATCACGTCTTCCAGCGTGAGGATTCCCTGGAAGGAGCCGTATTCGTCAATGATTACGCTTATCTGCTCGTCCTTGGAGATCATCTCGTCCCAGATGACGTCAAGTGTGGTGTCGTCCGGGAAGGCGGCAATATCCCTGCGGAGTTCTTTCAGGGTTACGTCGTCCTTGTCATCGGCAATGAGCTGCAGGGCTTCTATCCTGAGGATATAGCCGGTGATGTACTCGTCATTGTCGGCATACACGGGGATGCGGCTGTGGTGGAGGTAGCGCTTGTCTTTGTAGAAGCGCTTCACCGTCATTGATTCCGGGGCGATGGCGCAAACCACGCGGGGAGTCATGGCTTCGTAGGCCGGCATCTCGTCCAGGGAGATTATGTTCTGGATAACCTCGTTCTCGTCTTCGTCCAGTTCGCCTGATTCCTCGGCTACATCGGCAAGCGCACCCACTTCTTCCCTGGACACGGTGGCGTCCACTTCGTCCGGGGTGATGCGCTTCTGGAACCACACTATGCATATGACGATGGGGTACAGGCAGAAGATGAGCACCTTGATTGCAAGTGCGGCAAAGTGGTTGAGGCTCTTCCAGCGTGCGGTGCCCAGGTTCTTGGGGATGATCTCCGAGAACACCAGAATGAGAAGCGTTGTGATTGCGCTCACCAGGCCGAACCACTGCGAGCCGAAAACTTCGTTCACCTGAAGGCCCACGCCTGCCGCGCCAACCGTGTTGGCTATGGTGTTGAGCGAAAGTATGGCTGCCAGGGGCTTTGAAGTGTCGCTCTTGTAGCTTTTCATGAGCGTGGCCAGCTTGTCACCGTCCTCCTCCCTCATGGTGATGTAGGAGATAGGAGTGGACATAAGGGTGGCTTCCAATATCGAACAAATGAACGATATCAGCATTGCGCCCAGGAGAAATACTAACAAAAGTGCCATACGGAGGGCAAAGGTACGAAAAAAACGTTAAAACTGGTAATAAATGAATGGCCTTATGTCACCGCTTCTGAGCTGAATCATAAGCTGGACTACAATAAGCAGTATCAGCAGTTTAACAGCCCAGGGAAGCTTGATGAAGCGGAGCTTCGCCCTGGTGTACATCTTAGGGGTAATTGCCAGCCCTGCCACGGCAATGATCATCACTATGCACCACAGTGTGCGGGCCTGCCAGAAGGGGACGAAATAGGCAAGGTCGATGCCGCCGAAAATCTTCCCGTAGAACTCTCCCACGACCTCCATGCTGGGAGCCCGGAAGAAGATCCAGGCGGCCGTTACGAACGACATTGTGATGAACCAGCTGATGGCCTTTACATACCATGTGTCCGGAATCTTCTTCAGCCAGCCCTGGCAGAGTTTGTGAACGACCAGTCCGGCTCCGTGCATGGCACCCCAGATGACGAACATCCACGATGCTCCGTGCCAAAGGCCAGCTACAACCATGGTTATGAAGTTGTTCAGCAGGGTGCGCACCTTCCCTTTACGGTTTCCCCCGAGCGGAATGTACAGGTAATCCCTGAACCATGTGGACAGGGAGATGTGCCACCTGCGCCAGAACTCCGTGAGGTTCAGGCTGCGGTAGGGGAAAAGGAAGTTCTCCTCCAGACGGAATCCCAGCAGGGCGGAAAGGCCTATCGCGAGGTCGCTGTAGCCGGAGAAATCCAGATATATCTGCATGGTGTAGCCGAAGGCGGCCATGAGCAGTTCATACCCCGAATACGATGCGGGAGTGTCGAAGGCAAGGTTGTTATATACGGCGATATAGTCGGCAAGGACGCCTTTTTTGACGATGCCCAGAATTATCAGCCACACGCCCAGCCAGAGCTCCCTTGACGATGGCATCTGGTTCCGGCGTATCTGCGGCAGGAGGGTCCTGGCTCTCGTTATCGGCCCGGCCAGAAGAAGCGGGAAGTAGCTCAGGTAGAACAGGTACTCCAGGAACGTGGGTTTGTCCTGATACTTGCAGCGATACACGTCCACGGCGTAGCTTATCGCCTGGAAGGTGTAGAAGCTGATTCCTATGGGCAGCGCTATCTGGCCGAATTCAAAATTGCTCCGGAGTATGTCGTGAAGGATGAACCCCGTGTATTTGAAATAGATGAGCACACTCAGGTCGATGACCACGGCCGCCGTGAGCAGCGGCTTCCTGTACCGCAGCTGGGCTTTCCGCATGGCTTCCACGATGAACCAGTTCGCTGCGGCAGTTGCCGGAAGAAGCAGCATGAGCCAGCCGTTGGCCTTATAGAAGAAGAACAGGCTGAAACCTATCACCCAGCACATCATGCCGCATTTCGTGCTCTTCTTCAGGAGGGCATAGACGCCCAGGAAAAGGAGGAACACGAGCCAGAATCCCATGCTCAGGAAGGGGAGCCCTCCCGATACGGGTTCTGTGAAAAAGCGGCCAAGGTCTTGTGCGGCCAGGTTCCAGTCTATCTGCATCAGTCTTTGGGGGATGACAGGATTTGGGTATGATGAGTCTTGGGTGTGCTCTTGTCGGGCGTTTCCCACTTTATGGGATGGGCGCTCTCTTCCCGCAGCCATACGGCAATTGAATCCGCCCACATGTTATATGAGCGCATGTCCGGGTGGCAGCCGTCTCTGGAACGGGTGTACTTGAGTTTCAGGGAAGGGTAGTAGTGGGCGGGACCGCACTGCTCTTCAAGGATGCGGTTGATTCCGGTGTCCGGCTTCCAGTTGGGCGGGCCTATCCATATATAAGGAAGGCTGCCGACTTCCTGGAGGATGCGTTTTACGGCCGCTTCCCTTTCATCCAGATTGCGCACGAACAGTTCGTTCGCGCCCATGGAGATGAAAAGATATGTGGGATCGTACTTGCGGATGAAATGCAGTACGGTGTCGCCCCTGGCCCAGTACTTAGACGAAGAGCTGTACCATATTACGCACTGGAGTTCATGACCGTTGGCCACGCAGTACTGCGCTATCCTGTGACGCAGGCCTTCCACCATTGAATCGCCGAACAGGAGAATTCTGTGTGACGATGTGTCCGGCCCTGCAGGTTCCGGCTCTGGCAGCGGTTCATCCACAACCATTGCCGCGGTGTCCAGGTACCAGTGCGAAAGGTCCAGCGTGCGGAACTTCCCCTTCTCCTTTCCGGCGAAAGCGGAAATGAGAATGAAAACCGAGGCTGCTAGCGCCAGGAGGCCAATTGTTTTCAGATAAGCTTTCATACTCTATCCAAGGAAGCTTAACAGGATACCGGCCGCAACGGCAGAACCGATCACACCGGCTACGTTGGGGCCCATGGCATGCATAAGAAGATGGTTGGTGGGATCTATCTCCCTGCCCACCACTTCGCTCACGCGGGCGCTGTCCGGCACGGCCGAAACGCCTGCATTGCCGATGAGGGGATTGATTTTCTTCGCGGGGTTCTTGATGAACAGATTCATCAGTTTCACGAACAGCACGCCGCAGCTTGTGGCTATCACGAAGCTCAGCAGGCCAAGCCCGAAAATGAGCAGCGAGCGCACGGAGATGAACTTGTCGGCCTGGGTGGATGCGCCCACGGTGAGGCCGATGAGGGTCGTTACAACGTCGATGAGCGGTCCGCGGGCAGTTTCCGCCAGCCTGCGGGTTACGCCGCTTTCCTTCAGCAGGTTGCCGAAGAAGAGCATGCCCAGGAGCGGAAGGCCGCTGGGGACGATGAACGCGGTGATGAGGAAGCCGATGATGGGGAAGATGATCTTTTCCTTCTGCGAAACCGTGCGCGGAGCCGGCATATGGATCATGCGCTCCTTCTTGTTGGTGAGCAGCAGCATCAGGGGTTTCTGGATCACCGGCACCAGGGCCATGTAGGAATAGGCCGATACCGCTATCGCGCCCATCAGGTCGGGTGCGAGTTTGGAGCTGAGGAAGATGGCAGTGGGGCCGTCTGCGCCGCCGATTATGCCAATTGCACCGGCCTCGTTGGGGGCAAAGCCGAACGCGAGGGCCAGCAGATATGCGCCGAAAATGCCCATCTGGGCCGCTGCGCCGATGAGTATCAGCCGCGGCTGGGATATGAGCGCGCTGAAATCCGTCATGGCGCCTATCCCCAGGAAAATGAGCGGCGGGTACCAGCCCTGTCGCACTCCCTGGTACAGGATGTTCAGCACCGATCCGTCTTCGTATATGCCTATGTTGAGGCCGGGGAACATGGGTATGTTGCCCACTATCATACCGAAGCCGATGGGTACAAGCAGCATGGGTTCCCACTCCTTCACGATGGCAAGGGTGATGAAGATGATGCCGATACCTATCATCACCAGGTTCTGCCATGTACAGTTGGCAAAACCGGTGTATTCCCAGAACTGGGACAGTGATTGGAAAATGTGCTCCATTATGCCAGGCTTACGATAGGTGCGCCCTCAAGCACGGAATCTCCTTTGTGCACGAGGATTGCGGTAACGGTGCCGTCCTTGGGTGCTGAGATCTCGTTTTCCATCTTCATGGCTTCCAGAACGGCCACTTTCTGTCCGGCTTTCACGGTCTGGCCTTCTTTCACGCTCACTTCGATTATGACTCCGGGAAGGGGAGAGACCACGTTCTCAGCTTTTCCTGCGGGGGCTGCCTTGGCGGGCGCTTCTGCAACAGGTGCCGGGGCTGCCTGGGGGGCAGGTGCTGCCTGCTGCTGCGGTGCTGCCGGGGCAGGTGCGGGGGCGTTCTCCAACTCCACCTGATAGGGCCTGCCGTTCACGCTCACCTCGAGCGTCTTACCGCTGGCCTCGCCAATTTCCACGTTGTAGTCTTTACCGTTGATTTTGAATTTATATTCTTTCATGATGTATGATTTATCTTGGTGAATTTCTGAAGTTGTGTCCCTTGGCTTTCCATGCCGATGAAGCCTTCTTTATGGTGATGACGAATGATTCTTCGTCGTGGGCGCTTGTGCTCAGGTACATGTGCACGGCGGCAGCAATTGCTGCATAATCGTCGCCTGAGTCTTCCATGTTCAGCGCCATGGCAATGGCCGCGGCAACTTCTTCGTCCGGGGCGGCTTCTTTTTTGTCCGCTTTGGCTGCACGTTTTGCTGGAAGGTCGAAAAGGAGCCAGAAGAACAGCCACAAGATGGCGAGGGCGCTGAATACCACGCACACGCTCACTACCGTGAGGGTCCAGCCATGAGGGTCCTGCTGAGCCATCTGCTGGGCTTTGCTCTCGCTGTCCTGATTCCCGTTCAGTATGCGGGGGGAGGGATCGGCCGGGGTATCGACTGGAACGAAGTGCTTCTGCCTGATGTCATCGGCAAGCTTTATTACCGATTTGCCTTCTGGAATGTTCTCCGGAATGGCCAGCGAGTCGATGATGGTGCGCCCGTCGTTCGATACGAGATATATGGTGCTGCCGGGTTCAAGCGTGAAACCCGCGTAGAAGCTGCCGTCGGCCCCGTTGCCGGAGGTGTAGATGAGCGTTACCTGGCGGGGCCCCAGCTTTGTGCGGCTGTCCGTTTTGGGGATGGGGCTTTTCCTGAGGTCCGAGAGGTCGTCGGTGAGATAGCATCCGGCAAAGTTCACCGTGCCGGTGGAGGTGTTGAAGAGTTCTATCCAGCCGCTGCGCCTGCCATAGTCGTCAAGGATGCCGGTGGAGTCCGGCTGCGCAAGCGCTTCGGAGATTATGAGGTCGCTCACGTTCTGCGCCTGCAGGCCGATGCATGAGGCCAGCGCCAGGAGGAGCGACAGTATGATCCTTTTCCTTGTTGTCATAGGGGCAGGTTGTCGTGTTTCTTGGCGGGGAGGTTAAGGCGTTTTCCGTCCAGCTGCTCAAGGGCGCGGATCACGCGGAAGCGCGTGTTGCGGGGCTCGATCACGTCTTCGATATAGCCTTTCTGCGCTGCCTGATAGGGGTTGGAGAAGAGCTCCTCGTATTCCGCCTTCTTTTCGGCAAATATCTCCGAGGCGTGTTCCGGATCCGCCTTTATGTCCTTGGCGTAGAGGATGTTCACGGCACCGTCGGCCCCCATCACTGCAATCTGGGCGCTGGGCCAGGCGTAGTTGATGTCGCCGCGGAGCTGTTTGCAGCTCATTACGATATGGGCGCCGCCGTAGCTCTTGCGAAGGGTTACTGTTACCTTCGGCACGGTGGCTTCGCCATAGGCATAGAGGAGTTTTGCGCCGTTGGTGATGATGCCGCCGTATTCCTGCTGCGTGCCGCAGAGGAAGCCGGGAACATCGACAAGGGTGACGATGGGAATGTTGAATGCGTCGCAGAAACGCACGAAGCGGCCGGCCTTGCGGGAGGCGTTGATGTCCAGCACGCCGGCAAGTACCTTGGGCTGGTTGGCTACGATACCCACGCTCCTGCCGCCCATGTGGGCGAATCCCACGATTATGTTTTTGGCCCAGTCGCGGTGGATTTCGAAGAATTCGCCGTCATCGACAATGGAGGAGATCACTCCGTACATGTCGTAGGCTTTGTTGGGATTGTCGGGGATTATGGAGTTGAGGCTGTCTTCCACGCGGGAGACGGGATCCTGTGTGGGACGCTCGGGGGCGGTTTCCAGATTGTTCTGGGGAATGAAACTGAGGAGTTTCTTTATGGTGTTGAGGCCTTCCTCTTCAGTGTCTGCCGCGAAGTGGGCCACGCCGCTCTTGCCGGCATGGACGCTTGCGCCGCCCAGCTGCTCCTGGTCCACCACCTCTCCGGTTACGCTCTTCACAACGGCGGGGCCGGTGAGGAACATATAGGAGGTGTTTTTCACCATGAGGGTGAAGTCGGTGAGGGCGGGGGAGTACACCGCGCCGCCTGCGCAGGGGCCGAAGATGCCGCTTATCTGCGGGACCACTCCGGAGGCCAGGATGTTGCGTTCGAAAATATCGGCAAAACCTGCCAGGGCGTCAATTCCTTCCTGGATTCGGGCACCGCCGGAATCGTTCAGGCCTATGACGGGCGCTCCGTTGCGCACAGCCATGTCCATGATCTTGCAGATCTTTTCGCTCATGGTTTTGGAGAGCGATCCGCCGCTCACGGTGAAGTCCTGTGCGAAAACGTACACAAGACGTCCGTCTATGGTGCCGCATCCGGTTACCACGCCGTCGCCGTCGGGGTGGGAGGCTTCCATGCCGAAGTTGGTGCAGCGGTGCTGCACGAACATGTCGTATTCTTCGAAACTGCCTTTGTCCAGGAGTATCTCCAGACGTTCGCGGGCTGTGAGTTTGCCCTTGGCGTGCTGGGCCTCGATGCGTTTCTCTCCGCCGCCAAGGCGGGCCTTGGCCCTGCGGTCCACGAGTTTCTGGATATTGTCGCTTTGTATGCTCATAGGTGTTGTAGTTGTCGGTAAGAGGTTGGTTCTTCAGGAGCCGGATTACTTGTTGTCCAGTGCATCTATTATTGCCTCCATCCTTTTGTGGCAGGTGCTCAGGGCTCCCAGCCTCAGAAGGAAAAGGCCCAGGGTGGTTGCCGCGTTCCCTTCGCGGAAACTCGCCGCCCACTGGTTGGGGATGGATGTGGGCTCTATCACAGCGGTTACGAACTGATGGTACAGGGAGTCGGAACAGTCAAGGATCAGTTGGGCTTGGACTGCTTCCGGAACTGTGTCCGCAGACACAGCCTGCTGCCCTGTGGCACTTCCCTTGTGAGTCTCCTGCTGCCCTGTGGCCTTTTCTTTGTGAGTCTCCTGCGGGCCTGTGGCACTTCTGCCGAGGGGGCTCTCCTGCGGGCCCATGCTCACCGCGCCATACAGGGACAGGACGGCGCGCACCTTGCGCACTGCGTCTTCCTGGCCGTTCGCCTGAAACCGCACCGTGCCGCTGTCCATAAGCTTGACTTTTTTAATATCGCCCATATATCCTGCAAAATTACGATATTTTTCTCTAAAAGAGAAATCGCCCTTCTGCATCCCTCCGTTTCCACCACCACGCGCACCGATTTGCCCCTTTCCGTGCTCGAAACACTTTTCCTGGAGCGTAACTCGCATTTAATCAGTTATTTACGCGCTTGACGGTGCAATCTCTGTTGCACCGGCAGTATTGTATTCTCTTGATAATGAGCTGGCTATCTTCCAGTTTTGCCGAGTCGTCCTGAAATATGGTTTTCTTGTATTGCCCCGTGCACACCGGTGCATCGCATGGACCGGTGTGCACAACCCTTGGCCAAAAAACTATAATAGCTTGGGCACTCTCCGGAAAATGAGTGTGGCCCTCACAAGACGTGAAATGCAAGTCTCTGATTGCTTGCGAATTGTACATATCGAGTCCGGAATTTTTCCCGACTCAATATACGTATCAATCTCATCCAGTGAGACTTGCATTTCACGAGATATGTGTCGTACTGAAAGACGTTTACCAAAGTAAAAAACGCTACGATGCGTGCGTTCCGAACATCTATGTGTACACGGAAATGGCATTCTGTGAGGGTTTTGGTGTACACATAGACGTAAAACCCGGGAAAAACGTGGTTTGGGAATCTATGTGTACACGGGGGAGGAAGGAAAAACACGTCTGAGGTGCGTAGAATGGGGATTTGGTCGAGGGGGTGGTGTACACATAGAATGGAAAACGGGGGAAAACGGGGGTTGAGTTGCTATGTGTACACGGCAGGAGAGAAAAGCACGCTCAGGCGAGGCACCCTAGCGGAGGCGGATGAAGTAGTTGAGGGTGTCGGGACCGAACTCCCTGGACTCCCCGTTCTCCCCGGACGGGCAGGCCTGATCGGAGAAGATGGTGCGGAGGTCGGAGAGGAGAAGGTCGGGGCGGGCGGACCCGGTTTCCCAGAAGGCATTGCCGCCGGAAGGATTGGAGAGGGCGGTGTTGTTCCAGACACTCTTGCCGATGACGGGAAAATCAGAAAACAGCGGATGCACTGAGCGGAGATCGGAAAGGGAACTGCACCAGCCGGGGTTGAGCCAGACATCGGCCTGCCGAGAGAGTTCATACGCTTTTTCCACGCTTATCACTCCTGAGACGGAGCCTGAAGCAGAGCCCAGAAGCTCCCCGCCGGCATCCCTCACCAGTCGCGTGAAGTAGTTGCCGGAAGCCGGCACATACCACTGGTCGCCGTAGGGGATGTTCACCAGCACCTTCTTTGCCACCTTGCCCAATGGTGTTACAAGGCTAAGATAGCTGTCCCGCACACAGCCGAACAGGCTGTCGGCAAGGGCGCGGCGGCCGCTGAGTGCGCCGAATAGCTTCAGGTATTCCGCCCTTCCGAGCGGGTGGGGCTCCAGATGCTCGTGAAGTGTAATCACCTCTATCCCAAGGTCCTGAAGCTTTGCCAGCGAGGGCGCGCCACCGGAAGAAATACTGTACATGAGAACATAGTCGGGCTTCAGACCGACTATCCTCTCGTAGTCCGGAGCAGAGTCGTACCCCACGTCCACGGCCAGGTTCAGAACCAGAGAATCGGAAACGAAAGACAGCCCTGAAACGCCAGTTACCAGCGAATCCGCACCCAGAAACTGCAGATATCCTATATAAGACGATGAAAAGCACACCAGGGATTTGCACGGATGAACCACGTGCCTCTCCACAGCACCGTCAAAGGGAGAAATCACTTCCAGAGTGTCGCCTTGAAGGCTGAACCACGAGGCATACTCCATCCCTGAAGCAGGGCCGCGCCTGACTCCGGTGCAGGAAAGCACCAGGAACAATCCCAGAATGAGGAGGATACGTCGTTTCATCCCAAAAATACAAGCGGCCGCTAGAACAAGCGGCCGTTGTTGAACTTATTTGCCAGACTCTCGAGCTCGGAAGTGGTTGCAGGGCGGTCAAGGGCAGCTTTGCGCTCCTTGATGTACCGGGCCTTCAGGCGGGCGAAAACTTCCTTTGTGTCCAGGGTGAAGTCGCCGTTCTCTATCCAAGAGAAATAGGAAGGCTCTTCCTCCCAGATTTCGCGTGCCTTGCGGCCGCGATGCTTGCCGAAGGAAATCACGGCCTCTCCGTCCGGGCCCTCTATCAGTCTTCCGGCATAGTCCAGGTTCTTGTTTCGCGGACCGCCGATCTTGGACAGCGACTCTACGTCGTTTTTAAGGACTTCCTCCCGATACTCGTCCGGCTGGGCATATCTGTCCAGCTGGCTCTTCAGAACCTCCATGGTGGCAACGGTATCGGCCTCCGCGGTGTGGGCGTTCTCGAAATCCTTTCCCCCGCAGTAGAAGCGGTAGGCTGCGCGCAGGTTCCGGGGCTCGAAGTGATGGTAGATGTTCTGCACATCCACCATGCGGGCGGCATGAAGGTCGATGGATTCCACCACCGAAAGCATCTCCCTGGCCTTTTCCGAAGCGGCCGAATCCTTGATGCGGAGCTTGCAGTATGCCCGAACCCTTTCTATCTCTTCCGCAAGCATGGGAAGGTCGAACTTGGCGGAGTTGAAGCCCGCAAGGTCGCTCCCGGCGAGCCACTGGGCCACTTCCGGAAGGACATCGATGAACTTGGGACAGTCCACCAGGTCTTCGTCCTTCACCCCGTTCACGGCCGATGCCTCCGGGTTTATCTTGATAACCCTGCGGTTCACAAAGTCCCAGGGCTTTATCTTCCATGTTTTCACACGTGTTTCCCCGCCAGGGAACACCTTTACGAAGCTGAGTTCGATTATGCCGTCGGAGGCAATGTTAAGGCCTGTGCTTTCTATGTCGAAGAAAAGCAGAGGCCTCTGAAGATTGAGTTCCACGATAAAGACTCTTTACGAAATCATGATTGGCATGAGGATACCGCACACTTTCTCGCTTTCCGCCTCTTCCTCGGAAGGAAGCAGCAGAGCGGCGCGGCGGGAATCCGCGAACTTGATAACCAGGCTGTTGCAACTCATATTGCTGAGAATCTCGCTGAGGAAAGTACTCTTGAAGCCGATGGTGAGATCTTCCCCGGAATAGTCGCAGGAAATCTTCTCATAGGCGGCAAGTGCGAAGCCAAGGTCCTGTGCCGATACCTCCAGGCTGCCTTCCTTGAGGGTGAACTTGATATGGTTGGAAGCCTTGTTGGAGCACACCGCCACGCGGCGTACGGTGTTCAGGAGCTGCACCCTGTCTATCTTGAGCACATTGGAGTTGTTCTGGGGAATGACATCCCTGTACTTGGGGTACTTGCCCACCACAAGGCGGCAGATCATGGTTGTGCTGCCGAAGCTGAACTGGGCGCTTCCGGCATCGAAACTGATCTTAACATTCTCTATATCCTTGCCGATGATGGAGCGGAGCACGGCCGCGGGTTTCTTGTGAAGGATGAAAGAAGCCTTCTCCGAAGCCTTTACGTCTGCGGTAGTGTAGCAGATGAGCTTGTGGGAATCCGACGCCACGAGGGTGGTGCTGCCCGGCTCGATGTCGAAGAAGATACCGTTCATCACAGGACGGATTTCATCATCGGCAGTGGCATATACGGTGCTCTGGATGCCCTCCACGAGGCTTGCGGCAGGGAATTCCACCTCCAGGGCATCGTCCCCGGTGGTCTTGATTTCCGGATAGTCGTCGGCAGGGAAATAGGGGAGCACCGAATTACCGCTGGCCCAGCTGCACTCGAAGGACGATTCGCCCATGGTGCGGATCTTAATGGGCTGGTCCGGGAGTTCCTTGAGAAGGTCGATCATGTGACGTGCGGGAACGGCGATGCTGCCGCTTTCCGCCGCGTCTGACACTTCCACCACCGTACGAAGGGTGAGTTCCTGGTCCGATGCGGTGACTGTGAGTTTATCCCCCTCCAGAACGAAGAGGAAATTCTCAAGAATGGGAAGGGCCGACTTCGACGGGATGGCCTTCGATACGTCCAGGAGTCCTTTCAGGAGGTCCGAGCTAGAGATGCTGAGTTTCATATATGTTTAAACTTTTTTATTCAACTCACAAATATACAAATTTTCTATCGAAATGGCATAAGATTTGAAATTTTTCCGCCGCTGATATTGAAACTAAAATCTATTCAGAATATGAAAAAAAGTATATTCACTGTGCTTCTGTGCGTTCTGGCTTCAGGACTCACAGCCTACGGCGTTGTAAAGGCCAGCGACAACGGAAAGGATGGCCTGGCAGAAAACCCCTCGAACAAGGCTTCGGTTGAATACAGGACTGTCAATCTGGCAGAATCCGACTATCCCGATTTCACATATGCGGCAGAAACCGCAGTGGAGGCGGTAGTGTATGTGGAAGTGACCGTGGTGCGTACCCAACAGTACAATATCGACCCCTTCTTCCGCTACTTCTTCGGTGATCCCGGTGCCCAGTCCCGTGAGCAGAAAGGCAGCGGCTCCGGCGTGATCATCCGCGAGGACGGTTACATAGTCACTAACAACCACGTGGTGGACGGAGCGACAAACATCAAGGTCACCCTTAATAATAACGAGGAATACGAAGCCACCGTGGTGGGTACGGACCCTGCAACGGACGTGGCAATAATAAAGGTAGAGGCCAGCGGCCTCCCCACCATCGAGATGGGCGACAGCGACGCCCTGCGCCTTGGTGAATGGGTGCTTGCAATAGGCAGCCCTCTTTCCTATAACCTGCGTTCCACCATCACCGCGGGCATCGTGAGCGCGAAAGGCCGCTCTATGCCCAGCAGCAGCAACGAATTCAAGATCGAATCCTTCATCCAGACCGACGCGGCGGTGAACCCCGGAAACTCCGGCGGTGCCCTTGTGAACAAAGAAGGCAAACTTGTGGGTATCAACACTGCAATAGTGTCGCAGAGCGGCGGCTACGAGGGATATTCTTTCGCCGTGCCCGTGAACATCGTAAAGCGCGTTGTGGAAGATCTGCTTGACTTCGGAGCAGTTAAGCGCCCCCGCCTTGGCATAAGCATGCGTGCCATAGACCAGAAAACTCAGCGCGAATTGAAACTTTCTTCGATGAACGGCGTATATATTAACGAGGTTTTGAGCGGGAGCTCTGCCGACGAAGCCGGGCTTAAGGCCGGCGACGTGCTCATTGCAATAGACGGTTTCCAGATAACAGATCCTTCTTCCGTGCAGGCCAAGGTGAACGAATATCACCCCGGCGACAAAGCCACCCTCACCTATATCCGTGACGGTAAGGAAGTAACGGTGCCCGTAACATTCCAGGCGGCCAGCGACACATCGGCCACAGGAGTGGTCGATGCATCGGGAGACACCCTGTTCTATGGCGCCCGTCTTCGCATAGCATCTCCCGAAAAGCTTCGCAAGCTCGGACTTTCTTCCGGTGTGGAAGTGGTCCAGGCAGGGGATGGAGCCCTTGGTAAGAGCGGCGTTCCTACAGGCTTTGTAATCCTGTTCGTGAACGACAAAGCCGTAACGACTCCGGCCCAGGTTGCGGAGTATGCATCCCAGGCAAGCCGGGGAATTTATCTCCAGGGCGTGGATGCGAAAGGCAAAACCGGATATTACGCATTCGGTAAGTAAAGAAGATATGAGACAATTAAAGATTACAAAGTCCATCACCAACAGGGAAAGCGCATCTCTGGACAAGTATCTCCAGGAGATCGGCCGCGAGGAACTCGTAACCCCTGAGGAAGAGGTGGAACTGGCGCAGAGGATCCGCAAAGGAGATCCCGTGGCGCTTGAAAAACTCACAAGGGCAAACCTCAGGTTCGTGGTTTCCGTTGCGAAACAGTATCAGAACCAGGGACTCAGCCTCCCGGACCTCATCAACGAAGGAAACCTTGGCCTGATCAAGGCCGCCCAGAAGTTCGACGAAACCCGCGGCTTCAAGTTCATTTCCTATGCCGTGTGGTGGATCCGCCAGAGCATCCTCCAGGCCCTTGCAGAGCAGAGCCGCATCGTGCGCCTTCCCCTTAACCAGGTGGGCTCCCTTAACAAGATAAACAAGGCTCTTTCCAAGTTCGAGCAGGAAAACGAACGCCAGCCTTCGAATGAAGAGCTGTCGGAAATGATCGACGTACCGAAGGACAAGATCTCCGACACTCTGCGCGTATCCGGGCGACACGTGTCCGTGGACGCGCCTTTCGTGGAAGGTGAAGACAATTCCCTTCTGGACGTGATTCCCAATGACGATTCCCCCAGTGCCGACAAAGGCCTTGTGAACGAATCGCTCAATACCGAGATCGAACGCGCCCTCTCCACCCTAACCGACCGTGAGAGGGAAATCATCAAGTCTTTCTTCGGCATCGGTTGCCAGGAAATGACACTGGAAGAGATCGGAGAGCGCTTCGGCCTCACCAGGGAGCGCGTGCGTCAGATCAAGGAAAAGGCCATCAGGCGCCTCAAGAGCCCCTCAAGAAGCAAACTCCTAAAAGGCTATCTTGGATAATGACGGCTGAACAGTTTATTCAGGAAAAGGCGGCCATGGCAATCAATGCCATATGGAACGCCGGCGTGGAGCCAGCCTCGCTGCAGGTGGCCGTAACACGCAAGGAATTCGAAGGTGACTATACTCTGGTCACCTTCCCTCTTTTAAGAATCACCCGCACTTCTCCGGATGCAACCGGCAGTGCGATAGGGGAATGGCTCGTTGCCAACGTCCCGGAGATCTCCGCATTCAACAGCGTGAAGGGTTTCCTGAACCTGTCGCTTTCCGGCATGTACTGGAACGAGGTGCTTAAAGATGTGGCATCGGCCCCGGACTTCGGCCAGCTTCCTTCAACGGGAAAGCGCATCATGGTGGAGTTCTCCAGCCCCAACACGAACAAGCCCCTGCATCTTGGCCATATCCGCAACAACCTCCTGGGCGACAGTGTGTCCCGCATCCTCAAGGCCTGCGGCAACGAGGTAATAAAATCCACCATCGTCAATGACCGCGGAGTGCATATCTGCAAGAGCATGCTGGCATGGGAGAAGCAGTTCCAGGGCCAGACTCCGGAAAGCACCGGCATAAAAGGGGACCATCTGGTGGGCGACTGCTACGTGGCCTTCGACAAAATGTACAAGGCGGAAGTAGCGAAGCTTGTGAGTGAAGGTATGAGCGAGGAGGAAGCTAAAAAACAGGCACCTTCGCTGAAAGAGGCCCACGAAATGCTGGTGAAATGGGAGCAGAACGACCCGAAGGTGCGTGAACTCTGGGCAATGATGAACGGCTGGGTGTACAAAGGCTTCGACGAAACCTATGCCGCAATGGGCATCAGCTTCGACCAGGTGGACCACGAGAGCGAAACATATCTCCTTGGCAAGGAGCTGGTGCAGAAGGGCCTGGAGAGCGGAGTCTTCGAAAAGGAGGCCGACGGCTCCGTGTGGTGCGACCTCACTGCCGACGGTCTGGACCGCAAGCTCGTCCTCCGCGGCGACGGCACTTCGGTGTATATCACCCAGGACCTTGGCACGGCAGAACGCCGTTTCGCGAAATACAATCTGGATTCCCACGTGTACGTAGTGGGCAACGAGCAGGACTATCACTTCCAGGTGCTCAAGCTCATCCTGGGCAAACTGGGCTTCGAATGGGCCTCCCGCATCTACCACCTCTCCTATGGAATGGTGGAACTGCCGGAAGGCAAGATGAAGAGCCGCGAGGGCACGGTCGTGGATGCCGACGATCTCATCCGCAGCATGTACGAGGAAGCGAAGAAGACTTCCGAGGAAAGCGGCAAGCTTGCCGATATGGGCGAGGCGGAGAAGGATGCGCTGTATCACACCATCGGCCTGGGTGCGCTGAAGTATTTCATAATCAAGGTGGATCCCAAGAAGACCATGCTCTTCAATCCGAAGGAATCCATCGACTTCAACGGAAATACCGGCCCCTTCATCCAGTACACGCACGCCCGCATCTGCTCGATCCTGCGCAAGGCGGAGACCGCTTTTTCACCTGCCGATGCCGCCATGTCCCTTGCCCCCGGTGCAAAGGAAGTGAGGCTCGTGCAGCTCCTGTCGCTTTTCCCCGGAAAGGTTGCGGAGGCCGGCGCTTCGCTCAGTCCCGCAGTGCTGGCGAACTATTCCTACGACCTTGCGAAGGAGTTCAACCAGTATTATCACGAGACTCCCATCCTGAAGGAAGAAAATCCGGTCATGCTTCGCTACAGGCTGGTTCTCATAAGCTCCATCGCCACGGTCCTGCGCCGGGCAATGGGCCTTCTGGGCATCGACCTTCCCGAAAGGATGTAGTAGGTTATGAAAAGGCTTCTCCCAGCAGTGCTTGCAGTCTTTCTGGGCATGGCCTCCGCGGCCGCTCAGGACCTTGAGGAAAAGGTGCTGTTCACCCTTGCACCGGACGAGCAGCTGTACATGGGAGAATTCGCCTATTCCCGGATTGCGGGAGCCGACAAATACTGCTGCGTTGTGCAGAACATGGGCAGCGGAGAACTCAGCTTCATATGGAACGGGCAGCGGATAATCACCGCCCCGTTCCTTGAAGTATGCTGCTTCGACCTTGAAAACCTGAACAACTGCGTGTATATATGGTCGGAGCCGGAGACATCCGGGGAAAAGTGGTTCATAAGGAACTCCTACGGCCTTTACGGCCCTTATGAAACACTTCAGTATCTGCCTTCCTGCGAGGCTTTCGGCATGAAGCGCCCGGGCGGTCTCGGGATAGACCATCCTTCCTGGCTGTACAAGGACAGCTTTGTCTTCTGCCAGTACGGGCAGACTTATGTGTGCCAGAGCGGGGCCATAGTGAAGCTTGGCGGGGACTCCGACTGGATGGAATATGTGAGGAAGATGTCCAGCCCAGGGATAAGTCCGAACGGCCGTCACTTCGCGTCCCTTAACGGCGATGTCCTCATGTGCGACGGCAAGATCCACTATTTCCGTGTTCCGGAAAACGCTGTTTCCGCGGATTGCTGCGCGCTTGACGACGGCAAGGTGTACCTCTCTTTCAACAGCGGGGAAGAGGTGTTCATATCGTTCATACTGGACCCTTACAAGATGGAGCTTTCACCGCTGGAAAAGGATGAGATGTTCTACGATTTCCGCTCCCTTGACGTTGTGGAAAAACCATACGATGGTGTGTTCAACTTTGACTCCTTCAATGTGTGGCAGGCCAATGACCTTGAGATTCAGGACGCTGAAAATGAGCATATCATGACGGTGGACTGCCGCAACGGCTTCGTCCTTGTGGACGGTATCCCCAGCGGAGATTCCCCTGCGGTGTTCGCACGCTACGACTTTTCTGCCGACGAGTTCATCTGGATATCCGAATACGGCGGAGAAATAAAGAAATATACCTGCAGGTTATAGCGCCTCCACAACTTCCAGATCCTTGTCTTCACCCACAAGCCATAACACGTCGTCCTCCACGAGCGGCGTGTTTATTTCAGGTGTGTGAAGCGTGCCGTCCGGCTTCTCTACGCCGGCAACGAGGCAGCGGTAGCGGTTGCGAAGGCCGCTGTCCTTGATGCTCTTTCCAAGGAAGGGAGAGCCGCTTCCTATCTTCACGCAGCGCAGCTGCATGGCCCTGGACTCCAGGTCTTCATCGGCAACTGAAGGGGAGGGGACGATAGTGGCTCCGAAGGCCTCCAGGGCACGGTCGGTGCCAATCACCTGCAGACGGTCGCCCGGGAATACGCGGTCCTTGGGGCCGGGGATATTGATCCTGTGCCTTCCGCGGAGGATAGAAACTACGTGCACGCCGAAGCGCTTGCCGAAATTCAGGCTGGAAAGCGGCTCGCCGGCCCACTCCACGTCCGAAGGGATATCGAAGTCGGCAAGGTGAAGATCCTTGGAAAGAAGCTCTTCTGCGTACTCCGGAGCCTTTTCCCCAAGGTATTCCGCCTGACGCTCGCGGGAATTCAGATTGTCGATGAAAGTCTTTTCCAGCCTCTGGGAATTACGCTTGATGAAGCGGCTGAACATAATCATCGCCACGACGGCCAGGGTGAGGACAAGGATAAGCATCACCGAAACGTGGAAAAGCTTGCCGAGCGTGTACATTACGAACGCCATGGCAATGCCCACCCTCACTACGATGGTGCCTATCAGAGGCACCCTGTTGGTTATACTCTCCCCCCAGAGCTGCTGGAATTCCTTCGAATGGTTCTTCTTAATAATTATGGAGCGCAGGAAAGGAGCCAGGAGAGCCAGGACGATGGTGGCAGACAGTACGTTACCCCAGATGCCCGGGATGAGTCCCTGCAGGAAAGGAACCAGAAGCCTGAACGAGAGCAGTACTATTGCCAGGGAGATGATTCCGTAGATGAGGACCACCTTGATCACCGACGTTACATATACCCTCCACGGGCTCTTGCGGCTTGCAGTAGGGGAGGTGCCGGTGTTGTAATTGTCCAGAAACACCTTTATCTTCGGCGGCATCACCTTGTACAGGGCATTGTAGGCCGGTTCAGCCAGCCTTATCATGTAAGGGGTGATGAAGATGGTAATGACCGAGACCGCAACAACTATGGGATACAGGAAGTCGCTGGTAACCCCCAGTGACAGGCCCAGGCTGGCAATGATGAAGGCGAATTCACCAATCTGCGTGAGCGAAAACCCGCACTGGATAGCGGTCTTGAGGGGCTTTCCTGAAAGGAGTACGCCAAGGGTTGCGAATACAGCCTGGCCCAGGATTACTGTGAGTGTGATCACCACTATGGGCAGCCAGTATTTCCCTATCATGGCGGGATCCACCATCATGCCCACGGACACGAAGAAAATGGCTCCGAACAGGTCCTTCACGGGTTTTACCAGATGTTCGATGTGCTCCGCTTCCACGGTTTCGGCCAGTATGGACCCCATTATGAAGGCGCCGAATGCGGCCGAGAATCCGGTTTTTGCGGCAAGCACCACCATGCCGAAGCACAGGCCCAGGGAAACCACCAGAAGGGTTTCGTCGTTCATCAGTTTCCTGGTTTTCTTCAAGAGCAGGGGAATGAGGTATATGCCCACCACGAACCACAGTACCAGGAAGAACACCAGCTTGCCTATGCTGAAGAGCAGTTCTCCGCCTTCGAAACTGGACGATACGGCTGCGGTGGACAGGACCACCATAAGCACCACGGCCAGAATGTCCTCAAGAATTAGGATGGACATCACGAGAGATGCGAACTGCTTTTTCGCCAGTCCCAGGTCTTCGAAGGCCTTGTAAATGATGGTTGTGGACGACATGGCAATCATCCCGCCCAGGAATAGGGCATCCATCTTTTTCCATCCGAATGCGCTGCCCACGGTGAAGCCGGCGAAGATCATTCCGAATATAATGGTGAGGGCGGCAATGATTGCCGGCCCTCCCACCTTCACTATCTTCTTTATGCTGAATTCGAGCCCCAGCGCGAAAAGAAGGAATATCACGCCTATATCTGACCATACGTGAACGTTGGCTGTATCCATGACGGACGGGATGAGGCCGAAATGCGGACTTGCCAGGAAGCCTGCCACAATGTAGCCCAGAACCAACGGCTGGCCCAGCTTCTTGAAAAGGAGGGTCATGGCTCCCGCGCATATCAGGATGAGCGCAAGGTCCGCTATAAGTGGGGCGATCTCAGACATTTACTTGGCGTACGCAACCGAGCGGATTTCCCTGATGACGGTAATCTTCACCTGTCCGGGATATGTCATCTCGTCCTGAATCTTCTTTGCGATCTCGCCGGAGAGAACTTCCGCCTGCTGGTCCGATACCTCGGATGCTCCAACGATTACGCGGAGTTCGCGGCCGGCCTGGATTGCATAGGCCTTGGTAACGCCGGGATAGTTTTCCGCAAGGTCTTCCATCCCCTTGAGCCTCTTGATGTAGGACTCGATTATTTCACGCCTTGCACCGGGGCGGGCACCGGAAATGGCATCTCCCACAAGCACCAGGGGAGCGTAGAGGGAGGTCATCTCGGTTTCCTCGTGATGGGCGCCGATGGCGTTGCAGATTTCGGGTTTTTCCTTGTACTGTTCGGCCAGCTTCATGCCAAGCAGGGCGTGCGGAAGATCAGGTTCCTCCGTGGAGACCTTGCCGATATCGTGAAGCAGACCTGCCCTTTTTGCAATCTTGGGGTTGAGCCCGAGTTCCGCTGCCATGATGGAGCAGATATTGGCAACTTCCCTTGAGTGCTGAAGCAGGTTCTGGCCATAGGAAGAGCGGTATTTCATTCGGCCTATGAGCCTAACAAGCTCCATGGAAAGACCGTGGATTCCAAGGTCTATGCAGGTGCGCTTACCTGTTTCCAGAATCTCTTCTTCCAGCTGTTTCTGCACTTTGGAAACCACTTCCTCGATGCGTGCGGGATGGATTCGGCCGTCCACCACAAGCTGGTGAAGGGCAAGACGTGCAACTTCCCTGCGGACGGGGTCGAATGCGCTCAGGAGGATGGCATCCGGAGTGTCGTCCACAACGATTTCAACGCCTGTCGCCGCCTCAAGGGCGCGGATGTTTCGGCCTTCACGGCCGATGATGCGTCCCTTTATTTCGTCGCTCTCGATAGGGAAAGTGGTAACCGCATTCTCAATTGCGGTTTCGGTTGCGGTGCGCTGGATGGTGTTGATAACTATACGCTTGGCTTCCTTGGCGGCGTTCAGACGGGCTTCGTCCATGGCGTCGTTGATATAGGCCTGGGCTTCCGTGCGGGCTTCAGCTTTCATGTTTTCCATGAGCTGGGCCTTGGCTTCCTGGGCGCTCATCCCGGCTATGGATTCAATCTGGCGGTTGGCCTGGGAGATGAGGGTCTGGTATTCCTCTTCCTTGCGCCCCAGCGCTTCTTCCTTAAGGGTGAGAGTCCTTTTGAAGTTCTCTGCCTCCTTGCTCTTGCGTTCCAGTTCTCCAAGGCGCTGGTTCACGGTGTTTTCCTTCTGCTTTACGCGTGATTCCGCATCGCGGATCTGAGCGTTGCGCTCGTTCACCATTTTCTCGTGTTCGCTCTTGAGCGAGAGGTATTTCTCCTTTGCCTGGATTATCTTCTCCTGCTTGATGCGTTCGCCTTCCAGTTCCGCCTTTTCAATTATTTCGTCGCGCTTCCCTTTGAGTATGGATCTGCGAATGAGTACATATGCTGCCAGTGCAATGCCGGCGCCGGCAATGAAAGAAAGGATATAGAAAAGTATTTCCATAATGTATATATATTGTTAAAAAGCCGCCGGCACGTCCGTGCAGAAAAATCTTACGCGTATAAGATTTGGGCTCCGGCAGGTTCTGACTTCCCGTCTGGCGGGCCTGTCATCCGCTGCCCAAGTGCACCCGGTACAGTTGTACTTTGTTGTTTTCAGCTGGAGGTGCGGCGGCTATTTGTCCTGGTCCGAGAGGTAACGTTCCAGATCTTCCCCAAGCTTACCGCTTTCCGCATCGATTTTCTTCAGGTCCTTCTGAAGGATGATGCGTGAGACTGTCTCATTCAGAGCCACCATGGCCATGAGGTCCACGATGGGTTTGCCGGGATGGCGGGTAGTAAGTTCCTGAAGACGGTTGTTTATGGTGTTGGTGGCAAGCCTGATGGCCTCTTCTTGCTGAGGGGAAGAAGCTGTGAGCTTGAACTCTTTGCCACCTAACTTTATGGTAATCTTCTGGTCCATACTAACTTTCCAGCCAGGAGATGCATTTGTCTATCTCCTTGATGAGTTTGTCGATTTTTTCTTTTGCGGCGGCTTTGTCCGTGGTGCCGCCTGCGGTAAAGGCTTCAGTAAGCGTGAGCGTTTCAATCCGGGATTCCAGATCGGATATCTGCTTATTGCTGGATGCGCCGGCTTCCTTGCACTGACGGAGTTCATCGCGGAGACGCTGGTTCTCCACTTTTTCCGCTTCGTACAAAGCGATCAGCTTTTCGATGTTCTTTCTGAGATCTTCAAGCATTTCCTGCGCAAACCTAAGTTCATGCAAAGTTATAAAAAAATTCTTAAAAAACTACAGCCTTCCGATAAGCTCCGTAACCACGGCCATCATTCTGCTCGCAGCGGCATCGGCCGCCTTCACAATTGCTTCTCCGTCTGTTACATAGTCTTCATCTTCGGTTGCATGTGCCACATCGGTTATCACCGACATTCCGAATACGGGAACGCCGCTGTGGCGCGCCACTATCACCTCCGGGGTGGTGGACATGCCCACGGCATCGGCCCCCACGGTGCGGAAATAATGGTATTCGGCAGGGGTCTCGTAGCTGGGACCGGTGCAGCTGAGGTACACGCCTTTGCGCAGAGTGATGCCCTTTTCGGCGGCAATTGCCTCTGCAAGGCGGATTGCGGAAGGATCGTAGGGACGTGTCATGTCCGGGAAACGCGGCCCGAATTCATCCAGGTTGGGGCCGATGAGCGGATTCGGAAGGAGGTTTATCTGGTCCCTGATTATCATCAGGTCTCCCACGCGGAAATCCGGATTGGTGCCTCCGGCAGCGTTGCTCACTATGAGGAATCCGATTCCGATTTTGATCATCACCCTCACCGGAAGGACCACCTGCGACATGGGATACCCCTCGTAGCAGTGTATGCGTCCCTGCATGGCAATGACGCATTTGCCGCCCAGGGTGCCCACTATGAAGTTTCCCTTGTGGCCGATGGCGGTGGAAGCGGGGAAACCCGGAATGTCGCTGTAGGGGATGGATATGGAGTCCTGGATTTCATCGGCAAGACGCCCCAGGCCGCTGCCAAGGATTATGCCGACATCCGGCCTGCGCCCTTCCAGCCTGCCACCGAGATACCCGGCGGCAGTGTTGATAATTTCCTGCTGGTTCATCTGGCTGAACTAGAAGTTCTCTTCTTCAGAGCCGGCGGGTTCTTCCCTGGCGGGAATCTCTCCAAGTTTGCCGCGGATGAATTCCACAGCGTCTTTGAGGCCTTCCGCGAACTTCTCGAAGTCCTCCTTATAAAGGAAAATCTTGTGCTTGTCGAAAGTGAAAGTGCCGTCGCTCTCCACACGCTTCTTGCTCTCGGTGATGGTAAGATAGTAGTCTTTATTGCCTTTTGTAGCTTTCACGTCGAAGAAATATGTCCTTTTTCCGGCCCTCACGGGGTTGGAATAAACATCTTCGCTGCTTCGTCCCGAAAAACGGGGGCTCTCATAATCTTCACTGTACATGGCTTCTGTTTTTTTTGTATGTTTAACTCACAAATGTAAGGAAAATTCTTTTAAATGAACTATCTTTGCTGAAATTTTTGACCACTCTACTTCTATGCTCAACCGAAGGATACTGCGAATAAAGGTTTTCAAGGTTTTATATTCCTACGCGGAGAACCGCTCTCTTTCCCTGGAAGACGCAATGGCTTCACTTGACGCCTCTTGCGAAGCCACCAGGGACCTGTACCTGCTTCTGCTTGCAATAGCGGGGCCGCTCACTGCGCAGGCTCAGCGCCTGGTGGATGCCGCACGCTCCAAGTTCAATCCCACAGAGGAGGATCTCAATCCCAGCATGAACTTCGTGGGCAATGGCCTGGCACCTCTCCTGGCAGAAGATCCGGACTTCAGGAAACTCGTTTCCCGCAAGCATCTGGAATGGGACCAGGAAGATTCCCTCATCCACAACCTTTATAACTCCATAGAAGGCAAAGACTGGTTCAAGGCCTATCAGGCACTTCCCGCCACCGGCCTCAAGGACGATATCGCCCTGTTCAAGCACATCTTCTGCGAAGAGTTCGAGGACAATCCCGCAGTGGAGGCCGTGATGGAAGAACGTTCCCTTTACTGGAAAGACGAACTTCCCTATGCCCTTAACTGCGTCCTTCACAGCCTGGACGAAATCGCCCGCACCGGAAGGTGGAATCTGCCTCCCCTGTACACCAGCGACAAGGATTTCGCCCGCCGCCTTCTCACGGCAGCTTTCGGCAGGTTCGACGAATACTCCGCCAAGGTGGCGGAATCAGTTACCCGTTTCGACAGGGACCGCCTTTTCACCACCGATATCATCCTCATCGCCCTTGGCCTTGCAGAGGCGGAGACTTTCCCGGAGATTCCGGTGAAAGCCACCATCAACGAATATGTGGAGATAGCGAAGTATTACTCCACTCCCAAGAGTGCCGGTTTCGTGAACGGACTGCTGGACAAGCTCATCCGCGAAAGCATGGAAGCCGGAAAGATTCAAAAGAAAGGTTTAAATTAATTCGATATGTTATCACTCATCTATTTCCTCCAGACAACACCCGCTCCCGAGCAGCCTAAAGGCGGCAGCATGGGTATGTGGATAATGCTGATCGCTGTATTCGTGATCATGTACATCTTCATGATACTTCCCCAGCGCAAGCAGCAGAAAAAACTCCAGGAATTCCGCAACAGCCTCAAGAAAGGCGACAAAGTGATCACCGTGGGCGGAATATACGGCGAAATTGCAGAGGTGAACGAGACCACAGTCCTTATCAAGGTCGATGGTGACGTGAAGCTGCGCGTGGACAAAAACGGCCTCGTGCGCGACTCTTCCGAAATGAGCCAGTATCAGAAGTAATCTGTGGCAAGGAACTCTCACCTCAGGCGCATAATAAGCAGAAGGGACCTGATTCTTTTTCTCACGGCTCTTCTGCTGGCAGTGCTCACCTGGTTCGTGAGTAACCTTTCAAAAGAGTATCAGGGAGTAATCAGCGTGCCCGTCACGGCGGAATGCAATATCGACGGGCACAGCAATCTCTCTTCCAACAGCGTGCTGGTGTCGGCCAGGTGCCGGGCCAGCGGCTTCCGTCTGGTGGCGGCGTCAAGGGCGGAAAAGGGCAGCCCGGTGAGGGTGAGCTTCAACCGTTCGCACCTCCATCATGCCGGCGGTGACAGTTGGTACATCTCGGGCAGTGCGAAGAATTCTTACGTGGACAGAATCTTCGGCAAGGAGATCACAGTCGATGGGTTCATAACCGATACCCTCCAGTTCTATTTCCCCGAGGAAAACAGCAAGAGGGTGCCGGTGAGCATCCTCCAGTCCATTTCCTACAGGCCTCAGTATATGCCTGTGGGACCCATCAGGATAAGCCCTGATTCCGTAACAGTATATGGCGAAACGGCCAGGCTGGACGCCATTACTGAGGTGAGAACCGTGCCGCTTTCCCTTGACCTTGTGGACAAGGACCGTCACGGAATACTCCGCCTGAATCCCATCCGCGGAGTCCGCATATCGGACCAGGAAGTGAGCTATTCCCTCCCGGTATCCAGATACGTTGAAATCCCCGTAACCGTGAATATGGAAATGCGCGGAGCACCTGCGGGAAGGTATTTCAGCATCTATCCCGCAACCGCCACGGCCTACGTTCAGTGTGCTTTCCCCATAAGCGGCAAGGATCCCACTGAACGCTTCAGCCTGTACATATCGTGGGAAGATTTTTCATCTTCCCTCACAGGACGCTGTGTTCCCCGCAGCGGACGCCTTCCCGCGGGCGTCCTGGGCTACAGGGTGGAACCTGAGGTGTTCGAGTGCATGGAAGTGGAGGGCGAGTAATGGCCCCGTCCACAGTCATACTCACCGGCGGAATAGGCAGCGGGAAGTCTGTGGTTGCCGCAATTCTTTCTTCTCGCGGGGTTCCTGTCTATGACTCCGATTCCCGCACAAAAGCCCTTTACGGCAGCGAACCGTCCCTTCTCCCGGCGCTTGAAAAAGCCCTGGGTCTGTGTCTTCGCGGCGAAGACGGTTCTCTGGACCGCAGGCTCCTGGCATCGGTTATTTTTTCCGATGAAAATGCCCGGGAAAAGCTCGAACAACTGGTCTATCCTCTGGTATTCAAAGACTTCATCGCCTGGAGACAAGAGCATTCAAATGCCCCTTTCGTGGTACTTGAGAGCGCCGTAATCCTCTCAAAACCGCAGTATTTTCCCATCCAGGCAAGAGTGGTACTGGTGAAGGCCACAAGGCAGGTGCGCCTTGAGCGCGTTATGCGCAGGGACTTGTCATCGGCCCCACAGGCTCTTGCACGAATGGAATCCCAGGAAGACATCCCCGAGGAGCTGGCCGATGCCGTCATAGACAATTCCGGCAGCGTTGAGGATCTTCGCAAGCAGGTGGAGCGGGTGTTTTTCCCGAAAAATTGTTAAATTTGTAAGATTAAACTATACAACTATGCAAACAGATCTGGCAAAAATCCTTTCAGTCCGTGGTCAGCACGGCCTTTTCAACTATATCGCCCAGTCGCGTAACGGCGCCATCGCAGAGTCTCTCATAGACGGAAAGCGCACCAATTTCGCCGCAAACGCTGGCATCACCACCCTTGAAGACATTTCCATCTATACAATGGAAAACGAGATCAAGCTCAAGGAAGTGTTCGTGAAGATGCACGAGGTTCTTGGAGAAAATGATGCACCCACTGCAAAAGCTCCCGAAAAGGAAATCAGGGCCGTCTTCGAAAAAGCCCTTCCGGACTATGACCCGGACCGCTTCTACCTTTCCCATATGAAGAAAGTCGTGGAGTGGTACAACATCCTCAAGAATTACGCTTCCCTGGATTTCGTACAGGAGGAGGGAGAAGCTCCCGCAGCAGAATAAAAGTGAAAACTCTCCGGGTAATAACTCTGGGCTGTTCCAAGAACAGCGTGGACACCGCCCATCTCCTCTATCAGGTAAGGGACTCCTACGAGTTCGTTCCCGAGGACGATACCAGGGCGGTTGACACCGTTTTGGTGAACACCTGCGGCTTCATCGGCGATGCCAAGGAGGAATCCGTGAACGAAATCCTTGGCCAGGCCGCGCTCAAGGCCGAAGGCAAGGTGAAGCGGCTCCTTGTGATGGGCTGTCTTAGCCAGCGTTATCCCTCGGAACTCAAAACCCTTATTCCGGAGGTGGACGGTTGGTTCGGAGCAAGGGACCTGGACCCCGTGGTCCGCGCCCTTGGCTGTGAACCCGACAAATCCACTGCATATATGCGCGTCGGCTCCGGCCGGCCGTATGCCTATCTGAAAATCTCCGAAGGCTGCGACCGCCGCTGCTCCTACTGTGCGATCCCTCTCATACGCGGGCGTCATCGCTCGGTTCCCATGGCCACGCTTGTGAAAGAGGCCGAATCTCTGGCGGCAGAGGGTGTGAAGGAACTCGTTGTGATTGCCCAGGACAGCACCTGGTACGGTCTGGACCTTTACAGGCGCCGCGCCCTGGCAGAGCTTCTCCGAAAGCTTTCCAAGGTAGAGGGGATAGAATGGATAAGGATCCACTACAGCTATCCGGACGGTTTCCCGGAAGACGTGCTGGAGGAAATGGCGTCCAATCCCAAAATATGCAAGTATCTGGACATTCCTCTTCAGCATATCGCGGATCCTGTCCTTGCGGCCATGCACCGAAGCGTGGACGGGGCCCGTACCCGTGCCCTTGTAAACGCCCTTCGCGAAAAGGTGCCGGGAGTGGTGCTCCGTACAACCATGATGGTGGGTCATCCCGGTGAAGGACGCAAGGAGTTCAACGAACTGATGCGATATATAGAGGAAGCCCGCTTCGAACGTCTTGGAGCATTCGCCTATTCAGAGGAGGAGGGCACATTCGGCGCCATGAACCTCAAGGACAGCGTCCAGCCACGCACCAAGCGTTCACGTCTGGAGCGCCTTATGCAGAAGCAGAAGGAAATCTCCCTGGAGTTCAACCGTTCCCGCGTGGGCAGCATGGAAAAAGTGCTTGTCGATGATGTTGTGGAAGGAACTCTGGTATGCCGAAGCCAGTATGAAAGCCCGGAAGTGGACGGGGAGATACTTGTGAAATACAGCCCTGGACTCTTCGGCGGAGAGGAGGCAAAGAGTCTGGTGGGACGCTTCCTCACGGTTAAAATTACCGCCGCATACGAATATGACCTCGTTGCGGAGCCGTTCAGGCAAGATTATTGAAGGGAAAAAGGTTTCAAAGAAAAATGTCTATGAAAGCAAGGAAATATGCACTGATTGCCCTGGCGGCATTGTCACTGGTTGCCTGTTCACCTTCCATATACAATCTTCAGCTGGAAATGCGTCACCCTTCCAGCTCGGGTCTGGATTTGAACCGCAAATCCATGGCCATTGCATATATGAAGGGAAGTGGCTCTGCAGATTCTCTGTTCTCTCTCACCGTGGCTTCCGGCCTTGCCAGAATCCTGGAGAAAGACTATTTCGGCGGAGAAGAAGTCATTCCCATCTTCCAGGTTCCGGAAAGCGATCCCGTTTCGCTTGAACTTATGCACCAGTACTTCATGGATAGCGACCAGGACGTCCTTTTCCTGCTCGCACCTCCTGAGATAGGTGCCATCGCCTTAGGCCATAACAGGTCGGTGTCGGCAAGGCTCGTCCACAGCGTGGATTCCGCTTTCACCTGCCAGGCACACATTCCTTTCCAGCAGAAGCTCTACGTGTTCGACAGTATGGAAGGAACCGACACTTTCCACAGTTTTAAGGGCGGCAGCACCATCCAGCTTGATGTCTATAACAGCGGCTCACTTACTCAGGACGGTCTCAGGAACGAGGCTCTCATCCAGGCTGCCTATCACGCCGACCGTGTGGGTATCCAGCTGGGCAACTCCTTTGTGGCAACCTGGAAACTGGAGCAGTATTCGCTATATTACTTCGACGATTTTTCCTCCCAGGACTGGGGCAAGCCCATCTATGAGGCTATGGAGTTCCACTGGGTGAAGGCCATTAATCTATGGGAACCTTTCCTCAAGCTCAAGGATTACCAGAAGCGTGCATGCGCCAGCTACAATATCGCAGTGGCGTATTACATGCTCGGGGATTATGAACTTGCCCTGAAATGGCTGGACCAGGCCGACCGTATGTCGGCCCTGGACCTGAGCCCGGGATTAAGGAAGCGGATCCTCGATCGCAGCCGCAAGTAAAGAGACGGGATGCCTTACGGGGTATCCCGTTCCCATTTCTATCTGCCAGCGGCAGGTTTCGCAGTCGGTGGCAACGAAGTCGGGATTCGCCTCCCGTATGCTCTGGAACAGTTTTTCTCCTATGGCCATGGAGGCCTGATAGTTCTCTTTCTTGAAGCCGTAGGTGCCGGCTATGCCGCAGCAGTTCTGCTCCAGCGGAATCAGTTCCACTCCGGGAATAAGCCTTAGGAGCTCCTTGCTGAATACGCTCCATCCCAGTTTCTGAAGGTGGCAGGGAGTGTGGTATGCAATGCGAAGGGGCTTTTGTCCCTGCTTGAAACGCAGAGCAACGGCGCCGCTTTCCAGCAGCTGATAGATATAGCGTGTTGCAAGCACTATCGAGTCCTTGACTGCCGAATTGTCCAGTTTGAGTATTGAAGGATACTCGTCGCGGAGGGTGAAGGTGCAGGTGGAAGAAGTGGTAACAACCGTGAGTCCCTGTGCAACAGCCTTTCCTATTGCTTCCAGATTCTTTCTGGCATTGCCTGCGGCCTGCTTTTCAAGCCTGTTGGAGATAGCGGCAACTCCGCAGCACTTCTCTCCTTCAAGCAGCTGAACTCCCACTCCAAGGGCGTTCATCACCTTCACAAGGTCTTTTCCCTGCTGAGGATTGTTGTAGTTCACGTAACAGCCGTGGTAGTAGGCAACCTGTCTGGGGAACGAGCCCTGCACGCTTTCCTGTTTACGCAGCCATTTCTCAAAGGAAGAACTGCTGTAGCTGGGGAAAGTGCGGTGCCTGTCAATTGCAAGGACTCCGTCCATGACCGTCTTGGTGATACCCATTCCGGTTACCATGTTCACAATGGGAGCGAAAGGACGTGCCATGCTGCCCACGAAATCGGTGCTGGCAAGTAGGCGGTCGCGCAGCTTGGGTTTGGAAGTGTCGAACTTCAGGCGTGCTTCAAGGATAATGTCTCCCACCTTAACCCCTGACGGGCAAACCACTTCGCAGCGCTTGCAGTTCAGGCAATACTTGAGGGCGCGGTTGAAGAACAGAGGGTCCGAAAGACGCAGCCTTTCACCGTCGGGGCCGGCCTGCTTGGGACCGGGGTATTCCGGGTTCACAGGAACCACGGGACAGTAGGCTGTGCACACGGTGCATTTCATGCACTCTTCGAAGTTGTGGGTGCTTCGTGTATATTCCTGGAAAGTCATACGCGTGAATCCTTTAATATCAATTCTGCAGCGGCAAGGGCGCTGCGCATGGCCTTTCCTGCCGCTTTGCCGTATTTGCTGCCGTGGAGTATGGAACCGGCGACATACAGATTTCTCACCGCAATCCCATCTATTGACGGGTGAAGGTTTTCATCCACCTTTACACCAACCTCCATATAAGGCTGGTCCTGGAAGAAATCGGCCTTGTACCAGAGGCTTCGGGTGGCCGGGGCTTCCACGTCCAGGCCGAATACCGGCTCTTCTATGCCTCCGGGGTTGGAACTGAGTCCCTTGGAGAAGAAACTGCCGCTGCACAGGATGAAGCTGCCGGCGAACAGGCGGTAAGTGTCCAGATTCCTGGACGCGATGGAACTCACAACCCCTTCGTGCACGGCTGCCGACACAACGCTGTCGCCGATTACGAAGGTGCCGCCAAGGCTTTCATATCGCCTCCGCAGCATGTTCTGGGTGCGTATCCCGGGAACCGAAGGGGGCAGTGTCCCCACGAAAACCACGTTCAGCGGGGCAAGAGCCTCGCGCACTTTGCCGGGGATTGAAGCATCGTCCAGGCCGAAGACCTGGGGGAGTATGACGGTGTCTGCATCCTTGGCTTCATCGGCAAGCAGCCGGACCAGCCAGGGCCAGTTCTTGTCCAGGACGCGGGCGATGTTCACAGAGCGCATCTCGCTCGGGCTCTTGCGAAGGACGGCCAGCTCCGGCATCTCCACGCTTTTCACCTCCGCCTGCATGCCTTCCTTTTCCAGGGCGCTTGCAAGCAGCTCGGGGAAGAAGTCGTGGTATCCGTTGAAGTTCACTATCAGCGCTTTCCTGCCCATCGGGGCCTTTGCCAGAGTTACGTCCGGGAGCGACGGTTCTGCGTCTTTGAACGTGCCTCCGGGTAGAAGCCTGCGGGCTCCATCGACATTGTGGAGCTCGATTCCCGCACGCTTCAAAAGGTCGATGCCTTCCTGGCAGAGGTCAAGGCTTTCGAAGGTGCCGGAGAAGAAGTGCAGGGCGCTCTGGCCGCTGCTGATGATAGCGGTGTGAAGGCCCTCTTCCTGGAGTTTGATGCCGGCGGTGAGTCCTGCCAGGCCGCCGCCTATGATAATGGTGTCGAATCTCATATTCCAAGAACGTGTTTATAGACCCACTGAGTGTATTCGGCTTCCCTGAGGGCGTCGCCCCAGGCAATGGGGTAGATGCCCTTCCAGCGCTCCGCCATGAAGTTTCTGAGGTCCTCCATGGCTTTGTCACTTGAGCCTAGCTGCCTGGAGAGGATGCGTGCCGCGCGGCAGCCGCAAAGTTCTCCCTGGCATGTTCCCATGCCCATGCGGGTTCGCCGCCTCAGGTCCACCAGGCTCTTTGCGCCCAGGTGATTCACAGCGGCTTCAATTTCACCCACGCTTATATTCTCGCATTCACAGATGAGGGCATCGCCATATATGTCTTTCACATCAGGTGCATTGGAAGGAGTGCGCCAGATAGTATCTGCAGTTTCCTTGAAGCTGTTGCCTTCGGCTCCGGGCAGGGGAGTCCAGGCGGTTTCGCAGTGCTTTTTCACTCCCAGTTTCCTGCACACCATGTCCGTTGCCATCTCCGCCATAAGACGGTAGGTGGTGAGTTTTCCTCCGGTTATGGTCACAAGGCCTTCCATTCCGTCCCTTTCGGCATGGTCCAGGCACACGGCCCCGCGCGAGATGCTTCTTCCGGAAGGGTCGTTGTCGGAGCTCACCAGAGGGCGCACGCCGGCGAAGGCGCGGAGGATTCGGGTTTCGGCTAGGCCGGGGGAGAGCAGCGAACCTTCGCTTATGAGAAGGTCCACTTCCTCGGGCGTGACCTGAGGGTTGTCGCACTCTTCAAGAGGCACCCTGGTGGAGGTGGTGCCAATTATGCTCACAGTGTTTCCAGGTACCAGGATGTCGGCATTGGCGGGCTTGCGGCAACGGTTCAGCACCATCCGGTTCACCCTGTGGGCGAAGATCAGAAGGGCGCCCTTGGACGGGAACATCCCAACATTGATGCCGGCCTTTTCCAGGAGTGACGAGCCCCAGATTCCGGCGGCGTTCACAGTTATGCTTGCGCGGAATTCATTCTCTTCTCCGCTTTTACGGTTGCGGGTTTTCACCCCTTCCACGCGGCCGCCTTCCATGATGAAGCCTGTGACCTCCGTGTAAAGAAGGATGTCGGCCCCGTGCAGCTTTGCGTCCAGAAGGTTCGATGCGCACAGCCTGAAAGGGTCCACGCTGGCATCCGGCACTTTCACTGCCCCGATCATCTCCCTGTTGGCTCCGGGCTCCATGGTAAGGGCCTCCCTGGGGTCGATGATTTCGGCATCGATCCCTGCGTCCTTGCAGGCCTGGACGAATGTGGCCTGGTAGTTCAGGTCATCGTCCGGAAGGGTTATGAAAAGGCCTCCCGTGGGGTCTATGCAGTGCGGGGCTATCTTACGGAGTATCCTGTTCTCCGCTATGCATTCAGTGGCCGATTCGCGGTCCGTTACCGCATAGCGGGCGCCGCTGTGAAGAAGGCCGTGATTGCGTCCAGTGGCTCCGGTGGACATGTCGAAACGCTCCACCAGCAGGACTTTGAGCCCGCGCATGGCGCAGTCCCTTGCCACGCCGGCTCCCGTAATGCCGCCTCCGGCAATGATTACATCGTACTGTGTCATCTTATGTCGATGAGTTTATGGGTTTGCAGGGAAAGCCGCCAGCCGGGATGCCTTTTGACGTATTCCACGGCAAGGGCTGTGTTCTCTTTGTTTTTCACGGGATCGCCCGTGTCGCACGGCTGGATGTACTTCAGGCCTTCATCTTCCCACTGGAGAAGAAGGGGGCTGTCATCGCCCTCGAAAATAATCTTCACTTCATTTATGTCGTCGGGATATATCACCACGCGCGCTCCTTTCTTGGGGCTCACGGTTACCCAGTCTATATCGCAGGGGAGAGGCCTGGTACCGTTGGTCTCCAGGTGGATGCGATAGCCGTTGTCCCCGATTGCCTTGACAAGTGCCCTGTCCAGCTGGAGAAGGGGCTCGCCTCCGGTTATGCACACTCGGCGGGAACTGCCTTCATCGGCCTTCCGGATTTCATCCACTATGTCCCTGGCACTCATGGAGGTTCCGCTATCGTGGGCGGTGTCGCAGAAGGGGCATTTGAGGTTGCAGCCGCTCAGGCGGAGGAATACCATTGGCGTTCCAGTCCAGTATCCCTCGCCCTGAAGAGAGTAGAAAATCTCGTTTACCTTATACATCCTTTTCGTATGCGGCCATGTTCATTTCGCTCTCCCACACTTCCACGCGGTAGGCGTTTTCCACGTTGTCGCAGATCCATTTTGCAATGTTCTCGGCGGTGGGATTGAAATCGAACACCTGGTTAAGGTTCTTATGGTCCAGGGCACCGGCAATCTTCTTCTTTATGAGGGTGAAGTCGGTTACCATGCCGTCGGCATTGAGTTTTTCACTCTTGCAGTGAATCTTAACTATCCAGTTGTGTCCGTGCATCTCTTCGCACTTGCTCTCATATGAAAGCATGAGCGAATGGGCGCTCGAAATCTCCAGGCGTTTGGTTACGTAATACATAGCAGTCTATTCTTCGTACTTGGTTGTGTCAAAGCCTTCCAGGGCCTCTTTCCTTTCCATGCAGGTGCCGCATTTGCCGCAGTGCTTTTCCCCGCCTTTATAGCAGGAATATGTCTTTGAGAAGTCCACGCCAAGGGCTTTTCCTCTTAGGGCGATCTCCCTCTTTGTAATGTTGCAATAGGGCGAAACCACTTTCACTCCGTTATAGGTTCCGGCCTCGGTGGCCTTGGAAATTGCGTCTATGAACTCCGGCCTGCAGTCCGGATAAATGGAATGGTCGCCGCTGTGGTTTGCAATCATTATGCTGTCCAGTTCCATGCTCTCTGCAAGGCCTGCGGCAATGGAGAGCATTATGCCGTTACGGAAAGGCACCACGGTGGACTGCATGTTCTCGCTGTCGTAGCTGCCTTCCGGGATATCTCCTCCGCTGAGGAGAAGGTCGCTTTTGAAATATTTTCCGATGAACTCCAGCGGAATCACCAGATGCTTTATTCCAAGTTCCCGGCAGTTCTCGCGGGCATATGCTATTTCGCGTGCATTGTGCTTGGACCCGTAGTCGAAACTTACGGCCAGGGCAATTTCGCTTCGGAATTCATACAGCATCGTGGTGCTGTCCAGCCCGCCGGAATATATCAGTAAAGCTTTCATTTCAAGTTGTTCTTAAGGGCGTCGCTCACGGTCTTTGCCGTTGCAACCGCATCCACTACGGTCTTTGGGCCAAGGACGAAATCGCCTGCGGCATACACATTGCCAAGGCCGCTTATCCTGTAGTCTTCTCCCACTTCCGGCCAGCCCCATCTGTTGAAGCGGGCACCGCTGTTTTCCAGTATGTGGAAGTCCGGTTTCTCGCTTATGGCAAGGATAAGGTTGTCGCATTCCACGAAATGGTCCGTACCGTCGAGAATGCGGGTAAGGAGTTTGCCGCTTTCGTCCAGCACATTCTCGCAATCGCGGAATACAACGCCGCCGTCCTTCACTTCAACCGGGGCCTGGAAGGTGCGGAACTGAACCCCGTCGTTTTTCGCATCTTCTACTTCCAGCGCACTGGCGGGCATGTTCTCGAAGGTCTTGCGATAATAGACCCAGGTTTCGGAACCATTCCTTGCGGCAGTGCGGCAGGCGTCCATGGCCACGTTTCCGCCGCCAATCACAATCACCTTTTTTCCAAGCGGATACCGGCCGGGGTCCTTCAGCATGTGCAGGGCCTGTATCACCATGGGATTGTCCTCTCCGGGGATGTGGAGATTTGCGGGAATTTCGGCACCGGTCCCGATCAGCACGGCATCGGCATTGCGGGAAATCTTCTGAAGGTCCTCCACCCTGGTATCGGGGACGAACATCACGCCGGCGCCGATCAGTAGCGACTCCAGTTTGTCCACCCACTTGCGCTCCAGACGGAACGAAGGTATGCCGTAGCGGAGCACACCGCCCATCCTGGGAGCGGCGTCGATGAGGGTCACAAGGGCTCCGGCCTTGTACAGCCATATGGCCGATGCTATACCTACCGGACCTGCACCCACAAGGGTTATATGCTTGTTCCTGAGCTCATCGCTTTCCCTTTCCAGTTTCCGCAGCTGAAGAAGGTAGCGGCTGGAAATCTCCTGTTCTATCTCGTACCATTTGACCGGAGCCTGCTTCACGTTCAGAACGCAGTTTCCATAGCAGAAATGCTTCCAGTCGCATATGCGGGAAGTGATTGCCGACAGGGGATTGTTGCGGAACAGGATCTCTCCGGCCTGGTCCAGTTTATCTTCCCTGTACAGAGCCATTGCCTCGGGCACGGGAGTGTGCACCGGGCAGCCTTGAAGGGCGCACTTGGGCTTCTTGCAAAGGAGGCATCTCAGGGCTTCGTTATTCTTCATTATGGTTTCAGTGTGATTAATCTCACAAATATACTAATTATATTTGGTAAGCAATTCCTTTATTTTATCCAGAAGCTCAGCCGTGGTGTGGCTGCGTGCCCTCATGCACACCCTTGCGGGCTGGTTGCAGAGGAGACAGCCGCGCTCGGGAAGGCCTATGGATGAGCGGGATAGTGGCCCCTCGGCACTTATCACATCTATATCCATCAGGCGGCCGAGCGGATGGGTGTCCTCTATGCGGCAGGCCGTGCGTTTGGCATCGGCAATGGGGAAGTCCACCACGAAATAGCCCTCAAACCCGGTCTCCAGGTCCCGCTCCTCGTCCAACTGTCTTTCCGGGAACGCTTCGCGGATGGCATCAAGGGCTGCGCGGGCTATCGCCATCGACATCCGGTTCCGTTTCTCGCTTCCCGGCAGCTGGACAGTAAGGCACAATAACGTTGCAGAGGGATACTCCTCAAGGAGCTCCCTCTGCCGTGCCGCTCTGCGATCGCGGCTTTCCAATAACTGTGCGAGTGTGATCACTTCACTCTATCTTCTGCCCTGCTTCTTCTGCATTTCGCGCTGCATCTTCTGGGCCTCTTCAAGGCGCTGCTGCCATTTGCTCTTCGGCGCGGGCTTGTTCTCCGCCGCTTTCACCTTGGCGATGATCGCCTCCGGATGCACGAACCACTTCTTGATGATCCAGGTCTCCAGCATGGTGATGAGGTTGGAGAGCAGGTAGTAGTAGCTGAGTCCGGACGACAGGTTGTTACAGATGAAGAACATCATGATGGGCATCATGTAAAGGCTCATGAAGCGCATCATCTTGGCGTTTGGATCGTCACCGGTGTTCTGGCCCTGCATGGTCACCTTGGTGTAGAAGAACATGGACAGAGCCATAAGGAGGGCGAAAAGTGAGATATGGTCCATTCCCAGGACGGAGAATCCCCAGTGGATGATATCGTCATATGCACTCAGGTCCTCGGCCCACAGGAAGCCCTGCTGGCGAAGCTCGATGGAGGCAGGGAAGAAGCGGAACATGGCCCACAGGATTGGCAGCTGGAGCAGCATGGGCAGGCATCCGCCCATCATGTTCACGCCGGCCTTGCGGTACAGTTCCATTGTCTCCTGCTGCTTCTTCATCGCATCCTCCTGCTTCGGGTACTTGGCGTTTATCTTGTCGATGAAAGGCTTTAGGGCCTGCATCTTGGCGCTTGAAGAGTAGCTCTTGTAGGCAAACGGCAGCACCACTATCTTGATGAAGATGGTCATCAGAAGGATGATGAGGCCGAAGCTGGAGATGAAGCGGTGGAGCCAGTCGAACAGAGGGATGATCACCCACTTTGTGAACAGGCCTATCACCTGGCCGCCCAGAGGGATCACCTTCTCGAACTTGTGGTCATAAGCCTTCAGGCCTTTATAGGAATTGGGGCCGAAGTAGAACTCGAATGGAACCTCTATGCGGTCCTTTCCGGTTTCGATGTCGGCGCGCATTTCAGCCTTGCACGCCATCAGGTTTCCTTCCGGATTGTCCTTCCCCATGAATTCGATGGAGAAATCTCCGTAGGTGAAGTTCCCCGGAGCACGCATTATGGCGCTGAAGAACTGCTGCTGGAAGGCGAACCACTCCACCTTGTTGGAGAAGCGCTTGTTGCCCTTGCGGCCGTTGCCTATGTTGGAAGGCTTCTTGTCGCCGGGGAAGTAGTAGTTCAGGCGGGAGTACTGGCTCTCGTTCTTATAGCCTTTCTCCATACGGGGGATAATGGCAGAGAAGTCCACGTCTATGCTGCCTGCATTCAGGGGAATGTTCATTCCAACGAATGCAAGGGTCTCGTTCACGGTATAGCTGTCCGGGACAAGGGTGTACTTCTGCTCGATGTAACCGCCGCCGGAGAAGGGGAGACGCATCACCAGGGTTGTGTCGGTGCACTCCTCGGGAACCGGGGTGAAATTGAATGCACGCGTATCCACCGCGGTGGGGGCGTACACTACGAATCCAAGGTCCGACTTTCCGGGGGCAAGGATGTAAAGGGAATCCTTGCTGTAAGTGTAATAGTCCTTCACCCTCACCGAATAGGGCTGTGCGCCCCTGGAGGTGAAGCAGATCTCAAGCTTGCTGTTCTCAAGCGTGAAGAATGTCTCCTCTGCCGATGATGCCGCGTTAAGTAGGGAATCGCTGTACACCATCTTGGCGGGGGAAACTCCGGCGCTTTCGGGAACCGGCGCGGCGGCATCGGCAAGTGCCACGGAATCTTCCGGATGCTCTGCCAGCCATGCGGCACGGATACTGTCCTGGCGGGCGGTTTCCAGCGAATCCTGGTAGCGCTGCCATTCCATCATACGTTTATTCTGGTGACCCTGGTACACGAAGAAGCCACCCATCACCAGAATTATCAGTACAAAACCGATAACTGAATTCTTATCCATTATTCTGCGCTCTCCTCTTCCTGCTTGTTTTCACTGCTTTCCAGATTGCGGATCTTGTCCTTGAGGGCGTTAAGGTCGGCCTTTGCATTGTCGATGCGCTCCTGCATCTGTGCCTTCAGGCTTTCGGCACCCTTGGACATTCCGAAGAAGCCGATGTTGTTCTCGTAGGTCTGGATTTCCTGCTGGAGCTTTGCGTACTGCTGCATCAGGCGGTCTTTCTCCGTTACGGGAGCGCCCTGGCGCTTTTCACCGCGGCTGCCGCCTTCACGGCGCTGCCTCTGGCCGAAGCCCGGGAATTTAGCCTGCATTGCCTCTTTGTATGCGGCGCCCACGGCCTCTTTCTCCTTGAAGGGGACAAAGCCGATGGCGTTCCACTTTTCGGCGAATGCGGCTCCTGCGGCACGGGCCTCTTCTGCATCGGCAGGTACCTCAAAGGCCTTGATCTCGTCTATGAGGGCGCGCTTTGCGGCAAGGTTGGCGCGGAAGTCGTTCCTGGGACGGTCTTCGCTCTTGTCCCTTGCGTCGAAGAATGCGTCGCAGGCGGCGCGGAAACGCTTCCACAGCTGCTCACTCTTCTTGCGGGGCACTGCACCTATCTCCTTCCACATCTTCTGGAGTTCGATGAGGCGGTCGCCTGTGGTTTTCCAGTCCTTGCTGTCCTTCAGGGATTCGGCTTCCTCGATGATGGCCATCTTGCGGTCCATATTGTCGGTCATGCTCTCCTTGAAGGAGTTGTAGTATTCCCTCTTGCGGGCGAAGAATGCGTCGCAGGCGGCGCGGAAACGCTCGTAAATTTTCTGGTTCTCCTTGCGGGTGGCGAAACCAATCTTGCGCCATTCGGCCTGGATGTCCTCAATCTCCTTGGAGAGAGAGTTCCACTGGTTGGAGGAGTTTATTTCGCGGGCGGCTATTTCCTCTACCTTTTCGCAGAGTGCGGTCTTGGCCTGGAGGTTTGCAACCTGCTGGTCCTTCAAACCTTCGAAGTGGGCCTGATACTTCTTGTTGATCACTGAGGTTGCGGCGCGGAAACGCTCCCAGATGGAGTCGCGGTATTCCTTGGCCACGGGGCCGTACTCCTTCCACTGCTCGTGCAGTTTCTGGAGTTCCTTGAAGGATTCCACGGAATTGTCGCTTTCGGCAAGCTTTTCGGCCTGCTCGCAGAATGCGGTCTTGGCTTCAAGGTTCTTCTTGAAATCCAGGTCCCTGAGGTCCCTGTTGATCTGGACTATGTCGTAGAACTTCTCCACGTTCACCTGATAGGTGTCGTTCACGTCCCTGAAACGGGTCTGGGGAACGGGACCGGTTTCCCTCCAGCGGTTCTGGATTTCCCTGAACTTGGGGAATGCGTCCTTCATTTCACCGCCTTCCTCGATGAGGGTCTTGAGCTCTTCGATGAGACCCAGCTTCACCTGAAGGTTCTCTTCCTTTTTGGCATCCTGCTCCCTGTTGTAGGCGGCCCTTTCCTGCTTGTATTTATTGTATGTTGCCTTGAACCCTTCCTCGATTGCCGCGAAAGCGCTCTTTACAACGTTGCCCACGTTGGATTCGCTCTTTGCCTCTGCAGCAGGGGCTTCTGCCTTTGCTTCTGCAGCAGGTGCTTCTGCCTTTGCTTCGGCCTCGGGGGCTTCGTCCACGCCTGAAGGCTCTTCCATGGAAGTGTCCTCACCGGCTTCTGCCTTTTCTTTCTGGAGCCTCTTGTAGAATGCCGACTTGATTGCTTCGGCTTCCTTGGAGCGCTTCATGCGGTCTGCGCTGTCCACAAGGTTCTGGAACAGCACAGTGAGCTGGGAGAGGGTTTTGTCGCCAAAGTCGGAAGCCTTCTCCTTTATATCTTCTGCCTTGTCGGCAGCGTTATCCTTTACTTCAGAGGCTTTTTTTTTGATTTCCTCGAATTTGTCGGACACTTTGTCCCCAACCTCGTCCATCTTGTCGGAAACCTTGTCCCCAACCTCTTCCACCTTGTTCACCACCATCTCCTTAATCTCGGAGGCGGTATCGGCAATCTTCTCTCCGGCTTCAAGCACCTTTTCCGCCACCTGGTCTTTCACCTCGGCGGCTTTGTCTTTCAGCCCGGCTGCCTTTTCCTTCAGTTCCTGGACTTTGTCGGCCATCTTGTCTTTAAGGTCCGATAATTTCTGTTTGATGTCTACATCTGGGGTTTCTTCCTTGATAACCTCAGGCTTCAGTTCTTCGCTCATAGTAAATTGATTTGAGTGTTCAACATTTATCTCAAGCCACAAAGATAGCAATATTTTTTCGTCATTTTAATAATAAAATGCTACTTTTGCACAGATATTCATTAGAACGCGATGAGAATAGATATTTTATCCGTTGTGCCCGAACTCCTGGACAGCCCGCTGTCCCATTCCATCCCCGGAAGGGCGGTGAAGAAGGGGCTTGTGGAGATATACGTGCACGACCTTCGGAAATACGGCCTGGGGCCCCGTAAAACCGTGGATGATTACTGTTACGGGGGCGATGCCGGAATGGTCATGATGGTGGAGCCCGTACACAGGATGATCGAGGAACTGAAGGCCGAACGGGACTACGACGAAGTTATCTACATGGCTCCGGACGGTGAACTCCTGGACCAGGGAATTGCCAATGAACTGTCGCTGAAAGAGAATATCATTATCCTATGCGGCCATTACAAGGGTATCGACGAGAGAATCCGCGAACATCTTGTGACCCGTGAGATTTCCGTGGGAGATTTCGTGGTGAGCGGGGGAGAGATCCCTGCCGCCCTTCTTGCCGACAGCATCATCCGGATCATTCCCGGAGTTCTGACCGATGAAACATCGGCCCTGAGCGATTCTTTCCAGGAAGGCCTGGTGTCCCCGCCTGTCTATACCCGTCCGGCGTCCTACAACGGCTGGGACGTTCCCGAGGTGCTTCTTTGCGGCAATCCCAAGACCATCCGTGCCTGGCAGGACGAGCAGGCGCTTAAACGCACCCGCGAGCGCCGCCCCGGGCTCCTTGCCGATGATTAAGATTCTGGTGCGGGATGAATGAGAACGAGTTGATATCGCTGATGCAGGAGCATGGCGTGCGGGTTACCGCGAACCGCCTTCTGATTGCGCGTGCACTTGAGCGTGCCGGCCGACCGCTGAGCATGATGGAACTTGAGTCGCTTGAGGAAACCATCGACAAGTCCGGGGTTTTCCGTGCCTTGCAGCTTTTCCGCGAATGCGGTCTCGTGCACGTCCTTGAAGATTCCGGCGAAGGTGCGCGTTACGAACTGTGCCACAGCCACGGGGATCACGACGACGACCTTCACGTCCACTTCTACTGCGAGAACTGCCACCGCACATTCTGCCTGGACGGCGTTCCCGTACCTTCGGTTTCCGTTCCCGAGGGCTTTGCCCCCCGCACCTCCAGCCACCTCGTCCGCGGCCTCTGCCCCTCCTGCGCAGCCCGTCCCTCCCGCGCCTAGCCCCCGTCCCTCCCGCGCTTAGCCCCCGTCCCTCCAGCCACCTCGTCCGCGGCCTCTGCCCCTCCTGCGCAGCCCGTCCCTCCCGCGCCTAGCCCCCGTCCCTCCAGCCACCTCGTCCGCGGCCTCTGCCCCTCCTGCGCAGCCCGTCCCTCCCGCGCTTAGCCCCCGCACCTCCAGCCACCTCGTCCGCGGCCTCTGCCCCTCCTGCGCAGCCCGTCCCTCCCGCGCCTGGCCAGCCAGCCCATCTCGTGTGCAAAACGGCTCCTTTTTGCCTACGAACCCACCCGGAACTCCATCTCGTGTGCAAAACCGGCCCTTTTTGCCTACGAACCCACCCGGAACTCCATCTCGTGTGCAAAACCGGCCCTTTTTGCCTACGAACCCACCCGGAACTCCATCTCGTGTGCAAAACGTGCCCTTTTTGCCTACGAACCCGCCCGTTCCTGCCAGTCCGTCCACGTATTTGGCCGTTTTCGTGCACGGCCCGCCAGTTTTTGCCGGTCCGTCCACGTATTTGGCCGTTTTCGTGCACGGGCCACCGGATTTTGCCAGTCCGTCCACGTTTTTGGCCGTTTTCGTGGATGAACTGCCCCTACTTTACAGGGGGTAGATCCCGGCGCCGGTGAAACGAATCAGATCCTCGGGATTGATTTTAAACTGAAGGCCGCGGACGCCGGCGCTCACGTAGATGTAGTCGTACAGAAGCGCGGATTCGAAGATGAACGTAGGAAGCGGCTTTTTCATGCCGATGGGAGAACACCCGCCGCGGATGTAGCCGGTCTCGGGAAGGAGTTCCTTCATGTGAATCATCGCCGCCGATTTGTTGCCGGATATCCTTGCCGCTACCTTAAGGTCCACTTCCATATCGCCAGGAATCACGCATACGAACAGTCCGTTGCGGTCTCCGCGAAGCACCAATGTCTTGAATACCTGTTCGATAGGCTCACCCAATTCATGTGCTACATGATCTGCCGCAAGATTGTTCTCATCCACTTCATAGGGGATGAGTTCATAGGCTATGCCGGCTGCATCCAACAGTCTGGCCGCATTGGTTTTCTGAACGGGTTTTGACATGCTAATACTCCCTTGGACCGAATATATCCGTGCCGATGCGGATGATGGTTGCCCCGTGCTTCACGGCCAGGGGCCAGTCGCCGGACATCCCTATGCTGAGTTCAGTGAAAGTATCACTTAAAGCAGGGTGTTCCGAACGTATTCTGAGGAACAGCTCATGGATGCGCGAAAAGTCGTTTTCCACGACATCGGCATCGTCTGTATTCGTGGCCATTCCCATAAGGCCGCAAATCTTAATATTCTGGCGATTACCTTCTATTATCGAAAGTATTTCTTCCGGTGAAAATCCGTGCTTGCTTTCCTCTGCTCCCAGGTGGAGTTCAAGCAGCACAGGCACCACTTTTCCATTGGCTTTTCCCCAGGCGTCCACCGCCTCCAGAAGATGCATTGAATCCACGCTTTCCAGAAGTGAAACGTAGGGAAGGACCAGTTTGAGCTTATTGGTTTGAAGATGGCCGATGAAGTGCCACCGGACATCGGCAGGCATAAGTGGCACCTTGGCTGCAAATTCCTGAGGCCGGTTCTCTCCGAAGAGGCGCTGGCCGGCGTCATAGGCCTCCATGAGGCGCTCCACGGGATGGAACTTGGATACCGCCACAAGCTTCACTTCCGGCGGCACCAGGCTTTTTAACTTTGAAATATTATCACGTATGGCCATGCTTAAAACATATATCCTGCTCCCAGGGTGAGGCTGAAGAACGAGCGGCTGGGGACATCGTTCTGCACCAGATTGGGAGTGAGGGAATAATGATATGTGGGTGTAACGTTCAGCGAGACCCGCCACAGCGGGATGCCCAGCACGAAGCCGGCATCGACAGTGCAGGAAAAGCGATTCTCCGGCGCTCCGGATCCGAAAAACACGCCCGGAGTAACGCCCACGAAGTATTCGCTCCGGCGGAAGAGAACCGATAAGAAGTTGAGGAGGATGTCGTCCACTATTTTGTCCGTGCGGCCGTAATAACCGTCGGCCACCACGTCCGAAATGGAGAAGACCGTGGCGTCCATCAGGCGGTCAGCGACGCTGTCGGTCCACGGCTTGAAGGCCACACCAAAAGGCAATCCGGCATGTATGCCGAAATCCGGCGCCCCGAAAGCGGCCTGGACCCCGGCCTTGTAGGCGAATCTCTTCCAGAACAGGCGGGAGTAGCTCACCTGCACAAACGGCACTTCATACTCGTCGATGCCGGTGCTGGCATACCGTCCGTAATCCACGCGGATATCCGCCACCTGCGCACCAAGCGCCAGGGGAATGAACAACAGGAGCGATGCAATAATCTTTCTCATCTTACGCAAAAATAATAAAAAACACCCAAAACGCGAAAATATCTTCATCCCGGACAAACCCGTAGGCAAAAAGGGCCCGTTTTGCACACGAGATGGAGTTCCGGGTGGGTTCGTAGGCAAAAAGGGCCGGTTTTGCACACGAGATGGAGTTCCGGGGGGGTTCGTAGGCAAAAAGGGCCGGTTTTGCACACGAGATGGAGTTCCGGGTGGGTTCGTAGGCAAAAAGGGCCGGTTTTGCACACGAGATGGAGTTCCGGGCGGGTTCGTAGGCAAAAAGGGGCCGTTTTGCACACGAGATTGGGTTCGGGGGTACGGTTCCCAGTTGTGTGCGCGTGCGGGTGTTGTTAAAGTTAAAACACTTTGCTATCTTTGCACCTGCAATGATGAACCGCATAGTAGTAACACTGATTTCTGTTCTGGCGATAGCGCTTCCCGCAAAGGCTCAAAGGGCAGATTCGCTGGGCATTTGCCATAGCGAGGAATTCCGTGTCACTCAGCTCATTGCACCCGCCGTCCTGATTGCCGGAGGAACATTTGCCACTTATAATCCCTGGTTCCGCTCCAACGTCAACGAACCCGTAAGGGACTATGTACTGGAGAAAGGATTCTCCCGCTCTTATGTGGATTACCTGATGTCGGGTCTTGCCCCGGCGGCGTACCTTGGCATCGGTTGGACCTGGCTTCAGCACAGCCATTCCGGAAAGGAGCGTGCGGCGGTTCTTGCAACTGCAACTGCCATCCAGTGCGCCATGGAATATGGCATCAAGTTCAGCACGAAGATAATGCGCCCGGACAACTCCACGGCAACATCGTTCCCCTCGCAGCACACCGCATTCGCATTTATGGGCGCGGAACTCATGAGAATTGAATACGGCCCCTGGTGGGGCATAGGCGCATATTCCCTGGCCGCCGCCACAGCCATTATGAGGATATACAACAACCGTCACTGGGTGAGCGATCTCATAGGCGGGGCCGGAGTGGGAATCCTGAGCGCCCAGGCCGCATATTGGCTTCTGTCGCTGGAACGCCGGCTTTTCAACTGGGACTCTGAATGCACCGCGGCCCTTGTGCCGTATGCCGCTCCGGGAACTGCCGGTATGGCTTTGTCGATAGTGTTTTAAACGGGGAAATGGACAGAATTCTGGAAATATCGGCAATGCCGCTGAGCTCGCCCTACTTCCGTAGCGAAGTGGAGCAGTTCCTGCAGTCCTGCGGTCTCCGGACGGAGGAAATGGACGCGTGGTATGCCGCCACTGCCCAGGACGGCGAAATCCTTGCCGGCGCAGGGATCAAAGGAAACACGGTCAAGTGCGTCGCCGTGAAGGAAGAACTCCGCGGGGAGGGCATCCTTCCAAGGCTCATCTCCCACATCATATCCCTTCACCCCGGGCAGAATCTCCGCGTTTTCACCAAACCGGAGTACGAAGCGCTTTTCTCCGACCTCGGATTTAAACTCCTTGCAAAGGCCCCAGAAGCCATCCTTATGGAGAACGGCCGGGGACTTAAACTGGAACACCTCCCCAAAACAGAAGGCAGATCAGGCGTAATTGTAATGAACGCCAATCCATTCACCAAGGGCCATAAGTACCTCATGGACAAAGCACTCGAGCAGGTATCGCACCTGTACGTAATCCCAGTGAAGGAAGACGTATCCCTGTTCCCGTACACCGAGCGCAAGGCCATGATAGAAGCCGCGGTGGAAGGCAATCCCCGCGTCACGGTGCTTTCCGGCAGCGATTACACCATATCGGCACTCACATTCCCCACATACTTCATCAAGGACCTCTCCACCGTGGCGGAAACGCAGATGCGTCTGGACCTGGACCTTTTCGCCAGACATTTCGTACCGGCCCTTAAGGTCGATGTCCGCTTCGTGGGCACCGAACCTGAAGATAAACTCACAGCCCGTTACAACGCCCTGATGAAGGAAATCCTTCCCATCGACACGGTGGAAATCCCGCGTCTGGAAGGAGTTTCTGCCTCCAGGGTGCGCAAAGCCCTGGAAAGCGGCAGTTACAGCGAGGCTGCCTCGCTCACTCCCCGTTCAACGCATCCTTTCCTTCTTGCCGATATGGCCGAAAGGGCTCTCAAGGCGGAACTCGATGCGCCCCTCAAGCCCGGCCTGGTGGGCCCGGACGGCAACGGTGCGCACGATGACATGGACTACGACACCATGCTCAAAGGCATCAGGGCAATACGGCCGTTCTTCCCGCAGATAGCCGCAAGCAGAGGCACGGAGGAGTTGTGCAAAGCCGGAATCGACGCGGAACGCGCCATGCTGGCCGCAACGGGCGGTGTGAACACCCACCGCGGCGCCATCTTCGCGCTTGGTCTGATGTGTGTTGCCAAAATGCTTGACACAGAGCCTGTTGCCGATATTCCCCTGGTGAAAAACAACCAGGGGAAAGAAAGGATTTCGCTGATTATCAGCGAACTGGCCACCACGCTGAAACAGCCTGCCGGAACGCACGGGGCGGCGGCCGGTGACGTAAAGGGCGCCTTGAAGATGGCCCGCGGCGGGTACAGGGAACTTTTTGCCAGCTGGCTGCCTTTCTACCGCAGCCTGGAAGGGGACCCTTTCCGCATGCAGAAAACTCTCCTTAAGATAATGTCCGGCCTGGACGACACCTGCGTGATTCACCGCGCCGGGGTCGATGAAGCCGAAACGATAAAACTGGAAGCCGCACGCCTGCTGCAGACCTTCAGTGAAAACGGATTGCAGGCGTTTACTGTTCGGATGGGCACCCGAAGAGTGTCTCCCGGTGGTAGTGCGGATATGCTCGCCCTCACGGTGCTCGCCGATAAACTATTAACTAACTAATTACTAAACTGTTATGGTTGAATTGATTCCTCACGGTGTGTATCTGCTCGGCGGCAGCAAGGTCGTCGAAAGCGGAGAAGGATTGCCGTCGAAAGACGAGGCCCGCGAAAACACCATCACCTACGGAATCCTCCGCTCCCACGACGTGAACGGATCCAAAGGCAAAGACCTCCACATCCGTTTCGACGCCATGGTTTCTCACGACATCACTTATGTCGGCATCATCCAGACTGCCCGCGCCAGCGGACTCACGGAGTTCCCTATTCCTTATGCAATGACCAACTGCCACAACTCCCTCTGTGCAGTGGGCGGCACCATCAACGAAGACGACCACGTCTTCGGCCTGTCTGCAGCAAAGAAGTACGGCGGTATCTATGTCCCTGCCAACCAGGCGGTTATCCACCAGTATGCACGCGAGGCCCTCACCGCCTGCGGCAATATGATACTTGGTTCGGACAGCCACACCCGTTACGGCTCACTTGGCAACATGGGCGTTGGCGAAGGCGGCGGCGAACTTGTGAAGCAGCTCCTGCGCAACACCTGGGACATCACTGCTCCCGAGGTTGTGCTGGTGTGGTTGGAAGGTAAGCCCAAGCACGGAATCGGCCCTCACGACGTTGCGATAAGCCTTGTGAAAGCCGTGTTCGAAAGCGGTTTCGTAAAGAACAAGGTGCTTGAATTCGCAGGCCCCGGAGTAAAGGAACTCCCCATCGACTTCCGCAACGGTGTGGATGTTATGACCACCGAGACCACCTGCCTCAGTTCCATCTGGATCACCGACGAAAAAGTTAAGGAATACTTCCAGATGCACGGCCGCCCGGAGGCCTACAAAGAGCTTCGTCCCGGCGACGTCGCATGGTACGACTCAATGATACGCATCGACCTCTCCAGCCAGGAAAGCATGATAGCCCTCCCTTACCATCCGTCCAACGCAGTGTCCATCCACGAGCTTCAGGCCAATCCCGAAAAGGTGCTGAAAGCCGTTGAGGAAGACACGGTTAAACGCTTTGGCGACAAAGTGCATCCGGACCTTCTCTCCAAGATCCGAGGCGGAAAAGTGTATGCCGATCAGGGCATAATCGCAGGCTGCTCCGGCGGAACCTACGACAACCTCAGCGAAGCAGCGGCCATCCTCAAGGACAAATCCATCGGCAACGATTACTTCACGATGAGCGCCTATCCCCAGAGCACGCCCGTGTATCTGGCCACAACGCGCGGCCACATCGCAGAAGAGCTCCTGGAAGCCGGCGTAGTGATAAAACCCGCCTTCTGCGGCCCTTGCTTCGGCGCCGGCGATGTGCCCTCCAACAACGGCCTTTCCATCCGCCACACCACCCGCAACTTCCCCAACCGTGAAGGCTCCAAGCCCGGCCAGGGACAGATTTCGATGGTGGCTCTGATGGATGCCCGCTCCATTGCGGCAACCGCAGCCAACGGAGGCGTCATCACCGCCGCCACCGACATCGACTACACCGACAATCACAAGCCTTACAGCTTCGACGGCCGCATCTACGAAAAGCGCATCTACCAGGGATTCGGCAAGGCCGATGCAAGCGTTGAACTGCGCTATGGCCCGAACATCAAGGACTGGCCCGCCATGCCTGCTATGTCAAAGAACATGCTGCTGGAACTGGCCGCCGTAATACACGACCCCGTTACCACCACCGACGAGCTCATCCCTTCAGGTGAAACTTCAAGTTACCGCTCCAACCCGCTCAAGCTCAGTGAATTCGCACTCAGTCGCCGCGTTCCCGAATATGTTGGCCGCAGCAAGGAAATCCAGGAAAAGGACCGCAACCGCCGTGCAGGCGTTGTGTCGGAAGACCTGGCCAAGGCGCTTTCAATTGCCGGGGCCGATGCTGCCGATACATCCCTTGGCTCCTGCGTGTTCGCCCGCAAGCCCGGCGACGGCAGCGCCCGCGAACAGGCCGCTTCCTGCCAGAAGGTTCTCGGCGGCGATGCCAACATCTGCTACGAGTACGCCACCAAGCGCTACCGCAGCAACTGCATCAACTGGGGCATCGTTCCTTTCACCATCGACCCCCAGACTCCGTTCGAGTACAATCCCGGCGATTACATCTTTGTCCCCGGAATCCGCGAGGCCATCCTTGGCGGTGCGGAAGAGATTGATGCAAAGGTAATTACCCGTGACGGCAGGTGCAATCCCATCCACCTTTATTTCCGCGGCCTCACACCCGACGAGCGCGAAATACTTGCCGATGGCTGCCTTATGAATTACTACAAAAACCACAAATAGAAATGAAGAAGATTCAAATGACCACGCCGCTCGTCGAGATGGACGGCGACGAAATGACCAGGATCCTTTGGAAGATGATCAAGGATGAACTCATCCTCCCCTTCGTGGACCTGAAAACCGAGTATTACGACCTTGGACTGCCTTACCGCGACAAGACCTCCGACCAGGTTACCATAGACAGTGCAAACGCAACCAAGCGCCTTGGCGTTGCCGTGAAGTGCGCAACCATCACCCCCAACGTGCAGCGCATGAGCGAGTACAACCTGCACCAGATGTGGAAGAGCCCGAACGGCACCATCCGCGCCATGCTGGACGGCACCGTTTTCCGCACACCCATCACCATCCCCTCAATCCACCCGGCCGTGAAGTTCTGGAAGAAACCCATCACCATCGCCCGTCATGCCTATGGCGACGTGTATCGTGACGTAGAAATCCAGACCACCGAACCCGGCGTTGCAAAGCTTGTCTTCGAGGGCGTTTCAGGCCAGAAGATAGAGGAAGTGATCCACGAGTTCGCAGGCCCCGGCGTCATCGAAGGCATGCACAATACCGACAAATCCATAGCCAGCTTCGCACACGCCTGCTTCAAGTATGCCCTGGACGTGAAGCAGAACCTCTGGTTCGCCACCAAGGACACCATTTCCAAGAAGTACGACGGCCGCTTCAAGGCAATCTTCGAGGAAATCTATGAGAAGGAGTACAAGGAAGCCTTCGAGGCTGCCGGAATCGAGTATTTCTACACCCTCATCGACGATGCCGTTGCACGTGTAATGCGTTCTGAAGGCGGATTCATCTGGGCCTGCAAGAACTACGACGGCGACGTTATGTCCGACATGGTTTCCACCGCATTCGGTTCGCTGGCAATGATGACTTCCGTACTTGTGAGCCCCGACGGAAAGTACGAGTACGAGGCCGCCCACGGCACCGTTACCCGTCACTACTACAAGTACCTCAAGGGCGAGGAAACATCCACCAATCCCATGGCAACCATCTTCGCCTGGAGCGGCGCTTTCCGCAAGAGGGGAGAGATGGACAATCTGCCCGAACTTGTGAATTACGCCAACCAGCTGGAGCAGGCATGCTTCGATACGCTGAACGAAGGTCTTGAGACCAAGGACCTGGTGAACCTTTCCGAAGGCATCACTCCCAAGGGACTCACATCTCTCCAGTTCCTTCAGGCAATCCGCGAACGCCTGGAAAAACGCCTGGAGGCTAAATAGCTGAATGCTAAATACTTAAACGATTCCCGGTGCAACTCAATTGCACCGGGAATTGTTTTTATTGAAAAATATACTTATATTGCAAGCCTAACAACATTTTTCTAACACTTAACTAATGAAAAGCACTATCAAGACGTTCCTGACGGGATTGACAGCGGCTCTCCTGCTGGCCTTAATCCCTACAGGCGCCTATGCGCAGGGCGGAAAGCTCACCGTCACGGGTACCGTGGTGGACGAAGCGGGCGATCCGATGATCGGCGCAGGCGTTCTGCTTAAGAACACTGTGATTGGCGTCATTACCGATTTCGACGGTAATTATTCCATTACGGTCGATGCTGCGGGCGGCGGCGGTGTGCTGGTCTTCTCCTCGCTCGGGTATGACGACCAGGAAATCGCCGTGGAAGGCCGTACGGTCATCAATGTTCAAATGAAATTACAGTCTGCCGTTCTGGAAGAAGTGGTGGTTGTGGGTTACGGTACCCAGAAGCGTGAATCTGTGGTGGGATCCATCGCCACCGTGGACGCCAGCAACCTCAGGGTTCCGTCGGCACAGTTGTCCACCGGCCTTGCCGGTCAGCTCGCCGGTGTGGTGGCCGTCCAGAAATCCGGACAGCCCGGCTCCTCCAGTGCCGACTTCTACATCCGAGGCGTTTCCTCCTTCCAGGGTACGGTCACCCCTCTGGTTCTGGTGGACGGCGTGGAGCGCGACCTGGACCTTGTGGACACCGACGATATCGCCTCGTTCTCCATCCTGAAGGATGCATCGGCATCGGCAGTGTATGGCGTGAGGGGCGCTAACGGCGTTATCATCATCACCACCAAGAAGGGCGACGTTGGCCGTCCCAAGGTGAACGTGAGAAGTGAAACCGGTATCACGCAGCCCCTTATCATGCCCCGCTTCGTGAATTCCGAGCAGTTCGCTACAATGTACAACTGGGCCTCTGATGAACCCTATTACACCGCCGAGGATATAGCCAAGTACAAATCCGGCGAAGATCCGGACCTCTATCCGGACGTGAACTGGATGAAGCAGATGTACCGCAACCTGGCTTCCAACCAGAGAGTGAACGTTTCGGTGTCCGGCGGTTCCGATGTGGTCCGTTACTTCGTTTCGGGAAGCTACTACACGGAATCCTCAATCTTCAAGAATGCGAGCAATGTCTACGACTACGATTCGTCCATCAGCTACGATAAATTCAATTTCCGCGCGAATGTGGACATCAACCTCACGGAGTCCACGGTGCTCAGCCTGAACCTCGCGAACATCTACGAGACCAGGGTCTCCCCGGGCACTTCCACCGGAAACATCTGGAGCTGGGCATTCTCCACATCTCCGAACGCGGTCCCTTACGAGTATTCCGACGGCACTATCTCCAGGCCTTCCGGTACCAACGAGAACCCCTGGAACCTGCTGGTGCACACCGGTTACTACGAGTCCTTCACGAACTCGGCACAGTCGGTCATCGGCCTGAACCAGGACTTCGGCAAGCTCTTCGACCCGCTTGAGGGTCTCACCGCCAGCATGAAGTTCTCCTGGGACGCCTGGAACTACCAGAGCCAGGGCCGCACCAAGACCCCGCGCCAGTATCACGCTCAGGGCAGGGACGAGGACGGAAACCTCATCTTCGGAGATCCTATCGTGGAGGGAACATCCTCGCTGGCATATTCGGCAGGAGGTTCAAGTTCCATGAACACATACCTGGAGGCATCCTTGAATTATAGCAGGGTGTTCGGTGGAATCCACCGTCTTGGCGCCATGATGCTGTACAACCACTCCATCAAGCGCACCACCCTCGGCGGGGATGCAACAACATCGCTCCCTTACAAGAACCAGGGCGTTGCAGGCCGTATCACATATGCTCTCAAGGACCGTTATTTTGCCGAAGTGAACGTTGGTTACAACGGCTCCGAGAACTTCGCTCCCGGTCACCGCTTCGGTTTCTTCCCGGCAATATCGGCAGGTTACCTGCTTTCGGAGGAAGAATTCTGGGCTCCATACAAGAACATAGCGAACGTCCTCAAGTTCAAGGTCTCTTACGGAAAGGTGGGTAACGACCAGATCGGCGGCGCCCGCTGGCTGTATCTCCCCACCGTTATCGGCGGTAACTCGGCCACCCTCGGTGAAACCGGCGGAAACGGAGGCGGCGGTCTTGCGATCGGCCGTCCGGAGAACCTGAATTTCTCCTGGGAAGAAGAAACCAAGTTCAACCTGGGTGTGGAATTCGAACTTTTCCGCGAACTGCGCGTGATGGTGGACTACTTCGATTCCCACCGTACCGGTATCCTCATGCTCCGGGGCGGTCTGCCCGGCATTGCAGGTTACCAGAATTCCAACAAGCTCCCTTACGTGAACGTTGGTGAAACCAGGAACAGGGGTATAGACTCATCCCTGGAGTGGCACAAGCAGATAGGGGACTGGTACCTCACTGCCAGAGGCAACTTCACCTACAACCGCAACTGCCTGGTGAACAACGATGAACCTGACTGGAAGTACAAGTACCAGAACCGTATTGGCAAGCCCTACGGCCTTGGCGCAGGCCAGCCCTGGGGCCTCCTTGCAATCGGCCTTTTCGAAAGCGAGGAAGAAATTGCCAACTCTCCCGTGCAGACCTTCGGTGAATACCGCGTGGGCGATATCAAGTACCAGGATATCAACGGCGACGGCCGTATCGACTCGGACGACAACATCTACCTGGGCTATACCACCCTTCCCGAAATCACCTACGGCTTCGGCCTGAATGCGGAATACAAGGGCTTCGACGCCAATGTGTTCTTCCAGGGCGTGGGACACGTGAACTTCTTCCTGAGCGGTCCTTCGCTCACATCCACATTCTCCAGCACCTCCATCGAGCGTGCTGCGGTTCAGAGCGATGTTTGGGAAAACGGCTGGGACCGCCTCACCAATAACGGTGAAGACATGAGCAAGGCTTCCCAGGCCATCTATCCCCGTCTTGCAATCGGCTCCGCAGCCGGCTCCTCCAACAACAGCCAGACATCGTCGTGGTGGCAGAGGGACGGCTCTTTCCTTCGTCTGAAGAATTTCGAGGTGGGCTACACGCTTCCCAAGCGTCTGGTGGCCCGCACCGGTGTCATTCAGTCTCTCCGCGTGTATATCGCAGGCAACAACCTCATCACCTTCTCCAAGTTCCATCTCTGGGATCCCGAGCAGGGCGGAGGTCAAGGCGCATCCTATCCCAACAACCGTGTGTATTCATTCGGTCTTAACGCCAACTTCTAACAGACAAGGGATATGAAAAAGACATTATACTTCATTATAGCTTTCGCCCTTGCGGCAGTGCTTTTCACTTCATGTGACGCTTTCCTGGACCGACAGGAAGACGAACAGCTCACCGAAGAGAAGATCTGGGCTTCGTTCTCATACACCCGCCAGTATTTCTATAACTGCTGGGGATATCTTCCGGACGATGCAAACGACTTCTATTCAAGCGTTCCCTATTTCGGCGCCACCGACGAGGCATCCATGACCTGGAATTACAGCTATCGCTATATCAACTTCGGATCCTGGAACGCCACAACCGTTCCCAACGACAACTTCAACTACAGGTACCAGGGTATCAGGGACTGCAACATATTCCTTAAGAAAGCCCTCACCTGCTCGGATCCCATCCTTGAAAGCGACAAATCCAGAAGCGACCAGCTCCAGCTGTACTACGACAGCGTACGCTTCGCGCGCGCATACCTTTATTTCCTTCTTATGCGCGACTACGGCCCCGTGTTCCTCGTGGGCGACGACCCTATGGACTTCACCGCCAGCACCCAGGAACTGCAGCGTCCCCGCAACACCTGGGAGGAATGCGTGAAATATGTGGAAGACGAACTCACATACTGCGCCCAGAATCTGCCTGCCACCCTTGCATCGGCAAACTACGGCCTCCCCACCCGCGGAGCCGCCCTGGCCGTGCTTTCCAGGCTGAAACTCTACAGCGCCCGTCCGCTGTTCAACGGAAACTCCCTGTACAGGACTGTCCGCAATCCGGACGGAACGAACCTGTTCCCCGAAGAATTCGATGCTCAGAAATGGGTGGAGGCAGCTTCTGCCGCCAAGAAAGTCATCGACCTTGGCGTCTATAGCCTATACAAAGACGAGAAGGACCCTTCGGATCCTTATCTGAACTACTACGGAGTGTTCCACAAGAACTGGAACGAGGAGATAATCTTCTGCGGAGGCGGATACAAGAGCCGATGGGCCCTTGGGGTGCATACCACTCCCACCGATATCGCCACCGGCAGCGCCTATGGCGGATGGGGCCCCACCCAGAGCTCTGTGGACAGCTATGCAATGGCAGAAGGCCGATATCCCATCACCGGCTACGACCGTAACGGCGGCCCTCTTGTGGACAGCCGCTCGGGCTATCCTGCAGCCGACCGCGAGTTCGACCTCACCACCATCGTGAATCCCTTCCTGAAGTCGCTCAAGGCTTCCGATGCCGATGCCACTTCCACATCGCCCCGCATGTATGCGAACCGCGAACCCCGCTTCTATGTAACCGTTTACTGGCCCGGAACAGGCTGGAAACACGGCGATGCAGTGGGACGTGCATTCTTTGCAAACGGCACTGCGGGTCACACCACCCACGACTATCCCATCACCGGTTATCTTGTGAACAAGTGGTACGACCACACGCTGGATTCCTACCAGGGACAGTGGGGCGACATCACCTTCCCCACCTTCCGCTACGCAGAGATTATCCTGAACTATGTGGAGGCAGTGCTTGAGTGCGAGGCCAACGGCGTAACCGGACCGGACGTGGATCACGACCTTGCAATGACCCTGTGGGCCAGCCTGCGCGAACGCAGCGGTATGGCTCCCATCACGGATATCTATACCGGAGCCACCGTGGACGAACTAATCGACCTCATTCACCGGGAACGTCAGGTGGAACTTGCCCAGGAGGGCCTCCGCTACTTCGACGTGCGCACCTGGATGATTGCCACCGAGGTGTGCAACGGTCCTGTATATGGACTTGACACCGGAGTCTCCGGCTCCCGCAATGCAAGCGCCGCTCCTGCTGAAATGTGGGTGCGCAAGGTTATGGAAACCCGCGTATTCCGTTCCAGCCATTATCTCTATCCTTTCCTCCAGAGGGAGCTGGACCGCAACAAGGTCCTCACCCAGAACTATGGATGGTAAACCGCTAAACAGAGAATCATTATGAAAAAGAGATTATTCTTATACATTGCAATTCTTTCTGCTGTTACCGCGGCTCTCTCGGCCTGCGAGGACCATCGTTCCGACAATATGGAGGAATTCCAGACAATGGTTTACTTCCGTAACGGCGGCGAGCAGTCACTCACGCTCTTCCGTACCGGCGAAGACGGTTTCTACCGCATTCCCGTGTGCAAGAGCGGCCGCAACCTGAGCGGTACGGCAAATGCCGTTATAATACCCTTTGACGAGGCTCAGATGAGCATGTACAACATCCAGTACGAGACAGACTACGCGCTTATCCCGTCCTCGCTGTACACTTTCACCGATGAGAACCGCAGCCCTCTGGGCGAGCAGACAAAGGTGGAACTCAGCTTCGGCCCCGAGGATTCCTACAAGGTTGTGAACGTGGCCATCAAGACAGTGGCCCTGAGCGCCCTGATGGAAGCCAATCCGGATAAACAGTACGTACTTGGCATGCAGGTCTTTGCCGACAGCAATGTGTCCAAGGACATCAACCTCATCGTCCTGAAACCCGATGTGGAAGTTCCCGAAGTATCGCTGGTAACATCCGGCGTGGAGGCATACAGATACACAAGCTCCAGCCCTCTCACCCAGACCTACCACAACACTATCACCCTCAATATGGAGGAGAATCTGTGGGACTTCAACTGCACTATCGCTCCCGCCAGCGCGGAATGGCTTGCCGACTTTAACTACAGCAACGGCAAGAACTACGATCTTCTCCCTGCCAGCCAGTATATTCTCTCCACCACCACGGTGGCCTTCAAGAAAGGTGAGCTGGACGCCTCCTTCGACATAGAGATAAGCCGCGAAGGCATGGACATGCTCAAGGAATATGCGATTCCCATCCTCATCACCGGATGCTCCAAGAGCGAATTCGTGGTGAACCAGAAGAAGAACGCCTACATCCTTAACCTCCGTCTGGACCCGGATCAGATCACTCTCACTTCCGATATGGTCTCCGTGAGCTGCAGCCACAACGGCGACGGCGGCGGAGCCCCTGCCCTGGTGGACGGTGACGTCACCACCTACTGGCATTCGGTTTACTCCACCCATAACGGGGATCCCGTCTATGGCGAGTATGTCGATATCGCCCTGAAATCCCCTCTGAAATCCATCGTGCTTTCCTATTGCACCCGTCACAACAATAACAACGGTATTCCCACCCATATCCAGGTGTATGTGCGCGAGTCCGAGACTGCGTCCTGGACCATGATAGGTGACGAACAGACGGATGAAATGAGCAGTGCATCCACGGCCCAGTGGGTTACCCTGAGCGCAATGAAGGCCGATAAATCCTTCAAGTATATCCGAATGGCAATCGTTGAGGCTGCCAGTGGCGACATGAGGGCACAGGGCACTACCAGTTTTACAGCTTTAGGTGAACTTCAACTCTTTGGCACAAACTAGCAGTATGAAAAGACTAATGAATATATTCGCAATAACGGTACTTGCCGTGGCAGTGCTTTCCTGCGTGAAAGAGAACGGCAACGAACTGTCTCCCGGCACGTTCAAGATAGATTTGGAAACCTACTCCACAATCGCCCTTGAGCAGAACGCCCAGGTGTTCACCGTGCCCGTGGTTACGAACATTTCCGAGGATCAGTGGAAATTCAGCTCCACCGCGGAATGGTGCAAAGTGGGCCGAAGCATTGGCTCGGAGAAGGGAATAATGATTTCCGTTTCCGACAACACCGAGAAAGAGGCGCACCGCCAGGCCAACGTGGTAGTGAGCGCCGGCAGCAACGAGTACACCATCACGGTTATCCAGACTGGTTATGGCCCTGCCATCATCGTGAAGAATGTTTCAGTGGGCCCTGAAGGCGGCACCGTTTACGTGGATGTCATTTCCAATGTGACATTGGACGAAACCCTTGCCACCAAGCCCGCCTTCAACAAGGACGACGGTGAAAACTGGATACGCTTCTCCGGCATGGAGCAGGTGAAAGGCTTTGCAACCACCCGCTTCATATATCAGGTGGAGGTGAACGAACTTCCCGACAAGCGCGAGGCGACCGTGAACTTCAACGCGACCGACCAGGCCGACAAAGCCGCCAACACCACCTGCGTCATCACCCAGAACAGCATCTCCGTCACTTCCACCGAAGTGTTCTCCGACACTAAGGTGCGCGCCATTTCTGCCAGCGTGAGCCAGGACGATGCCAACTACAGCGGCCACGCCGAAGCCCTCATCGACGGCAACTACGGCACCTTCTATCATTCTCCCGCAGGTGCGGGCAATACCACATTCCCCATTGTCTGGGAATTCGAATTCGAAGGCTCTGAGCGCATCGACTATCTTAGCATAATGCACCGTAACATGAACCACTGGCGCGGCCAGGTGGGCAAGTTCCGTGTATATTATAAGGTAAGCGCTACCGATCAGTATTCCTTCGTACAGGAGTTCGATTTCGGCGGAAACGGCGGCTATCAGAGCGCGTATTTCGAAGAGCCTCTGCAGAATGCCACCTGGATCAAGATCGAGATTCTGGACGGCGACCCTTCCTCCAGCAGTTATGAGGACGGAAAGTACATCTGCGCTGCCGAAGTGGAATTCTTCAATTCCAACAGGGCCGATGTGAACCAGTGGATCGGCCGCATTTTCACGGATCTCTCCTGCTCCGAACTCAAAAACGGCGTTACCAAGAAGGACATTATCCAGATGAATGCGGTGTCGCCCTATCTCGCCACCAACGTGGCAATGCCGCTGTTCAACGGAACTTATTCGGAGAATGAGAAAGACTTCCGCATCCACAGCTACGAGCCGTATTCCGACAGCCATGTGAACAGGGCTCTTGTGATGCAGTACTACACCTCCATGAACAACCCCACCGGTATCGAGGTAAAGAACGGCCACGATATCATCGTGTGCGTGGACCAGATTCCCGCCGGCCAGACCGTGAGCCTTGCCGTTTACGGTGAAGACGGCGAGTTCGGTCCCAACTACGGCGGCGGCGGAGAGATAGAAAGCATCAACCAGAACACGGTCCTCAATGCCGGTATCAACAATGTCCGCATCACGGCCGACGGCATGGCCTACATCATCAATACCGTTCCGGAGACCAACAGGGCCGATCTTTCCACCTTCAAGAACGTGAAGGTGCACATCCTTCCCGGCTGCGGCACGGTACAGGGCTACTTCGACCCTGCGCGCCACACCGACGAGCGTTACCAGGAAATCCTGAACCGCTGCACCTACAAGTACTTCATGGTGAAGGGCTCCAAGTGCATGTTCCTGTTCCACACCAACCAGCTGCGCAGCGACTTCCCCAAGACCATCCGCGGCGGTATCCAGGCTTGGGACAACCTCGTATCCTGGGAGCATGAGCTGATGGGACTGGACAAGGTGAAATGGTTCAACAACCACATGATGGCGGTAACCAATTCCAACCCCGAAGTGTACATGGACGCTACCAACCGTCGTGTACAGTTCAACGCCAGCACTATCAACTGGATATGCTCTCCTGAGAAACTCATGGTTGCCGGTGAAGGCCCCGGTGTGTGCAATATCTGGGGACCCGCCCACGAAATGGGCCATGTGAACCAGATGGCAATCAACTGGCGTTCCTGCACCGAGAGTTCCAACAACCTCTTCTCCAACTATGCGAACCTCAAGCTTTCCGGCGACGAGTATTACAAGACCCGCTGGTCCCGCGGCGACAAACTGGAGAAACTGGCAGCCGACTATGTGAAGAAGACCCCTTGGGCCCTCCTAGGCGACGGTTCATATCAGAACGAAGACCCCGGTCTGCACATGAGGATGAACTGGCAGCTATGGAACTACTATCAGAACTGCGGCTACAAGAAGGATTTCTTCCCGGCACTGTTCGCATACTTCCGCGACGGACACCAGCTTCCCAACCAGGCTGCACCTTCATACTATGGAAGGGCGGAGGACGCCGGTCTTTGCCAGCTTGAATTCTACGAGGCATGCTGCATAGTGGCTCAGCAGGATCTCACCGAATTCTTCGATGCCTGGGGATTCTTCCGTACCATAGACCAGACCTATGAGCAGTACGGTTCCACCAAGTACACGGTAACCAACACGATGATCAATGCATCCAAGGCCCGCGTGCGTGACATGAATCTGCCCAAGGCCGCCCCTATCCAGTATCTGGAAGACCGCGCCAAGTTCGGCGGAGAGACCTACAGCGAGATGGGTTATTTCACCCAGTACAGGGACAAGGTGAAGATTACCAAGAATCCCAAGTACAGCGCCGACGGCAACAAGGTCACCCTCACGGACTGCGACCAGGCCGTTGCAGTTGAGGTGCGCCGCGGCTCAAGCCAGGACGGTGAACTGCTGTTCTTCTCCAACATGTTCAGCTTCACAAGCCCCGTTTCACTCAGCGGCAACAGCCTGTGGGCCGTACAGTACGACGGCACCAGAAAGCAGGTTACAAAGCAGTAAGCTTTCTGATCACACAAAAAAAGAGAGGCCCGAACGACTACTCGGGCCTCTCCTTTTTTGCGTCCGCTGCGGAGCGCTACTTGGTTTCGTCGCTGAAGAGCAGAAGCTCTGCAAGGTTCACGCACTTCTTGTATCCCTCGAAATTCAGGTCTCCGGTGAGAGAACCCTCATCCCCATTGGAAGAATCGGTGATACCGAAGCGCAGGTAGCTGTGTGCGGAATTGGTGCTCACAACAGGAAGCTTCACGCGCTCTCCGGCTCCGGCTCCGGTCATTGCTTCAGTGGAGAGTTCGGAAACCTTGGTCCAGGTGGTGCCGTCGTCGCTCACACCAAGAACGATGGACGTGGGTTTTGCTCCGGCACTTGTGGCACGGTTGACATACTCGAAATGATACTCCCTCAGAGGTACCTCAAGGGCGATGTCTATGCACATGCCATATTCGGGATCATTGTCCGTTATGGCATAGTAGTAGTCCGTGTGCCAATAAGTTGTGGGATCTCCGTCCACCAGGGCAGGGATGCCGCCGCCGTCATAGGAGGCGGTAGCGCTGGCCTTGATTATCATGTCGGGCTTTACATAGACCTGGTAGTCCTCAAGCCAGTCGGGCCTGTATTCGATGGGTTCGCCGGTGCTCACAGCATAGACCATGAGTTCAGCAAGGTTGCACCACTGCTCGGCAGAGGTGATGTTTCTGAGGTCTTCACCCTTTTGGTTCTTGGCAACACCGAAGCGCAGGTAATTGTAATTGGCGGCATTCACGGTGGGAAGTCCTACCCAGGTATTTGCCGATACATCGTTCATGAAATCCAACTCGAATGTGCCCAGTTCGACCCAGACCTTGCCGTTCAGGCTGGCGCCAACTACCACCGTTGCGGGGGAACCGTCCTGGCTGGTGGTGCTGCGGGTGCAGTAGTTGAATGCAAAGGTGCTTATCCCTTCAGTGAGTGCGATCTGTACATATTCGCCGTAAACGGGGTCGAATGTGGTGGATGCACTGCTCCAGGGTGTGTGCCAGAAGGTATTGAGCTTGTTGTCCACAAGACCGGCTGCGCCCTGTCCGTCTCCGGACTGATTGCTGCTCACGGAGATGTGTTCAATGGTCACAGGCATGAGAAGCTCGTTGCCGGGGAATACAATCTCCACTACGCCGTTGTTATGGTCCTTGCCAATCTCGTTGTCATAAGTGGTGGGTTCGCCGGTGCAGTTTTCGCTGCTTGCACGATAGCACGGTGCCATCTGGATCTGGATAGGGTCACCCTCCGCCTTGCGGGCCACGATGTGGCTCATATCTGTGCCATATCCTGCAACCACATCGCCGGAAATCATAGCCCAGGTCTCGCTGCCTTTAATGGCAATGCCCATGTTGCACCACTCCCAGACAATGCGACCTTTTTCGCCGATGGAGAAGTAGAGGTACTCATCGGCACCGGGCAAAACAGTACCACCGACCGCCTGCATGAATACGGGATAGGGATTGACCATGCGATAAGAGTCGGGATGGTTCGCATCGGCAAAGAACTCCACGCTCACCGGATCGGTATAGCTGCTCTGAACGATATTCCAGATATATGTGTCGATGAACTTGCCGTTGCCGATGGACTGCCATGCGGGACCCAGCACGGGATCCAGCACGATGGGGGCGATGCTGGTAACCACATTGCGCACCACTTCCACGTCCTGCTTGAACTCGAAGCTCTTTATTACATTATAGGAAGAATTGCAGAGGCTGAACGTGGTTCCTGCAGGAAGGGTTCCCGTGGGGATGAAGAAGTAATAGTCCATTGTGGTGTTCACGCCCTTGGGAACATTCCAGTTGTAACGGTCCTGCCAGGGCTCCGTGGCATTTGACATCTTGATGCCGCCATCGGTGTCAATCTTGTACCAGCCGTTTAGATTGGCCTCGGAGGTCGATGGAACGCTCATATAAGCGAATGCGGTTTCCTCGGGGACATTCTCTACGGTGAACTTCACGATACCGGTTGCGGTCTTGAACTGGTAGTTTCCGTCACTGTCGGCAATGCCGTATAGCGGGGTGCTTGCAAGGGGATTCTCCACGTCGGGTTTGATGGAGCCCCAAAGGCGCCAGGCCGACTTTTCAGAATCGAAGGCAAGGTCGTTGCGGACGTTGCTGGTATTGGTGTCGTCAAACGGATAGGAAGCGAAGAGAGCAAGTTCATAACCGTCTTCTACCTGGCCGGTGAACGTGGCGACGGGGCCGCTGTCACTTGTTGTGAAACTAACCTGCTTTGTGGTTTCGCCATTGGTTACCAGTACGCCGATCTTGTCTCCGGCCACCCATGCGAACTTGCCCTGGGTGTCGTATGCGGTCTTTGTCTGGGCGTCGAACCCGGCGCTGATAGTAACGGTGTGGGTATTTGCCTGGATGGCCTGAGGAGCGTCAACCTCTTTCTGGCAGGCGGCAAGGGCCAGCACTGCAGCTGCGAAATAAACTAATCTTTTCATAATCTTTCGTACTTAAGAGAGGTTAATTCCAGGGATCGACATTCTGTTCGTCGCCAAGGTCTTCGCCATGGCTGCCCTTCTTGTTCACTGTAACCGTGCAGCTTGCCTGCTTGCCGCCGGCTTTAGCCGTGATCACGGCAACACCGTCGGACAATGCGGTTACAACGCCGCCGGCAACGCTTGCGATGGCGGGTTTGTCGCTTTCCCAGGTGATGTTGGCGGCATCATCGGCATTGGAAGGATTCACGGTTACGTTGATGGCGAAGCTTTCGCCTATTTCCAGTGTCTTGGAGGTGATGTCCAGGACGATGCTCTCCACTGCCACGTACTTGTGGGCAACGGTGATCTTGCAGGTGGCGCTCACTGAACCGGCCTTGGCCGTGATGGTGGCTTCGCCTTCTGCAAGGGCGGTCACAACGCCGTCGGCAACGCTGGCGATGGCGGGCTTGTCGCTTGTCCAGGTGACGGTTTTGTCGTCATCGGTGTTGGAAGGCGTTACCGTTGCCGTGAGGGTGAAGGTGTCGCCGATGTGGAGCTCCTTGGAGGTCTCGTTCAGCGTTACCCCGGATACGGGAATCCTGTCACGGCCGCTCTGGGTGAGCTTGAAGGTCTTCACAATGTCGTCCGAAGAGATGGTGATGCTGGCACTGCGTGATTCCAGAGAGCTGTTCGTGTCGATGTAGAGTTTGGAGGTGATGTCTCCGCCTTCTCCGGATGCGGGCGTTGCCACGACCCAGGAGACGCCGGTGGTTATCTTCCAAGCTTTTGCGGAATTGAAGGAGATGGTTACCTCCGACGCGGGAGCCCCGGCGCTGATGCCCTTGGAGAAGATGGCTTCGCTGTCGCCTTTGGGGGTGATGGAGGCGGGTACTTCCTTCGGCTGGCAGCCGCAGAGCATGATCAGCGGTACGGCTGCAAGGATAAGTAAGTGTTTAAGGTTCATAAATGGATATTAAGGTTGTTATTTCAGTATATCGGCAAGGGGAATGGCCTGGAAGAGGATATTTCCCTTGGAACTTTCGTAAAGGATACCCACGGTGTTTTCGTCCACCATGGTAAGGCAGCTGTAGCCAAGCGAGCCGCCTGCATCCAGAAGGAGCCTGTGGTTCCAGCTGGCTCCTCCGTCCAGGCTTGCCTGGATGGTGATGTGGTCTCTCCAGCCGCTCACTGTCTGCGGATTGGAGAAAAGGAGGATGTCTTTGCCGCGGCTTTTCACCTGCAGAAGGGAAGCTTCGCAAGTGGGCTCATACAGCTTTCCGTTGGAGACGTGCTCTTTCCAGCTTCGGCCAAGGTCCGTGGTTATGTAGTTCCGCCTGTAGCGGGAGTCAGATTCGTCCCTCATTGTGAGAAGCAGTACGCCCGGCTCGATTTCCGCCACTGCGGCTTCGCTTGTAACGGAGTGGGCAAACCCGTGTGCGTGCCACGTGTTCCCGTGGTCGGTGGAATATGCAATCCCTGAGTTCAGGGGATAGAGCCCGTGCATGCTTCTGCTTTCTCCCTCCTGGTGCTGGATGGGAATGACCAGCGTGCCGTCTTTCATCGTGATGCCGCGTCCGGGGCCCTGGAAGGTCATTCTCCAGTGAGGCTGCTTTATCTGGGCGGTTATGTTCACCGGAGCGCTCCAGGTGAGACCGTCGTCGCAGGAGCGCACCATCAACAGCTGCGGCGTGTCCGTGATGTCGAATCCTGTGCCTGCCCAGGCAAGGGAACGCCTGTCCGGATCGCTGCCGTGGCCGTTTGTCCAGACCGCGAAGCAAAGGATGTCGCCGTTGAGTTCATCCACCAGAAGGCAGGGATCCCCAATTCCGTTTTCGCTTTCCGGGAGGCCGCCGTACTCTCCCATGTCCATGGCGATGATGAGTTCGCTCCAGGTTTTTCCCCCGTCGGTGGAGCGTTTCACTCCCACGTCGATATCGGCCTGAAGATCACCCCAGCCTTTGTATCGGACGTCGTATGCCGCGATGAGGGTGCCGGAGTTGGATGTTACCAGCGCCGGAATTCGGAATGAGGTAACGACCTCCGTGCTGTCTCCGCGAACGCCCACGATGTCGCCGCCCGTGTTCACGACGATGCCGGGATAATGGGCCAGGGGAGTGTCCTGCTCTATTTTCAGGGATTTCCCGTCCACCACCGCTTCAAGGACCTTGAAGTTGATGCGTGAGCCAATCTCCACTCCGGAGAGCCAGCAGTTGATTTCTATTCCGCCATGAAAAGAGGGACTGCTGAAGTCCGTTATCGTAACGATGCCTTTTTTGTCGGGCGCAACATAGTCTCCGTTCATCCAGCCGTCGCTCTTCCAAAGGCGCAGGCCGCCGACCTTGGACATATCCTTCACCCCGCTTATCTTCACCACCAGCTTTTCCAGCTTGCCGTCCGGCATGGACAGAAGCTCCACGGGGTTGTGAAACTCCGCTGTCATGGGGTATTGCATGGGGGTTACCGTGAGGGTCCCGGCCTGCTCTCTTCCGCCTTTCAGGCCTGCAAACGTGCTCCTGCAGCCGGAAAGCGCAAGCATGGCAGGTAATGACAGTAAAAGGAGAAGGTGTCTGGGCTTCATCGGCGTCTCAGTGTTACTATGCAAATATAATCATTTTTCGTAGTACTCCCTGATATTCCGGGCCATTTCTGAAGCCAGGCGGGCGCGGGCCTCGTTGCTGGACCAGGCAATGTGCGGGGAGAACAGAAGACGCTCCGGATGCTGCAGGTGCATCAGCGGACTGGTGGTGGGCAGGGGTTCCTTCACGTACACGTCCAGGGCGGCGCCAGCAAGAAGACCTTCGTCCAGGGCTCTGGCAAGATCCTCTTCAACGGCAATCCCGCCGCGGCCGGTGTTCACGAGGAAGGCGCTGCGCTTCATCTTCCTGAAGCCTTCGTATGAGATGAGCCCTGCCGTGCGCTCGTTGTAGGGAGCGTGGATGCTCACTACATCGGCCTTTTCCAGCAGCTCCGATATGCTCACGGAAGGGTAGTCCTTGCAGTGGGATGTGCCGGAAGTGGAGTAGTATATCACGTTCATCCCGAACATCCTGCCTATGGCTGCAACCTTCTGGCCTATGGCGCCCATGCCCACTATCCCGAGGGTTTTTCCGGCGAGTTCGGTGAAGGGATGTCCGGCATCGACATGGATGCTTCCCTGGGCATAGACTCCGGAAGTTACGTACTCGTTGTAGTGGAAGGCACGGCCGGCAAGGTTAAGGATGTGCATCCAGGTTGTCTGGGCCACCGAGTCCGTGGAATATGCGGCCACGTTCCGCACGGCTACGCCGCGTTTGTCGCAGAGGGGGACGTTTATGTTGTTTATTCCCGTTCCGGCTTCGCAGATGAGTTTGAGTTTCGGGGCTGCGTCCAGAAATGCCTGGTCCACGATTACTTTGTTAAGGATGGCGACATCGGCATCCTTTACCCTTTCGCGGGCCTGCTCCGGGGTGGAGGAGTAGTAGCATGTGAGTTCGCCAAGGGCGGAAATGTCGGTGAGGGGAGTGCTGCCCATTGTGGCAGCGTCCAGGAACACTATACGCATAAATTTAACTGTTTTGTACAAATTTAGCGATTTTTATGTAAATTTACGCCCCGAAGAAAAAATTGGGATGGAAGCTTTGCTCAGGCATATCGAAGAAGCGGTTACCCGCAGGCGCGGCGTGCTCAGTCCGGACAAGGACTGGTGCGCCATAGGCGGGGACTTCCTCCTGCATCCGGCCGATGCGGCGGGGCTCTTCGTGGGCGGCCTGCCGGATTTCAAAGCCGCCCTCCTCAAGGAGGCCTCCGAGCGGAAATTCGCGGAAAAACGCTATTGCAGGCAGCTTTACACCCCTTCCAGCGATTCTCTTCTTGCCGATGCTATCGCGGACCTCACCTATGCGCAGGAAACCAGACTGAAACTCCGCGATCCCCTGCGCCCGGACGATGAGGTAAGGGAGAACGCATCGTCATTCATACTTGCCGTGTATACCCTGTTTGCCATGAAGCTCCACGGTCGCACGGACTATGAGGCCATCTACTGCGCGGCGCTGTCCAACTTCTACGATTTATTGAGCGCGCGCGGCGTGCGCGAGGTGTACGACGCTGCGTGGCCGGGGCGTTACGCTCCCACCGAAATCTTTTATCCTTTAGGCTGATGATGGACTGGAATCTTGTACTGAGGCTCGTCGTGGCAGGACTGATGGGCGGCCTGGTGGGCCTGGAGCGCGAACTCCGCGCCAAGGAGGCGGGCCTCCGCACTCACTTTATCGTTGCTCTTGGCAGCGCCCTGTTTATGATCATATCCCAGTTCGCATTCGGAGACCAGCAGCACGACGCCGCCCGTGTGGCAGCCCAGGTGGTGTCCGGAATCGGCTTCATCGGCGCAGGCGTGATCATCTTCCAGCGCAATGCCGTGCGCGGAGTCACCACTGCCGCTGGGCTCTGGGTCGTCGCCGCCATCGGCCTTGCCTGCGGGGCCGGGATGTGGCTTGTGGCCGGCACGGCAACCGTTCTCACGGTCTTGTGCCTAGAGGCCGTGCATTTCCTGCACAAACGCTACGGGGAAAAGTCCATCGGCCTCAGTGCCGACTGTCCCGGAGAAAGCGATGTCCAGGAAGTCCTGCGGCGCCTGAAGGAATCCGGAATAGACGTGGAATCGTGGTCTTTCAACAGCGGCCGGGCCTGCTTTGAACTTCACGTGAGGCAGAAGGATTACATAAATGTCCTTCCTTCGATAGTTTCTTCCCTGCAGAATCCGGAGGTGGAAATTCTTGGCTGATTCTGGCTCATTTTTTGCTTGTTTCAAGGCAAAAAATCTTTTTATGAAAAAGCTTCTTTTTGCAGCGTTTCTCCTGGTATTGTCCGGAACGCTTTCCGCGCAGAATTACTATGACTCGGGCGACGATGCGCAGCGCCTGTATATTGCCCCTCAGTATTTCGGTGCTCCCACCGAGATGGACTACTTTTATCTGATGCCCATGGACGAGCGGCTGAGCATAATCTATGGAAGCCAGTATCGTCGTGCATCCAACAGGCTTTGGGCCGGAAGGACCCTTGGCGGAATTGTGGCACCTGTATTCTTTGTAATGTCACTGGGTGTCGCTTTTGACGATGATCTCATGCGAGCGATGGGCGCCATAGGCATTGTGGGTTTGGGCGCTTCACTTGGCGTCGGTATCCCGCTTTGGGTGCGGGGCCGTCGTGAGATGGATGTAATCCTGGACGACTATGCCCGCCGCTATGCCCCCAGGCCTTATTCCCCGAACCTCTCGCTTGGAGCCACCCGTAACGGTGTGGGCCTTGCCTTGCAGTTCTAGAAAGTTTTACTACATTTGCGTGAGTAATGGCGGCACCACGCAAATACGGGACTTGCTTCTTCGAGCAGTATGCGCAGATTTCCCTGTGCAGGCTGCTGGGAAGCGAGTTCGACTGTCTTGTGAACAGGGACAGGCCGGACCTTCAGTCGGAGGGGAGTGACGCCATAGGGATAGAAGTCACCAGGGCCATGGAGGAGAGCCGCATGGCGGAGCAGCAGCTTCTGAAGGATGTGGCCGGGATAACTCCGGATGCCGATGATGCCGGTGGCCAACAGGGCAATGCCCTCGATCTTTTTGACGACATGGATGCAATCGTCCAGTACGGATATGCCTATGGCCTTAAGAATCTCATCGGTCCCAAGGAACTGCCGTACTGGGAGATGGCGCTGCCGCTCAAGCGCATCATCGAGAGCAAGGTGCAGAAAGTGGGCAACGGCTTCTACGGCCATTTCCGCAAGATGGGCCTTTTCGTCTTTTGCAAGGACCAGATAAATGAAGTGGACGCCATAGGAACGATGAACTACACCATGGGCCTTCAGAAGTATCAGGACAATCGCTTCAACCGTCTTTACCTTGCCGATGTGAACGACCTTTTCGTGTGCAACCTGGACGACGGCCTCAAGGACAGCTCCCGCCTGTGCCGGTATCCCATTACCAGGGAGCAGCGCCGCGAGTTCTATCTGGAGGCCATCCGCCGCCAGCTCTGATTTTTTTCGCACGATTCTTGTTAACATTTTGCCGTCTTCCGCGTCTATATACCGGAAAACGCAAAATTGCAATATGAAAAAGACAGTTTTAACCCTCTGTTTACTCTTCACCCTCACAGCTGCACTGGCCTTTGTCCCCGGCGGAAACGACCGTCTGGACTACGTTGTGTCCAAGTGCAGGAAGTACGACGGCGTGGAAGTGTTCCATCTGAACAGATTTGCCGTATGGGCAATCAAGGGAGCCGCCCGAGTTGCCGGAGTTGGCGATGAAGACATCCGCGACGCCCTTGCCCTTGCCAAAGGCGTGAGCAGCGTAACCATTATGGACTACGACGAATGCGCGCCCTTGGTGAAAGAGCGGATATGCCGCCGCATCGACAGGTCCCTGCGTGGACACGAGCTGCTTTTCGAGGCAGGCGACAACAGCAGCCGGCTGCAGTTCTACGGCGTTGTGGACGAGGCCCGCGGCAGGGTGCGAGACCTTGTGCTCTTCGACGCTGCCGGCGGCACCCTCATCTACATCACCGGTTCAATTTCTTCCGATACCCTTTCCGAAATCATGGCTTCGAATGACTGAGCAGGGTTTTCATACCGTTTTCCTGCCGCTCGCGGACACCTTTTACCGGATAGCTTTCTATATCCTTGAAAGCGAGGCCGATGCGGAAGATGCCGTGCAGCAGACTTTCCTGAAGCTCTGGGAAAACCGCGCACAGCTGGACCAGGTGCGTCAGCCGAAGGCGTATGGAATATCCATACTCAGAAACCTTTGCATGGACCGCATCCGCGCGAAGAAACACCTGATGTTTCCGGCTGCGCTTCCGGAGCAGGAGAGTCCTTCCGGCCAGGACGATGAGTTTGACTCCCGCGAGCGTCTGGACATGGTGCTGGAAGCCGTGAAGTCCCTGCCCGACCGGCAGAGAGAGGTTCTCCTCCTGCGCACTGTCGACGGTCTCTCATACGATGAGATAGCAGAGCGCACGGGATTATCCCGCTTATCACTTCGCGTGCTGCTTTCAAGGGCGCGCTCAAAAATAAAGGTATTAAGATGAAACAGATAGAAGACATAGAGAAAATGACCCCTGAGGAACTGGAAGCGGTTTCCCGGGAAGTCCGGGTGCCGGAGGGCCTGCAGGAGCGTATCCGGGAGCGTATTGCCGCTGCAGAGCTGGCAGGGGAGGAGTCTTCCGGCCTTCTTGCCGGAGACAATGCTCCACGTTCCCGCTCCGCCCGCTTCTGGGTGCCGGTGGCTTCGCTCGCAGCCGCCGCTGCAGTGGCCGCTGCGGTGATCCTGCCGCGCGCCTTAGAGAAGGCTCCCATCGACACATACACCGATCCCTATCTGGCCTATGCACAGGTGGAAGCCACATTCCGCCTCATCTCCGATAAAATGTCCGTTGGCGTAGAGCTCGCCGGCGAGGCTAACTCCACAGCTCAGAAACCTTTGCAGTTACTCCAGAAAATAACAGAATAGCCATATGAAACGCTTTATACTTGTATCCCTGCTGATGCTTGGCTTCATCAGCGCATTTGCCCAGAGCGGCAGGTCCCTTTATCAGAAGTACTCCGACGCCGACGGGGTGAGCGCGGTGTTCATCTCCCAGTCCATGTTCAGGATGATGGGCCGCCTTCCCGACATCGACGCGGGCTCGGGCGATGTGAACCTTGCTCCCATAATCCAGTCGCTCAGCGGGCTTTACATCATAGACAGCGAGAATCCCGCCGTTAATGCCGACATCAAGGCCGATGTGAACCGCCTCCTGAACTCCGGCGCCTACGAGATGCTGATGGAGGCCAAGGACAACGGCGAAACCGTGCGCATTTACACTGCCGGCAACGACTCCGTGGTGACAAGCTTCGTGCTCGTTTCCCTGAGCGGCCCGGAAGCCACCTTCATCTGCCTGGACGGCCGCATGGACCGCACCCAGCTTGAGCAGCTCCTTGCCAAGGGCATGGCGGAGTGACGGGGGCGGCAATAAGTAGCATATTAATATGGGTTCCAGGTGCTTTTATTTGCATAATTGTAAAAATCTTCTTATTTTGCAAAGTTTGATTTAACAATTTAGTAACACGCAATACAGACATGATCAAGAAAAAGTACTTGGAACCGCAGGTCTCAGTGGACCTGATAAGGCTCGAACAGAATTTCCTTGTGGACTCTTACAGGGATGCAGCCTCCACTACGAATCTCAATGTGGAGGATGTGGATGATGATTATTATTGGAACGATTAGGAGGATGATGCTATGAAAAAGATTGTTTACATTTTGCTCCCCCTCCTTGTTGCAGCATCGTGCGCAAAGGAAATCGACCAGAATATCGTTGAACCCGAAGTAGAGAAAGTGGTTGTGAAGGCAGCCATCGACAATTCCGAAACAAGGACAGACTATACAATAAGCGGCAATACTGCCACCTTCTGCTGGAAAGGCACCGAGGAAATCGGGCGTCTCGCCTGGGGCGGCTATTTCACCCAGACGGTTTATACCAGCACAACGTCGGCCAGCTCCGGCGAAACTGAACTCGAGTTCAAGGGCGACCAGATATCCAACGATTCCGGGTATGCCGTGTATCCTCGCAGGGGTGCTTCCAACGGCGCTGGCTTTGACTGGTACAGCGGCGACGGTTATCTGGACCTTGGGGAAAGCATCGTCTATAATCCCGATGCCCCTCTCCAGAATGTCGTTCCCATGCTTGGTAAACTTGGTGCCGATGGTAAGTACGTCTTCAAGCCCGTGACCGGCGTCATCGGCGTAAGGATGCTGCACATTCCCGCTACGGCCACCAAGGTTACCATCTCTTCCACAACGACCAAGCTTAGCAAGGGCTTCCGCAATACGGCTTCCGGCACCTTCCCCGATGAAATGGAAGCTATCTATAACGGTGGCCTGAGCCTTTCTGCCGCAAAATCCGATGCCAAGTACACGAAGTCTTATACCTTCACCGCCGGATCGCTGGATTTCGACACGGAATATACCTTCTATTATCCTATTCCTGTTGGCACAATCACCGGCGGCATCACTGTGACGGTATATAACGGCAGCACCGAACTCATCAGCAAGTCCTCGTCCAAGGACCAGGTCGTGAAACTTGCAACAATCACCCGTCTGCCTCTGATTACGCTTCCTACCGTAATCGAATCCTGGACCTCGATGGGTACCGGCAAGTTCATCGACACCTTCGTATGGAGCGAGAACAGCTTCGGAACCGCGCCCGTTGAGGTCGAGTTCTTTAAGTCCAACCTCAACGGCCGCTACCGCATCGCCAATCCTTATGCGGCGGCTGCCAACCTCAACGGCGTAACGCCGAGCGGTGCCGATGACTACTTCTACTTCACCCTCGGCGAGAAAGGCCGCGTTACCTACGAGTGGGTGAACATGGGCCTGCCTCTGTCGAAGAATACCGCCAAGACCTGGGCGATGATCGACGGCTATTCAGTTGCCAATTATACAAAAGGTTACGCCCGCAGCCACGTTGTTTCTTACGATGCTTCCGGCAATATTGCGAATGTGCAGCTGGCGCCTTGCTACCGTACAATCGATGAGAACAAGACCGGTAATCCTACTTCTTACGACAATGAGGTGGGTAAGGATAATGCCGACGGTATCATCGAGATTGCCTTCCCTGGCAACGATATCCTGATGCCGTATGCCCTCAGTTCCGTGACGCTCAGTTCCAACCAGTCCGGAGACGGCGGCGGTGCGGCGGCACTTATCGACAATGATCTTACCACATTCTGGCATTCTTCTTACAGCCCTGCTTCCACTACCTTCGATCCGGTGTATGGTGAGTATGTTCAGGTGAAGCTGGAGGAGGGCCTTTCAAAATTCGCATTCAGCTATTGCACGCGTGACCACTCAAATCAAACCGTGGCTCCTGGTACTGTAGTTATTGGCGGAAGCAAGAACGGCCGTGACTGGACTGTAATCGGGACATTTGAATTGGCGACAATGAACAGCACCTCTGTCAATACCTGGATCGGACTTCCTGCAGTGGATGCAAGCGCCTATGCCTATGTTCGTATGGGTATTGCCAAGACTCTGGCAGGAACCGACCTCCGCAACATCACTTCCGGTTCCCAGTACACCAACCTCTCCGAGTTCAAGGTTTACGGTATCACCACAGGTGCAGCTGCACCTTGGGAACCGGCTCTGGAAACCGGACAGGTTTGGGTGAAGGAGAGTCAGATTACTGTTAACTCCGATTGCACTAAATTAGATGGCTCTGCTCCATTCGAAAGTGGATTCACATATACTGCACTTGTAGATGGTGACTACAATACTTATTGGCATTCCAGTTGGGCCGTAGGGTATGCTGGGTACTATGATCCTACTGTCAATTATGATCCGGACTATGGCATTACCATTGATATCGCCCTTGAGGATCCTATCAAGGATTTCCACCTGTCATATTATACACGTCATAACAACAACAACTGTGAGCCTCGCGAGATTAAGTTTGCCGGTAGCAATGACGGATCCAACTGGACGCTGATCACTACCGTTGCCGATGATGCTCTCATGAAGGTTGCAGCCGGTGCGCGTGTGGATCTGCCGAACGTGAATGCTTCTACAGCCTATTCATACCTTCGTATCGGTATTACTAAGGCTGGTAATGGTGACACCCCCAACAGTTTGACTGCCGGCGGCAATTCCACAGCTCTTGCTGAAATCCTTCTCTTCAAGGACTAGGACTCGGGATTACCAGATTAACGTATGAGAATTATGCAAATTCCCCCGTGGAGTTTGCATAATTCTTTGTTTTTCACGTAAAAAGGTGTATCTTTGCGCGCCCGAAAAGTGGCGTGTTGGTCGGTTTTGGGGTATTGATAAGCTAAACACTGAATAATCAATTATTTATCTATATGAAGAAAACTTATTGCACACCCGAGGTGGAGGTCTGCCTTGTGGATTTTGAGCACGGCTTCCTTATTGTATCAAATGAGGGGAAGTCATCAACAAATTTAACTATTACAAACAAGACCAGCGACGACGACTGGAGCTACTAATTTTTGAATAATTATGAAGAATTATTTAATACCTGCGCTCACTCTTGCCCTTCTAGCTGTGTCCTGTGAAAAAGAGAAAGTAGACAATCAGCAGAATAACAATGTGGAGACTGCATCTTCTTTAATTGAAGTCCGCTGCAATATAGATAATACTGATGTAAAAACAAGCTACGATATCAGTGGCAATACGGCTTTTTTTCATTGGACAGGGACGGAAACAATAGGTCGCCTATGGTATACAAGTGCACCTCAGTTCGGACATGACGCTTTTACCAGCACTACTTCAGCTGATAATAAAGAAACATCTTTGGTTTTTAGGGGATATGATAGTCCAAACCAGACCGCTTATGCAATGTATCCTATTTGGAATGGTAATGATAAGACTGGCATAGGATGGAGTTCTAATCCGTTCCGTCTTTACTTGAATGAATCTATGGCATACAACTCATCAGATCCACTTAAGAATGTTGTTCCCATGATTGCTAAGCTCAGCGACTCCGGAGAGTTTGACTTTGTCCCAGTCACTGGAATTATTGCTGTTACCGTAAAGAATCTTCCTTCCACTGCCAACAAAATCACGGTTTCATCTGCAGGAGCGGCAATGAGTGGTAATTATTTGCTCACCTCTAATCCTTCAAATTATGCGACAAATATAGAATGGGTGATGGCAAATGGCCTTACGACTAAAATTGCGTCCAATGGCGGGAATACTACTGGAACAAAGAGCTTCACATTTTCTGGATTAGATAAAGGCGAGCACGTTTTTTATTTTCCTGTAAGTGTCGGCACATACAACGGCATTACAATTACCATCTATTCCGGATCAACCGCTTTGCAGACAGTATCAACAACCAAATCAGTCTCGGTTGCTAAGGGAGAGATAGTTGCTTTTCCTGTCATGGATCTTGCTAAGGCTACCAAGGTCATGATTACTGGAGATGCAAATGAAGCGTATATCTATGTTGATTCTTTCGGCCCCGATGCGCATGTTAAGTTCGCCGTCGCCAGTTCTGAAGCAACTGCAATTTCAGGCGTTTCTTCTGGTACTGCAATCACTGCTGCAGGGGAATCCAACAAAGTATTAATCTTTGATGGCCTAACTGCTTCCGGACAATACTACCTTGCATATTCTGTCTTTGATTCATCTAACAATGTTCTAATATCCGAGGTCAACCCTATCTACTTCATAAATGATAGTGATGCTGCTCAACTTGCCGGAAACTATAATTTTAGTGCAGTCTATGGTTTAACACATTATGACCGTAGTGCATGGAAGGATATCACATCTTCAGAATGGGGAAACAATCTTACGCTGGCAGTGAGTGAGAATCCACGCATTGGTAATGTTCAGATTACAAATGTTTTTGGATTTGGAAGTGATGGTTCCTATCAAGAAAAAATCGTAACAGGTCCTTTTGCAAATTCTTCCAATGTGACAGATTTATATGGTTCGAAGTTTTCAGCAGGGGCGCCTACGATAGGAGTTTTCACAAATAATGTACTTCGTTTTGAAGAGTCGAGTCAGTCTCCTTTTATGAATTATGCTATTTCGCCTATTACAGAGAAGACTACAGATAAGATTTATGTCAGAGACTCTTATAATGATTATTTTGAGTTTAATGTAAATTTAAATAGTCCAGTTACTTTGACAAAGACAACTACTAACAATATTATTCTTCATTTTGATGGCGCTTCTAATAAGAATGGAGATTGTTGTGTTCTTACTCTAAGAGGTTATGGAGCGAATCAGCAAGCTGCTCCTCTAACAGCTATTAAGCAATAACTCTGTATGCTTCGAGAAAAGTACGACCCGATAAAGTGAGATTACGACTGGCATCGGTGAGATGTCGGTCGTAATTATCTTGTATAGGTTGGATGCTTACCTTACTTTTACTTTGTCGGATACTTACCTCCTTGTTCTCCCGGGTGTAAAACGCCGCATCCTGGGAAGTTGGGGGCCATGAAGTCACAACTTCCCCATACGGCGTGTAATGTGGGCCTCATAGTGCAAAGAAGCCCGTGGGGGCCAACCTGTTGTGGCAGAGCGCGTTGAATATCCTTCCCCTGGTGAAAATGCACCAGGGGAACATCCTGTAATGCGCATGTAATCAGCAATATAGCCCCAACGGGCGAACTTATCGGACCGGAAATGGATGAATCCTCCGGAATAATAACTATCTATGGAAAAATCAACCATATGAATCAGGAATACGACATAACAACCACCACCTGGGGCAGGGTGAAGCAGGCCCCGAAGTACCACTGGGCGATATGCCAAAGCCGTAATCGACCGATACGTTTCCCTGCTGAAAGAGATCAAGGAGGAGGGAGATATATACCTGTAACAGCAGTTTTTGATACAAAGAAAAAAATGCTATCTTTGTAAAATCACTAAGACTAATTCACTCACATGCCGATGAAAAAGCTATACGACAGGCCGGAGATGGAACAGATGGCCCTCCGTCTGGAGAGAACAATCCTTTCCGGAGAACAATCAACAGGAAATCAAACAAGCGGTGCCGACATGAACATTGTGGAGGCGGATCCGGATCTTTGGTAGGGGAGGGCGCGATATGAAAAAGTCATTCTTCCTCCTTCTCGCGGCTTTTGCCGTGGCAGCCTGCGCACAGAAAGAAATAGACCAGCTGGATAAGCCCGGAGAGGTTGGAAACGACCCCCGCCCGGCTAACATCACATCCATAACCGCCCGCATCGACAATGGCGATACAAAGACCGCCTACACAATTGACGAGGTGAACAAGAAGGCCGTCTTCTCCTGGGCCGATGCCGACCAGATAGACGGAATCATAAGCCTGGGAGCGGGTTCATCGGCCTACTGGACCGGCGTCCGATTCGTTGCCCAGGGCGGCGGCGTGGAAACGGAATTCCTGGACGGCCAGGTTTCCGGCGACAGGACCGTTGCGGAACTCCTGGCAAACGATCCCGATGCCGTTTTCTCCGACTGGGCCATTTATCCCTCGGCATCGAACCCGGATGTCCTTGCCGGCGGGTACAAGCTTGACTGGAGCATAAGCGGCAGCACGATCTCAGTGGAACTGCCCTCGAGCATCGCTCCGCCAATGACGAATCCCCTTGCGGTTGTCCCCCTGATGGGCCACAAAGAGGCGGGCGTGTACACCTTCACCCCGCTCACCGCGGTTCTTGCCGTGCCGGTGAACAACCTTCCGGACGACGCGGACTTCATAAGAGTTTCCAGTGCCGATGCCGCCCTGGCCGGAGGCTTCAGCTTCCCTCTCGGAGGCGTGGTGAGCCAGAGCAATGTACTGCCCGGCAGCTCACAGCCGATGACCATCCACTTCAGCAACCTTGCCGGTAGCCAGACCTTCTACTTCCCGCTGCCCGCCGGCGAGATTCCCGCCGGACTCACCCTCACCGTGGGTAATTCCACAAACCCGGACGCCTGCATGACCATCTCCACCAAGAAGGCCCTCACGCTTGTGGCCGGACAGATCACGCGCACCCCGGCTTTGAATTTCACCCCCGTGGACCAGCAGTGGACCGCCGTGGGAGCAGGCCTTTTCAAGGATGACTTCCTGTGGCAGCAGCTGGGCATGGATTCCAGTGCCTGGGTGGACGTGACCATAGAACGCAGCGGACTGCATCCGGAGAAATACCGCATCAACAGCCCCTATGTGGTTGCCGCAGCCTCCAAGAGCTATACCCTGGACACGCACGACGACTACTTCATCTTCAGCATTGCCGATGACGGCACGGTGACCTATCCCACCTTCAAGACCGGTGTTGACGACAGCCTTGGAGCTCCCATGATGCTCACCTACAGCGGCAGCTATCCTGCAAACGTGTTGCAGACTTCCTCGGCGGATAATCTCTTCCTGGAGATCCAGTTCGGCTCGGTATTCACTATCTACGACATCACGCAGGATCCTTCCCATAAGTGGTCCCGCTCCAATGTTCTTCACCTCAAGAGGGATGTCGCCGAAAGCTGGACAAGCCTCGGCAACTGCCAGTTCATAGACAATTACATCTGGCCGTTCGCCGGAGTGAGCGGCTTCGTGGAGAGGGATATCCAGCAGAACAGCCACAACCCCAACCGCTTCCGCATCGCAAAGCCTTATCCCGCAGCGGATGCCGACGAATGGTTCGAGTTTGACGTAACCAATTCCAGCGCGGTTACTTCCGTGAATTACTACACCGGAACCACCGTGAGCGACGAAACCAATACTTCCGTAACCTGGAAGGCCGTGGTGTGGAACGGAGCCTATGGTTACGACTATTCCAACGTGATGTCCACCCAGGCCAACGGGCTTCCTCTGGAAGTCCAGATAGGCCCCTGCTACCGCGACAGCGAGGGTGTCTTCACCAGCACTTACAATTATGACTACGAGGTGGGCCTTGACCACAACGAACGCGTCATAGACATCATCTTTCCGCACGAGGACGAAACCTGGACCAGCCTCGGCACCGGACGCTACATGGACGAATGGCTGTGGAAAGCCAACGCCTTCGCCCCTTACAACGTGGAGGTGGAGATCTGGCGCAGCAACCTGGATGCCAACCGCTACCGCGTGGCCAATCCCTATACCGTTGCAAACACCGCCTTCAAGCATACCGCCATTTCAGGGGCCGATGACTACATTTTTATCAAGGTGGATCCTTCCACAGGTCTCGTAACCTACGATACCATCAAGACCGGTATGTACCGCAACGGCTCCGAAGGCAGGAATATGGCTGCGGCGCATCCCACAACCTGGAACGCACTCAAGGGCACCAGCCTGGACGCTTCCACCACCAAGGTGGCATCCGGTTCGGCGGCGGCACCGCTTGAAATCCAGATGGGCGGCGTGTACTACGACAGCGCTGACAATACCTACTTCTTCACAAACTCCACCGGTCTCAAGCACCTCTGGTTCCCGGATTACTTCACCGGTGAAACCTGGAGCAACTACTGTGAGGGCACCTATGTGGACGGCACTTACGACGGCGCCATCAACGGCTCGGATGCCATAGGTTCCGTTGCCGTTACAATCCAGCAGAGCTCGCTGAATCCCAAGAATTTCCGCGTTGCGAATCCTTATCGGGCCAATGTCGCATCCGAATACCTCTGCACCAGCGGGATCTATGACGAGTACCTCTACTTCAACTGCGGCAGCGTGAACGATTATGTCTATTCCGAGCCTTTCCGCCCGGGCGTGAAGATGAATCCGAACGTGAACGCTTCCTATGAACTGGGCATCTATCATCCCGTCTCTTCCAACCTTATGGGCTGGAGCCAGGGCGGCAGCGACTTCGCCCAGAGCAGCATCATGGAGAAGAACACGGACGGCACCCCCAAGAAGGTCCGTCTGGGCCTGCACTATTTCGACATTGCAGGTCCCAATCCCGGTTATTGCTATACCCGCCAGGGAAGCGGCCGCGCCGACAGCGAACGCATCATCATCACCTTCGGCAGCACGGACAAGGCTGTGGTGAGCCACTACGAAGTGCCCCTCAAGGCCGCGTTCCACAATCCGGTTGCAAAACTCTCCTTGCCTTCCGGTACGCTGGAGAGACTTGTTGTGAAGATCACCGGCATAGACCTTTCAACGGTTACCGGCCTCAGGCTGTATCAGGGCGGCTGGATGGACAGCGACTATGTGGCACCCGACGCAGGCGGGGTGGTGACGATGACCTCCTTCACCAATCCTACCGTCTCCGGCGACATAGACCTTAATTTCTGGACCACGGACAATCCCATAGGCTCCGGAGTGCACTTCACGGTTCAGGAAGCGGTGGTGAGCGGAGTGTCGCTTCCCATCGTCCAGGAAGACGTGGTGCACCTTGGCGGCATTGTGGTGAATACCGGAGGCGACGAGGTGAATGTGCGCGGAAGTGCCGAAACCGTGCAGTCGTTCCGTATTCCGGCGCTGGTAACGGCCAATTCCGGCACCCTCATTGCCGCCTACGATATCCGCTACGATAACAGTACGGACCTTCAGCGCGATATCGACGTGGGCGTGAAGCGCTCCACCGACGGCGGCAAGACCTGGAGCGACCTTATCCTTGCCATGGACATGGGCACCTATGGCTATGACGATGCCATTGCAGCCGGAACCATGACCTGGAAAGACGCCCAGCTGAACAACGGTATCGGCGATCCCTGCCTGCTTGTGGACGAGAACACCGGGCGCATCTTCTGCTTCGCAGTCTGGGCCCACGGGCACTACAACGACAGCGACAACCGCTGCCTGGCCTGGGCATCGACAGGATTTGACATTGATTCCACGCCTCAGCTGATGATGGTATATTCCGATGACGACGGCATCACCTGGAGCGCTCCCGTGAATCTTACCACACAGATCAAGAAGTACGACTGGAGAATGACCTTCCAGGGTCCCGGACGCGGAATCACAATGAAGGACGGAACCCTTGTGATTCCCATCCAGCATCAGGAAGGGGCGAGCAGGAGCATGCACGGACTGTATCCTCTGAATTCGGGTATCGCATATTCCACGGACCACGGCCTCACCTGGCATGCCCACAACTATGCCCATCCCGTTACCAGCGAAAGTGCGGTTGCGGAGATAGAGCCCGGCGTGCTTATGCTGTCCATGCGCGACGAGACGGATTCCCATTACCGCCGCGTCTTCACCACGACGGACCTTGGCCACAGCTGGAAAGCCCATTCCTCGAACGGCAAGGTGTACGAGCAGTCGGCCTGCGAAGCTTCCCTTATCCACGTGGATGCGGCCGACAATGTGCTGGGGCAGGATATCCTCCTGATGTCTAATCCTCAGGGAACTACGGGCTGGCGCAGCTGCATTACCATCCAGGCGAGTCTGGACAAGGGCGCAACCTGGACGCATAAGCTCCTTGTGGACTCTGGCGGCTCCCTGGGTTACTCCTGTCTCACGATGGTGGATCCTTCAACCGTGGGTATCCTATATGAGAGCTCCCGTGGCAACATATTCTTCCAGGCTGTACCGCTTGTAGACATTATCAAATAGGTATAGACTGTCACTCTGAGAATAAATCTGCAAATTTTCCGCAAAAAAGTTTGCAGATTTAATTTTTTGTCTTACCTTTGCAGTGTACTAATGAACTAATACACTAAAAAGATAAGGTTTATGATTACAATTAACAATCTTGCTTTCAGTTACGGGGCATGGAGCGTGCTGGAGAATATCTCCATGCGCATCGAGCCCGGTAACATCTACGGTCTCCTCGGAGAGAACGGAGTGGGGAAGACCACGCTGCTCACTCTCCTGTGCGGGCTCAAGAAACCCCTTGCCGGCAGCATCGACATCGACGGCCGCGATCCCTTCGACCGCAAGCCTTCGCTGCTGGCGGAACTGTATTATCTCCCTGACGAGGTTGCTCCCGTGAACGCATCGGCCTGGTCTTTTGCAAAGGAGCAGGGTGTGTTCTGGAAGAATTTCAGCCTGGAGAGATTCGTGGAGATCCTGAAGGAGTTCGAGGTTGATGAAAAACAGAAAATGAACGCGATGAGCGCCGGACAGCTGAAAAAGACATACATCAGTTTCGCCCTCGCGTGCAATGCGCGTTACTATTTTATGGACGAACCCACCAACGGCCTGGACATTCCCTCCAAGACCCAGTTCCGCAAGGCAATCACAAAGTACACTTCCGAGGAATCGGCAATCGTGATCAGCACCCATCAGGTGAGGGATCTGGAAAACATCATAGACCCGGTTATTATCCTGGACCGCAGGGACGTGCTTCTGCAGGCCGGAATATCCGAGATCTCGGAGAAACTCTTCTTCGACTACGGAAATGAAATCAAGCCCGACTCGCTGTATCTGGAGCAGATTCCCGGAGGCACCATCCAGGTGTATCCCAACTCCACGGGCGAGGAATCCAAGGTGAACATGGAGGCCCTTTTCAACGCCGTATATAAGAACAAGGAACTCATTAAAGCAATGTTTAAATAGTAACAGGCCATGAACGAGACATTTTCATTCAAGCGCTTCGGCACTTATTTCAAATACGACATCACCAGGCTTTGGAGAAAGCATTCAAGGACAGTTCTGCTGGTGGGTCTGTCAGGTGTAATAGCCTATGTGGTCTGCGTGCTGTTCAGCCTCATTTTCAACCATTCTTATCAGGCTCCCGGAATTGTGGGTCGCGCGGCGGTATTCTGCCTGGCGATGCTGGTTCTGGAACTGTACCAGACCCGTTTCTACGGATACCTGACAGATAAGAAAGAGGGGTCGGAGTGGATTATGATACCGGCATCAAAGGTGGAAAAATTCGTTTCCATGCTGCTGAATACCATAATCATCATCCCTCTTGCATTCCTGCTCACATTTTTCTTCACCGACTGGTTCATCTGCCTCGTGGATCCCACCGCAGGAGAAGCCCTCATCTCCAAATTACCCTTTATCTGGGACTTTTTCCAGAGTGTCCCGGTGGAAGACAGGATAGAGATGTCACAGATAGGCCTCAATCCGGCACTGTTCCTGATTATGACCATCCTTACCGGCTGGGGAAACTACCTGTACTTCCTGCTTTGCGGCATCTGCTTCAAGAAGAACAAGATTTTCTATGCCATCCTTATTCTCTTCGGAGCTTCCACCATCCTGAGCATCGTGTCGGCAGTCAGTATTCCCTTCATCAACTTTGACGCTCTGGACAATATGGATGAGGAGAAGATAAAGGCCTTTTTCAAGGGGATGATCACCGTTTCCTACGTCTTAGGTACAATCTACACTGTTGCTATGGGCTGGGGCGTATGGCGAAGGATAAGCACAATCAAACATTAGAAGAGCCATGAATTTCAGTTTGGACAAACCCATCTATCTTCAGATTGCCGATGCCGTGTGCACCCGCGTGCTGCAGGGCGAACTGAAAGCCGACGACCGCATCGCATCGGTGCGGGAATATGGGGCCGAACTTGGGGTGAACCCCAATACCATGGCCCGCAGCTACGAGAAACTCACTGCCGACGGAGTCATCTACAACAAGCGGGGGATAGGATACTTCATAGCCCCCGGGGCCAGGGAAATCATCCTTGAAAAACAGAGGGCCGAATTCCTTGAGAAGGAGGTTCCCGCGATAAAGGAGCGGATGCAGCTCCTGGGCTTTGACTGGACAGTGTTTAAGTAATGCTTGAAAAATCCCGCAAATTGTGTTAAATTTGTGGGATTAATTGTATTCGAAATGTTTGAGAACCTGAGCGAAAGGCTGGAAAGGTCTTTCAAGATACTCCGGGGTGAGGGGAAAATCACCGAAATCAATGTAGCGGAAACCGTCAAAGACATCCGGAAGGCTCTTCTGGATGCCGATGTGAGCTATAAGGTAGCCAAGGATTTCTGCAATACCGTAAAGGAAAAAGCCATTGGCGCGAACGTGCTCACCGCGGTGAAGCCCCAGCAGCTCATGGTGAAAATCATGCACGACGAGCTGGCCGCTTTCATGGGCAGCAATGCGCAGGATATCAATATCAAGGGGAGTCCGGCTGTCGTGCTGGTGGCGGGCCTTAACGGTTCCGGTAAAACCACATTCTCCGGCAAGCTTGCCCTTCACATCAAGAGCAAGAGGGGAATGAAGGTAATGCTGGCAGCCTGCGATACCTTCCGTCCCGCCGCTATCGAGCAGCTGAAAGTGCTGGGAGAAAGCGTGAACGTCCCTGTCTATACCGAAGAAGGGGAGAAGGATCCCGTTAAGATTGCCCAGAACGCCATAAAGAAAGCCGGTCAGGAAGGCTATAGCGTTGTTATCGTGGATACCGCCGGCCGCCTTGCGGTGGACGACGAACTCATGAACGAGATTTCCACCCTGCACCAGGCGGTGAAGCCCACGGAAACCCTTTTCGTGGTGGACGCCATGACAGGTCAGGACGCAGTGGAAACGGCCCGCATCTTCAACGAGAGGCTGGATTTCGACGGCGTGGTCCTCACCAAGATGGACGGCGACACCCGTGGCGGTGCAGCCCTTTCCATCAAGGCCGTGGTGGGCAAGCCCATCAAGTTCGTCTCCAGCGGTGAAAAGATGGAGGCCCTGGACGTGTTCCACCCGGAGCGCATCGCAGACCGCATCCTTGGCATGGGCGACGTCGTATCCCTCGTGGAAAAGGCCCAGGAGCAGTTTGACGAAAAGCAGGCCCGCGAACTCCGCAAGAAGGTGGCCAAGGACAAGTTCACCCTCTGGGACTTCTACGAGCAGATCCAGCAGGTGAAGAAGATGGGCAACATCAAGGACCTTGCTTCCATGATTCCCGGAGTGGGCAAAGCCATAAAAGACGTGGACATAGACAACGACTCCTTCAAATACACGGAAGCCATCATCCTGTCCATGACTCCATATGAAAGGGAGCATCCGGAAGAAATCAACGGCAGCCGCCGCAAGAGGATTGCCGATGGTTCCGGCACCAGCCTTCCGGAAGTGAACCGCCTCCTGAAACAGTTCGAAGGCACCCGCAAAGTGATGAAGACCGCCATGACGGGCAACCTGATGCAGCAGATGCGGGGCATGCGACGCCGATAAGATATGAAAAGAATCGTAATAGCATTAGTCTCGCTTTTAACCATCGCCTGCGCCCCCAGGCTCAGGGACGGCGAGTACACTCTCACCGTACTTTCCACCAACGACATGCACGGCACTTTCTTCGACTCCACCTACACCGGTGGCGGAATCAAGCGCAGCGTGCTGGCAATGAACTACTACATAGACAGCGTGCGCACCAGTTGCGGCAAGGAGAATGTGATACTCGTGGATGCCGGCGACTGCCTGCAGGGCGACAATGCCGCCTACTACTTCAACTATGTGGACACACTCACAACCCACGTGTTCTCCCGCATAATGGAGTATATGGACTATGACGCCGTTGCCGTGGGCAATCACGACATAGAAACCGGCCATCCCGTGTACGACCGTGTGGCCGCGGATCTGAAGAAGGCCGATGCCCCTTTCCTTGCGGGCAACGCCGTGCGAAACGATGATTCGAAGCCCTATTTCCCTCTGTATAAGGTTGTTCGCCGCGCAGGCGTGAAGGTGGCCATCCTTGGCTATACGAATGCGAACATCAGAGCGTGGCTTTCTGAAAGCCTGTGGAGCGGAATGCACTTTGAGTCCATTGCAGAAATAATCCAGAGGGATGTGGATGCGGTAAGGGCAAAAGAGCATCCGGATGTGGTGATTGCCACGATGCACTCTGCGTGCGGAATGGGCGACGGAACCATCCTGGAAGCCGAAGCCCTGGATGCCTTCAACAGCGTGAAAGGCGTGGATTTCCTGGTCTGCGGCCACGATCACAGGCCCTATGTGGAAACCCGCGACACCAGCGCCCTGCTGAATTCAGGCAGCCACAGCCGCTTCGTGGCAGAGGGTAAGATGCACTTCAAGGTCGATGGCGGCAGGATAGTTTCCCGCAGCTTCGAAACCAGGCTCATCCCCGTCAAGGCGGAAAAGGCAGATCCTGTGATGAGGGAGCACTTCCGCGAGGATTTCCTGGCGGTGAAGGCATTCTCCACCAAGGAGGTCGGCACCCTCACTGCCGATGTGAGCACACGCGACGCCTTTGCCGGAATGTGCCCCTATACGAGTCTCATCCAGACGATAAGCCTCGCCTGCCCGGAAGCGGAGATATCTTTCACGGCGCCCCTCACCTACAACAAGGTGATCAAGGCCGGCCCCATCCTTTTCAACGACCTTTTCACCTTCTATCCCTTTGAGAATCAGCTATACATTGTGGAGATGACGGGTGTAGAGATTATCAAGTATCTGGAGTATTCCTACGATATGTGGGTGAATACCGTTTCCAGTTCCAGGGAGCATGTACTCAAGATTGCCGAAAGGGACGATCCCAGAACCCTCCAGAAAGGTTGGTCGTTCACCGGGCGCACGTACAATTTCTCATCGGCAGCCGGAATCAACTACACCGTGGATGTCACCAGGCCCTTAGGGGAGAGGGTGAACATAAGCGGAATGGCAGACGGGACGGCATTCGACCCTTCACGCACCTACAAAGTGGCAATGACATCGTACCGTGCCAACGGTGGCGGCGGACATCTGAGAGCGGCCGGCATCGACACGGAAAAGATTGACGACAGGATTGTGGCAAGATATCCGGAGATAAGGAACATGCTCTACGATTACCTCAAGGAGAACGGTGTGATAGACCCTGAGAAGCTGGACAATCCCGCCGTACTTGGCCAGTGGCATTTCGTCCCGGAAAAGATTGCCGGGCCTGCCATCGCCAGTGATATGAACTTGGTTTTTAGTAAATAGTATTCAATGAAGAAGATCGGAGTTTTTCTTGCAGCGTTCATGCTGCTTGCAGGGGCTGCCCAGGCGGCTCCTCTGAAGGGAAAAGTCCTGTTCCTGGACTTTTCCAGCCCCATTGGCGAACGCACAAAGAGTTCCGTGGAACTCACTCTCCCCGGAGGTCTTAACAGTGGCAGGACCTTCTCCCTGCTCTCCCTTGAAGCCGTTCTCGAGAGTGCGGCGGGAGACAGTGACATTGCCATGATATTCATGCGTCCGGACAAGATGTCCGGCGGAAACGCAACCACCGAAGAACTCAGGGCCAGCATCCTTCGTTTCCGTGAAAGGTCGGGCAAGAGGGTTGTGGCCTATATGAGCTCCATCAATCCCCGCAGCCTGTATCTTGCAACTGCGGCCGACATGATAGTGCTGAACCCCGCAGCAAGCGGCAATTTCAACGGAATGGGCTCCACCCAGTTCTTCCTGAAGGACCTTCTTGACACTCTGGGCGTGAAGATGCAGCTCATCCGCCACGGCAAGTACAAGAGCGCCGGCGAGATGTATATCCGCAACGACATTTCCCCGGAGAACCGCGAGCAGTACGAGGCCCTGCTGGGCACCGTGTGGAAGACTTTTGTCGATGGAATAGCCCAGGCACGCGGAATCAGCGCAGAGAAACTGGACGGCTTCGCACGTGACCTCACCCTTGGCGATGCCGACACCTGGTATAAGGAAGGCCTTGTGGACACCCTTATGCACCGCGATGAAATGGAAGCCTATCTGTGCTCTCTCATGGGCAAGGAGAAGGTGTCGCAGATTTCCAAGGTGACCCCCGCCAAGTATAAACTCTCCAAAGGCTCCTCCAGGAACCGGATTGCGGTTATCTATGCCGACGGTACCATCGGCTCCGACATCACCGGCGATGCGCTTGCCCGTACCATCGAGCAGGTGAGGGCCGACGATGCCGTGAAGGCCGTGGTGTTCCGCGTGAATTCTCCCGGCGGCGCCGTAATCGATTCGGATATCATCCGCAGGGCCATACTCCGTCTTCAGGAGAAAAAGCCGGTCGTTGCCAGCTATGGCGACTATGCTGCTTCCGGCGGCTATTGGATTTCGTCGTCTTCCAGCAGGATTTTCTGCATGAATACCACCCTCACCGGCTCAATCGGCGTATTCGGCACTGTGCCGTCATTCGGAGGCGCTCTCCGCAAGCACCTGCACGTGAATCCTGTTACCGTCGGAACCCATCCCCACAGCGACATGTTCTCCGGAATGAGGGATCTGGACGAAGAGGAACTCGCGTGGAACCAGAAGCAGATCGAAAGCGTTTACGAGAATTTCGTGAACCTTGTGGCCAAGGGCAGGGGAATGGAACCTGCCGCCGTGGACGAAATAGCTCAGGGCCGCGTGTGGGCCGGTGCAACGGCGTTCGAAATTGGCCTTGCCGATGAATGGGGAACCCTCATCGACGCAATCAAATATGCAGCCAAAGAGGCCGGAATCAAGGATTTCCGCATCGACAGCTATCCCGAAGTAAAGGAAATGACGCTGAAGAGCCTCCTCAGCGGCAAACCTGAGGATATTCCCCTGGTAACCCTGCCTTTCAGCGAGCTCTCGTTCCTCAAGGATATGGACGGGCTCACCGTCATGGCACTTATGGAATCGATAATTACAATTTATTAGAAAGATATGAAAAAAGTATTTGCAGCTGCCCTTGCGGCATTAGTATCGCTTACCGCCTTTGCGCAGAGTTTTGCCATCGAGGACGGTGAGGTCACTCCCGCCACTTCCTCAGAGGAGAGCGGCAACACCAAACTCAAGTATATCGGCGAATTCGGCTTCGGTTTCCATATTATGAAGGACGGAGATGCAGCGTTCCTTAACGCCACTCCCGCTTTCGGCAAGAACAGGGAAATCTTCTTCAGCCTCTTCGGTGCTGAATACAAACCCGTCCAGTGGGTGGGTATCTCCGCCATGGCAGATCTCAACTGGGATGCCTACCGTCTGAACAAGGAGCACTACTGGCTTCCTTCCAACGGCTCCGTGACCATTGCCGATGTAGAGGGCTCCAACTATACAGAGATCAAGAAGTCTGTGCTCCGCAGCTTCGGTTTTGACTTCCCGGTGGAACTCCGCCTTCACCTTGGCGATGTGGACATCGCAGCCGGCGTGGTGGGTGAACTCAACTTCTCCGGCCGCACCCGGTTCAAGGCCGTGGATTTAAATGGCGGCGTTGTGAAGAATACTCCCGAGATGAGAGTCAAGGACATTCAGAGCAATCCTTTCACCTACAGCTACAGGGCTTCTTTCTCCTATAGCGGAATCGGCCTGTATGTGAAATACAGCCCGGCTTCACAGTTCAAGGTGGGCGCAGGCCCCCAGTTCAGTTACTGGAGCGTAGGTCTCATAATGTAAAAGAAAATGGCCCGGAACCCCGGGCCATTTCTTTTTAGCTGATGAACTGAGCCTTGAGCTTCTCTATCTTTTCGGGTGCGTCGCTGCCGCGTGCACCGAAGTAGAACTTGATCTTGGGCTCCGTGCCTGAAGGGCGGACGGAAACCACGTCTCCGGCCTCGTTGAAGAACTGGAGCACGTTGCTCTTGGGAAGGCCTGTCTCTTCGGGTTTGTTGTAGTCGATGACTCTGGCCAGGGGGCTGCCGGCGATTTCCTTGGGAGGGCAGGCGCGATAGTCGGCCATTATCTTCTGGATTTCTTCCGCGCCGCTCTTGCCCTTGCGCACGATGTACACCATCTTCTCCACGTACAGGCCGTATTCCTTGTACACTTTCTGGAGGAGCTGCCAGAGGGTCATGCCCTGCTCGGCTGCCCAGGCGGCGCATTCTGCAACGGCGCAGCCTGCAACCTGCGCGCACTTGTCACGGACGAACGAGCCCAGGTTGAAGCCATAGCTCTCTTCGCCGCCGCACACGAATTCGGTCTTGCCTTCCTGCTGCTTCTGAACTTCCGCTATGTACTTGAAGCCGGTGAGAACGTTGTAGCACTTCACCCCGAAGCTTTCGCAGATGGCGGCGATTAGTTCAGATGTGACTATGGTCTTCACGCAGTACTGCTTGCCATTGAGCTTGCCCAGCTCTTTCCAGCGCCTGAGGATATAATAGGTGAGGAAGCTCCAGGTCTGGTTGCCGGTGAGCTGTACCATCTTGCCTTCATCGTCCCGTACTGCGATGCCCAGACGGTCTGCATCCGGGTCGGTTGCCAGAACGAGGTCCGCGCCGCTTTCATCGGCCTTTGCAAGGGCCATTGCCATTGCGGCGGGCTCTTCCGGGTTGGGAGAGACCACGGTGGGGAAGTTGCCGTCGTTGACGTCCTGCTCGGGTACGTGGATTATATTTGTGAACCCGATTCGCTTCAGGGCTTCGGGCATGAGGCGCACGCCGCAGCCGTGAAGGGGAGTATAGACGATCTTGAGGTCCGCATGCTTTTTCACGGCTTCGGGGGAGAGCATCAGGGAGAGCTGGTCGGCAAGGTAGCGCTCGTCCACCTCTGCTCCCATCATCTCAATTCCGCCAAGTTCCTGGCCTTCCACGGGGGAGAAGCGGACATCGGCAGGGTCTTCGATCTTTGCCACCTCCGCCACGATGTCTTTGTCCACGGGAGCGGTGATCTGGCCGCCGTCGCTCCAGAATACCTTATATCCGTTGTATTCCTTGGGGTTGTGGCTGGCCGTTACCATGATGCCGGCGGTTGCGCCCTTCAGGCGGATGGAATAGCTGAGCTCCGGTGTGGGACGCAGGGCGTCGAAGAGATACACGTGGATGCCGTTGTTGGAAAGGACATCGGCGCTGATCTTGGCGAAGAGGGCCGAATTGTTGCGGGAGTCGTAGGCGATGCACACGCTCTTGCTTCCCTCCACGTGTTGCTTGATGTAATTAGCAAGGCCCTGGGTGGCCATTCCCACGGTGTACTTGTTCATGCGGTTAGTGCCCACGCCCATAGTGCCGCGGAGACCGCCTGTGCCGAATTCGAGATTCTTGTAAAAAGCGTCTTCCAGCCCTACGGGATCCGTGTCCATGAGGAGTTGTACCTGGGCCTTCGTTTCTTCGTCGAAATTGCCCTGAAGCCAGCTGTTGGCGGCCTGCTTGAAGTCTTTCATAGTGCTATTGTGTTTTTTAGTGTTTTCACATCAACAAAATTAATTATTTATGAGTACATTTGCAATAGTGGATTATGCCGATTTTATATTGCAGCACAGCGCCGATGATCCCGCCCGCCTGGCCCTTTCCCGGGACCGCTTCCGCGACTTTCCGGAGTTCGACCTGGCCCTGAACACGCTGGAAGCCAGGAGGAAACTCCGCGGCAAGCTGCCGCTGTGGCTGGAAATGCCCTCGCTCCGCTTCCCGTACCCCCTGGCCGCCGAACAGTGCAGTTCCGAAGAAACCGCTGCGTACAAGGCAGGATTGATGCCCTGCTCCGATATCGCGGATCTTACCGGAGGGATCGGGGCGGACTGTGCAGCATTCGCGGCCCTTGGCGGGAAGGTGCTGTACAACGACATGAGGCCGGAGCTGGTGGAGGCGGCGAGGCACAATTTCGCAGAGCTGGGCATACGGAACGTTCGCCTGAGCTGCGCGGAGGTAAAGCCCGGCGGGATAGACGCCATCCTCGGAGATTTCAAGGCCGATGCGGTGTTCCTGGACCCTGCCAGGCGCGACAGTGCCGGAGGGAAGGTCTTCCGCATTGCCGACTGCTCTCCGGACGTTACGGCACTTCTTCCTGAACTGTTCGCACGGGTCCGTTTCGTGATGGTGAAGCTCTCGCCCATGCTGGATATCTCCCTTGGGGCTGCGGAACTGGGCGCAAGTGTGAGGGAAGTGCACTGTGTGGGTGCAGGAGGGGAGTGCAAGGAACTGCTGTTCCTTCTGGACAGGGAGTTCTCCGGAAATTATGAAATAGTGGTTTATGAGGGTGGCAACCGGTTCTGTTTCAATCCTTTGGAGGAGGCTTCGGCAGTGGCTGTGCAATGCTCTGAGTGCGCCCCGGGCAGCTGGCTTTTCGCCCCGGGCAAAGCCCTTTTGAAATCGGGCTGTTTCAAACTTCTTTCCCGGCGCTTCGGTATTCCCAAAATCGGGGTGAATTCGCATCTGTATCTTGCCGATGAGCCCGTACGGGAGCTCTGGGCTCTGGGCAAATGGTTCCGCATCCTGGAGGTGGTCCCGCTGGATAAGCGGGGAATCCGCGATATCGGCACGCGTTACCGCGGGGCCGACGTCACCGCCCGCGGCGTTCACATTACTTCAGAGGAATTGAAAAAGCGTCTGGATTCCGCCTCTGGCTCCGGCGCAACTGAGGGAGGAGCCGTCCATATCTTTGCCGTTCACCACGACTTGGGCGGGAAAAACCTGCTTCTGGCAGCCCGGTCATAGTTTTCCAAAGGAGGCGCACCACTGCGAGATGCCGCAGCCATCGCAAGCGGGCTTTCTTGCCGTGCACACGTAGCGGCCGTGAAGGATTAGCCAGTGGTGTGCAACGGGACGGAGTTCCGCGGGAATATGCCGCTCCAGGTCCTGTTCAACCTCGTAGGGGGTTGAACCGCGGGAAAGCCCCAGCCTGTGGGAAACGCGGAAAACGTGGGTGTCCACCGCAATCACCGGCTTGTCATACACTATGGACGCTATCACATTGGCGGTCTTGCGGCCCACTCCGGGAAGGCTCATCAGGGAGTCGATATCGTCCGGAACCTCACCGCCGAAATCTGCAAGCAGTTTACCCGCCATATCAATCAGATGCCTTGTCTTGGAATTGGGGTAGGAAACGCTGCGGATAAGCTCATATACATCGTCGAAGGAAGCCGCAGAGAGCTTTTCAGGGGTGGGAAATGCCTTGAAAAGAGCTGGGGTTACAAGGTTCACCCTTTTGTCGGTGCACTGGGCCGACAGGATCACGGCTACAAGCAGTTGGAAAGGACTGGCGAAATCCAGCTCGCTTTGGGCCACGGGCCGGTTCCGGACGAACCAGTCCACTATTCCGGAATATCTTTCCTTAAGGGTCATCCCAGTTCGTTGCAGTGCTCGCCTTCGCACACGAACACCCTGCCGGGATGCTTGTCCAGGATGGCAAGATTGTGGGTTACCATTACGATTGCCGTGCCCCGGGCATTGAGCTCGCACAGAAGCTTCAGGATGCCTTCCGCGGTTTCCGCGTCCAGGTTCCCGGTGGGTTCATCGGCAAGAATCACATCCGGCTTGTTCAGAAGGGCGCGGGCAATGGCGATACGCTGCTGTTCGCCTCCGGAGAGCTGATGGGGCATCTTGTGGGCCTTGGTTTCCATGCCCACGGCTTCCAGTACCTCGCAGATGCGCTCGTCCATCCGGCCTGCGTCCTTCCAGCCCGTGGAACGTAGAACGAAATACAGATTATCTTCCACGCTGCGGTCCATAAGGAGCTGGAAATCCTGGAACACGATGCCCATGCGCCGGCGAAGATAGGGAATGTCCCTCTTCCTGATACCTGCAAGGGCATAGCCGCATACAGAGGCTTCTCCGCCAAGGAGTTTGTTCTCCGCCATTATCGTGCGGATGATGGAAGTCTTGCCGGAACCTACCTTTCCAACTATGTACAGGAGGTCTCCTGGAAAGACATCCATGTTCAGCCCGTACACCACGGGATTGCTGCCGTTTCCGATGTCGGCCGATGCAAAATGAATGAGTGCGTTCATACCAGGCACAAATATAAGTAAAATACGCAAAATACCGCCCTTTTTCTGGCTTTTTTCTCGGAAATTATTATTATCTTTGTAAGATAAAAATAAACGATATGAACAAAGGTTTCATAGCGGCTGCAGTAATTGCCGTATGCATGACGATAAGCCCCGGGGCGCGCGCCCAGGGACACGATACATACACCAGGGCCCTGGATCTGTACAACGGAGGGATGTTCACGGAGGCACAGGCCCTGTTCAGCAGTGTGGGCACCCCTTCCGCGGAAGGCTATGCCGCGGTGTGCGCCCTGCGCCTGGACACCCCCGGATGCATGAAGCTCTCCGGTGAATTCCTGAACAGGTGGCCGGAGTCGGTATTGGCTCCCCAGGTGCGCTTCTACCGCGGTCTCAAGTGCTTCAACGACGAAGTGTTCGAAAGCGCCATGTACGAATTCGGCAAGATCAGCCAGTTCGACCTTTCTCCTTCCCAGTATGCCGAATATGCCTTCAAGAGGGCCTATAGCACCTATGCTGCCGGCGATGTCTCCAGTGCGGCTAACCTCCTGAAAATATCGGCCGACATGCCCTATTCCGATTATACCGCTCCCAGCTGGTACACCCTGGGGTATCTGGAGTATTCCAGGAAGAATTTCATGGAGGCTTCGCAGTGGTTCCTCAAGGCCGGCAAGGACCCCCGTTTCGAGCAGCTTGCGAACTACTACATCCTTGAATGCCGCTTCATGGAGAAGGACTATGAGTATGTGGTAACCTTCGGAGAAGACCTCTACGACAAAATCCCCGAAGACCGCAAGCCCCATATGGCGCGTCTGATGAGCGAGTCGTATCTTATCCTTGGCGATGCCGAAAAGGCCCGCGGGTACTATCAGAAGGTAGAGGATTCCCAGACTCCCCGCACAAGGTCGGACTATTTCTATGCCGGCAGCCTGATGTACACTGTGGAGGACTGGCAGGGTGCTGTGGACAATTTCACGAAGATGATGGACCGCACGGACTCCATCGGCCAGGTGGCATCCTATCAGCTGGGCTATAGCTACATCCAGCTGAGGAACAAGGTCGCGGCACTGGAATCCTTCCGTGAGGCTTCCCTTCTGAACTTCGACCCCGATATCAAGGAAGACGCCACCTTCAACTATGCGAAGCTCTGCTTCGACATCAACCACGACGCATCGGCATTCAATTCCTACCTTGCTAAATACGGCGGACTGGACAAAGGAGACCGCATCTACAGCTATATGGCCATGGCGGCCCTTGCCAATCACGACTATGAGGCGGCCGTTGCCGCATATGACAATATCGAGAGGCTGGACGAGCGCATGCAGGACAATTACATGAAGGCCTATTTCCTCCGCGGATGCCAGCTTGCGGAAAGCGGTTCCTGGAGGGCGGTAGTGCCCCATATGAAGGCGGCGGCGTACTACAGCGACCGTCACGACCCGTTCAACCAGCTGGCCCGTTACTGGCTTGCAGAGGCATTCTACAGGGATGGAAAATACAAGGAGGCCCGCACGATCCTCACGGACCTTTACAACCTTTCCGCCCTGGAGGGCCAGAGCGAAGGAAACCTGATTTCGTATCATCTGGCCTATACCTATCTTATGGAAGGGGACTATTCCAACGCCCTTCGCTGGCTGGACAACTACATAGAGTCGGACGACGAACAGTTCGCAGCCGATGCCATGGTGAGGGTGGGGGACTGCTACTTCTTCAGCAAGGACTACGAAATTGCCATCACCGCATATGAGCTCAAGATGAAGACATATCCCGATGCCCGGGACCTCTATCCCTGCTACAGGGCCGGTCTTGCCGCAGGCCTTCTGGAGAATCCGGAGGAAAAGATACGTCTTCTGGAACCTGTGAAGACATCCAGCAGCACCCTTCCTTACTGGCCGGAAGCCATGTACGAGCTTGGCAAGGCCTATTCCTCGGTAGGAGATATGGAAGATGCCGTGCGCACATTCCGCTCCCTGAGGGTGAGCGCGATAGACCCTGACTATACCTCCAGGGCCCTTCTTGAACTCGGAACCATAAGCCGCAGCAAAGGCGACATGGACGAGGCCCTTTCCTATTACAAGACAGTTGTGGAGCAGGGCGGCCACTATGTGGAAGACGCCCTGCTTGCCATTGAATCCATCTACAGCGTAACGGGTGAACCGGAGGCATATCTCGAATATCTGGCTTCCGTAAACGACATCGTTACCCAGAGCGACGAGCGCCGTGAACAGGTGTACTTCAGTGCACTTGAGCAGATTTATATGGCCGGCAACTGGACCAGGGCCGTCTCCACCCTCCAGCAGTACATGACCAAGTTCCCTGAAGGCCGGCACATGCCTCAGGCCTTGTTCTATCTTGCCGACTGCTATCGCAATCTGGAAGATTACGAGAGAGCCCAGGACTGCTATGTGGATGCAATCGATGCCGGTGTGGACGGTGCATTCCTGGAGCAGAGCTGGCTGTATCTTTCTACGGTCAGGCTGCGTCTGGAGAAATTTGATGCCGCGTATGAAGGCTTCCAGACCCTTCTGGAGGTTGCGCAGCTGGACGAGAACAAGCTCACCGCGCGCCAGGGAATGATGCGAGCCGCTTATCGCGGAAGACGCTACACGAAAGCTGTTGCCGCGGCGGAGGACGTGCTTGCACAGACCGGCCTCACGGACAGCGAGAAGCGTGAAGCAACATACGTCCTTGCCAAAGCCTGCCTTGGCGCCGGCAACCGCGAAAAAGCCCTTGACCTGATGGCGGAACTCGCGAAGGATCCCTCATCGGCAGAGGGAGCCGAGGCATCGTACATGCTGATCCAGGACCTCTACGACCGCGGTCAGTTCGCTGCCGTGCCGGACAAGGTCTATGAATTCGCACCACGTGCCGTGGGCCAGAACTACTGGCTTGCAAAGGCCTATATCGTGCTGGGCGACAGCTTTATGGAAATGGGCAACGAGGCCCAGGCCAAGGCCACTTTCCAGAGCCTTCTTGCCGGCTATACTCCTTTCGGTCCCGGCGATGACGTGCTGGACCAGGTGAACATGAGACTTTCCAGAATGTAATTGCCATGAAACGAGTCATAACAATACTAGCAGTACTTGCCGCGGGAGCGAACCTTGCCGCTTTTGCACAGGATATCAACCCCACGGTAACCGTTATAAATACGTATGAAGGGGAGGCAAGCGGTATAGTGAAACCCGCCCAGCCAATCCACATCCCGGACAGTGTGAGCCGTTTCAATCTTGATTTCGACTATTCGGTGTTCGAGAGTCCGTACAAAGGTTCGTACGATTTCAAGCCATACTCGGTGCAGATCAGGCCTCGCGCCACAGTTACCAAAGACGGTAAGCTGTATATCAAGGCCGGTGCGGGATATACCCTTCGCCCGGACCTCCATCTTGTGTACACTCCGCTTCAGAAGGAAAACCTCACCCTGGACATTTTCGCCAGTCACGAATCATATTTCGGCAATCTCTGGAACTATGAGGCCCCGGTTGCAGGCGATGTCACTTTCAAGGCGGATCCCGCAAACCGCACGGCTCAGGGAGCAAAGCGCGGAATCTCGGATGCCGGTGTAAGGCTGGTATGGAACTGGACCGGCCTGGAGCTTAATGCTTCCGCAGCCTGGAACAATGTGTTCGGCTCCATCGACAGGGGAATGCCCTATTCGCATATGGCCAATTACGGTACGGCGCAGGTGGGCCTGAATTCAGTGGGCAGGAAAGCGGACTATGGCTTCAACCTGAAAGTGCGCAGCGGCGTGGATGCGTCGGCGGGCGGTTTCAAGCTGGCCGCGACCGAGGTGCAGACCGGTGTCGCCGTTGGCGGATTTGAACTCGGTTCGCACAGTCTCTTTGTCGATGCCGATGCAGGCTTCCAGTTCCTTGGCATCGGGGCGGATTCCTTCAACGGCCGCGTGTCCCTGGTGCCCCACGATATATTCGAGTTCTGGGATTGGAAATTCGATATCGGCGTGTGCGTTTCCGCTCTCTTCGCTGCGGATAAAACCGCCGCGGCCCTGCCCGGCGAGGCAGCCCATACCGTAATGTTCTCCAAGGGAGGCCAGTGGCTGTACCCCCGCGTTACGGTCACCCGTCCTTTCACTGAGGCGCTGATCCTTGAGGCTGGAGCCACCGGCGGGGACAGCTATGCAAGCTATTGGGATTTCGTTCAGGAGCATCCCTATCTTGGGATGTTCAATTCCGCGGGCGTGATCCTGGACAATACGGTTGAAAAACTCAATGTCTGGGCCGGAGTACGGGGCCTTATACTGGGCGCCGTGCAGTACGGCCTGAAGGGCGGCTACCGCCTTGTGGACAACGACCTTATGTGGAAGGCCGTCCCGGATCCCGCTTCCATGCCCGACATGCTCCCGCACATCGGCTATGGCAATTACAACCAGGCCTATGCGAACCTCATCACGGAGTGGACTGGCAAGTCGTTCGCTGTCAAGGGCGATTACGAGTTTGCCAAGAGCTGGATCCGCGGAAATGATTTCTTTGCTCCTTCCCTTTTCAAGGGTTCGCTTGAAGCCTCTTACCATTGGGGAGAACGCATCCGCAGCGGCGTCCGCGTTTCGGGCGCAACCCCGCGCATTGCCGATATGGCCGGCGCAAAGCTCACCATTCCCGGGTATGTGGATCTGGGACTTTACGGAGAATTTCAGTGGAGGAGGAACCTGTCGTTCTGGTTGAACGCAGGCAATCTCCTTAACCAGACTATAATGATAGACCCCTTCGTTGCTGAAAGGGGTGTAACCTGCACCGCAGGAGTGATTTGGAAATTATAACAAACAGATAGAAATGGCAGAGATAGACCAGATTAAAGAAGCCGAACAGCAGTATTCGGCCAGCAGTATCCAGGTTCTGGAAGGGTTGGAGGCAGTGCGCAAGCGTCCCTCCATGTACATTGGCGACATTGGAGAAAGAGGTCTCCATCACCTTGTGTATGAAGTTGTGGACAACTGTATCGACGAAGCCATGGCCGGCTTCTGCGACACTGTGGAAGTTACCATCCTTGAAGATAATTCAGTGAGGGTGAAGGACAATGGCCGCGGTATCCCCACGGGTATGCACGAGAAAGAGCACAGAAGCGCCCTGGAGGTGGTTCTCACCGTGCTCCACGCCGGCGGTAAGTTCGACAAAAACAGCTATAAGGTATCCGGCGGTCTGCACGGCGTGGGCGTTTCCTGCGTGAACGCGCTCAGCGACCTTCTCATTGCAGAAATCCACCGTGAAGGCAAGATCTTCGTACAGAAGTATTCCAAGGGAAAGCCCCTCACTGGAGTGGAGGTGGTGGGAGAAACCGACGACCACGGCTCCATAATCACTTTCCATCCGGATGCGACTATTTTCCAGCAGACCATAGTTTATAAGTACGAAACCCTGGCCAACCGCCTGAGGGAACTTGCATATCTTAACAAGGGCATCAGAATCACACTCACGGACCTCCGCGAGAAAGTGGACGAAATGATCACCGCCGAAGACGGCGAGCGCAAAGCCACCGGACGCCAGGTGTTCCGCAGCGATGTGTTCTACAGCGAGCACGGACTCCGCGAATTCATCGACTATCTGGATGCAGGAGCCCCCAAGCTCATTCCCGAGCCCATCACCGTGTCGTCGGACAAAGTGATTCCCATCGACATCGCCCTCCAGTACAATACCGGATTCAGCGAGAGGATTTATTCCTATGTGAACAATATCCACACTATTGAAGGCGGTACCCACCTCCAGGGCTTCAAGATGGGCCTGTCCCGTTCCCTGAAGAACTATGCAGAGAAGAACAATCTGCTCGCGAAGTTCAAGGGTGAACTCAGCCCGGAAGACTTCCGTGAAGGCCTCACCGCCGTCATTTCCGTGAAGATTGCAGAGCCTCAGTTCGAGGGACAGACCAAGACCAAGCTCGGAAACCCGGAGGCGACGTCGGCAGTGTCACAGGCCACGGCCGCGGCAATGGACCAGTATCTGGAAGAGCATCCGAAGGAGGCAAAGATCATAGTGGAGAAGATCGTTCTTGCCGCAACGGCACGTGCCGCTGCCCGCAAGGCCCGCGAGATGGTTCAGCGCAAGAGCCCTATGGGCGGCGTTGGAATGCCCGGCAAACTTGCCGACTGCTCGGACCACGATCCGGAGAAGTGCGAACTCTTCCTGGTGGAGGGAGACTCTGCAGGCGGTACCGCCAAGCAGGGCCGCGACCGCCGCACCCAGGCCATCCTGCCCCTGCGCGGTAAGATCCTGAACGTGGAGAAAGCCGCACAGGACCGTGCTTTCGAAAGCCAGGAAGTGCGCAACATCTACACCGCCCTCGGTGTGACCGTGGCTCAGGAAGATGAAAACGGCGAAAAGAAAATGGACCTGAGCAAGCTCCGTTATCACAAGGTCATCATCATGACCGATGCCGATGTTGACGGCTCGCACATCGCCTGCCTCATCCTCACTTTCTTCTTCCGCTATATGTTCGACCTTATCAAGAACGGATACGTCTATCTTGCAACACCTCCGCTCTACCGCGTGAGAAGAGGCAAGGAAGAAGTGTACTGCTGGACAGAAGCCCAGAGGGACGAAGCTTCCGAGCGCCTTGGCCGCGGCTGCGACATCCAGAGGTACAAGGGTCTCGGTGAAATGTCGGATACCCAGCTGTGGGAAACCACAATGGATCCTTCCCGCCGCGTGCTCAGGCAAATTACCATCGAGAACGCCGCAGATGCTGAACGTACCTTCTCCATGCTCATGGGCGACGATGTTCCGCCGCGCAGGGCTTTCATCGAAGAAAACGCACACTACGCAAATATTGATGCCTGATGCGCCTGACGAAGACTCATCGCCGTTTTGTTCCCCTGGTGCTGGTGCTGCTGGTGCTTCTTGCCCTGATGCCGCGCAACGCCAGGCTCAACCTGGAGTACAGGAAAGGTTCCCCCTGGACTGGGGAAACCATCATTTCGGAATTCGATTTCCCCATCCTGAAAACCCAGGAGCAGATCTTTGACGAGCAGGAGCAGAAGGGTGGCAAGGTTGTGCCTTACTACCGTTATTCACAGGAAGTTACTGGCCGTGTGCTCCGCGGAGTGCAGGCGTTGGACTTCGGCCCTGCGGAAAAGTACAAGACGGAGGTGGCCTCCGCCGTGTCCCAGGTCTATGAAAGCGGCGTCCGCACCGACGCCTCTCCCAAGATGGGCCGGGGCTATGGGGATGTGTCGCAGGATGTGCTGATGGTTCAGCGGGACAAGCACGCAACCAGATATCCTTCTTCGGAAGTATATACGGTGAGCACCGCCAGGCAGTTCATCGCAGGCAGGCTCGAAGCCTCCGGAATAAATGCGGATTCCCTTTTGCGCCATGCCGGAGTATATTCGCTGCTGGAGCCTAACCTGGTGTTCGACCGCACGATGTCGGAACTGGCCTATACTTCCACGCCAGATGCCGTGTCTCCCACGGCTGGCATGGTGAAGGCGGATCAGATGATAGTTTCCCACGGTGAACTTATAACCCCGGAAATTGCCCAGATGCTGGACAGCTACGAGGCCGAATACAACAAGGTGAACGGCTATGGCGGTCCAAGGGTGCTTCTGTACATAGGGGACATACTCATGGCACTTCTCCTTGTGATGGTGCTGTATCTGAGTATCCTCTATATCAATCCATTCATACTTGAAGACACTCCCAGGTACCTGTACCTTCTCACCGTATATCTGATGGCAGCCGCTGCGGCTTTCCTTGTGGAAAGATTCGCCCCCTCTCTGATGTATCTGGTGCCGTTCCCTGCAATAGCCCTTTATCTCATAGCCTTCTTCAAGAAGAGGGTTGTGATGCCGGTGTACATGGTGTCGCTCCTGCCTCTGCTGGTATTCTGCAGGGGTGGAATGGAGTATTTCGTGATATATCTTGCGGCCGGCATAGTGTCCATGAGTGTGTTCGAGCGCTTCTCCAGAGGCTGGCTCCAGTTCGTCCATGCAATCATAGTCTTCGGCGTGGAGATGCTAGTGTTCACTACCTTCCGTCTCCTTGAAGCCGGATTCTCCGTGGCAGTCTGGTTGAACCTGATATGGCTGTTCATAGGCTCCATGCTCATTGTGGCCACGTATCCGCTCATTTTCCTCTTCGAGAGGATTTTCGGTCTTGTTTCCTCAAGCAAGCTGGTGGAACTTGCCGACACCTCCAACCGTCTTCTCCGTCTTCTCTCGGTGAAGGCCCCGGGCACTTTCCAGCATTGCCTCCAGGTGATGAACCTGGCAGATGCCGCTGCCCGCGCAATAGGGGCAAACGTGGAGATGGTAAGGGTGGGTGCAATGTATCACGACATCGGCAAGATGAAGAACCCCATGTGCTTCATCGAAAACGAGACTGCTGCGCAGGGAGCGAACCATTACCATGAAGGTCTCAGCGCGAAGCAGAGTGCCCGCGATATCATACGCCACGTTCCCGACGGCCTTGAACTCGCAAAGGAGTACAAGCTTCCCAAGCTCGTGAGCGATTTCATAATCACGCATCACGGCACTTCGGCCACAGCTTATTTCCTGAACAGCTACCTGAGCGCCGGGGGAGACCCTTCGGACGTTGCCGATTTCTACTATCCCGGAAGGAAGCCTGCAAGCAAGGAACAGATCATCCTTATGATATGTGATTCCGTTGAGGCTGCATCAAGAACCCTGAAAGCCTATACACCTGAAGCGCTTGGCAAGTTCGTGGACGGAATCATAGACGGAAAGATCGCTGCCGGCCAGCTGGAGAGCGTGGATATTTCCATCAAGGAACTGAACACCATCAGGCGGGTGCTGAAACAGTATCTGCAGCAGATGTATCACGAGAGAATAGAGTACCCTAAGGCCGCCGATTAGAGATTGTGAGTTTTTTTTACTACCTTTGCGGTCCTTTTCACGAAAGTATATAAATATTAATATAATGAACGTTACCAAAAACCAGATCGACGACCTGAACCTGAAACTTACCGTCGAGATTTCCCATTCCGATTACGAAGAATCACTTCACAAACGTCTTAACGATTATCGCAAGAAGGCCGACATCCGCGGTTTCCGCCGCGGCATGGCTCCGCTTTCCCTTATCCAGCGTCTCTATGGAGAGCAGGCTCTCTACGACTGCGTGAACCGCACCCTGGGCCAGGCCCTGGACGATTTCGTGCAGACTGAAGGCCTTGCCGCCACCATGGTGGGCGAGCCTCTTCCCGCAGAAGAGCAGCCCCAGATTTCCTGGAAGGCCGGCGACGATTTCACTTTTATCTTCGACATTGCCTGCACCTCAGAGGTGAAATTCACCGTGGGCAAGGACGACAAGATCACCTATTATGATATAGAGATCGAAGACAAGGCGGTGGAGGCAGAAAAAGAGCGTCTCCTGGAGCAGTACGGCTCCATGGAGGAAGGCGAGAAATCCGGCGAGAAGGATTACATCATTGCCGATATAGCCAATGACAGCCACAAGGCAGAAGGCGTATATGTGTCCGTGTCCAACGTGTCCGAGGCATACCGCAAGAAGTTCATCGGCCTGAAAGCCGGCAAGACCATCAAAGTGAACGTGAACGAGGCTTTCGAAAACGAGACCGACCGTGCCGCCATGCTCAAGCTGGACAAAGCCAAGCTTGCGGAGATTGACCCTGAATTCAACTTCACCGTAGTGAACATCAAGACCTTTGTCCCTGCAAAGAACGAGCAGGCCACCTGGGACAAGATGTTCGGAGAGGGCAAGGTTACCACCGAAGAAGAATTCCTGGAGAAAGTCAAGGAAAACCTCAAGGCCGAATATACCCGCGAGGCCAACTATCGCTTCGGCATCGACGCCCGTGCATACTTCGTGAAGAAGGCGGATCTCCAGATCCCCGAGGCCTTCATGAAGCGCTGGATCGTGTATGCCAACGAAGGCAAGTTCACCAATGAGCAGGTGGATGCCGAGTTCCCTTCCTTCATCGAGGACTTCCGCTGGCAGCAGACCCGCGAGGCCATCATGAAACAGTTCGACCTTAAGGTTACCGAGGACGATATCCGCGAAGCTGCAGAGAACTTCGTACGTTACCAGTATGCAATGTACGGAATGCCCAACGTGCCCGAGGATATGGTGAAGAGCTCAGCCTCCAACGTGATGGCCGACGATAACCAGCGCCGCAATCTCCGCGAACAGTGCGCCGACAACAAGGCCCTCGCAGCAGTTCACGAGAACGTTACCGCAAAGCCCAAGAAGATCAAACTGGATAAATTCCGTGAGCTTAAATAATTATGACAGATTTCGAGAAATACGCCGTTAAGGGTAGGGGAATCAGCTCGATGACCCTGGCCAGGTATGCTTCCGTAGCCGATGCATACATCAACCCCACTATCACTGAAGAGCGTAAGCTGAACGTTGCCCAGATGGACGTTTTCAGCCGTCTGATGATGGACCGCATCATTTTCCTGGGAGTTCCCATCGACGATGACGTGGCCAACATCGTGCAGGCCCAGCTCCTCTTCCTTGCCTCCACGGACCCCACCGCGGATATTTCCCTGTATCTGAATACTCCCGGAGGCCAGGTGTCCAGCGGTCTTGCCATCTACGACACAATGCAGCTCGTTCAGCCCGACGTTGCAACCATCGTCACGGGTATGGCGGCTTCCATGGGTTCGGTGCTCCTTTGCGCCGGCGCTCCCCACAAGCGTTCCGCACTTCCTCATTCCCGCGTTCTCATTCACCAGCCCCTCGGCGGTGCCCAGGGCCAGGCAACCGAGATCCTTATCGCGGCCAAGGAGATTGAAAAGATCCGTACCGAGCTTTTCTACATCATAGCCCAACACAGCGGCCAGCCTTATGAGAAGGTTGCTGCCGACGGTGAACGTGATTTCTGGATGACCGCTCAGGAAGCCAGGGACTACGGTATGGTGGACGAAATCCTTACCAAACGTTAATGGCTAAGAAACAGCACGAAGACCATTGCATGTTCTGCGGCCGTCCGGCTTCGGAAGTGCCTTATCTGCTCCAGGGCCTGGACGGGTTCATATGCACGGACTGCGCCCTGCTTGCGGCAGACTATGTGCGCGAACTGGAGAACAAAGGCCGCAAGGACAATGGCCCCTCCCAGCCGAAGAACCTGAACAACGTTCCCAAGCCAAAGGAAATCAAAGCTTTCCTGGATCAGTATGTGATAGGGCAGGAAAGGGCCAAGACGGTTCTGTCGGTGGCGGTGTACAACCACTACAAGCGCATCCGCCTGGGCAAGGACAACGAAACCGGGGTGGAGCTGGAGAAATCCAACATCCTTCTGGTGGGTCCCACCGGCACGGGTAAAACCCTTCTTGCCAAAACCATTGCCCGTATGCTGGATGTGCCCTTCACCATTGTGGACGCCACTGTCCTCACGGAAGCCGGCTACGTTGGTGAAGATGTGGAAAGCCTTCTCACGCGCCTTCTTCAGGAGGCCGATTATGATGTGAAGAAGGCCGAAAGCGGAATAGTGTTCATCGACGAGATTGACAAGATCGCAAGAAAGAGCGACAATCCTTCCATCACCCGCGATGTTTCAGGCGAGGGTGTGCAGCAGGCTCTTCTTAAGATCCTTGAGGGTAACGTGGTGAACGTTCCGCCAAAGGGCGGCCGCAAGCATCCGGAGCAGGAGTTCATCCACGTGAACACTCAGAATATACTCTTCATCTGCGGCGGTGCCTTCGAGGGTATCGAGAGGAATATCGCCCTTAGGAAGAACACACAGGTGATTGGTTTCGGTGCGGAAGGGAAAAAGCGCATCGACAAGGACAACCTGATAAAATATGTAGAGGCCAGGGACCTTCGTTCCTACGGCCTTATTCCCGAAATTATCGGCCGTCTTCCGGTCGTTACCTATCTGGACCAGCTGGACAGGGCCTCGCTGAGGCGAATCCTCACCGAGCCCAAGAACGCCCTCGTGCGCCAGTACGAGTATCTGTTCAGCCTGGACGGAATCAAACTTGAAATAGAACCGGAGGTGCTGGATCTTGTTGTGGATACCGCCCTGGAGCGGAAGCTTGGCGCCCGCGGCCTCCGCAGCATCATGGAACAGCTCATGGACGATGCCATGTACGAGGCTCCGTCGTCACATAAGAAGACGTACAGGCTCACGCTTAAACACGCTAAGGAAAAACTTGCGGAGTAAAGAAAAACGGTTCGGACAATCCGAACCGTTTTCTTTGTGAGGACTGGCAGATTTGAACTGCCGACCTCTTGCCTGTCAAGCAAGCGCTCTAAACCAACTGAGCTAAGCCCTCAAATATTGGGGATGCAAAGGTAAGAACTTTTTTTACAAGTTCCAAATAAAAATCGAATTACGACTATTCTTCCTCCCATCCCATTCTGGATGCCAGTTCTCTGAAGAAGTCCAGGTCTTTATTGGGAACTTTCACACTTAACCTGGTGCTGGAACCATAACGGACTTTCTTGTCCGGTTCCATAAGCATTGCGGGTTCCGGATCGTGGGAGTCGTAGCCCAGGAAACCGAATCCGCCTGACACTGTCTTTTTAACGGCATCGGCCAAAGCCTTCTTAACGAATGCATTGATGGAAATACCAGCCTCGCTGGCACGGTTTGCAATGTCCCGGTGAGTTGCTGGTGAGATGCGGACATTAAAAGTGCCGGTGTAACTCTTCTCTGGTTTAACACCGTTCTCTTCGCAGAAGATAAGATAATCATCTACTGCTTCCTGGAATGCGGCGGTAAGTTCTGATACGGATTCGCCTTCGTAGTTGACAAGCCCGTCGATACCTTCTATTTTGCCAAAGAACACCTTATCGGGCTCACTATAGGCAACTGAACCGATATATCCTTTATACTTCAGTGTGTTCATTTTTTAATGTCTCCGTTGTTAATAAGTTCTGTCAGTAATTGTTTCACGGCATACTCTTTTAGTTCATTCTGAGGATGTGGCCTGTGCATAAACACAGGAATACGCCCATCCTTCAGAAACATGACTCTTGATCCAGAAGTTTTACCTTTGTTCGATTTCTCGTACCCGAACAAGTGCAGCAGTCTAGCGGCTTCATCAAAAGTGAAGTCATTTGGCAACCCTTTTAGGCGTGCTATCAGTTTTTCTTTTGTTCCCATGTGCAAAGGTAACTAAATTTTAGTTACAATGCAAATAAAAAAACGCGCTACATCTATGGTAAATACATTCTTTCCGATCATCTCGTAACATCCAGTCTCTGTTATTTCTGCATACTGACCAGAACTCATATAGCGAGACTTCGGCACTTACTATCATGTAAGTACTAAAGAGTGGATTCTTAGATGCGGGCTGTTCTATGACCTGCCCCACTTTTTATTTATCTTAGCTTTAACAGTTCGCTATTGCAATTTAGCTATTGCGGAAGGCCGGTTACAGATGTTCTTCGAAATACATCGTCACCTTATCCATCAGGTGGATGCGGTGCTCTCCGGTAACATTATGGGCTGCAAGAGGATACGGGAAGTAGTCCACCTGCACACCGTTTTCTATGCATGACTGCACGAAGCTTAGGCTGTGCTCCCATACGCAGGTGTTGTCCATTGCACCCTGGCAGATGAGGAGCCGGCCTTTAAGTTTCGGAGCCTTGTCCACGAGAGAGGTGAGCGCAAAGCCTTCCGGATTGGTCTCCGGATTGTCCATATAGCGCTCTCCGTACATAACCTCGTACCACTTCCAGTCAATCACCGGGCCTCCGGCAACGCCGGCCTTGAACACGTCGGGGTAGGTGGTCATGAGCGATATAGTCATGAATCCGCCGTAGCTCCAGCCGTGAACGCCGATGCGCGAAGAATCCACCCATGGCTGCTCCATGAGCCAGTTCAGGCCCACCATCTGGTCGGCCATTTCGGCCTGGCCGCAGTTGCGGTTTATGGCTTTCTCGAAGGCTGCGCCGCGGTTGGAAGTGCCGCGGTTGTCCTGGACATAGACCACATAGCCCTTCTGGGCCATGAGCATTTCCCACATTCGGATATTGGCAAGCCAGCTGTCCTGAACCATCTGGCTGTGAGGGCCTCCATAGACATAAAGTATGAGGGGATACTTCCTGGAAGGGTCGAATCCTGCGGGCTTTATGAGTCTGTAGTAGTTTTCGAAGGCACCGTCGGCAGAGGGTATGGTGCCAAGCTCCACCTCGCAGGAAGAATAGCCCTGGAGGGGATCGGTGAGCGATACCAGAGAGTTCTTCACCTTTCCGTCGGTGCTGCAGACCTGCGAGCCCCCGGGGTTGGATGTGTTGTTCCAGGAATCCAGGAACCATTTGCCGTCTTCGGAAAGCGATACGTTGTGCCAGCCCCTCTCCGTGGTCAGGCGCTGGGGCTTTCCGAATTTCACCTTGGCAAGGGTGGCCTTCTTCTTGGGAACCTTCAGCGAAATCCTGAACAGGTGATTCTCCACAGGAGATACTTCGGCCGATGTATAATAGACAAAGGTGCCGTCGTTGCCCACATACGCGACATCGGCATCTACGGCGGTCAGACGCCTGATGTTCCCGCTAAGGTCGCAAAGGTACAGGTTGCGGTAGCCGTTGCGGTTGTCGGTGCGGTAGATGAAAAGGTCTGTGCGTCCGCTGAGGAAGTGGATGGCGTCGTATGGCTCGATCCAGGCCTCGTTGTCTTCGGTGAGGATGGTGCGCACGAAGCTGCCGTCGGCACTGCGGTACTGGTTCAGCCTCATATGGTGCTGGCTGCGGTCCACAACCTGGACAAACACGTACTCGTCGTCCGGCGACCAGGATACATTCGTGAGATAACGCTCCGGAGTGAAGTCATCGACCTTGAGGTACACGGTGCTCCTGGCATCCACGTCGTAGATTCCAAGGCTGATGAGCTCCGAATCCATGCCGTTCATGGGATAGCGGATGCTGCGAAGCTCTCCCGTGCGGGTGGCAATGTCCAGAAGCGGGAACTCCGTCACGCGGGATTCGTCTTTTCTGAAGAACGCTATCTTCTTTGCCGATGGCGACACGTACCAGCCTTCGTTAATGTTGAATTCGTTGCGGCTCACGCTTTCGCCGTACACTATGCCGGGGCCTTCCGATACAGCCACGGGATACTTGCTCTCGTCCACTATCAGGTATAGGCTTCCTCCTTCCGATACCACCTCGTACGGCAGCTTGTTCTTTGGCCGGTAGCTGCCAAGGAGTTCCTCGTCGAAGACTCCGGCTTCTCCGGTGATCCATCGGCCGTTCTTGTTATATGCGTAGGTGTTGCCTTCTATCCACTGCGGCCATCCGCTGCGGGCATAGCCAACTCCCTGGTAAACGGCCTCCTTCATCGTTAGATCCTTTCCGGGATGGGCGGGATTGATGTCGATCGTGCCCTGGGCCCGGGCGGAAACAAAACTGCCTGCCGCGACGGCGGCAAGGCAGAAAGCTATAAGTCTTTTAATCATACTTTAAAGGAAAAGCTCTTCCCCGCCGCTATAACCGGTGGCAGGTGTGTCGGTTGCGATTTCCACATGGTCCACCACGCTTCTCTCATATCCCCTCCAGGGCAGGGTGCCAAGATACTTCTTGTAATGGACGGTTACCCTCTGGCCGGTGAGCTGGCGAAGCTGCTCGTACACTTCCTTCTCTGCCGAGAATTTGAACTCGTTGGACTGTACGGTTCCGCTGGCATTCTTATTACCATAGCCAAGGAGAATCATCTCTCCTTCATAGGTTTTGAAGATGTATCCGGTCTTGGAAATCTTGTTCAGCTGGCCTGTCTGAGTGCCGTCGCTGAATACCCAGAACCATTTCACATATCCAAAAATGCCAAGCCCTGCGATCAGGACAATGATAATGATGGCAAGAAGCGGTCCTCTTTTCTTTCTCATAGCAATGTGGTTTTGTATCATACAAAAATAATCATTTTTTGGATGATTCACAAATTAAGCTTTTCTTTGTACCGACCGGGAGACGACATTTGAGATATAGATTATTCATATAGATGTTTCGCGCACATTCAGGGGCCCTGAGCGTGCGCGAAACTTGTTTTTTTACGTTTCGAGTTTAAAAACATCGGGAATATGTGCTCAGAATTCATTATTAATTGCTAAATTGCAAAATCTAACCGATAACACTAAGATGAAACATATGAAGCGATTGATATTCAGGTGCGCTTTCCCATTTTTGCTGGGCGCTGCCCTCCCTTTCTTTGCGAGTTGCTCCTGCAATAAAGAAAATCCGGTTAAGAAAGATGAACCAGAGGAATTCGTAATGCCGGTCGTCCATGATTATTCCAATCCGGATGAATCGGGAGTTTCTATTGTAGAATACAGTTATGATACTGGACAACTGATTATTTCGACGGAACCTGATGAAGTGCCAAAAGTCGGGGAAATAATATGCTCGGATATCACTGATGATTTGCCTTACGGTATGTTCATGAAAGTGGGGCAGGTCATAGAACAACCCTCTTCAAAGATTCCATTCATTAATACTTACATGATAGTAAGTGCTGAAGTCTCGCTTTATGAGTTCTGTCAGTATGCAGGAATAACAGAGGCAGGATGGTACGAGATGATTGAAAAGAATGTATATACTATTGATGCTGAAGGAAATGAGATAAGGAAGGATGATAAAGTTTCTTCTTTTACAGCTAAAGTCGAAGTGGAAGACATGGGTAAACTGGAGTACAAAACGGACTTCTCTGTAAACTCGTTGTCACTTTATTTGGATGCTACAACTCCAAATGTTACTGTGGGATGTGATGCGCTGATTAAAACGGAGAGTGTACTGCATGCAACCTTAGAAGGGTCATTGTTCAATAAGAAAGGGGATTTGTATAAACAGTTTGGATTTCAAGAGTTTGTGCATGTTTACAAGTTTCCTGTAAGCACTGTCCCTATTGTTATAACGTCCAAGTTTAAGCCAAAAGTTCCATACGAATTATCGTTGAAAGCTGCGCTTGACATGGATCTATACAGAAATACACAGTATACTCGATTTGCATTATTATACAACTGGCCATCGCTTCCAGTGCCACGCTATAAAGAAAAAGGGTTTTTCTTTCAAGAAGATATTGATCCCGATAAAGCACCATATACCGGACCTGACAATAAGACAATTTCTGCCACACTTGACGGAACGTTCTCGATAGGTCTTGAATTCGAATACTCTTTGGGATTATTCGGAGGTAATTTGCTCGGAGAAGAATCATACGTCGATGACTCTGAAAATGAAGATGATGAAACCCATTGGTACGAGAAAGATTCTTGGAAGTGGATGAAGGGATTATTGTCTCTAGGTATGACAGGAGGTTTTAAATTCCAGAATAAAGCCAAATTGGGGGCTGTTGTTGAGATGGAAGGAGACAGCCATGATGCATGCAAGGTTATCGACGAGAATAAAACGACGGCTTATTTTTTCGGCCAGTTGTGGGCTACTCTGGCAAAATTTGACGTTCTCGGAGCAAAAGTGGATATAGGAGCGAAAACTGAAGAAATGAAGGCGTTTGAAGTAAAACTGTATTCTCCGTTTTTCTTTAGGTATTGGAAGGGTTTGAAGGTTAAGTCCATTACACGGCAGGGCTTCCTGAACATAAATGCAAAGTACATTGAGCCTATTTTAAATGTATTCAAGGAAAGAAGTTATGGGTTCTGTATAGAAAGTGTTGATGCACAAGACTACTGGACCTTCGATTGCTCTGATTTACCGATAGATGCTAAAAGCGGTGATATCAGTTGGGACCTTCCTCTGCACATAGATAATTTGAGAACTAATATTGAATATAAGTTGTATCCATACAGCGTAATTACAAATTTCCCGTTTACGGACGGAGACAAGATGGTGTGCAGGGAAGGTATTACTTTTTCAATCTCAGAAAGTGGTCAGATAACCTCATCATTCATTGATGATGTACCCGGAGAAGACCTTTAAAGATTTGACGATATGAACAACAAGTATTTAAAGGCTATTGGCGCCATAGCAACAGTGGTTTCCCTTTTCTCATGCCAGCGAGAAGAAGATTATATTACGGGCAGAACTCATACTTTTACTGCAACTATCGAAAACTCCACAAAGACAATCTTTGAACAAAAAGATAATTCATGTGATTTGATAACAAAGTGGCAGGGACATGAGTATGTTAAAGTTTTTCTTGATAATGGCAGTGATTATAAAGGTGGGGTAGATCCTATTAAAGTATCCGAGGTATTTGATGACGGTCACAGCGCCAGATTCTCATATAAGGTTCCTTATGAGTGGGGAGAGAGCGCCTCATACGATGTTAAGATTTTTACTACGACTTGCAATCCTGTCATTTCAAATAAAAAGATCTACTTCAACGCTTCACTTATTAGAGAGTCAATGGCTACCTTTATGGTTCCCGTTTATTCGGAAACTACAGTCGAGTCCGAAGGAGAATTAAATGCTGGATTCCATCATTATTATGCGTATGAGGTTCTGCATATAACCAATACCTCGTCGGCACCTGTCCAGTTCTCATTAATGGGTTTCGAAGCCGACAATGTGTGGTATAAGTCCAAGGGATCTCTATGTCTTGACGATGGACAGTTTGTTGTAGATGCCCCAAGTACAAGGGATCCGATAACCGAGAGTACCACCATTACCATTGGACCAATTGAGAGCGGAGTAATAGTATCTGCATATATTCCGAATGGGCAGAATATACAAGATGCCACAATGGTTGCAAAGGTAAACGGGCAGGTTGTCAAGTCGTCCAACAAGAAGAGTTCAGACGCAGAAATCAAACAAGGCCACGCCTATCACATGTACGCCACATGGGACGGAAATGAGTTGTCTTTTGACGAGTCCGGGATAGTTATGCTTGAGGCAGAACCATCACCTTTAATTTTTGGCGAGGTCCCAGTAGGTACATCCTCAGTCAAAGATCTAGTCATTAAGAATAGCGGAACTATTTCCACTCGGGTTTATGTGCAAGGGAAAGAGCCAGGCAACGCGTTCTCATACCCCGAGGTGGATTCCTCGTTAGGCCCAGGTGAAGAAGTTTCTATTCCTGTGACCTTTGTGCCATTTGATATCGCCACTTTTGGGACGATTATGAGGATAGGCACTTCTCCGGACAACCTTTGGGATGGAATACAAGTGAATTTACAAGGTGAAGGTGTTGATAGTACGTCTTTTGTTATTCCCGACGCAGTGGACCTTGGCCTGTCAGTAATGTGGGCATCTTGCAACATCGGGGCTTCTTCACCAGAAGAATATGGTGATTTCTTTGCTTGGGGTGAGGTGGAGACAAAGCAGTACTATACGAATTTAAAATACAAATGGTACGATGATTCAATAAAGGGTCTCACTAAGTACAACTATGATGCTTCATATGGTTATGTTGACAACAAGACTGTACTAGACCCGGAGGATGACGTCGCCCACGTTTTAATGGGAGGTGACTGGCGTATGCCTACGGATGGAGAATGGGCTGAGTTAAGAGATAATTGCACGTGGACATTGACTGAACTTAATGGCGTTAGAGGGCGATTGGTGACAAGTAATAAGAATGGTGAAAGTATCTTCCTTCCCGCCGCTGGACAGTGGCGCGCTGGAGTACATTACGATGCTGGATACTATGGTTACTACATGTCTTCCTCTCTGGATCTTGAAGATCCATCTCGAGTATGGGGTTCCTGCTTTGATAGCTGGATTTTTGGAAGATCTTACATGAGTCGCTCTTCTGGACAATCTGTCCGTCCCATAACAGAATAACTGCACCCATCATATGAAAAGAATCCTTCTTCTCCTAACCCTGGTGCCGGCGATGCGCCTGGCTCAATTATGTTTATGACTATTCTTTTGAGAATCAGAAAAACAGCTTATCTCGCAGTTATGGGCTTACCATCCGTCCCGTCACAGATTAATTGTCGGTATAGATTTTTCCCGATTTTTCCGTATATTTGTGAAATAAACCTACAGACCTATGACACTTATCAAATCCATTTCCGGAATTCGCGGCACCATCGGCGGCGCACCCGGCGGAGCTCTCACTCCCATCGACGTTGTTAAGTTCACTGCTGCATATGCGGCAACGCTACCTTCACGCAAGCCCAGTCCCAACAGCGGCAAGCGTTACAAGATTGTGGTGGGCAAGGATGCCCGTCTTAGCGGTGATATGGTGGAGCAGCTGGTGGTAGGAACCCTCGTGGGCTGCGGTATAGACGTGGTGAAATGCGGCTTCGCATCCACTCCCACAACGGAAATGGCGGTCCTGTTCGCCAATGCCGACGGTGGCATCATCCTCACCGCAAGCCATAATCCCCGCCAGTGGAACGCCCTCAAGCTCCTTAACGACAAGGGCGAATTCCTCACCGCGGCTGAAGGCCAGGCTGTTCTGGACCTTGCAGAAAAAGAGGATTTCAATTTCGCAGAAGTGGATGATCTCGGTAATATAGAGGAAGAAGATTTCACCGACAGGCATCTTGATGCCGTGCTGGCCCTTCCAGCTGTGGACGTGGAGGCCATCAAGGCCGCAAAGTTCACCGTTGTGGTGGATGCCATCAACTCGGTGGGCGGAATCATAATGCCGCGCCTCCTCAAGCGTCTGGGTGTGAAGTGCATAGAACTCAACTGCAACCCCACAGGAGATTTCGCGCACAACCCGGAACCGCTTCCCGCAAACCTTGTGGACCTTTGCGAAACGGTAGTCAAGGAAAAGGCCGATCTTGGCGTTTCCGTGGATCCTGACGTGGACCGTCTGGCATTCATACAGGAAGACGGACAGCCCTTCGTGGAAGAATATACCCTTGTGAGCGTTGCCGACTATCTGTGCGAACTGGCCCAGAAGGAAGGCAAACCCATCGCCACCGTTTCCAACCTTTCTTCTACACGCGCCCTTCGTGACGTAACTGAGAAGCACGGCGGAAAGTATTATGCATCGGCAGTGGGTGAGGTTAACGTAACCACCCTCATGCACAAGGTGGGCGCCCTCATCGGCGGTGAAGGAAACGGGGGAGTGATCTATCCCGCAATCCACGCAGGCCGCGATGCAATGGTCGGCGTTGCCCTGTTCCTTTCGAACCTGGCGCACAAGAAGATGAAGGTGAGCGAGCTCAAGAAGACCTATCCGCAGTATTTCATCGCAAAGAACAAGATCCAGCTCAGCGATCCTGCGCTCATCGACAAGATTCTTGGCGAACTCAAGCGCATCTATGCCAATGAGAACATCAACGACATAGATGGCGTGAAGATCAATTTCGAGAGCAACCACACCTGGGTGCACCTGCGCAAATCCAACACCGAACCCATTATCCGCATCTATTCGGAAGCCGGCTCGATGGAGGCAGCAGAAGCCCTTGGCAATGAGGTGATTGAAGTGGCTAAAAAGATTATCGGATAAAATGTTTTCTTTCCGCACCCGGCCGCTGGAAGACCAGCTGGACAAGGCCCTTCTGGAGGGCCGGGTGGGGTGTTTCTGTACCCAGAACTGCTGGGATACCGCCCACAGGCGCTGGATGTACGACCTTTTCGCAGAAAGGGGAAACCTTGCGAAGATCTTCATACCCAGGGAGGCGGAACTCACCCCCGGGACAAACCATATCGACTTTGATTTCGAATCCCTTTCGGAACTCTCTGCCGTGGTGGTGGAAATACAGGACGTGGGTGTGCGCTATTTCAACTACACCAAGGACGTGATGCGCCTTATGGACATGCTCACGCTCCTTGGCGACGATGCGCCTTCCCTTTACATCGTGGACCATATTAATCCCGCCGGCAGGGTGGTGGAGGGCACAATTCCTTCCGTAACAGCGGAAATGTTCGTACCTAAGGTGGCAAACCGTCACGGGCTCACTCTGGGTGAACTTGTGAACCTCTACAGCAGCGAGATAGGGGCTAAGTTCCCCATCCACATCATATCGGCAATGGCCACGGATTCCAACAAGCAGCTGCTGCCATGGAGCATAGCTCCGGCCTCAGATATTCCGGGGATGTTCACCTGCTATCTGTACAGCGGCGGAGGCTTGTGGAACAATACCACCATCACTCCCGGCATCGGCACATCCCGCCCGTATGAATATATAGGTGCGCCGTTTGTGAAGCCCGGCCTTCCTGCGGATATCCCGGAGGCCGACGGATGCCTTCTCCGTCCCTGCTCGTTCACCCCGGCTGCAGGCAGGTATGCAGGAGAGCGCTGCTACGGCTTCCAGATACTGCTCACACCGCAGAGCCAGTACCACAGCCTCCTTCACACCCTGCAGCTTATGCGCTGGTTCACCGAGCACTATTCCGCCTTCGAGTTCGCCAAAGCGTTCTGGGTGAAGCTTTCGGACCCCGTCCTGGAGGAATACCTCCGCGGCAGCATACCCTTCGATGTGGCTTCCGAGCACGTTAAGCTCGAGGAGCAGAAATGGATCCGCAAAGCCAAGCGCTACCTTCTCTACGAAGACCAGCCCTTCCGCATGAAATAGCGGGGCTCTTGCTTCTGGCTTGTCCCCGTGTTTTGCCATCCCCGTGCACCGAAGTGCCCAATTCCGTGTACCGCCCCCGTGTTTTGCCATCCCCGTGCACCGGAGAGCCCATTTCCGTGCACCGCCCCTGGGTTTTGCCATCCCCGTGCACCGAAGTGCCCATTTCCGTGCACCGCCCCTGGGTTTTGCCACCCCCGTGCACCGAAGAGCCCGTTT